>ENA-ORCW01000186-ORCW01000186.1-marine-metagenome-genome-assembly--contig:-NODE-186-length-66636-cov-4.138028_pt1 | contig 66636 bp, 50 predicted proteins | sample MGYA00237784_ERZ508517 | MGnify/ENA primary metagenome ERZ508517 (study PRJEB26187, sample SAMN06268979) | marine metagenome | isolation source: Tt ae E1 feedstock associated aerobic enrichment on...
TCCTGCACGCCCTGCCCTTCGATGCGGTGAAAGACCGCCTCGCCGCGGTCGACCCGCGCGCCGCCGACGAAGCCTTCTGGACCGTGGTGCGTGAAAACTGTTCCCTGCTGCCGGACGTGGCCGAATGGGTCGACACCGTGTTCGGCGACATCACCCCGCTGGTGGACGACGAGGACAAGGATTTCGTCGCCACGGCCGCGAAGCTGCTGCCCGAAGGCAAGCTGACGGGCGAGACGTGGATCCAGTGGACGAATGCCGTGAAGGCCGAGACCGGCCGCAAGGGCCGCGGCCTCTTCATGACGCTCCGCAAAGCGCTGACGGGCCAGGAACACGGCCCCGACATGGGCGCCATCCTGCCGCTGATCGGACGCGAGCGGGCCCTCAAGCGGCTGGGCGGCTGATACAGGGACAGCCAAGTCGCTGATTTTGTTCCGTTTTGGTTCAACGTGAACAAAAATGGAACTTTTTCCTTTCCAAATCGTGAATATTCTGCTTATGTTCTCATATCGCGGGGCCAACGGAACGCACCCGCAAATCGGGTTCAATGCATAAGCTGGGAGTTGCGTGATGGTACGGCTGGTGATCAAGGGATGTGAGTTCGATCCGGCGCAGGTGAAGGATGTCGTTTACGGCGACAGCTTCCGCATGGAGCTCGACAAGGCGATGGAACTTGCCAGCGCAGGCGTCGAATTCTGGGCCGCCGGACCGGACGGCGCCATGGCGCGGGTTATCCTCGGCGAGAATGAATATGGCGAGCGCATCCTGAAAACAGAAGCCATCGCTTTTGCCGCCAATCACCTCGGTGAAATTGTTGCCCCGCCGGTCGTGCGGCGCCCCTACCGCGCCGAAGCACATGTTCCTGTACGGATGAACTACGCCGTCGCAGCCTGATCGCTGCCCCTGACGTTACGCAGCGGCCCTCACCTCTCGCCCGCGCCAGAACGGTGCAGCCACCTCCCCCGGATGCGGGAGGTGGGGGTTACTCCGCCACCAGCTGGACGAGCACGTCACCTTCGGACACCTGGTCACCGACCTTGCCTGCCACAGCTTCCACAACACCGTCGCGCGGCGCCGCGAGGGCGTGTTCCATCTTCATGGCTTCCATGACAGCAACGGTGTCGCCGCGTTTCACTTCGGCGCCGGCCTCCACTGAAATCGACAGCACTTTGCCCGGCATTGGCGCGCTGACACTGTCACCGCCGAGCACGGCTTCGACGTCGGCGTCAAATTCCGGCACGTCCACCAGCACCGTGTCGCCGCCCGTCGTCACGGCATAGCGCCGGGGCGATATATCCGTCACCAGCGGCAGCGGCGTGTCGGGATCGACAGGGGATTGCGTTGGGTCGATCCAGTCGGCGTCGGCGCCGACAGCGATCATGGATTTGTGCACCGGCGCGGCATTCATACGCCAGCCATCCTGAATGCCCCAAGGCGTCGACCCGCCCGCCTCGTTGAGGCGTACATCGCAGACCGCCATGACGGAGGCATGCTGGTGTTCCGCAGGCGGAAGGGTCAGCGCCTCGCCTGCTTCCGCGATCCAGTTCACATGATGGGAATGGTTGAGAAAGGCATCCGACGACGCACAGCGGCGCAGAAAGCCCGTATTCGAAGGCACGCCTGCCAGCTGCAGGTGTGACAGCGTCTCAATCAGCCTTTCGCAGGCCGCGCGGCGGTTGTCCGACTGCTGCAGATAGCCGAGAGCTGCGTCCTCTTCCATCTTCGAGGGAGGCCGGCTGAGGACCGTCCAGTACAGATCGCGGACGATCTCTTCGTTACCGCGACCGTCCGAGAGCCAGCGTCCCAGGGTATTGTCCGGTCGTGTCAGCAGGCGATCGACCATCGGGCCACTGATCAGTTCGAACGTCTGTGCCAGCGTCGGCTCGTTGCTTCGTTCGCAGTCACAGGACTGCAGACGCGGCGGTTTGCCGAACAGCATCAGGAACTCATCACCTGGCGTGGGGCGTTTGTACCGCGGCCGGATCGCGTGGACGCCGGCAATCTGAGTCGCACGTGTGCCGGGGGGATAGCCGTTGAATTCGACCGGGGCTCCGATCGCCTGGGCGATGGCGTCGAGGAGCTGCTCGGCATCGAGGCGGCGGACAACGGCACGCGAGGCGTGCGTTTCGTCGCCGGCGTTGGTGTCGTTCGGTTCTGACGAGAGCTGGTAGACCGCGGAGTTCATGATCGTGCGGATCGTGTGCCGCAGGTCGTAACCGTTTGCGACGAAGTCTTCGGCAAGCCAGTCGAGCAGCTCGGGGTGGACCGGCGGGTTGGTCATGCGGAAGTCGTCGATCGGCTGGACGAGGCCACGGCCGAACAGTTGATGCCAGACCCGATTGACCATCAGCCGGGCGAAGTAGGGGTTGTCCGGTCGGGTAACCCAGTCGGCGAGTGCCACAAGGGGATCGTCGCCATCAGCAAGAGGGGCCTCGTCGAGGAAGCGGGCGGGGGCATCCTTTCCCGTTCGTGGATCCTTCACCCGCCGTGCCGGATCGATCCATACGATCTGCTCGCCGACGAACTCGTGCTTGTCGTTCCGGTCGCGGCGGCGGTTTTCGAGGATCTTGTAGTCGACGCCGGCGAAGACACTCGCCCAGCCGTAGTAGTCGTCCTGCGTCCAGCGGTCGAATGGATGGTTGTGGCACTTGGCGCACTGCAGGCGGAGTCCGAGGAAGACCTGTGCGGTGCTTTCGGCCCGCATCAGGGGATCACGCATTGCCCGGTAGTAGTTGGAGGGGGGACTCGCGTACGTGCTGCCGCGGGCAGCAATCAGCTCGCGGGCGAATTCGTCCATCGGCCGGTTGCGTGCCATCTGCTGCCGGACCCAGCCGTGAAAGTTCTCCACCCCCTTGCGGTCGAGCGTTTTCTCTTCGATGCGGAGCAGGTCGGCCCACCGGATCGCCTGGAACTCGGCGAACCCGGGGCGCTGAAGCAGCTCTTCAACGAGGCCTGCCCGTTTGCTGGGGGAGGGATCTTCGACGAAGCGTCGGGCTTCCTCGCCGGTCGGAGGATGACCGAGCAGATCGAGGTACGCCCGGCGGACGAAGACGGTGTCGTCGCAGACGGGGGACGGGGTGATCTTCAGCGACTTCAGACGGGCGAAGACGAGCCGGTCGACCTCGTTCCGTTCGTCCGGGCCTTCCCAGACGTAGTCGGGCCGGTCGGGGATGTACGCCAGCCGGACGGGAAAACGCTGGTTGAGATAGCGGACCGCGATGGTCACTTCGCCGTAGCGCTCGGCAGAGACAATGCCGTCGCGGTTGATGTCGACGATCGGTTCGGATGGTTCGAAGACGGCCAGCGAGGTGACGTCGCGGGTGCTGCCGTCGGAGAACGTCGCTTCGACACGCAGGGGGACCGGTTCGTCGATTCCGTTGACGATGAGTTCCTGCGGTGTGACCTGCAGGGAGGTGACGGACGGAGCGGTGTCGCGGTCGTCACGCATTCCGCCGGCGATCCAGTCGCGGAGGATGCGATACTCGAGCGAGTCGAATTCGAAGCGTCGGCCCCCTTCGTGGGCGAGCTGCATTGTCGGCTTGAGGAGGAGCAGGCTGTCGGCCGGTTGGGCCGGGTTCACCCGGCGGGCCGACAGATCGCGGGCCAGAGCAGTGAAATCGAAATCGGGATCGTCCCCCCGCAGCGAGAGTTTGAAGCCACCCTTGCCGTTGGCGTTGCCGTGGCAGGTTCCCTGATTGCAGCCGGCCGTTGAGAGGACCGCCATGACGTCGGTGCGGAACGAGACCGGTCGACCACCTGCGGTCACAGGTGTCGGGGCGCACAGAATGGCCAGGACCGCGAGGAGGAAGGGGACGTGGCTGACCGCGCGTGATGCGGAGGGTGGGAACATGTCGCACAACCGCTGGGGGGTAACGTCAAAGGTGGGATCATTTCGAGGCACCCATTCATCCTACCTGATGTGTCGGGAGGGGCCAAACGGCAGCTTCAGGAAGAGCGGCAGAAACTGCCGATTGCGATTGTGTCACTTCTGGAGAGGGGGTAAGATCCCGGCCATTTTGCAGCGGTCTGCTGCAGCAGAAGGATCAGAATCGGCGGCATGAAGCCTGCCGGGACGCAGTACTGGCCTCAGATGGATGCAACCTGAGGCCGTCCCGGTGATCCGTGCCGATGGACAAAGGAGGTCCGCCATGAGTTCGAAGGCCGGCAGCACGGTCGCCACGGCGCTGGTATCGGCACCGCTCGGCGCGCTGGCGATGATGGCGGTGTTCGGGATTCCGCAATTCACGTCGGTTGTCGCCTCGCCGGAGGCGGAAGAAACGACCTTCGACGAAGTTCCGCCCGGTCTCGAGGAAGCGGCTGGCCGCGCCCGCCCGGTCGACGAACTGTTCCGCGACTACGGTGCCTCGAATCCGCAGGCGGGAGATCCCCGCGCTCCCCGGGGAGATGGACGATTCCCCTCGCAGGCCCAACCGGGCGGTGCGTCGGTGGATCCGTTCTCCGGTGGTGCGGGAGTTGGTCCCCGCGGTCAGGAGCAGTACGCGGTTGGCGGCACGGCGGGTGGGGCGAGAGGAATTCGGCCCGGAGATGCTGGTGTCGCGGCGGCCAACAACCGTGCCGCCCTCGATGCCGACCCCGCGCAGATGGGATGGCCGAACAATGCTGTCCGCGAAGCTCCCGCCACCGAGGGTGGACCGTTCGGGAATGCGGTCGCAGCGCAGCCCCAGGCCGTCCCGCAGCGTCAGGCCGTACCGGAGAATCGTCCGCTCGCCTCTCAGCCGGCGACTGTCGGTTCCCTGACCTGGAAGCAGGCCGTTCGCAAACTGAACGAACTGGGCATCAACACCTACCACCTCGAACGGGGCTCGCAGCCGGAAACCTTCCTGTTCGTCTGTCTGTTCTCGCCCGGTGATGACCCGCGGGTGACGCAGCGGTTCGAAGCGGAATCGTCTGAACCGCTCGAGGCAGTCGCGGAGGTTCTGCGGCAGATCGAGCAGTGGCTGCAGCGGCGATTTGGAGAGCGGCAGCAGGCCGTCCCCGTGTCGCCTCCTTTCGGGTTCACTCGCTGAGGACCGGCAGCGTGCGGAGGTTCTCTCAGCAGAGTCCGTTCGGACCGCCAGTGTGCGCACTGTCCGGTTCGGCGGGGAGTGCGTCGGGCTGGAACTGGGCATTCCGGATCCGTCGTCCGCAGGACTCGACCAGTGCTCCCGGTGCCGTTGACGGTCCGCTCGTCCGTACACCCAAAATGGCCCGACTGGAAGCGGCGCTGTTTGTGGCGGATCAGGCGCTTTCGGCAAGGCGGCTGAGTCAGTATGCCTCGCTGGCATCGGCGGCCGAGGCGCGTCAGCTCGTTGAGCAACTGAACGCGGCCTACGATCAGTCCGGATCGACCTTCCGGATCGAGACGGTTGCGACCGGATACCGCCTGCTGACCGACCCGCGGTACGCCCCCTGGCTGGACCGGCTGCACCAGCGGCAGGAGAAGCAGAAGCTGTCGCCCCCCGCGCTGGAGACGCTGGCGATCGTTGCGTACCGGCAGCCGATCACCCGGGCCGATATCGAGGCTGTGCGCGGTGTGCAGACCGCCGAGATCCTCAAGCAGCTGATGGAGCGGGGACTGATCCGGATTGCCGGCGAAGACGACTCGCTGGGCCGTCCGTACCTCTATGGAACGACGCGGCTGTTCCTGGAGGTGTTCGGGCTCCGCTCGCTCAATGAACTGCCGATGGCCGAGCGGCTGCGGCCCGCTCCCGCGGCACCTCCCTCAGATGACGGCGAGGAGGAGGGGGACGAGCAGGCGAGCTCCGAGGCGGGGGACACCCCCGAGGCGAGTGAGACCGCCGAAGCGGAGAGCTCCGACACGGAAGATGCCGCTGAGCCGGACGCTGGCGACGGGCAGGCCGAAGCGGCGTAGCGAGCCGGATCAGCGTCAGGGGGACCGCATCAGCTGCGTGAAGACGTGGTCGTGGACCTCGTGGCCGACTTCTTCGATCGAGCGGATCGTTCCCTCGACTTCAACGCGTACCATTCGCCAGGCGTGATGCCGGTCTGCAAGTTCCCGGTACAGGCCGCGAACGTTAATCAGATACTGCAGGTCGGCCTCGTGCAGGTCGGCGGCCTGGTCGGTGTAGGTTCGGGCCGACTTCTTTGCGATGAGCGTCTGGGCGGATTCAGCGGGCAGGTCGAGCAGGATGACCAGGTCGGGCCGGGGCAGGGCGTAGATGTCGTACTCGACCTGCTCGATCCAGCGGATGATGTCGTCCCGATCGTCGAGGGGCAGCTTGGCCCCCTGGTGAGCGATGTTGGAGGGAACGTAGCGGTCGATGATGACGACCTCGTGATTCTCCATCGCGTCGAGCAGGACCTGCTTCGACTCGAACCGATCGCCGGCGTACAGCAGCGAGACCAGGTACGGATTCACTTCGTCGAGCTTGCCGAATCGGCCGTTGAGGAACTCGCCGATCCGCTGTCCGAAGGCCGTCTGGTCATAACGTGGAAAACTGATGAGGGCCGCGGTGCGCCCGGCGCTCTCGAGCGACTGCTGCAGGCGGGCGGCCTGGGTTCCCTTGCCGGAACCGTCGATCCCTTCGATCGCGACAAGCAGAGCCAAAGTACTGATCCTTTCGGTGTGGCATCGTGCCGCACGGTGGGCGGCAGGGGAGCAGGGGCGTCCCGGAGGTTATCGACCGGGACGGGACGTTCCGCGGACGAGCGGGGTCAGCGGACCGCGTTGAACGCGTCATTGCGGCTGTCGGCGGTGTTGAAATACCGCGTCAACTGGCTGGCATCGAGGATGTCGTGGAGCGTGCCGTGGATTCCGTAGAGCACCAGCATTCCGTCATTTCGAACCAGCTTGCGGTGCAGCGTGATCAGCTTGCCGACGACCGAACTGGTCACATACTCGACGGCATCGAGTCCCACGACAACCTTCCGGAAGTTCATCTTCTCGACGAGTGTAAACAGATCCTGTCCCAGGAGTTCGACGTTGTCTTCTTCGGTGATTCGCGCGGCGGTAAAGTCCGCGACAGCGATATCGTCATGGACTTCGCAGTTGAAGTACGTCGGGTTGAACTGGTCCAGGCCACTCATCGAGTTGCTTCCAGGAATTCCCTGTGAGGGACGGTTCCGCGGGCATGGACGAAGTGGCCCACGTCGTCGATTGATCCGGGGAGTTCGACTGGAATGTAATGCCGGTCTGTTCCCCGCACCCAACCCGGGTTCCGTTCCGAAGTGCGCTCGACGAGAACTTCGAGCGTCTGGTTCACGTGGGCTTCATAATACCGCTGGGCCAGCTCCCGTTCCAGACGGGCGAGCTGCTGGCACCGGTCGCGGCGAACTTCCGGGGAAACCTGGTCTTCGAATGTTGCCGCCGGGGTGCTTCGACGCGGGCTGAACGGGAAGACGTGAATCTTCATGAACTGTGCCTGCCGGCAGGCGTCCATCGTCTCCGCGAACTCTTCGTCGGTCTCTCCGGGAAAGCCGACAATCACGTCGGTGGTGAAGGCGACGTTCGGAATCCGCTCGCGGAACTGTTCCAGCCGTTCGAGAAAACGCTTCACCGAGTACCGTCGCCGCATCCGTCGCAGGACCGTCTCCGACCCGCTCTGCAGGGCCGGGTGAAATTGGGGGCAGAGGTGTTCGCAGTCGGCCGCGGCACTGATGAAGTCGTCGTTGACCTCGTTGCATTCGATGCTCGAGAGTCGCATCCGCCAGTCGCCGGGGATCTTGTCGAGCTGGCGAAACAGGTGCCACAACCGGAACGGCTTGCGTCCGGAGCGGCCGCGGGTCGTGTCGACGCCGTAATGGCCAACGTGGATTCCGGCGATGACGATTTCCTTGTAGCCGTTGTCGATCAGGCGACGGACTTCGTCCTCGATTTCCTGCGGCGAACGGCTGCGGAGTCCCGGGCGGACCTGGGGGATGATGCAGTAGGTGCATTTGAGGATGCAGCCGTCCTGCACCTTCACGTAGGCGCGCTTGCGGCCTTCGAAGTAGCTGATGCCGGCCGGCATGTCGTGCACGCCCTGCCGCGCGAGCACGTCGGGCAGTTCGCGCTTGTCGGTGACGACTTCGAAGACGCTTGGCAGTTCGCTGACCACGGAGGGATCGCGGGTGGCGTAGCAGCCCATGACGATCGTGCGCGTGCCGGGATTCTGCCGGGCCAGTTGCCGGATCGTCTTCCGGGACTTCGAGTCGCCCTCGGAGGTGACGGTGCAGGTGTTGACGACGCACAGGTCGGCGTTTTCGCCGTCGGCCGCCTCGCGGTAGCCGTTCTGCTCAAGGGCTTCCTTGACCAGCTGCGTTTCGTACTGGTTGACCTTGCAGCCGAGCGTCACCAGGCGGCAGGTAGGTTGAGCGACCATCGGACCGTGGGTTTCGCGGGAATCGAGTCGGAACAGGGGACGTACGCCGCGGGGGCGCATCGGGGAGTGTACCTGCGTGTCGGCGTGAGGGCGAGGACGCCGCGGGGCGTCACCGGCGGCCGAAGACGAATTCGTTGTTCCCCAGACCGTTTGTCGTCTTCAGACTCTGCAGTTCAAAACCCCGGTCGCGGTAGAAGTCGAAGATTTCTTCCGGTCGGGCGACTTCGAACGGCAGGCCGCCGAGCCAGTCGATCCAGTCGTGCCAGATCGACATGCCGCGATCTTTCTTCCGCTCAGCAAACAGGTTGCGGCGAAGGACCACGCTCGCAGCCGCCGTGGTCGCCCAGAAGTAGGGGACAAACAGGGCGCAGATCAGGGCCCGGCCGGCCAATCCCGAGCAGTAGATCTGCTTGACCCGCAGCCACCAGCGGGACTTGTACCCCTGCTGGTTGTAGATGGCGATGAACAGTTGTCCGGCATCACCGACCGCCTTCGCGGCGTTCTCGAGCGCCAGCCACATGTCACCGGTGTGATGCAGCACGCCCCACGAATAGACGATGTCGAACGGTCCCAGGGACTCGACGTAGCGGGCGTCGAGGACCGATCCCCGCTCGATCGTCCAGCGGTCGTCGCCGGCGAAGTAGCGGTTGCGAAGTTCCTCGGCACAGGCGACCGACTGAGGATCGAAATCGAACGAGTGGACGGTCGCTCCCAGCCGTCGGGCGGCCAGCGAGAACAGGCCACTGCCGGAGCCGATGTCGAGAAACCGCCGGCTTTCGAGCGACTCGACGCGAAGCATGTCGCGCAGCGACTGTTCGGCCCGGGCGATCCGCTCGTCGTCGAGCGTCGTCAGAAACGCCTGCCAGTTTCTGCCGAACTCGAACCGATCCCCGCTGCGGACCTGCTGCTGGAAGCCGGCGGTCGTCGCGGAGCTGTCGGACGGTGGCGGGGAAGGAGAGTCGGTCACTTAGGAACGATCCGGTCGCAGCCGGTCCATGGACGCAGGACTTCGGGGATGACGACGCTGCCGTCGGCCTGCTGGTAGTTCTCGAGAATCGCGATGATTGCCCGGGTCACCGCGACTGCGGTTCCGTTCAGGGTATGGACGAAGCGGGTTCCTTTCCACTCGTCCGACTTGCAGCGGATCGCGAGCCGACGGGACTGGTAGTCGGTGCAGTTCGAGGCGGAGGTCACCTCGCCGTATTCTCCACCGTCGCCACGACCCGGCATCCAGGCTTCGAGGTCGTACTTGCGGTAGGCCGGTCCGCCCAGGTCGCCGCTGGCAATGTCGAGCACCTGGTAGGGGATGCCCAGTCCCTGGAAGATCTCTTCCTCGATGCGGACGATGGTGTTGAGGAACTCATCGGAGATCGCGGTATCCGGTCCGGTGAATCCGAACATCTCCACCTTCGTGAACTGGTGCACGCGGTAGATGCCGCGGGCCGCCTTGCCGTGTCCGCCCGCTTCGGTCCGGAAGCAGTGGGAGATGCCGGCCATCTTCAGGGGGAGTTTGTCGGCGGTGAGGATTTCGTCCTTGAGCGAGCCGCCAAGTGTGATCTCGGCGGTGGCGACCAGCGACAGGTCGGTCCCCTGGATCGAGTAGATCTGCGTTTCGGGGCCGCGGGGAGCGTAGCCGGTCCCTTCCAGCACCTCGTCACGGGCCAGGTCGGGCGTGGTGTAGAGGGTGAACCCTTCCTGACGCAGCTTCTGGACGGCGTACTGGATCAGGGCCAGTTCGAGCAGGACCGCTTCGTTCTTGAGGTAGTAGAACCCGCTGCCGGTGACTCGGGCGCCCGCTTCGAAGTCGATCAGATCGAGGCGTCGGGCGAGTTCGACGTGGTCGAGCGGCTCGAAGTCGAACTGCGGCTTCTCACCCCAGGTCCGGACGACGTTGCTGTCGGCTTCGTCACCGCGGGGAGCATCCGGGTGCGTCATGTTGGGGATGCCGGACTGGACATCCCGCAGCTGGGTCTCGATTTCGCGAAGGTTGGCTTCCCGGGTGGCGATCTCCTCGCGGAGTTCCTTGCCCTTGGCGATGAGTCCCTGTTTTTCCTCGGCAGGGGCTTTTGGGATCTGGCCGGAGACTTCCTTCTGCTGCCGGCGCAGGTCGTCGCTGGATTTGATCAGTTCCCGTCGCAGTTCACTCAGCTCAGTGAGCCGGTCCAGGTCGACCGTAATCCGCCGGTCGTGGCAATTCTGTTCGACGGCCTGACGGTTCTCGAGGATGAACTGAAGATCGAGCATGGCAGGTTCTGATACGGTTGATTGACGTCGCGGGGCAGGTCGGTCGGGCCGGGACTCACGACACAGGGGCGCGGCGAACGGGATCGGCATCCGGTCCGGACACGCAGAAAGTCATGTCTGTTCGCCAGCCAACGGACCGCCTCAGGTGGAGGCGACCAGTTCCGCCCACAGCCGGGCACTGGCACGCGTCCCGCGGTGGAAGTCGTCCAGGCGAAAATGCTCGTTGGGACTGTGCAGATTGTCCGTATTCTGGCCCCAGCCGAGCAGGAGTGTATCGACTCCCAATATGTCCCGAAAGGTCGACACCACGGGAATCGAGCCCCCCTCGCGGATCATCACCGGTTCGTTTCCGAAGGCGGATGCAATCGCCCGGCGGGCCGCATCCATCGCTCCGCTCGTCGGATCGGACACGATCGCCCCGCACCCGTGATAGTCGGTGAATTCCATCCGCAGGCCGGGCGGGCAGAGTTCTTCAAAGTGCCGGCGAAGGTTCTCCGTCAACTGCTTCGCGTCCTGATCGGGAACCAGCCGGCAGGTGATCTTTGCGGTGGCGTAGTGCGGCACGATTGTCTTGGGGCCTTCGCCGGTGTAGCCGGAGATCATCCCGTTGACGTCGCATGTCGGGCGGGCCCAGCGGCGTTCGAGTGTCGAGTAGCCCGGCTCGCCGAACGGGGCGGTCATCCCGATGCCGTCGAGGAACTCCTGCTCGTCGAACGGCAGGCGGGCGAAACCGTCCCGTTCTTCCGGCGTAAGCGGGACGACGTTGTCGTAGAAGCCGGGGATCAAGATCCGGCCTTCGTCGTCGTGCAGGGAGGCGATCAGTCGGGCCAGGGCGTTGGCCGGATTGGCGACCGCTCCACCGAACACACCGCTGTGCAGGTCCTGGGACGGGCCGTGCAGCGTCACTTCGCAGGCCATGATGCCTCGCAGGCCGTAGGTGATCGCCGGAATCCCCGGGGCGTACTGGCTGGTATCGCTGACGACCACGATGTCGCAGCGGCAGCGTTCCTTCTGGTCTTCGAGAAACCGGTCCAGGTTGTCGCTGCCGACTTCCTCTTCGCCCTCGATGACGAACTTCACGTTCACCGGCAGCGTGCCGACCGATTGCAGCCACGCCTCGACCGACTTGATGTGCGTGTACATCTGCCCCTTGTCGTCGGTGGCGCCGCGGGCGTAGATGCGGCCATCACGGACGGTCGGCTCGAAGGGGGGCGTTTCCCAGCGATCGAGCGGATCGGGCGGCTGCACGTCGTAGTGACCGTAGACCAGGGCCGTCGGCGCTCCCGGGGCACCCGTCCATTCGCCGTACACGATCGGATGCCCGGCGGTCTCGACCAGTTCCGCCGTCAGTCCCGCGGCTTCGAGACGTTCCTTCACAAACCGGGCTGCCTGGCGGACATCGTCGCGGTGCCGCGAGTCGGCACTGACGCTGGGGATCCGCAGCAGATCCTTCAGTTCGTCGACGAAGCGGTCGGCGTTCTGTTCGAGGAAGGATTCGACCTGGGGGAGAGCTTGGGACGTATCCATGTCGGGGCTCCGGGGGACCAATCGTGCGGGAACTCTGGGGCAACGGATACCGCATGCCCAAACGGGTAGTGGACCGATGTGGGGCGGCGAGTGCAAGTGGGGGAGGGGGGGGGAGTCAGGGCCGGGGCGTCAGATGAGCAACGATCCAGTTGATGAGTTCATCCCGCGTAACCTGACCGGCAGCCAGACGGAGGATCACGTCTTCACTCTCGTCGACAGAGGCGTCAAGTTCGAAACCGTTCATGACCAGGAATGTAAGCGCATCAGGAAAGTCGCCGATACAATTCGCGGTTCTTTTCGAGGACGTATCTGGCGGCCTGGTCGAAATCGTTCGCCGGGCGCGCAAGAAGGTCATTGATCGCCGCGATCGCCAGTTCTTGAGGCGCAACATTCAGGCGACGAGACAGATCTTCAAGCTGTCGCGATTGTTCGTCGTTCAGAGTGACCGAAATCGCCATGAGAGAATACCGGGGAGCAGACGGACTGATCAGGTTGATGAGGGGCTGTCGCACATCGAGTCGGCGACCATCCCAACACCTTCCGATTCTAACCGGGACGGAATCCGTGACAAATCTGAGGCTGCAATCTGACGGGGGCAGTTCATCCTCTCGAAACTCACGCCGCCTCAATCGCCTGGTACACCTTGCCGTGCCGTCGCAGCCATTGGAGGTCATCAGCCTCGGCATGCTCCTGAACCTGCTTGAGGAAACGAACGGTCTCCGCTTCGTAACGGGGTTCGGAGGGATCTTCGATCGGGACGACCATCTCGACTTCGACGGCGACGACATAATTGTCGGTCTGGATGAGCCGGGTTCGGGGGAACCGATTGCCTGGAATTCGGTCGTGGGATGAGTTGTCCAAACTGTCCATTTCACTCCTTCCGCGGCCGGTGGGCGCGTCGTATCATCGGACGGACCCCGGGGCGCGCTCCCCACTGGTGACACCTGTCACCATTCCCGGGTGACACCGCAAATCCAGATCGCTGCCAGAAGCCGGAGTCTGTCCATGTCGACTCATCGTGCCGTGCTGATTCCCGGTGATGGAATCGGACCCGAAGTGACCGGTGCCGTCCTGCGCGTCCTGCAGGCCGCCGGTGCTCCTCTCGAATGGGAAGAGCACGTCGCCGGCGTGACGGCCCTGGAGCGGGGCGAGGATGTTCTTCCCGAAGAGACCGTCGACGCCATCCGTCGGTTGGGGGTGGCGCTCAAGGGGCCGTGTACGACGCCGGTCGGCGAGGGATTCACCTCGGTCAACGTGCAGCTTCGCAAGCGGCTGAACCTCTATGCGGCAGTCCGGCCGGTCCGCTCGCTGGATGGCGTGAAGACCCGCTTCGAGGACGTCGACCTGGTGATCATCCGGGAGAACACCGAGGGGCTGTACAGCGGCGTCGAGAACCAGGTGACCGACGACGTCGTCATGAGCATGAAGGTGGCGACCGAGACCGCCTGCACCCGCATTGCCCGCTGGGCGTTCCGCTATGCCACCCGCCGCGACCGGAAGAAGATCACCGTCTTCCACAAGGCGAACATCATGAAGGTGACCGACGGGCTGTTTCTCCGCTGTGCCCGCGAGATCCACAAGGCCGAGTATCCCAATATCGAGTACGACGAGGTCATCATCGACGCCGGATGCATGAAGCTGGTGCAGAATCCCGGTCAGTTTGACGTGCTGCTGCTGGAGAACCTGTACGGCGACGTGGTGAGTGACCTGTGTGCGGGCCTGGTCGGTGGACTGGGCGTGGTGCCCGGTGCGAACATCGGCGAAGAGCAGGCGGTGTTCGAGGCGGTGCATGGATCGGCCCCCGATATTGCCGGACAGGGCGTCGCCAATCCGCTGGCCCTGCTGATGTCCGCGGTGATGCTGCTCAACTACCTGGCCGAGACGCGGGGTGACGATGTCTGCCGGGAGGTCGCCGGACGCATTCGCGTTGCCTATGACCGGGCGCTGGCGGACGGAGCGAAGACCCGCGATCTGGGGGGCGAACTGGGGACGGATACGTTCGCGGACGCGATTATCGAACGGCTGGGCAATTGAGCCGATGGACAGTGCGGACTGACCGGTTGGCTCAGGCGGAGTGCACTTCGTCCTGTGCCGGGGCGTCGTCGGTCGGGGCCAGCTGGTCGGCGCTTCGGACCAGCCAGATGCAGTAGCCGATGATTACGGCGTTGACGGCGAAGAAGAACAGGAAGACGACCAGTCCACCGACCTCAGCGGCTGCGGCGTGCTTCGGATAGAACGCCGCAATGTCGAGCCGGGAGATCCGCATCAGTTCCCGCAGGACGGCTCCGGCGAGAATCGAAGCGGAGCAACCGGCCGAAATGATGGTCAGTCGTGACCGGGAGAGTCGTCCGACGCCGCGCAACTGCCACCAGCCGATGGCCTGTGCCGCCACACCGGCGATGCCGAGGAGCATCCACGGAATTCCGGCGATTCCGAGGACAGCCTGACGGACTTCCGGCGGGTCCATGACCAGCAGGACGATTCCGGCAATCACGCTGATGGCCATCCCGATCCATGCAGTCAGGGCCAGACGCCCGATGACGGTTGCATGGTTTTCCGTGTCGTCATCGGCGGTCAGGCGAATCTGCCAGGCGAGCCAGATGGCCAGCGTCGGGAACGCGGCCGCGAACCAGGTGATCAGTCGGGGAATCAACGTGATCGTCCAGAACCGCGTACGTCCTTCGGCGTAATGCTGTGCCCAGACCTCATTCGATTGCAGACTGAGCAGGTGATTCTCCGTCCATGACCAGCCGGTGAAGAAGAAGCAGCCGAACGCGCCGGCTGTGATGACCACCCGCAGCCACATGCCGCGACGTGTCGCCAGCGGGCTCTTGAGCAGATACAGCAGGTAGAAGCCGACGATCAGGGCTGGCAGGATCGCCATCCAGCGGTTGAACAGCAGCAGATTGGCGGTGTAGTACGGCTTCTGGTAGAGGATCTGGACGAACAGCAGCGGGGCGACGCCAGCGGTGATCGCGGCACTGAGCATCAGCGGCATCCAGTCCCGCAGCAGCGTGCCACGACGGTCCGGGTCGACCGGGCGGTTGCGCACGGCAACGGTGACGAGGTAACTGCTGCCCGCGATGACGTAATGCATGAACGCGACATGGATCGCGAACGTGACCACGTAGAGGGTCAGGTAGAACGCGGTTGGCCAGGGGAACCCGAACGGGAAAGGGGCATTCATGGCTGGCTGGTTTCGCTGCCGTGGACAAGGTGAATTCCGGGGGTCGTGCCGACTTCGTCCATCCACTTCCGGATGTCGCGGAGGACGTCCGGGTCATGGGAGGGCGGCCAGTCGTCCGGACGGTCGGAGTTGTTCCACTGGATCCACTGAATCAGAGCTTCGAGTTCTTCGGGAGTGCCGGCGAAGGGTGGCATGAACGGTTTGGTCCGCTGCAACTGGGAAACGTTCATGCGCAGCTGCGAGGTGGTCCAGGTCGCGGTCAGATGCGTCAGACCGTTAGCACCGTCGATCGTGTGGCAGATGCTGCACTGCTTGCGGAACACCTTGGCACCGAGTCGGATCTGGTCGGTCGGCAGCTCGTCGCGGTTCTGCAGGGGATACGGATCGTTCGTCACCGAGCCATGCTTCCGGAGCCACTCGACCTCGTCTTCGGTCAGTGAGTTCGAGTAGAGGTACTCGCGGATCGTGTACGGTTTGCGTGCTCCCTCCCGGACGAATTCGCCACCGGCCGTGGCCAGAAACGCCAGCGCCAGCAGCAGCAGGCAGGTGGCTCCGTTGATGTAGAGCTGGTTTCGCAACAGGCCGAACAGGGCATACGCACCGATCAGCATCGAGCAGGCGACGCCGAGCGAGAAGAAGAGCGTCATCGCGACGCTGCCGCCCAGAATCCAGGAACGGCTGTCAGCAGGAATCGACAGGAAGTACCAGATGCCGAGCAGCGGCATGGCGGCCATCGGGGCCAGAAACGCGGCGCACTTGTGGATGATTTCGGCCCGTTCTTCCCGTGTGAAGTCGGGGACGAAGTTGACGACCAGGCAGGCGGCCAGGGACGCGATGGTCATCGAGGTAATCGTGCGGAAGATCAGCGACGGGAAGAAACTGGGATTGAAGAATCCGTCCCAGACGCGACCGGTCTCCATGAAGCTTCCCGGCGTGAGCTGCCAGGAGAGGATGCCGTTGATCCAGAACAGGCTGAACCAGGCCGCAGCACTGTAGGTGGCCAGCAACGTCAGCCGGGCCCGGTCATTGAGCCGGCGACCGTAGCGGTAGAAGCAGTAGCCGGAGGCGATCTCGAGGCAGAAGAAGGTCCACTCGGTGGCCCACAGCCAGTGGAACTCTTCGACCATCACGCCGATGGTGCGGGGGCTGATCTGGATCGTCGTGAACCACATTCCGACACCGGTCAGCGCGCCCATGACGAAGCTGATCAGCACCAGGTACTGAAAGAAGTCGTCGATGAAACGGCGTGCCAGGGGAAGTCGGCCGGCCTGTGCCAGCCGCTGAAGGTGGCACATCAGCAGTCCGCCGCCGATGGCGAACTGCGCCAGAAACACGTGAAAGATTCCCAGACCGCCGATCACCAGACCCTTCATGATGGGCCCGAAGTCGTTGATCGGGAAATAGGGGACGTCCATGGGCAGAGTCTGCAGTCTTGCTGGCCTCAGAACGGGAGGCGATCCCGTGACTGTTCGACAGCCGGGGGGACCGTTATGCCACACTCAAAGTGTGTCCGAACGCGAGCGCAAAACAATGCTGCGGGAGGTGGTTTCTCAGAATCCTGAGGAACGTTTCCCGCCCGTGACAAGCGGGCCGTGACAGAATGTCGCAGGCGTGCGTGCGGATCAGCCCAGTCCACCTGCAACGATCCCCACAAGCACGTTCAGGATCGACAACATCAAACTGCCCAGCAGGGCCGCACCACAACCTTCGACTTTGACGCCCGGCGAAAGGGCTGCCGCCAGCTGCAGCATGAGTGCATTGATGACGAGCAGGAACAGACCGAAGGTGAGGATCGTCAGTGGCAACGTCAGCAGCACGATGAGCGGACGGATGATCGCATTGACGATACCCAGCAGCAGCGCGGTGACGATCGCGCTGCTCCAGTTCTCGATCACGACGCCGCGCACGAAATTGGCGACGACCAGCAGAAGAATCGACGTGACAAGCAGGTGGGCGAGGAATTCCAGCATGATGCAGAGTCAGTCCTGGGATGGTGGTGTGCCGGGGCTGGTCGCTTCGTTCGGTTCCGGCGCTGCCGGCTTTGTGACCGGAATCAGTTCGACAAGCACGGGCGTGCCGACCGGCGGGATCCGTTCGGTGTACGGTTCAAACATCAGGGCGTCGTTCGTTGCGGAACTCCGGATCGCCAGGTCGATCATGGCGTCGCCGAAGTTCGCCACGCAGATCACATTGCCTGCTTCGGCCTGATACCACTTCTCTCCGTCCTTTTGTGTGAAGAAGCCGCTGCCGGCGAACACCCAGTCTGCGTCGAGCTCTCGCGGCTGGCTCCGTTCGTAGAAGCTGTCGATCCCCTTGCGGTACGCTTTGTCGTCCGAGAGGGCCTTGAGCTGGTCGCGCTGTGCGGCGGTCATCGGACCGAACCAGACCAGCTCCTCGTTCGCCGCGTCGTACTTCAGCTCACTCTCCTTCGGGATCGTCAGTCCTTCGGGAAGCTTTGCGAGCGGAGCGGCGTAGTAGCGGCGGGTGACATGCCGTACCCACTTCTGGGCCTTGATCCGATGTGCCTTGCCATCGGCGTCCTTCCAGTTCAGCCAGATGTCGATCTGCTGGCCGGCCGGCGGCTGGAACTCCGGCTGGAAGCGGACCGGATGTCCCGGCTCGGCACCGACCGCAAGCAGTCCGGCGTGAATGATGTAGGCTTCGGAGTCGACCGCCAGAACAGACTCGTGCTCCTTGGTGTGGGCCCGGCAGAGCAGCATCTCCAGCAGGCCCTCCCGCAGCACGACCTGCGTCCTCAGCAGAATCCGCTTCCGTTCGCGGTCGAGCAGGACCGTCTTCTGCTTGTTCAGGGCCGTCAGGCCCGTTTCGGCATCGATCGTCGCTGTCGCCGGAGCCGCCTTGCCGGAGTCCGCAGCGTCGTCGGCACATAGGACCTCCGTTGTGCCGAACGCAACGGAGGCCATGAGGATCAGCGATCGCCACGTCAACCTCGCTGTCCGCCACGCAGAGTCTGTCATCGTCATTCGAACGCTCCTTCCGGAAGAGGTCATTCCGTGCGTGACGCCCGATCGACCTGTTCGAGCCAGTCGACGAGTCGGCGCACGAATTCCTCCCGATCCGGCTCGAACTCCAGTGTGTGCCGGGCTTGCGGGAAATCAACCCGGGTCTTTGCGGGAATCGGCAACGATTCGAAGAATCGCCCCGTCGCCTCATTATCCACGATCCGGTCACGGCCCGCGAGCATCAGCAGGAGCGGACTGGTGATTTGCGGAGCGAGCTGAATGGCCTGCTCCTGCAGGTCGGCATTGGCGAACAGGAATCCGGTGGTCACCTCATGCAGGGCGAGGGGATCGTTCCGGATGAACTCCCGCCACTGGGGTTGGTCGGTGAACATGGCGGGATCGTCGAGCGGGACGGGGACGGTTTTGCGATTGAGCCCCAGTTGCCGCGCCAGCCTCAGCAGTCCCGCCTGGACGAGTGTTGGCCGGACCCGGGCGAACAGTCCCGGGTAGAGCAGGGCGAGGGCGTCGACGAGATCCGGTCGGCGGCCGGCGGTCGCCAGGGCGAGCTTGCCTCCCCAGCTGACGCCCATCAGCACGACTGGGGCGGTCGGTGCGGTCCGGTCACGATCGTAACGGACATTCTCGAGGATTTGTGACAGGTCGTTGAGCCAGCGCTCCCAGTGGAGGACGTGCCCCCGGTCCTTCCGGTTCTCTCCCGATCCCCGCCGATCGGGGAACCGCACCTCGTATCCCGCCAGGGCAAGCCGGCTGCTCGAGTAGCCGTACCACCCGGAGTGACTCTGGATCCCGTGGACGGCGACGATGTATCCGCGTGGAGGTTGCGTCGGCTTCCAGCGTCGCCCGTGTAAAACATACCCGTCGGACGTGGTCCAGGTGACAGAGTCGGGCGAGATGGGGAGATCGTCAGGACTGCTCACAGAATGAACGCTCGTGCCGAACAAAATTGCATGAATTCAGTCGCCTCGCCTCTGCGGAAGGCACAGAAAACGGGCAATTGCCCCCGGTTTCTGACCTGAGTTCACAGTTTCCTGCGAAGAGAGGGGGACTGCGTGAGGAATCGGCTGGTCAGCAGAATCTTCGGCACGTGAGTTGCGTTTGCATCAATGTGGTTTCAATGCCGCATGACTTTGCAGTCGCTGCGTGCAGCCGATCCTCGCGATCAACGAAGTTCGCTCACGTCCTTTCAGACGACTCCAACAGTCGCTCCCAGGGCCCATCCCGGACCCGGTTGTCGGTCTGGCCTGTCGCTTGTATACGGCAGAGTCATCGGCATTTGCAGCCCGGCAGGTTGCCGTACCGGTTGCAGTCTGATGGTTCGGAGTCTTGTTATGCGACGCATCCTTCTGGTCGACAGTGATCTGACCGCGTGCAATGCGATTTCCCGAACGCTGTCAGCACTGGGCTACGGAGTCGACGTGGCCTACGACGGGGACGGAGCCCGCATCCTTGCACGCCAGGGAGATTATGCCATCGGGCTGATCGGGCAGAATCTCTCCGATACAGACGGGGTCAAGCTGTTTCTCGAGCTGCGTGACCGCCAGGCGAAGATGCTTGGCGTGTTGATGTCCAAAGCCGCCAATCTCTATACCGTGGCAACAGCCATTGGAGCCGGCATGTCCAAAGTGCTCACCAAACCGGTCGATTTCCAGGAAGTCCTCCCGCTCCTCGAAGGGGAGTCCGCCGCCAGCGCGGAAGCCGCCAACGGTCACCCCGTTCCGGCTGGTCCCCGCTACAACGAGGAACTGATCGCCGAACTCCCGGCGCAGATGATCGAGTACGAGATGACCGATCGCGAACTGATCGACGTCATCCGGAGCGTCGAGTATCCGTTTGCCGGCAAGGACCGGCTGGAATACTTCGACCGCGATACGCTCGTTCGCGTCGTCCACCTGATCCGCCGCTGGTGCCGCAATCGCCTGCAGCGGGTCGTCTGGTAGGACGGTCCGCACAGGCCGGCGGGGCAGACGGGACGTCACTCGATCATCTCTTCGAGGACGCGCGCGTAGGCCCCGTACGCTCCGGCATCGAACAGCACGAAGCGGACCCGCAGCGTCCGTTCGTGGTGGAGCAGGAAGTCGCGGACCGCGGCCAGAGAGTGTTCGGCGGCCAGATCCATCGGATAACCGTACGCACCCGTGCTGATCGCCGGAAACGCGATCGAGCCGCAACTCTTCTCCACCGCGAGCTGCAGGCAGGTCCGATACGCGGACTTCAGCTGGTCCGGCTCGCCTTTCATGCCGCCCCGCCAGACCGGTCCAACGGCGTGAAAGATGTAGCTGGCCGGCAGGTCGCCCCCGGATGTCGCCACCGCGCTGCCGGTCGGGCACCCTTCAGGATAGTCGCGGCGGGTTGCTTCCATGATCGAAGGGCCGGCCGCGTCGTGAATCGCGCCGTCCACGCCGCCTCCTCCCGCCAGACGCGAGTTCGCCGCATTGACGATCGCGTCGACCGCCTCCTTCGTAATGTCCCCCTGCACGAGTTCGATCGTGCTGTTGTGAACCTGTACCTGCATCTGTCGAGTCCTCCTGATTCGGTCCGGACGGTCAATGTCGACCGCTGGCGGCCACCGGCCCGGGGAGCACAGTAACGTCCGGCCGCCTGCGCGATTATAATCCCGCAGGCGGCGGCATCCGTAGTGCCGGCACCAACGACCGCCCCAGGTCGCCTCCCAACCATTCCTCTCGATGCTGTGCTTTCGATTTCGGTGCTCCGATTTCTGTGATCCGACTGCTGCTCCTCATTCCGACCCTGGACCGCTCCGGCGCTGAGAAGCAGCTGACGCTGCTCGCTCGTGGACTCCCGCGTGACGAGGTCTCCGTGCATGTCGTCGCGCTGACCCGCGGCGGCCCGTACGCCGACGAGCTTCGTGCCGCTGGTGTCGAGGTGACGGTTCTCGGCAAACGGATGAAGTTCGACCCGCGGGCGCTGCGGGATCTGAAGCGGCTGGTCCGCGAGGAACGTCCCGACGTCATTCATTCCTGGCTGTTCGCCGCCAACGCCTACGCCCGTTTTGTGACTGGCGGGGCAGACGGCCCTCCGGTGATCGTCTCCGAACGGTGCGTCGATTCGTGGAAGAGCGGCTGGCAGCTCTGGCTCGACCGCCGGCTGATTCCCCGCACCCGGATGCTCGTCGCCAACTCCGAGAGCGTTGCCGAGTTCTATCGCGGTGTCGGTTACCCGGCGGACCGTGTGAGCGTCATCCCCAACGGCATCGCCCAGCCGGCCGCTCCCTCCTGCACCCGCGACGAACTGTTGCGGGAACTCGGCCTGCCGGACGACGCCCGACTGGTCGCGTACGTCGGTCGTCTGGCCCGTCAGAAGCGCCTCGATACGCTGATGTGGGCCGCGCAGCTGCTCCGCCAGGCGAATGATCGCAGTTATCTGCTGATTGCCGGCGACGGCCCGGAGGCCGCCCGGGCACAGGACCTGGCCCGAAAGCTCGAATGCGAACGGCACGTGCGGTTTCTCGGACACCGAAACGATGCCGCGTCACTGCTGCCGCTCGTCGACGTCTTCTGGCTCGCCAGTGACTTCGAGGGGATGTCCAACAGTCTGATGGAGGCGATGGCGGCCGGCCGGCCGGTGGTCGTCAGCAGTATTCCCCCCAATCGCGAACTGGTCGACCACGGCGAGGAAGGCTTTCTCGTCGATGTGGGAGACGGCGTCGGATTTGCCCAGTACACAGTGCGACTGCTGGACGATCCCCAGCTGGCTGCAACCATGGGAGAAGCCGGCCGTCGCAGGATGCAGCAGCGTCACAGCGTCGCGCAGATGGTTTCACGACACATGGACCTGTATCGCCAGGTCGCTGGCGCGGACAAACCTGCGGACGTACCAGTGCCGACCGGGGATGAGACATCGACACCGAACTGACCGGCAGCGTCCGGACGTGAAGGCAGCAGCGTATGTGCGGAATTGCCGGGGCGGCATGGACCAGCGACGGAGAACCTCTCGACGGCGAGGCGCTGCGGCGGATGACCGACGCGCTCTCCCACCGCGGTCCGGATGACCAGGGGCATTACCTCGACGCGAACGCCACCGGCGGTGTCGCGCTGGGGCACCGGCGACTCTCCATCATCGACCTGGCCGGCGGACATCAGCCCCTCTCCAACGAAGACGGCACCGTCTGGATCGTCTTCAACGGCGAGATCTACAACTACCGCGAGCTGCGGCCCGAACTGGAGGCACAGGGGCATCGCTTCCAGACGTCGACCGACACCGAGACAATCATTCACCTGTACGAGCAGTACGGACCAGACTGCGTGCGGCGGCTGCGGGGCATGTTTGCCTTCGCCATCTGGGACGCCGGAAAGCAGCGGCTGTTTCTCGCCCGGGACCGCATCGGCCAGAAACCGCTGTTCTACCGGGCCGAGCATGGACGCATCAGCTTCGGCAGCGAACTGAAGGCGCTGCTGCAGGTGCCGGATGCACCGCGGGAACTTGATCCGCAGGCGGTCGATCTGTTTCTGACGTACCAGTACGTGCCGCACCCCTGGTGCATTCTCAAGGGATACTCCAAGCTCTCGCCCGGGCACTACGCGATCTGGCAGAACGGCTCACTGCATACCGAGCGGTACTGGTCGCCGCCGTATGACGACGACTTTGACCCGCAATCACTGGCGGACCCGCGGCTCAACGATTCGTCCGCGTGGACGGAGACGCAGTGGCGCGAGCGGCTGCGGGAGACGCTGACCGAGGCGGTCCGGCTGCGGATGCGGTCCGACGTGCCGATCGGTGCGTTTCTCTCGGGCGGCATCGATTCGACGATCACCGCCGGGCTGATGCAGTCTCTGGCTGAGTCCCCGATCCACACCTTCTCGATCGGGTTTCCCATTCCCGAGTTCGACGAGCGGAGCTACGCCCGGCAGGCGGCCGAGCATCTGCATACGAACCATCACGAGTACGTCGTCGAGCCGTCCGCCCTCGAGACGCTGCCCCGGCTGATCTGGCATTACGACGAACCGTTCGGGGACAGCTCGGCGATTCCGACGATGTATCTCTCCGAGGTGACCCGCCAGGAGGTGACGGTCGCCCTCTCCGGGGATGGCGGGGACGAGCTGTTCGCCGGCTATCACCGTTACCAGGCGGTGCGGGCGGCTGGATTGCTCGATCGGCTGCCCGGCTTCGTGCGGGCCTCGTTCGGCTGGCAGGGCTGGCAGAAGTTCCCGGAAGGGGCAGGGCACCGCTCGACGACGCGCAGGTTCAAGCGGTTCATGACAGCGATGAGCCGTCCTCCCGAAGTCCGCTACCTCCGCTGGATCGGCATGTTCAACACGCCGGAGATGCGGCGGCAGCTGTATTCGCCCGCGTACCGCGAGCAGGTGGGGGACTTCGATTCCGCCGAGTTTCTGCTCAATGCCTACAATCACTGCCGCGGACGGGACTTCGTGACCCGCACGACCTGCGTCGACGTCCTCAGCTATCTGCCGTGCGACATCATGACGAAGGTCGACATCGCATCGATGGCGTTCGGTCTGGAAGCACGCAGTCCGTTCCTCGATCACCACGTGGCGGAGCTGGCCGCCCGCATGCCGCTGTCACTGAAGATGAGCGGCACCCGCAGCAAAAAGATTCTGACCGACACCTTCAGCGATCTGATCCCGGAATCGATTCAGACCCGGAGCAAGATGGGGTTCGGGATTCCGATCGACCACTGGTTCCGCAACGAGCTGAAGGAGCTGCTGTGCGATACGCTGCTGGGTGAGACCGCCACGCAGCGGGGCTTCTTCGACCCGGAGTTCGTCCGCGACATGGTGGAGAGTCACGTGAGCGGTCGCGTCAACGAGTGCTATCGCCTGTGGAACCTGCTGATCTTCGAGCAATGGTGCCAGGCGTTTCTGGATCGGACGCCGGCCGGCGCCACAACGGGCTGACCGGCCGGCGACGCGTCGGGGGAACTCAAACGGTTTTCTCAATGGCTGCAGCTGACCGAGCCGGATTTCGCGACGCGGGCGGCCGTCGACCGCGGAACTGTGACGTCCGAATGGCAGAAGGGGCGGACAGCCCGGCCGTTGAGCGGCTGCGGGACGACGCGAAGTGTCGAGCCGGCAGCGGGGCGGCGGGTGCGGAGGTACGAAATCAGAATGCGGCTGGCGGTGAACGCGCCCATGGGATTCAACCTCTTGGTTGAAAGGGAGTTACGAGGCGCAGCCGGTTTCATGCCGGCTCTGCGCGGATCCATTCCTTCGGAACACGCGGGAAGTATCGCCGAAACCAACTGTCGGAACAGACACAGCTGAAGTAAACTGCACCCATTACAGTTCGTGAATAATCAAACTGTACTGGTCGTCTCTGCGGAAAACTGTGTCGCCGAAGTCCGACAGGAGCCCGGTTCGATGCACATCACGCCTCTGGACGTTCGCACGGGCGAGAATCTCTACGAAGCGGTCGCGGACCGCGTCGCCTGGCTGATCGAGAACGAAACGCTCCGGCCCGGCGACCGCATTCCCTCCGTCCGACGCATGCACGAGCAGCTCGAAGTGAGCATCTCGACAGTGATGCAGGCATACCGGCTGCTGGAGGACCGCGGACTGGTGGAGGCCCGGCCGCAGTCCGGCTACTACGTCCGCCGCAACATCGCCCGTCGGCCGGACGAGCCGACGGTTGCCCGTCCGGCCACATCGCCGCGGAAGGTCCGCGTCCGCAGCCTCTCGCACGTGCTGATGGACAAGCTGTATCACGCCGGCGTGGTCAAGCTGGGGGCCGCCATCCCCGATGTCGAGCTGATGCCGGTCAAGGCGCTCAACCGCTGCTTCGGGCAGGTTCTGCGGTACAACACGGTCGCGGCTCATGGTTACGACACGCCGGCCGGCTGCGAGGCGCTTCGTGTGGAGATCGCCCGCCGGATGCTGGACGCGGGCATCACCGTCAGTGCCGACGAGATCATCACCACCTGCGGCGCGACCGAAGGGCTCTACATTGCCCTTAAGGCGGTCACGAAGCCCGGGGATACGGTCGCGATCGAGACCCCGACGTACTACGGCATCCTCGAGAAGCTCGAAGAACTGCAGCTGCGGTCGCTGGAGATCCGGACTGATCCCCGCGACGGACCAGATGTCGACAGCCTGGCGGAGGTGGTCGCGGCCGGGAAGGTGCAGGCTCTGCTGACGGTCAGCAACTACAGCAATCCGGTGGGGAGCTGCATTCCGGACGATCGCAAGCGGGCCATCGTCGGCATCATGTCGCGAGCCGGGCTGCCGGTCATCGAAGACGATGTCTCCGGCGATCTGAACTTCGAGGGGAGCCGCCCGAAGACACTCAAGGCGTACGACCAGGATGGCCTGGTGCTGTACTGCTCGTCATTCAGCAAGACCCTTTCGCCCGGCAGCCGGGCCGGCTGGTGTATCCCCGGACGCTTCGCCGAAGACTTCCTGCGGATCAAGATGGCGATCTCGCCGGCCTGTCCGATGGCGACGCAACTGGCGATTGCGGCGTATCTGAAGCAGGGGGGATTCGACCGCCACCTGCGGCGGCTGCGGCGATGCTATCGCGACCAGGTGAACCGCGTGGCGCAGTCGGTTGGCCGGCACTTTCCGGAAGGGACGCGGGTTTCCAATCCCGATGGCGGACACGTCCTGTGGGTGGAAATGCCGGAAGGCGTCGACAGCATGCAGCTGCACGATGAGGCGGCCGAGCACGGCATCAGCATCGCGCCCGGTCCACTCTTCTCGCCGGTCGGACAGTATCGTAACTGCCTGCGGCTGAACTGCGGGATCCAGTGGAGCCCGCGGGTGGAGGCGGCGGTGGCGACGGTCGGCACGCTGGCCCGGCAGCAGTTGTCGCATGGCGAGCAGGGGGCGTGAGGGGCGGCGGGGGGCGTGTGTGCCACGGGCTCTGTCGATGCAATTGTGTCGGAGTGTCGGGGCCCGTCGCTGGAGGCGACGCACCAATCGTAGTTTGAGGGCGTTTCCAATGCGGGTGGTGCGTCACGGGCGGAGCTGGTTGACGAAGATTGTCCGGGGTGGTTCGTCGCAAGTCGATGTGCCGTGACGCACCCTGCACGGCTCGCTCCTGCCCCGGCCACCCTGTGGTGCAATGATGTCAGAGTGTAGTTGCTGTCGCCGCGCGATGCCGGTTCGGAGAACTGCGACCTGATCTTGATGACCGATGAAGGAGACTGCCATGTCGACACTGAAAGGAGCTCATCTGCGTGTTGCCCGGCCGACGGATCAGCTCGAGGCCGTGGTGGCGTTCTACCGGGACGGACTCGGCTTCGATCTCCTGGGTGAGTTTCGCGACCACGACGGCTTCGACGGTGTCATGCTGGGCCATGCGGGAGCGGGCTATCACCTGGAGTTCACCCGCTGCCGCGGCCATGCGGCAGGACGGGCACCGACCCGGGACAACCTGCTCGTGTTCTACCTGCCGGAGCGGGACGAGTGGCAGCAGGCGGTCGATCGGATGCGGACGTGCGGCCATGAGCCGGTGGCTGCGTTCAATCCGTACTGGGACCGGCAGGGCGTGACGTTTGAAGACCCGGATGGTTACCGGGTCGTATTGCAGAATGCACAGTGGCGTGACGGGTGATCGGAGGAGTAGGGCCGGACATCGAGCGGCCAGGAACGGCCGGTTGGAACCGGCCCTGCGTCGCTTGAGGCGGGTGGTGCGTCACGGGCGTTCCCGTCGCTGGACGCCTGTTGGCAGATCGCTGTTCGGCGGGTGGATTGCCGTGACACACCCTACGCGACTCGCTCCTGCCCCGGCCACCCGGTCGGGATCCCCGGCAGGAAACATCATCAGGGCACGGCCAGAGGCCGTGGCACACCGCAGAGAGGCCGTGGCACACGCTACGTCGCCCGTCGCTATTCCGCGTTGCCGCTGCCCTTGTAGATCTTCCGCTGCATGTTGACCTGGTAGGGAGTCCAGGAGGAGGCGGCGTTGGGATCGGACTCGATCAGGTTGGTGAACTCGTTGATCTTGGCGTCGAGGTTGTCCAGGTGGTGCAGGGCGATCGCTTCGGGCGTCATCGGGAGTTTCGGGCTGCCGAACTCGTAGCTGCCGTGGTGACTGAGCAGCATATGCTTGAGCCGCAGGGCCGTTTCCTTGGGGAAGGTCTCGCCGGTCGCCTGTTCGACCTGGGGGAGCTTCTCGTTGAGCATCTCGACACCCAGGAGCAGGTGTCCGAGCAGCTGTCCCTCGTCGGTGTAGACGAAGCTCTGGTCGTAGCCGAGTTCCCGCAGTTTGCCGATGTCGTGCAGAAAGATGCCGACCAGCAGCAGGTTGAGGTCGACCTTGGGGTACAGGTCGCCGATGCGGAGGGCGGTCTCCAGGACGTTGACGATGTGTTCGAGCAGACCGCCATGGTAGGCGTGGTGCAGCTTGACTCCGGCCGGGGCCCGGCTCAGGCCGCCGATGATTTCGTCGTCGACGAGGAAGCACTCCATCAGGGTGCGGAGGTTGAGGTCGTCGATCGAGAGGAGGATCTCGCGGAGGCGGTCCAGCAGCTTCTCGACGTCCTGGTTGGTCGACTCGATGTAGTCGTCCGGATCGACCTGTGTCGGCTGGACCTGCGAGATGTGGGTGAGGATGACCTGCAGGTTCCCCTGGTACAGCTGGACCTTGCCGCGAACCCGGACGTAGTCGCCGGCCTGAATGTGGGCGACGGCGTCTTCGCTGACATTCCAGAGCAGGCCGCTGATCTGTCCGGTCTTGTCCCGGAGCTGGGCGAGCAGGTAGAGATCGGCGTTGCGGTTGGCGCGAAGCTGTTTGTCGCTCAGCAGATAGATATCGTCGAGGGACTCTCCGTCGGCGAGCTGATTAACGAACTGATGGCTCATGGCGGAGCAATCCTCAGCGGTTTTTTGTGACAAGAAAATGGGCGCATCCTGCGCCAAGTCGCAGATTCTAGGGGCCTGCGTGCGGCCTCACAAGTCGCGCCGGCCGCTCGCGGAAACACCCCGTCGCGACAGTCAGTCGGCCGTCCAGCCGAAGGGAGCGGGGTCGAGTTCGGTCGAATCGCCACAGAGCATCTGGCGAATCAGCCGCCCGGTAATCGGGGAAAGATGAAGCCCCCAGCGAAAGTGGCCTGCTGCCACGTACAGGTTCTCAAACCGGGGGGACGGCCCGATGTAGGGGCGACCCCGCACGGCTCTGGGACGCAGGCCGGCCCAAGTCCGCTCGACGTGGGCATTGGCAAGAGCCGGGCAGATCCTGAGGGCATACTCCAGCAGATCCTGGACGGCTGTGGCCGTGTTCCGCTTGTCGAAGCCGGCCTGCTCCTGTGTCGCTCCGATCAGCACCCGTCCGTCACTGCGGGGGACCAGGTAACGATGCCCGCACTCGACCACGTGCCGCAGGATCGGCTGTGGCGACGCCAGAAGCACGATCTGTCCACGGATCGGTTCGATCTCGACTCGCAATCCGGCCCGGGCCAGCAGGGGAGACGTCCACGATCCGCTGCAGATGACGACGCGATCGGCGGGGTAGCGGTCGGCGAGGGTGCGGACGGACGTGATGCGGTCCCCCTCGATGTCGAAGTCGACGGCCTGCGCTCCGCAGACAACTTCCGTACCCTGCTGCCTGGCCGCGGCGAGCAGGGCCTTGAGGTGCCGCGGATTACGGACCTGGCACATGTTGTCCAGCCGATAGCAGGGGCCCCAGGAGGGATCGAGTGCCGGCTCGTACTCGCGGGCCGCGCCGGGGGTGAGCGGTTCGGCTTCGATGTTGACGGCGTGCCAGGCGGCGACGTCGCTGTCGATGCTCTGGCCGGGGGTCTCGGAGAACTCGATTCCGCCGCTGCGCTGAAAGCCGTTGTCGATGCCGGTCCGCTCGCGGAGATCTGCCGACAGTTCCGGCCAGAGCCGCTGTGTGGCGGCAGTCAGGGGAACAAGGGGATCGTCCGGGGGGGCAGGGCATCCGGGGGGAAGCATGCCGGCACCGGCCCAGGAGGCTTCGCGACCCGGTTCCCCCTGTTCGAGCAGCAGGACGCGCTGGCCGCTCCGTGACAGTTCGAAAGCGGTGGTCAGGCCGATGACGCCTCCACCAACAACAACGACATCGTGCATGGAAAGAATCAGTTCTGCGATGCCCGACCGGAAAACCGGTCGGGGCCGGACGGCCGGCGAATCAGCGTTTGGCCAGGCTCTTCAGGTAGCTGCGTGCCAGGGCGTCGAGGCTGGACTGATACACGGCCCGCGCACTCGCGGCGGTGCTTTGTCCCTGCACGATGCTGTTCACGAACCGGACGAACCGTCCCGTGCCCCCGGCGGACATCATGTATTCCACAAGGGTATAGCCGACCGGTCCGGTCGTCGACGGCGAAAATGTTCCCTCGGCAAATACGTCTTCCGGATCGCGGAGGGATCCGACCGCCTGGCTGGCCAGCTTGTCGAGGTTGCGGAAATACGGATTCGCGGGTTGCATTTTGGCGGCGATCGCCAGTCCCAGCCCCCGCAGCAGCCAGCCGGGCGGCGCGTTGCCGGACCGTCGGACGAATGCCCCGGTCATGTGGTCGATGAGGTTGACCCGCAGGCCGGGGTTCTCGGCGTCCGCTTCGTCGCCGACATCAAGCAGAGCGACATACGCTTCCTGAAACCCGGTGGTGACCCGGGAGTGACCGACCATTTTCGGGTCGGCCCGTCGCTCTTCAATCACCAGGTTGAACTCGTCGTAGCCGAAGCGGTCCTTGAAGACGAAGACGGTCAGCCGTCCCTTCCAGGGCTGGTCGGAGCCGGAACCGAACATCTTTCGGAGTTCGTCGACGGCCGACTGTCCCCATTCGTCCACCTGCTGCAGCCGCTGCTGCGACACGTTACCGATCACCAGCAGGTCGTCGCTCTGCACGAAACCGTACGAGTCGTTGGGGAGGGCCCGCTTCCACTGGCTCTCGGAGTGATCGAAACGGTACTTGTTGAATTCCTCGTCGGACATCGAGGCGAACTTCTCGGCCTCCATTTCCGCTTCGGTCTTCACGTACTCGCGGAGCGGCGTCCGCGGGTCTTCGCCGTCGAATGCGTTCCCCTCGTCAAACCACTTCACGAGGTCTTCGTAGTTCTTGCGGGTCAGGCGGGCCTGGCCCTGCGGCATGCGCGGGCCTTCAAGTCCACCCGTCAGGCGGAACAGGCGGCTTCCCTCGCGGTTGCCCGGCAGGATGACGCGTCCGCTGTCGCCTCCCTTCATCATATCGTAGAAGTTGGCCAGCGAGAGTCCGCCGGACCGCCGCTGGGCGCTGTGGCAGTTGCCGCACAGATTCGCGATGAACGGAGCGATGTCCCGCGTGAACGAGACCGTTTCGTTCCCCTTCGGTTTGGGGATGACGACGGTCGGGTCATCTTCCATCTCGGCCCGGCTGGCCAGGTCGCCGAGCGGAACACCATCATCGTCCGCATCGTACCGGGCTCCCTGGGTGATCCAGGTGGCAATCGTGCGGATCTGCTCGGGAGACAGCGCGGCCCGGCCGCGTGGCATCCGCTGCTGCGGATTGGGGGCGACCAGCCGAGCCATGATGAGACTCGCGTTCGAGTTGCGTGGACGCAGCAGCAGTCCGTTCTGCCCGCCCCGCTTCCAGCCGGCAAACGTGTCCAGCCGCAGGTTTCCCCGGGCCCGGTTGCCGCTGTGGCAGCCCAGACAGTTCTCCGCAATGATCGGTGCGACATCTTTGGAGAAGCTGACGCCCCCTCCGCCGCCCGCCTTGCCGCGGACGTTTTCGAGAGCCTTGCGATACCGCTCGATGGTCGGCATCACGCCAAGCAGTTTGCGGTCATCCGGTTCGAGTCCAGCGGAATCGGCGATCGACTCGAGCTGGTCTTCGGCCGAATCGAGCAGGCTGGCCGCCTCGTCCAGTTCCTTCTTGCGGATCAGGCTGCTGACCTTTCCCAGGTCGCGCTTGATCTGCGTCAGTTCCTGGCGCTGCTCGGCAGTCACCTGGGCGGATGCCGGCGCAACGCACAGGAGCAGAAGAAGGAGAGCGACGGGCAGGCTGGCACGGCGGATCTCAAACGGCGGCATCAGTGACCTCGCAGTCTGGACGGACGGATTACCGGGGCGGGCCTGTAGGGCGGGACGCGCCGGGCAGGCGTGGTCGTCTCGAGGGGCTCACTCCCGAAACCCCCGGGGATGAGGGCCGACCGGCCGATGGGGCCGGCTGGAGAGAGGCAACATGCGTCCTGCGTTCGCTGGGGGACGCAGGGGACGGACTCTCTCCGGGAGAAGCCGAATTCTCGCCGCCTCAGTATAAATGCCCGATGGACCGCCGCAAAGGTGGACCTGCCGATGCGCCGCTGCGGCCCGCCTGGTCACATCTGTTCGGAAACCTCGATGCCAAGCAGATTCAGCCCGCGGGCGACGACCCGGCCGGTCAGATCGACCAGCTTCAGCCGGCTTGCCTTGAGGGATTCGTCCGCTTCCTTGGCCACGTGGCAGTTGTCGTAGAACGTGCTGAAATCGTTGGCCAGCTCGAACAGGTACTGCGTCAGGACGTTTGGGCGGTACTCCTCGACGACCGACGCGAGGGCCTCCTCGAACCGGCAGATCTTGAGGGCCAGGGCCCGCTCGGCCGGGTGCGTGAGGACGATCTTCTGGTCGGACTGCTGCAGCTGCTCGCTGGTAACGCCCCCCTTGCGAAGGATGCCGCGGGTCCGGGCGTAGGCGTACTGCATGTACGCCGCCGTGTCGCCGGTCATCGCCAGCATCTTGTCCCAGTCGAAGACATAGTCGCTTTCGCGGTTGTGGTGCAGGTCGGCATACTTGATGCCTCCGATGCCGACGATCTCGGCGATCGCCTGCCGGGCCGCGTCGTCCAGTTCCGGCCCGTTCTTCTTGGCTTCGTCGTTGGCGTCGACGATCTGACGGGCCTTGGCGACCGCTTCGTCGAGCAGACTCTCCAGGCCGACGGTGTCCCCGGAGCGGGTCTTGTACGGCTTGCGGTCCTTGCCCATCACCGTGCCGAAACTGACGTGCTTCAGCTCGACGTTGCCGTATCCCCACTTCGCTGCCGTCTCGAACAGCAGCTTGAAGTGCTCGCTCTGGCGGGAGTCGACGACGTACAGGATCGAATCGGCCTGGAATTCCTCGACGCGGTAACGGATCGTCGCCAGGTCGGTCGTGGCGTAGGTGAAGGCACCGTCCGCCTTCTGCACGATGAAGGGGGCGTCGTTCCCTTCGATGAAGACGCACTGGGCGCCATCGCTCTCGACGGCCATCTCTTTCTGCTGGAGATTTTCGACGACGTCCTTGAGGAACGGATCGTAGAAGCTCTCCCCCAGCGTCTTGTCGAAGTGGATGTCCAGCCGCTCGTAGATGCGGTTGAGAGCCGCCAGGCATTGCGGCAGGAACTGATCCCATAGCCGGCGGTTTTCTTCGTCGCCGGCGTGCAGACGGGCGGTCTCGTCGCGGGCGGCACGGGCAATCTGCGGGTGGGCGTCGGCGAGAGCCTTGAGGTCAGCGTCGTCCTCGACCGCGGCGATCTTCGACTTTGTCGAGCGGATCGCGTCCTGCAGCTCTGCGACCTCGTTGCGGAGCTTCTTGGCGGCCTTCTTTGCCTTCTTGTCCCCCGCGGGGTCGGGAAGATCGTCCAGACGGGCCTGCTTTTCGGCCAGCAGGGTTTCCTGCTCCGGCAGCTTGCCGACCGCGGCGTGGTAGTCGCTCAGCTGATTCACCAGGCGATACAGCCGGGCCAGTTCGCCGACCGGATCGTCTGCATAGTGCTGCTGGTCGAGGAAATTCTTGTACCCGTAGATGATCATCCCGAACTGGGTGCCCCAGTCGCCGATGTGGTTGTCGCTGATCACATCGTGGCCCAGATACCGCAGAATGCGGTTGAGGGCATCGCCGATCACCGTGCTGCGGAGGTGTCCGACGTGCATCGGCTTGGCGACGTTGGGGGAGGAGAAGTCGACGACGACGTGCCGCGGCTGTTCAGCGGGGGCGACACCCAGCCGTTCGTCGCGGAATGCCTGTTCGACCCGGTCGACGATCCAGTCGTCCTGCAGGCGAAGATTGATGAAGCCCGGCCCGGCGACCTCCGCCGGATCGCACAGATCGGTCAGATCGAGTTTGTCGACGATGTGAGCGGCCACTTCGCGCGGATTGGTGCCGTGACGCTTCGCCAGCGGCATTGCGCAGTTCGCCTGGAAATCACCGAATTTCGGGTCCTGGGCCGGGCGGACCATGCTGGCGAAGTCAGCGGGGTTTTCGGTGAAGTCAGCGAGGACGACGGCAAGTCGCCGGCGGAGTTCGGCCAGCACGTTCATGGTCAACGACTCGACGGAGCAGGGACGGAAACGGAACGGGAGTGAGGCGGGACATCGGCAGCGATGTCCCGTGACAGATCAGCGGTCGAAGCGGGGAAGCGACTCAGTCGGAGGATGATCGGGGCGCTGCGGGAGCGTGAGGATCCGTCAGACCCATCTCTTCGAGCTTCGCCTGCCAGTCGATCTGAGGCGCGTCGGCCCAGAGGTTCTCCAGGTCGTAGGTCGTCCGCGTCTCCTCGGTGAAGACGTGCAGCACAATGTCGCCGTAATCCTCGACGATCCAGTTGCTTGCGTCGTAGCCTTCGATGCCCATGCGTCGCGAATTCTGCTGGGCGAGCACGCGGTCACACTCTTCGGCAATGGCATGCATCTGCCGCCGGTTGTTGCCGGTGGTGATGACGAAGTAGTCGAACAGTGGCGTAATGCCGGTCAGATCGAGGACGATCGTGTTCTCGCCACGCAGATGGTCGCACGCGCGTGCGCACAGGCAGGCATGCTTGAGACTTCGCGACGCAGCCGCGGAAGTCGACGTCGAACTGGAAATCGCTCTACTCCCCGTTGTTTACGGACGACTGGCGGTCCTCCCGTCTATCGGTCCGGTCTGGATCGTGGGTCGGCGGCGCGACGAAACACGAAGGCGGAACGGCAGTTCCGTCAGGTGTTCCTCAGAAGGCGAGGGCGTACTGCACGACGAGACCAGCGAAGACCACAGACACCATGCTCATCAATTTGATGAGGATGTTCAAGCTTGGGCCGGAGGTGTCCTTGAACGGGTCGCCGACCGTATCGCCAACGACCGCCGCCTTGTGGGCATCCGTCCCCTTGCCGCCGTGGGCTCCGGACTCGATGTACTTCTTCGCATTATCCCACGCACCGCCGGAGTTGGCCATCATGATGGCGACCGCAAATCCGGACGTCAGACCGCCGGCGAGCATCCCCATGACGCCTCCGACTCCGAGGACCAGGCCGACCAGCACCGGCACGATCAGCCCCAGGCAGGCGGGAACGACCATCTCCCGCTGCGCGGCCGCCGTGCTGATGTCGACACAGGCGGCGTAGTCCGGGGTCGCCTTGCTCTCCATGATTCCGGGAATTTCGCGGAACTGGCGGCGGACTTCTTCGACCATGTGGCCGGCGGCCCGGCCGACCGCCTTCATCGTCATCGAGCAGAAGACGAACGCCAGCATCACTCCCATGAAAATGCCGACCAGCACCTTCGGGTTCATGATGGTCACGTCATAAAACCGAACGTAGTCCGGCAGGCGGGCGTGATGGTTCTCGACGACCCGGTCGGCCGCTTCCAGTGTGGCCAGGTCGATCGTCAGGGCATCGCCCCGTTTCGCCTCGGCGAACCGGGCCAGGTCGGAGCCTTCGCCGGCACGGGATGTCGGATAGACGAGGTAGGCCTCGTTCTTCCCTCCCTCCTCGCGGCGGAGTGCCAGAACGCCGGAACCGAGCTTGACCACGTGAGCCTCGCTGTCGTCGGTGGTCACTTCGACATTCTCGGCGGCGACGGCCCATCGTTCGATGCCGACCCGGACCTCTTCGACGTAGGCGGCCAGCAGTGCCAGAGCGGTCAGTGCGGCAGAACCGATGGCAAAGCCCTTGCCGGTTGCGGCCGTCGTGTTCCCCAGACTGTCCAGGGCGTCGGTCCGTTCGCGAACGGAGGGGTGTTGCTCGCTCATCTCGGCATTGCCGCCGGCATTGTCGGCGATCGGTCCGTAGGCGTCGGTCGCCAGCGTGATCCCGAGCGTGCTGAGCATGCCGACCGCGGCGATCGCCACGCCGTACAGCCCCATCGCGAACAGTTTGGGATCCTGAAAGTCCATTCCGGTACAGGACCCGAACGCAGAGAGGATGGCGATGCCGATGATGACGATCGGCACCCAGACGCTGTAAAAGCCTTCCGCGACGCCGGCGATGATGACGGTTGCCGGTCCGGTGACGGCCTGGTCGGCGATTCGCTTTGTGGGGGCGTAGACATCGCTGGTGGAGTACTCGGTCCACCAGCCGATCAGCACGCCGGAGAACAGTCCGATGACAATCGCGGCCAGCACGCCGAACATCTGTGTGCCGTACCGGAGCCCCTCGGCGGCCAGTTCGGTTTCGATGCCGGCCGACGGTTTGACGAGCATCAGCCAGACGAGCAGGGCAGAGACGACGGCGATCGCGACACTGCTGCCGTTCACGCCCCGACCGAGCGCCTTGAGCAGGTTCCGCTGGCTGGCCCCTTCTTCGGTCCGGACCAGGTAGATCCCCATGATCGACAGGCCGATGCCCAGGCCGGCGAGGACCATCGGCAGCAGCAGCAGCATGAACTGCATCTTGGGGAAGCCGGCATACGCCGCGACTCCCAGTGCGGCACTGGCGAGAATCGACCCGCAATAGGACTCGTACAGGTCGGCGCCCATACCGGCGACGTCGCCGACGTTGTCACCGACATTGTCGGCGATGGTGGCCGGGTTGCGGGGATCGTCTTCCGGGATGCCTGCTTCGACCTTGCCGACCAGGTCGGCACCGACGTCGGCCGCCTTGGTGAAGATGCCGCCGCCAACGCGTGCAAACAGTGCCTGGCTGCTGGCTCCCATGCCGAAGCAGAGCATCGTCACGGTGATCTCGACCAGCTCCATGCCGACGATCCAGTGCAGGACCGCGAACCAGAGACAGATGTCGAGCAGACCCAGACCGACGACGGTCAGGCCCATGACGGCACCACTGCGGAAGGCGACCTGCAGGCCGTCGTTGAGTGAGTTCTTGCAGGCCTGGGTGGTTCGGGAACTGGCGAGGGTGGCGGTCTTCATGCCGCACCAGCCGGCCAGAGCCGAGAAGAAGCCGCCGGAGACGAAGGCGAACGGCACCCAGGGGGACTGGGCCTTGAAGACAAAGGCGACGACCATGAGCAGGGCCATGGTGACCGCGAAGAAGATGGCGACGACCTTGTACTGACGCCAGAGATAGGCGTTGGCACCGTCGCGGACGTGGCCGGCAATTTCGACCATCCGCTCGTCGCCCTCGTCCTGTTCCACCATCCACTGGAAGAACCGATAGGCGAAGACAAGGGCGGCGATGGCGCCGATGAAGGCGACGCCCCATCCGATCGCGACACTGACCTCACTCGCTCCGACCGATTCGGCCGCCCGGGCGGGCGAAGCTCCTCGTTCCAGCAGCCATCCGATTCCAACCGCCCGCGTCAGCTGCAGGCCCCAGTTCCGGCCACGGTTCGTGATTGTCATCCTAACGTGACACTCCCCGACGTGAGATCTCGGTGGGTGAATCAACATTCAACACGGAGAAGAGATGGTTGAAGTGTCGCGAGTGTATCCCGGTCCGGAACACGATGTCAAATGTCGTCTGGAGGTGCGTATCTTGGCGTGGCAGCGGGAATTCCGTTAGATTCTGCTGCGGGCCGCCAGCGGTTGGCGCGGGGGACCGCAGCGGTTTTGTCGCGCGGTTCCGGCAGTCCCTTCCTACAATACGTAGCAGAGGGCAGGGCGCCACGACCGGCGTCCCGCGCGATGCACCGACGAGTCCGGTTCAAAACGAGTTCCGTCCAACTGGAGAGCAGAGCCGTTGGCCAGCGACAAACGCGACTTCGACGAGTTCCTCGAGAAATTCCGCCGGCACCGCGAACTGATGTCGGAGGAACTCCATAAAGTGATCGTCGGACAGGATGCCGTCATCGAGCAGATCCTCTCCGCGATCTTTACCGGCGGACACTGTCTGCTGGTCGGCGTGCCGGGCCTCGCCAAGACGCTCGTCGTCAGCACGATTGCCCGCATCCTCGATGTCCAGTTCAAGCGGATTCAGTTCACGCCCGACCTGATGCCCTCGGACATCACCGGCACGAACGTTCTCGAAGAATCGGACAGCGGTCGCCGCGAGTTCCGTTTCGTACAGGGACCGGTCTTCACCAACATTCTGCTGGCGGACGAAATCAACCGGACGCCGCCCAAGACGCAGGCGGCCCTGCTGCAGTCGATGCAGGAACGGGAAGTGACCGCCGGTCAGCAGACGTTCTCTCTGCCCGAACCGTTCTTCGTGATTGCCACGCAGAACCCGATCGAGCAGGAGGGAACCTATCCGCTGCCCGAAGCGCAGCTCGACCGTTTCATGTTCAACATCAAGGTCGACTACCCCAAGCTCGAAGAAGAGGAGCAGATCCTCACCGCAACGACGTCCGGCGAACGGCCGGAAGTCCGCAAGGTGCTCTCGGCGAAGGCGATTCTGTACCTGCAGAAGCAGATCAACCAGATCGAAGTCGGACCGCTGACCGTCAGCTATGTGGCCCGGCTGGTGCGGGCGACCCGTCCGGTCGACGGTTCGGCTCCGAAATTCATCCGGGAGCTGGTCGACTGGGGGGCCGGTCCGCGAGCGGGGCAGTACCTGATTCACGGGGCCCGCGCGATTGCCGCGATGGATGGTCGTCCGGCAGTCTCGTTCGACGACGTTCGCCGGGTGGCGATCCCGGTATTGCGTCACCGCATTTCGCCGAACTTCCAGGCGCAGGCGGAAGGACTCTCGACCGATGACATCATCATGCGTCTGCTGGAAGAGACTCCGGAACCGAATGTACCCAAGTACGAGTAGTGGGTAGTGGATAGTGGGTAGCAGATAGCTGACAGACACTGCATTTGAGGCCCTGCCCACTACCAACTATCCACTACCCACTGGAGAGCCATGTCTGCCGAAGAATACCTCAAGCCCGAAGTGATCCGCACTGTCTCGCGGCTGGACCTGCGCGCGCGGTTCATCGTGGAGGGGTTTCTTTCCGGACTGCACGCCTCGCCGTATCACGGCTTCAGCGTCGAGTTCTCCGAACACCGGCGGTACTCCCAGGGGGATGATCCCAAGGACATCGACTGGCTCGTCTACGCCAAGACCGACCGCTACTACATCAAGAAGTATCAGGCCGAGACGAACATCACCGGCTACCTGCTGATGGATCTCTCGGAGAGCATGGCGTACACCTACCGGCAGGAGCTGACGAAGTTCGAGTACGGCATCTGTCTGGCAGCGGCACTCGCCTACATGATGATCCACCAGCAGGATCCGATCGGCCTGATGACCTTCGACGAGAAGATGCGGGCCAGTCTGCCGGCCAGGAGCAAACGCTCGCAGCTGGGGCAGATCCTGGCGTTGCTGGCCAAGGCAAAGCCGACCGGGCCGACCGAGATTGCCCGCAACCTCCGGCAGTTCGCGGCCATGGTCAAGCACAAGAGCCTGGTGATGCTCTTCTCGGACCTGCTGACCGATCCGGAACCGGTGGTCGAAGCGATCCGGATGCTGCGGTTTGCCGGACACGACGTGATCGTCTTTCACATCCTCGACGAGGCGGAAGTCAGCTTTCCGTTCGACGGGATGGTCGATCTCCGCGATCCCGAGAGTGACCAGCGGATGGTGCTCGATGCACAGGGGATCCGCAGCGACTATCTGGATGCGGTCAATCAGCTGAGGGAACAGTACCGTCGTGACTGCATGAATGCCGGTGCCGACTACGTTCCACTCGATACCAGCATGCGTTTCGATCGGGCCCTGGTGGAATACCTGTCACAGCGCCAGGCCCGTTTTTGAGGGACGGTGCAGCGCTGCCGCGTTGCCAGCGCAGCAGCGTTGCGGGAGGGCGGGACAGACCGCCGACGGAGGGATGGACGCAGAGCCATGACGGCACGCCTGGAACGACTTGTCACGTCGACGAAACTGTGTGCTTCCGAGGTGACCGAGCGGACCTCGCAGATCTACCGCGCGATGCTGGCGCGGTCGGAGTGGATGGAACGGGGCAACTTCCACACGATCCATCCCGACGACCTCGAACGGATGTTCGACGAGTACGACCGCATCTTCTTCGACGAAGGCTGTCGTCGCGCCCTCGGCCCCTGCCGGATCAGCTTTCGTCTCTCCAAACGAATGACGAAGGCGGCGGGCAAGACGTCTCGCTATACGCCGCGGCAACCCGGATTGCTGCCGTACTACGAAATCGCCGTCTCGACGACGCTGCTCTTTCAGGCGTTTCGCGAAGGGGACCGGCCGATCACCGTCACCGGGCTGCCGTGCCGCGATCGCCTGCAGGCGCTGCAGCGACTGTTCGAGCACGAAATGCTGCATCTGGTCGAGATGCTGGTGTGGAAACAGTCGAGTTGCTCGGCACCGCGGTTTCAAACGATCGCGTCCAACATGTTCGGCCACACCGCGCACACGCATGCCCTCATTACCCATCAGGAGCGGGCCTGGACCGAGCGGGGGATCCGGGCGGGCAGCAGGGTTCGATTCCGCTTCGAAGGCGTCGAGCATGTCGGTGTCGTCAACCGCATTACCAAGCGGGCGACCGTTCTGGTCGAGCACCCGCAGGGGCAGCTCTACTCCGACGGCAAGCGGTACCAGAAGTTCTACATACCGCTGAGCATGCTCAAACCACTGGAGCCGGTCCGCTGAGCAGGACGGCGTGCTCTCGTGCGGCCCGGTGCCCGTCGCTGCATGCCTGCCGGTTCAGTGGATGGCGGTCTTCGAGAAGACGTTGATCACGACGACGCCCGCCACGATCAGCGCCATGCCGAGGATGGCCGGCAGATCGAGACGCTCCCGGTGCACCAGCAGCCCGATGAGGGCGATAAGGACGATTCCCGCACCGGACCAGATGGCGTAGACGACGCCGATGGAAAACTTCTGCAGGCAGAGCGAGAGGCAGTAGAACGCCGTCCCGTAGCCTGCCGCGACAATCAGACTCGGAACCAGCCGCGTGAACCCCTGTGACGACTTGAGGGCGCTGGTGGCGATGACCTCCGCGACGATGGCGACTGCAAGAAAGAGGTAGTGCATTGAACGTCCTGCTTCGGTTCGATTCGCGCTCCAGCCGGGAATGATCGGGCGGGCAGGGGAGAAAGGCAAGTGGCCGGTTTCCGGCTTCGGGCAGCAGCGGTCGACTCGCGTTGCCATCGATCTCTTTGCGGTTTCCTCACGAGGAATTCACACCCCTGCGGATACTGATGCCCCTTGCGCATCCGGCGCAGGCGCACCGGTCGCTGAAATCCGTAAACCCGTGGGGGGAAATCGACTCATGAGGAAGTTGTGTCTCGTACTGCTCGGCCTGGCTCTGCTGGTGCAGAATCACTCTGTCAGGGCCGACGATGGTCTGCCCGGTGACATCCCGCTGGACGACATTCTTCAGCTCATCCCGGCGACGTTCGGCGGGCCACTGATGGTCGAAAAGGTCTGGACCTACGACAGTGGTGTTGGAGAAGGTGGGGCAGAAATCGTTGCCTACGACACGAAGAGCCGCAGGCTGTTCGTCACCAACGCCGAGACCGAACGGATCGACGTGCTGGATGCGGCCGACGGCTCGAAGATCGGTGAACTTGATCCATCCGGAGCGCCGAACAGTGTGGCGGCTCACAACGGTCTGATTGCGGTTGCCACGGAAGGGGCGACGTCCCAGGACAACGGGCATGTTGCCTTCTTCGATGGCCACACGCTGACCGCGGTCGACCTGGTTCCGGCCGGCGCCCTGCCGGACATGGTGACGTTCACCCCCGATGGCAAGTACGCCCTGGTAGCCAACGAAGGGGAACCGAACGACGACTACAGCGTCGATCCGGAAGGTTCGATCACGATCATCGAGATCGGGAAACGCCGCGGCGCGTACACGTTCAGTGCGCGGACCGCCGGTTTCACCGGATTCAACGGGGACAAGGCGGCGCTGATGGCGTCGGGCGTCCGGATCTTCGGACCGGGGAGCGACACGGACGGTCTGGCGACGGTCGCTCAGGATCTCGAGCCGGAGTACATCGCGGTCGATTCGAAGTCGCGCGTTGCGGTTGTCTCCTGCCAGGAGAACAACGCCTTCGCGTTTGTCGACATCAAGGGGGCCCGTGTCCTGAAGATCGCGCCGCTCGGCTTCAAGGACTACAACGCTCCGGGCAACGGGATCGACGCGTCGGACCGGGATGACGCGATCAACATTCAGAACTGGCCGGTCTACGGGATGTATCAGCCGGACGCGATTGCGTCGTTCCGTCTGTTCGGCCGGGAGTTCATTATCGCGACCAACGAGGGAGACGCCCGCGACTACGATACCTTCAGTGAAGAGGATCGGATCAAGGATCTCGATCTCGATCCGACCGCCTTCCCCGACGCCGCTTCGCTGCAGGAAGACGAGAACATCGGCCGGCTTGAAGTGACGAATACGCTGGGCGATACCGATGGTGACGGCGACTTCGACGAGCTCTACAGCTACGGAGCCCGTTCGTTCACGATCTGGACGGTCGATCGCAGCGGTTCGCTGACGCTCGTCTTCGACAGCGGCGATCAGTTCGAGCAGATCACCGCCGCCCAGATTCCGGAAGGCTTCAACTCCACCAACGACGAGCAGGATTCGGCCGACAGCCGCAGTGACGCCAAGGGGCCGGAACCGGAAGCGGTGGATGTCGGACGCGTCGGCGGTCGGATGTATGCGTTCATCGGTCTGGAACGGGTCGGCGGCGTGATGATCTACGAGATCACGGACCCGACCGCTCCGAAGTTCGAGCTGTACGTCAACAACCGCGATTTCGCTGCCGAGGACGTGGAAGACGCCGGCGACCTCGGTCCCGAATGTGTCGAGTTCATTCCCGCAGGTCGCAGTCCGCTGATCCGCCCGGCGTTCGCCGTGGCGAATGAGATCAGCGGCACGACGTCTCTGTATGTGCTGCGGCGGGATTCGCTGCTCGATCTGCTGATCGACCAGATTCTTGCCGGTCTGCTGCTCGGTGCTGATGAGTGAGTGACGCTGCGGCGTCCGTTGTCTTCACCACGCCTGCAGGTCGCTTCGCACGCGATTTGCGGGCGTGTTGCTTTTTTGAACGCGCAAAGTCGCCCGCCCGGCATGAATTGTGCGGGAATCCCCCTGCAGAATGATATCAACTGAAACAGGTATCATCTTGCGGGGGAGAGGGCGGTGAAGCGATTCAAAATGCGGTACCTGGTGCTGGCGGCCATGCTGGTCGTCGGACTGTTCGGTGCCGTCAAAGGGCCGCAGATCTACGAGGTTCTTCGTTTCCGGTCGCTGTATCTGCAGTCTGCCGAGTACGTGGAAACGCTGCGGGTGAGCTGCCCGGAGGAGGTGAGTCCCGAACGCTGGTCGGAGGAGAACTTCGGCATCGGGACGGCATTCGCAAACGTCTGCTTCTCGACGAATCACGTTCCTCTCGACGAAATGGAACGCCTTACGGTCGATCTCCGGGAGCGGATCACCGGTCAGCCGATCGATCTGACCACGATCGACTGGGTGTGGGACCGACTGGCCGCAACGGGCCCTCACGGCGAGCAGTACGTGGGGAAGTGCCGACCGGTGTGGCAGGAGGGGACGGCGGCAGTGAACGAGTCCGGTCCGGCTCCAGGCGGAACCCGCGTTGACACAGTTTCACGAAGGTGACATGATCCCGCGCGCCGGGGCAGACCATGCCAGTTCCCCGTGCGCGGAGGACCCGTGTGCGAAGGATCCGTGTGCGAAGGATCCGTGCACGCAAACACCGTGAAGCCTCAGGGAATTCCACCTGTTGCCCTGTGACGGAGCGATGGCTGACGTGCCGGCACATCTGGCCGGTGCACGGATCGGTTGTGGTCTGTCCGACCGGATTCTGCCGCAGCGGGCAAGCTCCCGTTGACCGGTTGCAAGAAAACCGGGTATGGGGATCGTTTGAGTCCGGCGCTTCCTCCGGTGGCGGCTGGAAGGACGATATTCATCGGATCGGGCGGGATCGGGAAACCCTGAATGAGCTGCATACCGAACGTAGTGCTGGTGGGAGACCGCAGTCTCGACATGTCCCACTTCGGCTGTCAGCTGGTGGGGGCGACGTTTCGCGAGCAGTTCGCCCGCACAGGACTGAATCTCACCGCCTGCCTGCCGATCAGCCCGAAACGGTTCGAGGCGGCCACTCCACTGCTCGATCAGGCCGACCTGGTCGTGATCAACGGGGAGGGCTCGACTCACAATGGCCGTTTGCAGGACGTGTTCCGGATGGCCACGAAGTGGCCGAGCGTGCTGGTCAACTGCGTCTACCAGAACAATCCTCCGTCGGATGAGCTGAAGCACTTCCGGCTGATCACCGCCCGTGAGTCGCGCAGTGCCGAGGCGATTCGCGAGCACGGTGCCGACTGCACCGTCGTGCCGGATGTGATCTTTGCCTCGTCGCTGCTGCACTCGTATGTCCGCCCGGAGCCGGTTCGGGATCTGGGAGTGACCGACAGTGCCCGCAAGGTCGAATACGGATTCGGGCCGTTTCGCGTGCGACTTCGTCCGGGGCTGCGGCCGAAAACGTCGACCGTTGCCGAGTATCTCAACAAGCTGTGTGAACATCGCCGCCTCTGTATCGGCCGGTTTCATGCGGTCGTCGTGGCGTCGATTCTGGGGATTCCCTTCTCCTCGTGGGAATCGAACACGTGGAAGATCTCCGGCCTGATGCACGACATGGGGCTTTCGGAGCTGCACTTCGACAACCGGGACGAGGCGTTGCGGAATGTTCCGCACGAGTTCGATCCCCGGGCCGGACAGTTCGCCACCAGCGCCCGCGCCGCAGTGCATCGGCTGTTCGACGAAATCGCTACGATCGCCCGCGAGAATTCGGAATCGAGTCGCCGGCGAGTCGCCTGACAGGACGCCGCCCCCAAAGGGAGTTGCCGGGTGGTCATTTCGCATCGCTACCGCTTCATTTTCGTCCACATCCCGAAGACGGCCGGCACGAGCTGCGCTCTGGCGCTCAGGCAGAGCCTGCCCTGGTGGGAACGTCGGCAGCGGCTCACACGCCGCGGATCGAAGCACAAGAGCCTGCTTGACGGTCTTCGGCTGCTGGAACAGCCAGTGGGACTGTTCGGCCGGAACCGGGCCGAGATCGACCGCTACTTCAGCTTTGCTGTCGTGCGCAATCCGTGGGATCGCATGGTCTCGCTGTACCACTATCTCAAGCGGACCGGGAAGTACGGCACGATCTGTCCCGATTCGTTCGAAGGTTTTCTCGACGCAATTGATGCACAGGCCGCCTGGACGCAGCAGCTGCGTTCCCTGCGCACGCAGCGATCGTACCTGGTCGATGCGGACGGCCGGATGATCTGCAGTCGCACGGTACGGTTCGAGAATCTCAGCCAGGACTTCGAAACGGTGACACAGCGGCTGGGACTCAGCGCCAGTCTGCCGCATGTGAACCGGTCCGACCACGATGCGTACGTTGGCTACTACACATCCCGTACGCGGGAGTGTGTGGCTCGATGGTATCGGGAGGACATCGACGAGTTCGGATACACCTTTGACGGACTCGAACACAGCGATGTCGCGGACCGCTTCGGGGCCGGGGCACAGGCAGCCTGAAACGCCACAGGGGGACTCCAATGTGCGGATTCTTTCAGGTCGTCGAGAAGCACGGGCCAGTCTCGACCGAACGCTTTGAGGCGGCGCTGGCATCCATGGCCAGCCGCGGACCGGACGGGACCGGCACCCGGTTCGTCGAACTGCCGCACCCCGCCGGCAACCAGTCACTGCATGCAGCGTACGGGCATCAGCGCCTGTCGATCCTCGACCTGACCGCCCGTGGGCAGCAGCCGTTTCACCGGCAGGGGCATACGCTGCTGTACAACGGTGAACTGTACAACTACCGGGATCTGGCATCCCGGCTGCGCCCCAACGGCTATGAGCCGACATCCGATGGCGACACGGACGTCCTGTTCTCGTCGTTGCTCACGCACGGGGCCGAGGCGCTAAAGCTGTTCAGTGGAATGTGGGCTTTCAGCTTCGTTGACGAAGCCGGTCTGCAATTGACGGCGGCCCGCGACCGCTTCGGCAAGAAGCCGCTCTTCTACTACATGGATGGCAGCACACTCTGCCTCTCGTCGACGATTCACGCCATCGCGATCTACCTGCAGCAGTCGCTCAAACCGCGGCGAAGCGACCTGCTGGCTTACTTTCTGGACGGTACGCTCTATCCGAGCGGAACAGCGGACACGCACTTCGAAGGGATTCAGCAGGTCCTGCCCGGGCACGTCTGCCGGTTCGATCTGAAGAACTGGCACGCCTCGACACAGCCGTACTTCGACTGGTCCGACGTCGGAGCGTCTGCTCACGTGGTCGACCCCGACGTGCCCCTGAAGGACTCGCTGCGGGACTGTGTGCGGGACCGGCTTGTTTCGGATCGGCCGGTTGGGCTGCTTCTCTCCGGGGGCATCGACAGCTCGCTTGTCTACTCGGTCCTGTGCGCGACCGGCGCGATCGATCAGGTCCATGTCTTCATGGGAGATGTGGGAAGGTCGGCGGACTTTGACTACGCGAAACGATGTGTCGAGACGGTTGGCGGCAAGGCCGAAACGGTTCACCTCGATTACGATCAGCAGGCGTTTGACCTGTTCCTGGAGATCTGTCGGCACCAGGAGAAACCGTTCCTGTTCAACGGGAACGCACTGGCGATGCCGCAGATGTATCGCGCCATCTCGGATCACGGAATCCCAGTCGTCCTGGACGGAACCGGCGGCGACGAGCTGTTCGGCGGATACTGGGGACGTCAGCTGCCGCATGCCATCCGGGATGCAATCGCTCGTTCCGATCATGACTGGCTGCAGGGAGTCGTCTCAGCGAACCACGACATGAAGTTCGTCGCCGATGCGATGAAGTGGGCCAGAGCGGCCGGCGACGGCGCAGCGACGAAGACCTCATGGACGACAGCGGTCACACGCCGGTTGCATCCGCTGCTGCGGTGCACCTGGCGCGAAGCCCGCGACCTGCTCGACCGGGATCCGCTCAACCATCCTCGACAGGGCTTCACCGAGGCACTGTGCAGCGACATTGCTCCCGGTGGTCGTCTGGGGGAATGGCTGTGGCACAACGACCGCAACGCGATGATGTGGAGCATCGAGAACCGCAGTCCGCTGCTGGATCACCGCCTGCACCGGTTCCTCTTCTCGGGGTATCGCAACAAGTTCGCCGGAGAGTGGAACAAGCACGAGTTGCGGCAGGTGTTCTCCGAATTCACGCCGTTGCCGACGCAGTGGCGGCGCGACAAACAGGGGTTCCGCTGGAATGCGGGGCGGTTCCTGCGAACGCATCGCCAGCAGATCCTGGAGCTGATCGAGGCGTCCGACTGGTGCGGAGAGGTCTTCAATAACCGACTCTTCGTGCAGTGCGCCCACCGGGTGCCGAAGATGCTCGCGTCGAGCCTCGGTCGTCATGCGCTCTGCGTGGCGGGGCTTGAAGCGACACTCGCTGGAAGTGTGCCGTCGACGACAGGGAAGGGGATGTCTCGAACGACTCTCCCCGAATCGACCCGCCCAACAGACGACGTCCGGCGGGCGGCCTGACCTGGTTCGCGGCGGTGCCCTACTGTCCGTCGTCACGCTTCCGGATGATCAGCTGGGCCTCCCAGAACTGTCGCTCGTCCGGCACGTACGGGCTGTTGTACCCCATGATGCGGAAGTCGCCGGCCCGTGCGTAGTCCGGGTGGGCTTCCAGCCAGTCCTCGATGGTTGCTTGGGCCCGATCGACTTTCTCCTGCGTCCGTCGTCCACGAATGCCGAGCGAGATGACGGTTGCCGGCGGCACGTCGATGACGTCGACCTTTCCTTTCTGACCGGCAGAGCCCAGGTCCGGCCGGCCGTACAGGAACGCCATCGACGACTGCTTGAGCGTCTTGCCGTCGGGACTGTTGAACGTCATCTCGACCGGGGCGGTCATCTCGATGTTGTTGGCCTTGATGTGCATGAAGAGTGTCCAGAACCCGTTGGCCACCGCCATACGGTACGCCGGGTACTCCTTGACTTCGAGCAGGCCGGCAGGAGTGTGCGGGGGAAAGCCCTGTGGCTGTTCGGCTTCGTGGACCGGCTGGAACGCGAGCTGATCGACGGTTGCCCGGGTCGCGGTCTGCAGCCGGGCCAGGCGGGTCTGCGTCGAGCCGTCCTGCTCCAGAGCGCGGCTCAGCTGGACGGCAACGGGGGACTGAGCGGGCGTCTGTTCGAGGACCGAGCGGATCGCCGATTCAAGACGGTTCACAGCGTCCGACTCGGGAACCGTATCGGCTCCGGCAGACTCCAGGGCGGACTGGAGAGTGGCGACCAGTTGTGATGCAGAATCACCGTGGGTACGCGATTCGTCCGAATGCGCGCCTCCGGCAACAAGCAGTGCCGCGAGAAGGAAGGATCCGCAGAAGGTGGAGAGTCGCATGGCGGGATCTCGCTGGGGGGATTCGGAACGTCCTGCAGGGTGTTGTCCTGCAAGGTTGTTAGACGTTCCGTCCCAGCCGTCCAGCGGAGAGTTCCCGCAACGCATGCTGTGCCCCGAGAGGCAGATCGGCTACTCGGCCCGGGCAACCTGCGGGGCCGGGGTGTTTGTCAGCTCCCGCGGCGTCAGAAATCCGTCGCCGTTTTCGTCGTACAGGACGAGTTCCGTGCGGCGTGCACGGGGCCATTCGTAGAGACCGAGCTGGCCGTCCTGGTCGATGTCGAACTGCACCCACGCTTCGGGGAGAGCGACTGTGACCGGCTCGCGTGGTTTGCGGGCCGGACGGGTTTTTTCCTCGGAGGTCGCCGATCGGCGACTGTCGGAAGATCGGGATCGATCGGAGTCTCGCGACCGGTCGGGCGGACCGAATCCACCGCGTCCAAAGTCGCGTCGGTCCGAATCGCCGTCCCGTCCCCGGTCACCAAATCCGCCGCGTGGACCACCGAAGCCGCGGCCACCGTCACCGCCAGGAGGGCCGAACCCGCGGCCACCCTCACCACCTGGAGGTCCGAAGCCGCCGGGACGGCCGAAACCACCGGGAGGTCCGCCCCGGTCGCCGAAGCCGCGTGGTCCGCCTTCTCCACCGTCTCCTCCAAATCGTCCACGGAAGCGATCGGAACCGCCGTCTTCGCCGCCGCGTCCGAATCCGCGTCCACCTCGATCCGAGCGTCCCCGGTCGGAGCCCCGGTCGGAGCCCCGGTCGAATCCACCGCGTCCAAACCCGCCACGACCGCGGCCTTCGTCTTCGCCCTGGTCCCGCCCCCGATCGCCAAAGCCGCGACCGCCACGTTGGGCCCAGGCGGCGTCAGTGAGCAAAGGGAAAAGGAGCGCGGCGGCGAGGATGATACGGGCAGCCATGGGGAGAACTCCCGGGCGGTGACGATGCGAAGAACAGTCTGAAGTGATGAAACGGAGGAAACCGGCCGTGTCTACGGAGGTTTCCCGGGAACCGGATTTCATCGGGGAATCCGCGCCCTTCCGACGAATTGCGAGCGGACCGTGACTGTCGGGGAGGGAGGGAGAGGCTGAATGAATCCACTGCCGCCGGCCCAAATGGGCCGGCGGCAGGGTCTGCCGACAACAAGCCGGCAGCGCGCGGAGGACACATTATCAGCACGCCGGCGGACAGACCGACCGGCGGTGAAGAACGATTGCAGGCAGCGCGATCCCCTGGGGACACCCGCTACAGTTCTGGGTACGAAAACGGCCATCGCCGTCTACAGGATGGATTTGAGTTTCTGTCTCATTTCGGTTGTAACTGTCGTTTGGTAAACGGTTTCGGTTTTGTGTGCGGGTGCGTTCTCTCTGTCGGCAGAGATTCCTCTCGCAGCCGACGCCGATTTCACTACGATTCGCCGCCGCCGCGGTCGATACACATTTCCGCGCGGAGGTTGTTGCGGGTCAGACTGAATACGGAAAGTCCTGGGATGAACCCTTCTGCGCATCTCCTGCTCCTGCTCTGCATGGTGGGGCCCGCCGCCGCGGGATGTCAGGGAATGAATCACACACAGGCCGGTGCGGCTGTCGGCACGGGAGTCGGGGCCCTCACCGGAGCGGTGATCGGCCACCAGAGCGGGCACACCGCCGGCGGGGCTGCGATCGGAGCGGCGACCGGTGCTCTGGCGGGAGGCCTGATCGGAAACGCCGAGGATGCCCGCGAGGAGCGGGATGCGGCGATCGCCCAGGCCGAGTTCGCTCAGTACCAGGCGCAGAATCCTCCACTCACCAATGCCGACCTCATCTTCATGGCCCAGAGCGGCCTGGGAGAGCAGGTCATCATCAATGCGATTCAGTCCCGCGGTGGTCAGTTTGACCTCAGCCCGCAGGGACTGGTTCAGCTCAAGAACTCCGGCGTCAGTGACGGGGTGATCGTGGCGATTCAGCAGTCGTCGAGCCGTACGCCAGTGGCTTCGGCAACCTCGGGGACGTCGACGGTTGCCCCCGCCGTCGCCACAACTGGTGTCGTCGTGGTCCAGCCCCGGCCGGCGGTCGGCGTAATTGTCGCTCCACGGCCCCGACCGGTCGTGGTCGGGCCGGCCCGCTACTATCGTGCTCCCCGCCGTCGGGGGGCTGTGCATCTGCACTTCTGAGCGGCGTTTCAGGACGGCGTCCCAGGACGGCCCCAGCGCGGCGGCGTGCCCGGGACCGTGCTTTCTGTTCAGTGGTGGGCGGAGTCGGTACGCTGTCGGGGAAGCGGCCATAGCGGCCCTCTTTCTCGACCACATCGATTCGCAGTCCGAAACTGACAGGAGATCTCCGTGCGCCAGCAACCATGGAGCCGGTGGGGGCTCTGGTCCTTTCTTACGACTCTGTTCGTCATCGTCGCCGGGACGCCGCTGTCGGCCCAGGATCGCCCGAACATCCTCTGGCTGATCGCCGAGGACTTCGGTCCCGAGCTGGGCTGCTACGGACATCCCGAGGTCCGCACGCCCAACATTGACGGGCTGGCGGCCGATGGTGTCCGGTTCACGCATGCCTACACGACCACTCCGGTCTGCTCGACGAGCCGCTCGTCCTTCATGACCGGCATGTACGCATGGTCGATCGGAGCCCACAACCACCGTTCGCATCGCAAGGACGGCCACCAGCTGCCGGCGGGCGTCCGCGTGATGACCGACTGGCTCCGCGATGCGGGCTATTACACCGCGAACGTACGGCACTTCCCGAAGGGGATCGACTTTCGCGGCACGGGCAAGACGGACTGGAACTTCACGTACAAGGGGAAGCCGTTCGACTCCGATCGCTGGGACGACCTGAAGTCGCACCAGCCGTTCTACGCTCAGGTGAATTTTCCCGAGACGCACCGCGGACGCGAATGGAACCAGTCGCACGAGCACATTGATCAGCCTGCCGATCCGGACAAGGTCGAGATTCCGCCCTACTACCCGGATCACGAGATTACCCGCAAGGACTGGGCGCAGTATCTGAACACGGCGATGTCACTGGATCGCAAGATCGGCCGGGTACTGCAGTTGCTGGATGAACAGGGACTCAGCCAGAACACGATCGTCGTTTTCCTTGGGGATCACGGTCGGGCAATGGTCCGCGGCAAGCAGTGGCCGTACGAGAGCGGACTGCACATTCCGCTGATCATCCGGTGGCCGCAGGGAATTCCCGCTCCCCGGCAGTACGCGGCCGGTACGGTGGACGACGCCCTGACGGCGTCGATCGATCTGACAGCCACGACGCTGGCATGGGCCGGTGTTCCGAAGCCGGAGACGATGCAGGGACGTGTCTTCTGGGGGCCGGATGCCGATCCGCCGCGGAAGTACGTCTTCGGTGGGCGGGATCGTGGCGACGAGACGGTCGATCGCATCCGGACGGTTCGCGACAGTCGGTTCCGCTACATCCGGAACTTCTATCCCGAGCGACCGTTCACGCAGCTGAACCGCTACAAGGAGTTCTCGTATCCGGTGCTGCGGCTGATGCATCGTCTGCACGACGCCGGGAAGCTGGCAGAGATGAATCCGCATGCCGCCCGGCTGATGGCCCCAACCCGCCCGCGCGAGGAACTGTACGATCTCGAGAACGATCCGTGGGAGCTGCATAACCTGGCGGACGATCCGGCGCATCGCGAGACGCTGTTGCGGCTGCGCGGCGTCCTGGAGGAGTGGATCGAGGAATCGAACGATCAGGGCCGCTTCCCCGAGCCGCCCGAGGTGATCGAATACTGGGAGATGCAGATGCGTAAGGGCTACGACGAGAAGCTCGAGAAGCTGCGGGCGGCCGAAGCAGGGAACTGAGGTCGGTTCGGTTTACCCCGGCAGCTCACGCAGCTGGCTCGCCTCGATGTTCGGCGCAATGGCTTGCGGTGCGCGCTGGTATCGGGCGACGTCGCCACAGAGAGCCGTTCATTCGATCTTCGGACGTTCAGGCAGCGTCTTCGTGTCGCTTCGCAACCCGGACAAGCAGGTTGTCCGGGGCCACCCGGGTGGTTCGGAAGGCTCGAGGCTTGAGGAAAACGGCATGGCCACTCCGCTGCGCGGCGAGGCCATGGCACCCCGCAGTCGTATTCAACCTCCGGGGCGTCGCCACGTCATGACAGCTCCGTGGTTCAGCCATCCGCTCCCTCACGGTCGCGGCTCTGAAGACTTCAGCGACGCCACGTCATGACAGCTCCGTGGTTCACCTTCTGACGACATCCCGTCGGGCGACATGCCGTCCTGGCGTCAGCTCACCGGGCGGCAAGGAACTCGGCGAGCGTGACGATGTTCCGCGAGAACGTCTGGGAGCTGATCACTTGCCGGGTGTCGTCATCATCGCCGTAGTACCGCAGACGGTCTGAGTCGATCCACGCTCCCTGACTGTCGAGAGCGTCGATTACTTCACGGGCACGACGCGTCAGGGCAGGGGACTGGCGGGGACGGCGGAGAGCGAGCGGAAGCTGTTCCTGGTGGATCTCGGCTCTGCGAGTCCGTTCGTACTGGCTGGCGATCCGGTCGAGCCTTGAACTGACGACGAAGCCGTAGTGGGTTGGCATGTCGGCGTCGGAGTCTGTGAGCTGGTAGTCCTTCGTGAAGTAGAGCGGTTGATCGGTGCCGATCTCGTAGAAGCGGGCCAGGCGTCCATCCGATCGCAGCAGAGAGCGATAGTATTCGAGGGCGCGGGGGAGCGGATCGAGGAAGCGGCTTTCGCCGGTCCGTACGTACAGTGTCAGCAGCATCCGCATCACGGTCTGGGATTCGCCGCCGGTGATCGCGGGGGGCTCGAACTTGCGGGCCCAGGCGGGCTGCATGTCGTGGTTGTACTGCTGGGCCCAGCCGGGCTGCGGCTCGGGGAGCTGAGCCAGGAGAAGAAACTCTCCTCCGCGAATCGCGGCGTCGCGATACCGTTCGTCGCCATAGATGTCCCAGGCGAGGAACATCGTAGAGATCATGTCGCAGATCGTGTTGTCGTTGAGCGTGTAGAAGCCCTTGTAGTCCTTGCCGGGATACGTCCGTGACCAGGTTTCGGGAAAGCTGGCCTGTTTGACGGGGAAGCCGTCGGGATCGGGGAACTCGCTGTACCGCTGTGGCCAGGCGCCGTTGGGATACTGGGCCTTGAGGAATGCGTCGAGGGCGTACGTCGCAGCCTCGTGAATCTCTTCGTGCCGGAACTCGAGTTCGTGGTCCAGCTCCATCAGCAGGCGAAGGGCGGACTGCGATTTGTTGTCGTCGAAGGTGGTCGTGTTGCGTCGTCCCTTCGGAGTGTCGACGTCAACGCGGTAGGCGTAGCGGCGGCGGTCTTCGGGGGCGAATTCAATCCGGTTGTCCCAGCCGCCGGAATGCAGCTGTCCGCGAACGAGCGCCATTCCGGATTCGATGGCGGCATCGAGCAGGAAGGCCCGCTGTGTCAGCTGGTAGGCTCTCAGGTATGCCAGGCCGACGGCCGGCGTGCCGGGTGGCTCGATCCACGCGGTTGTCGGGCCGACCTTTCCTTCGCCTTCCCGCTTCGTCAGATCTGCACTGACGCGGTAGACGTAGCCTCCTTCGACGCCGGCATGCGTACGGAAGAATTCGACCGCCCGTGAGAGGGCGCGACTTGCCTCGGCGTCATCGACGACCTGAGAATCGTCCGAACAGACCGGTTGTGCGACGATGGCGCTCAGGAGCAGCGCGGTTGTCAGGATACGGGCGCGGATCATTGGGCGAGGCTCCACCTTTGGCGAATCCGGGCGAATCCATCTGTTCAGCGAGCACGGCGTATCCGCCGGTCGATCACCGGCGCGGTTCGGGACCGCGAACGGTCAGTTCCGAGTAACCCTTGCCGTCCGATGCACCCGCGGGGAACAGGTATTTGGGCGGCTCGAAGTTTTCCAGTTGCGACTTGGCACGCTGCCACATCGCCTCGGTCATCTGACGTTCGGCGTCGCGCTGGACTTCGGCTTCGGAGGCATCGCGGCGATAACTGAACATGCCGGAGTTGGTGGCCACCATGTTCGTTTCCCAGTCGATCCGGCCACCGGTTCGCATCGAGATGTCCCACGAGATGCGCTGGCCGGACAGCTGAACGGACGGTCGTCCCACGCCGCCGATCCGCCGGTTGATCCCCAGGGGATCATTGGTCAGCTGCTGGCCTGTGCTCTCGACCTTGCCGGTGATGATCAGCGATACGCCAGCGGCTTCGTCGACGAGGATGTCGGCAACCGCGTACCGGGCGATCAGCTGATCCCGAACCCGCTTGGCGAAGTCGGAGTCGTCCGGTGCGGCGGGAATCTGCATGTCGAGGCGAACACTTCCGCCCGGCTGCAGCAGCAGCGGGTACGTATGATCCGGGTCGGTTGCTTCGCCCCGAATCGAGTCTTCCGGCAGTCGCACGCCGTTGACGACATACTTGCGATCGCCGATCGCGTTGGCACTGATGTACCAGTGCGCTCCATCCGGGCTTTCGCTCAGGTGCATGCCGCGCGGCAGCGTGTACTTCCAGACGACCGACTCGGTGTTCAGATTGACCAGGGACGTTCCATCAAGCAGCAGGAAGTCGTCGTCACACCACTGGAGATGGCGGCAGGTGACCGGCAGGGGGAACCGATGAACGTCCGCGCCGGTCTCGATGTCGATGATCGCCAGTTCGCCGCCGGACATCCGCCAGGTGATCGCGGCCAGCCACTTGCCGTTGGTGTGAAATCCACAGGCACTGACGTAACCGGGGGCAATGCCGGGGAACTCGACCGAGCCGGCAACCTGTCCCGTAAGGGCTTCAAGGAGCGTATAGCCGAAGTGGTTGGGGTCGGCGACGGCCACGTATCGGCGGCCTGGCGAGAGGACCGGCATCAGTTCGCCGATCATCGCTTCGTAGACTGCCTTGCAGTCCGGCAGACTCCACAGAATCATTTTGCCGGCCGCAACGGTCAGCAGGTGGTTGTCATCCACGAACTCGGCGTATGAGATGATGCGGTTGGCCTGCTTTTCCTCGTCGACGTAGGGGCGGAAGCCGGCAATGTGGCTGCCGTCTTCGAGCGACCAGAGGTCCAGACGGTCGAGTCCGTCTGCAATCGAGGTCACGATCGTCTGGCCATCCGGGCTGACGTCCATCATCAGCGTCGTGAACGGGATCTCGATCTTCCGGCCTTCTCTGCGGTTGCGAAGGTCAAACTGCTCAACCCAGACCTGCGTCGGCTCCGGAGCACGGAAAAACCGGTTCGTACGGGTGTCGATGCGGTCGGCCGAATACATCACAACCAGCCGGGCCGCATCCAGATCCGACATCGCGGCCCGAAAGACGTGCCCGCCGGGAATCTGCAGCGGGCGGCTGGTCAGCTTGACCGGCGAGGTGACCGGATCGGGCGCGACGTTCCACGCGGTCCCGCGTCCGGCGAGCGTGATCTGAGCCGCAGCGGAGCGATCGGCGGCGGTCAGCGGAGGGAGATTCGCGTCGTCGGCGGTGCCGCCGGCAGCAATCGCGGCGGCGGCGTTCTCGAACTGCTCGGTGAGGTCGTAGCGGGTGATCGACTGGTTCTGCACGACGGCGATCTGCCGCTCATCCAGGATGCCGATGCGATAGGTGGTCTTGTCGGGAAGGTTGGCGATCAGCTGTTCGGACTCGGTGTCGAACACGCCGCGACCGTAGATCAGCAGGTGTCGTCCGTCCGGGAACCACTCGACGGCCGGACCCTGATACTTGTCGTGCGGATCGATCTGCTTCCAGAGCCGCTCGGCGATCGGGATCTCTTTTTCGACGGTGCCGGTCGTCAGATCCCAGATCAGCAGCACACCGCCGAAGTACCCGTCGTTGAGTGAGGCGAGTCGCTTTCCGTCGGTCGTGTGAGCGGTGCCGACGAACGATCCACGGTTCTCGGTTTCGATCTGTCCGGCCAGTTGCCCGGTCGTCACGTCGTAGAAGTTGAGGTTCTGCTTGAATCCGCTGCGGTCGACGACGAGCAGATAGCGTCCTCCGGGGCTGAGGGACCAGGCATCGTCGACGCGCCAGTGGGGGAGATCGATTGTCGCTTCCAGTTCGAAGCCGGGGACGGTCCAGACCTGCAGAATGTCCTGATCCTCGAACAGGAGGCGGTTGCCGGCCGCAAACGTGACCATCGACGTGCTGCGTCCTTCGAGGGGAATGGCCTGGATCGGCTCTTCCGCGGCAACGTCATACACGCCGACGACCTTGGCCCAGTACGGCTTGGCGGCGAAGTACCTGCCATCGGGGCTGAGGTCCATGAGCGTGCTCTGCGCAAGTTCAAGCTTGCGAATCGCTCCGATCTTCTTCTTGCTGCGCAGGTCCCAGACTTCGCGGAACTCGTTGTCGCGTTCGTTCAGTCCCAGGCCGACGAACGGACTGGGCAGGTTCGAGTAGAGGATCCGGACATGCCCTCCTTCGTGCATCTCGCGAACCCAGTCCGGGGTATTGCCTCCTCCTCCCGCCCTCAGGCCGGGAATCTTGATCCCCAGCTTCGCATCGTCAGGGACCTGAAACCCGTCTGCGGCCGGGTCGGGAATCACCGACCAGGTGGTGACCGTCTCGGTTGTGCGGGACTGTCCGAAGGAGCGGACATCGTCGGGATTGTTGGCCGGCAGCGCCGGCTGGCTGTCCGGGGTGCTGTTTGTGTTGGCGGCCGCCGTCCCTGGAGAGGCACCGGTGGAACTCGTCCCGTTTGCCGGTGCCGAGGAAGCGTTGTTTGCCGCGGACGGGCCCCTGCCGGGGTAGGTCGCTCCGGGAGCACGTCCATCCGGGCGGCGCATTCCATTGCTTCCGGCGGTCGGGAAACCGGGGCGACCGCCCGACGGACGCGGTGAGGCCGAGTGGGCGCCGGCGGGCGTGGCGACCTCGGGGCCGTGACCGACGTCGGGACTGGTCCCGGCCGGCGCATGAGCGGCTGCGGGAGCGTGGGACGCGGCGGGCGTCGAGGCGACCGGCGTGGAAGCAGACGGTGCGGACGAGGCAGGAGGCGTTGTGGCAGCGGGAGGCGGGGCCGTCTGCGGCACCGGTGTCGCCGACTGGTACGGATTCGACACCGGTTGCGGGGCCGTGTTTCCGCCATCGCATCCGAAGATGGCAAGCGGAAGGATGGCCACTGAAAAGACGGCGGCGCATGTTCGCACGGAGCTCATGACCCATCTCCTGCTTGTCAAACGTCTCGTACGGGAATCGACACTGACCCGACCGGACGCCTGTCCGTTCACAGGACCGGTGATTGTCGATCGAATGGTGACTCGTACGACGCAACGGGGCGATTGTGACGGCGCCGCCGGGGGAGTCAGCGCGCCGGAGCAGGGGCTCCAGCAAGCCAGTCTGCCACATGGCCGCGATAGGCGGCGGCAATCTGACGGGTGACCTCTCCCGGTTGCCCGGATCCAATCGGCTGATCGTCCACCCGGGTGACCGGCAGAACTTCTGCGGTCGTCCCGGTCAGAAACAGTTCGTCCACTTCAGACAGTCGGTCTCGCGACAGTGGTTCCTCGCGGATCGGAATGCCGGCCCGATCTGCCAGTTCAACCACCAGACTTCGCGTAATCCCCGGCAGGATGTTGCGTGCCAGCGGTGCCGTCATGACGGCACCGTCCCGGACGCCGAAGACGCTTGTGTGCGACCCTTCGGTAATCGCTCCGTCCGCGGCGACGAGAATCGCTTCGGCACAACCGGCTTCGCGGGCCGCCTGAGCGGCCATGCAGTTCGCCAGCAGATTCACCGATTTGATGTCACACCGCTTCCAGCGCAGGTCATCGAAAGTAATAACGTCGACACCTGTCTCCCGATGACGTGCGTGTGGATCGTCATCAAGAGGTGAGACGTAAATCAGCTCGTTTGGTTCAGTCGGATTGGCCGGAAAATAGTGAGTTCGCGGAGCGACGCCCCGCGTCACCTGCAGATAGACCAGGCCGCTGCGGACCGGGTGCCGCTCGAGCAGCTCGAACAGCCGGCGTTCAATGCGATCGACGTCGGCTTCGATCCGGATCTGGTCCAGACTTCGCCGCAGACGGGCCATGTGCTCGTCGACGAGAAACGGACGCCCCTCGTAGACCCTCAGGGCCTCGTAGATGGCGTCGCCGAACAGGAATGCCCGGTCCAGCACCGGGACACGGACTTCGGTCAGCGGCATGATCTCGCCGTTCCAGCTGGCGAGCGGTGAGGGCTGATTCACCAGGCACTCCTGCGTCGTGACGTCTCTTTCCGGCTGTGGCTCACCTTCGCGAAGAAGGGTGGGTCAGCGTTCCGGGTTGGTTTGCGGCTTGTACTCGTGATTCCGTTTGCGGGTCACCGTGGCGGAGAGGATCTCGTCGTTGACCTGCAGACCGGACACGACGTCCATCCCGTTGACCACCCGACCAAAGACAGTATGGGCACCATTCGGGTTCATGTCACGATTGAGGTGCGGCGTCGGAAGGTGAGTCAGGAAGAACTGCGATCCCCCCGTGTCGCGACCGGCGTGCGCCATGCTGAGGCTGCCGGCAAAGTGGCGACGCGGATTCTCACCGTAGACCTCACAGTCGATCGTGTAGCCGGGACCACCGGTGCCGGGCGTTCCGGGATCTCCTTCACGACTGTGCGGGCAGCCACCCTGAGCCATGAAGCCCTGGATGACGCGATGGAAGCGGATGCCGTCGTAGTACTTCTTTTCGACCAGACTGATGAAGTTGGCGACGGTGTTCGGGGCGTCGTCCTCGAACAGTTCGATCTCAATGTCGCCGCGGGTGGTCTTGAAGACGACGCGGGGCAGCTGCTGATCGCCGGTTGCGGCGGCTTCCTTTGCGCGAATCGCCTGCTCTTCCTGCCAGTACTGCTGGTACTTGCGGGCATTGTCGAGATAGACCTGCGAGAGCTGCGGGACGAGGATCTTGTTGTCGCGGGCCTGTTCGAGGATCGCAGCGGCCGTGTCGAAGTCGTGGATCGCGAAGTGCGAAATTCCACCGAGGTTGGCGGCCAGCTTGTGCTGCGGATCCTGCTTGAGGATCACGTCGGCAACGCGGGCCGCTTCGCCGAACCGGTTCTCGCTGTAGCTGATTTCGAGGACGATTTCGGCGGCATCGATGTCGTCCGGATGCGACTTCAGACGCTCGGGAGCCTGCTCGCGCAGCTGCGGGAACACTGTCTGCCGCAGATTCGCGATCATCGTTCCGGCTTCCTGACGCATCGCCTGCTGCTCTTCGGGCTTGGCGGTGCCGAAGGCCTTCTGGATTTCCTCGAGCCTTGCGTACGCTGCCTTCTTGGCTGCGACCAGTTCGTCCCAGCTCGCCGGCGCGCCGGCATTGGCCGCCGGAGCCGCATCGTCCGCGGTGGTCAGAGCAGGGGACAACACCGCCAGCGCCACGACCGCGATCAGGGCGCGTGCGCAGAGAGCGATATCAGTGAAGACCCGGGTGTGGGGAGAAAGCATGGAGAGACTCTCGGATGATTCGGGGAGGGCGGTGCGCAGTCAGAACGGACAGATACGCCAATCCGTCCCCGTCAAGTCTAGACAATCCCCCGGAGGCGAGAAAGCCTCACAACGCTCTCCGGCGGCGCAGCCCGCACAGCATCCCCGACGCTACTCATAGACCGAACGATGCCGGAACGGCGTTTCCAGAATCAGCGTGCACATCGCCGTAAAATAGAGCCGTCCCACCACCTGACTCCACTCGTGGGGGGATCCCGGAGGGCGGTGGGGATGCCAGCTTCCGCGGCTGCGGCCCGATTTCACCTGCCTGGCGACCAGCAGCGGCGCGGCCCGTGCAAACCAGTCGTCCCAGCCTGGTCCACCCAGGTTGTGCAGAGTCTGGGCGACGTAATACCAGGCGTAGACGTTCCGCCTGCCGTTGTCCCAGACTGGGTGATTCTGTTCGTCGGTCAGAAAGGCCACACCACGCTGCAGTGCCGGAAAGTTACGCGGCCAGCCAAGCCATTGCCGGCAGAGGAGTCCTTCTGCGGTCATCGACAGTCGCTGGTCACGGTTCATGGGGAAGCTGGGGCGATACTTGTAGAACGCGGCATTGCCCGGGTGTTCCTGGGCGGAGTCGAGAAACTGTGACGCCAGGAACCACGTTTCGGCGGGGATGTCGATGTCCGCCATTCGTGCCGAGTGCAGCGCCATCAGTGCCCAGCCGGTGACCGAAACGTCTCCCTCGCCGGTGGCCGTGAGCCGGTGATAGCGCCAGCCTCCCCGTTCGGGGTTCTGGGACTCGAACAGGAACCGGACGGCCTGCGTGGCGGGTTCCCGGAGCGATTCGTCTCCGGTCAGCACCAGCAGTTCGCACAGAACGATGGTTGCCTGCGAATGGGCGTAGAAGCGGGGCTCCAGGCCGATCTCCGTTCGCTCGAAGATCTCGCCGGAGCGCTTCTGTGCCGCAAGCAGCCAGTCCACTCCGGAGGAGACGACTTCGACGTAGTCGCCGTCCTGATGGGTCTGGCCGGCACCGGCGAAGCAGAGCAGGGCCAGCGCCGTTGCTCCGGTGTCGGCCCGGAAGCGGCTTTGCGTGATGCCGTCGGGGTAGGGGCCTTCGAGTTGCCAGCGACCGTCGGACTGCTGCTGCCGGGCGAACCAGTCGAGCGATCGCCGGATTGCCGCAATGAGGTCGGCATCGTGGCCGGCCGGACCGTCCTCCTGCAGCGCCTCCCTGCGGATCTCGAGCAGGTTGTCGACGGGGACCGGGACGACGGGGGGCGGCTCATCCCGAGATTCGGATGGCACGGCCGGTTCCGATGCTTCCGGTTCGTCCGGGCGTTCGGGAGGTGCGGCCTGAGGCAGCTGCATCGATGGGATACGGATGACAGGAACGTCCGTCTCGACGATCTCCGGCTCGGGACGTTCGACGATCCATCCGAGTTCGATCGGGGGCAGGGTCGGGGGGCGGTCGAGTGAGACCACGATCAGCGCCATGACGAGCAGCAGCAGTGCGTGAAACGCCAGACTGCTCATCAGGCCGGGAATGCCGGTCCGCGCCAGTCGCCGCAGTCGCGTCCACCGATCCTCGTCTGCGTCCTCATCGGTGACCTGGATGAGTGGTCGACGCGATCGCCGCGCCGACCGCTGCGACGGCGGTTGATCGGGGTTCGGGCGGCGTGAAGCGAGATCGGACATCGAAGACCGTGCAAGGGAACGGGGGGACCGGAATTGCCGGATTACAGGACTGGCGAGTTTAGAAGACCACCCGAAACGATTGAAGGGGCTGGCGAATGCGTGCGGCAGTCTGCATGTGCGCAGCGACCGTCCGATCCGCCATCACCCGACCAGGCGTGACGGCATTCTGACACAGGTGCGGCGATTGACCGACGCGCTCTCCAGCGGTCTGGACCGCTCCGCCGATACATCGCGCTGAACCCTGTCATCCCTGCTCCCCCCGTCTGTCCTGGTCGTTGAGTGTCCATGAGTGAACCACTCCCCCTGAAGATGGCTCCGTTCGAACAGTACATGCTCGAGGATGACCGTCCCGACTATCCGATGACGTTCGTTCTGGAGATGACGCTCCGGGGGGAAGGTCGCCGCGACATCTTCGATCGTGCGCTGGCGGTTGTGCTCCCCCGGCACCCGCTGCTGCAGTCGGTGGTTCGCAGGAGACTGTTCCGTCGCCCGCAGTGGATCAGCGCTCCCGATCCCCGGCCTCATGTCGACTGGGGCGAGTGGGACGAGCCGATCAACTGCGAGAACGAGCACCTGGACCTGACGCAGGAAGTCGGCGTGCGGTTCTGGGTGCGGGTGGGCGACCACCGGACCCGCGTCGTCGTTCAGTTCCATCACTCCTGTTGTGATGCGCACGGCGGACTGCTCTTTCTGGCCGATCTGATTACCGCCTATGCCAACTGCCTGCCCGGGTACGATGACGGCCGCTACCGTCTGAACGACGTCGACGTCCAGCAGCTCACCCGACGCGATGATCTCTCCACTCACCTCTGGGAACCGGAGAAGAAGTGGGACTTCATCAAGCGGACGCTCATGCATACGCTGCGGATTCTCGGGCGGCCCGCTGCGCCGCTGGCAATCCCGCAGCGACCGGCCGGTCAGCGCCGGACGCCGCTTGCGTTTCCCGGTAACCTCACGCGAAAACTCGATGTGTCCGTTTACCGGCGGCTGCGGAAGCTCGCCCGCAAGCACTCGGCGACCGTCAACGATCTGCTGCTGCGGGAACTGTTCCTGACGATGAAGGAGTGGAACCGGCAGGTCACGACGAAGAAGACAGGCCGCTGGTACTCGGTCGCCATCCCGACCAATCTGCGTTCGCTGGAACAGGATCGCCTGCCGGCCGCAAACGTCCTGAGCTACTGGTTCAGCATTCGGGGCGAATCGGAGATCGACGATCCCGAACAGCTGCTGCGGACAATCCGCGACGAGAACGAATTCGTCAAGCGCGGCCGGTACACCACCGTCTTCCTCGACGTGATGCGGATGGTGCAGCGGCTGCCCGGTGCCCTCCGCCTGGCCTGCCTGAAACAGAAGTGCATGTCGTCGGTCGTCCTTTCGTACGTCGGCAATCCGACGCGAGTGCTGACCGAACGGGTGCCGACCAACGAACTGGGCGAGCCCGCCTTCGGCAACCTGGCCCTCGTCGACGTCAACGCGGCTCCGCCGGTGCGGCCGAAGACGCGGGCGTCGTTCACGGTCTGGCACTTCAAGGACATCATGCGTGTCGGTCTGCGGTGCGATCCGTACCACTACTCGGCGGAAGATGCCCAGACCCTTCTGGACATGTATGTCGACCGGATCGAGGCCCTGATCGAGAACGTCGATGCCGGTACGAAGGACCGCACGGCGGCTGCCTGATGGATTGCCCCGCGGCGGGGCGGGCCTTCCGCGGGATCGGTACGAGTCACGAAGAACAGTCTGCGTGAACTCCTTCGTTTTGCCAGTATGAGGTCGAAGTCTTGGCAGCACTTCTTTATCGGTACCATCGCTATCTGCTGCTCGCGTTCGGACTCACGCTGCCGATCGTTCTGTACGTCACCGACCAGATGCGGTCGAACAACGACCTCGAAGTCTGGTTGCCGCAGTCCTCGCAGGCCCGCAGCCAGTACCTCGAATTCACCGAGGCCTTTGGCGGGGACGAGTTCGTCCTGATTGCCGTCGACCTCGATCCGGCCGACCCTGCGCTTGTCGAAGCGGTCTGCCAGCGGCTGGATGACTTGCCCGAAGTCCGCACCTGCTGGTCTCCCGAGCGGATGCAGGGCGTGATGGAGGAGTTCGGCGTTGAAGAAGCGGAACGCCGCGAGCGGATCGAACGCCTGCTGGTTGGAGAGGGGACATCCCTGCAGGGGATCGTCGCCCTGCTGTCTCCCGAAGGCCGGGCCGACCGGACCGGCACTGTCGCCCGCATCAACGTGGTGCTCGACTACTGTCAGCTCGCTGACGAGCAGGCGTACGTGGCCGGCGTGCCCGTGTTCGTTGCCGAGCTTGATCGCATCGGCAGCAAGGAAGCGAACGTCAAGTATTTTGTCGTCACGCTCATCATCTGCCTGGGACTGCTGTTCTTCACGATTCGCGACTGGAAGCTGACCGGTCTCGTCTTTGCGGCGACCGTCTGGGCGATCAACGCCACGCATGTGCTGATCTGCCTGGTGGGCGGCGAGATGAACCTGATCCTCAACTCGATCAGCGTGCTGGTGATGGTGTTTACGATGGCCGTCATCGTGCACTACCTGCACTACTTCTGGGACGCCCAGGACGCCGACCTCGAACCAAACCGTGAGCGTCGCGCTGCACAGCATGCGGCGGAGGCATTGCGTCAGGCATGGCGACCGTCGGGGCTGGCCACGCTGACAACCTGCATCGGCGTGATCTCGCTGGCATGGAGCGACATTCTTCCGGTGCAGCAGTTTGCTGTCGCGGCGGCAATGGGAGCGATCGTGGCGCTGTTCACCGGTCTGATCGCGACGCCGGCTCTGGTGACGCTCTGTCCGACCCGCCGGCCCGGCTCGCTGCTGCCGCAGCTCGATGTCGAAGGCTATGCGGAACGTATCCTGCGGGCGCGTGTTCCACTGGTCGTCGGTGGTGTGACCGTGTTGCTGGTGGTTTCGATCGGACTGACGAAGCTGCGGTCGGAGATGGACCCGATGCAGTTCCTGCCGGCCAAGTCGCGTCTGCTCGCCGGCTGCCTGCGGATCGAAGACGAACTGACCCGCGTCGATTCGGTCGAGGCGGTCGTCGACTTCGGGACCGACGATGCGCCGATTCTCGAGAAGCTCCAGCGGGTTCGCCGGCTTGAAGAGATCATGCGGGAGCACCCGGCGGTCGAACACACGATGTCGCTGGCGAGCTTCTTCCCGGAGTCGCTCTCCGACAACATCCTCGATGCATCGCGCACGCTGCAGAAGGCCCAGGAGCAGTCGTCCTACGATGACTTCACCGCCTGCGACTACCGGCTGTGGCGGATCTCGGCCCGCGTGAACACCCGCGGCGAATGGTCTCGCGAAGAAGTCCTCGCGACGCTCAATGACAAACTGGCCGGCGAGCCGGTCCACTTCACCGGACTGGCTCCGCTGCTGGAGACGGCTCAGCTGGAGATCTTCGACGGCTTCTGGAAGAGCGTGCTGACGGCGTTCGCGCTCATCAGCATTGCGATGATGGCGTCGCTCCGTTCGATCCGCCTGGGACTGGTCGCGATGATCCCCAACATGTGGCCGCTCTGTCTGGTGTTCGGCCTGCTGGGATGGGCCGGCCAGCCGGTCGACATCGCCATGCTTCTTTCCGGCAGTATCGCCCTGGGACTCTCGGTCGACGGGACGTTCCACTACGTCTCGCGGTATCGTCGGTCACGGGCCACGGGAATGAGCGACTGGGAGGCCCTGCGGGCGGCACTGGTCGAAACCGGTCTGCCACTGACACAGGCGACCCTCATCACCGCAGCGGGCCTGCTGGGGCTGATGCTGAGCAGCTTCGGCCCGACGGTTCGCTTTGGCGTGCTGATGATCGCCATGCTGATGGCTGCTCTGGTCGGGGATCTGCTGCTGCTGCCGGCCCTGCTCGGACTGCGGAAACGTCCGACGGAACGATCGACAGCCGACCCCGCTGAGACGTATGAACCGGCACACGCTGCATGAGGGGTGAGTTGTGAGTCTTGAGTCTTGAGCAGAAGTAGGCCGGGACTCGTCCCGGCCGCCGGCTGTCTGTCGGCCCTGTCGGCTGTGTGCCACGGGCTCTGCCCGTGCCTGATGTGCGGGGGGCTCCTGCCGGCTGCGCCGACCGCGGTTGGCGAGCAACCGCGGGGACCCGATCCGTGAATCCTCGAGCCTCACGCCTTGTTCGCCACGCCCGTCACTCCGCTGCGCTTCGTTCCAGGCGTGCCACCCCGCCGCATGAGGGGTGAGTCTTGAGTTGTGAGTCTTGAGTAGAAGTAGGCCGGGACTCGTCCCGGCACCCATTCGGTGTCGTCGACGTTCATGCCACTGGCGAGCCCGGAGCGTGAGCTCCGGGGTCATGGGACGATGCACTCGCTGGTGCTTCGTGCTGTTAAAGCAAGACGATCGACGACGAGGCAAGTTGTAGGGTGTGTCGCCGGAAGGCGACGCACGCGGCCAGACGGATGTTCGTCGGAAGCCGCGCGACCGGGTGGCATGCTTGCCCCTGAAGGCAAGCATGAGCGTCGAACGACGTGCGCACTGCTGGACAAGCCAGCAGTGGCACCCAGGTGCATGGCGGGCAGGCCCACCGGACGCGGCCGGTCGGCTTTTACGACACAGGTACGGCGGGGCATCACTCGCGGGCAAGCTGTTGCCGGAACGCCGGCAGCTGCGGATCGCCCGTCGCTTCCATGTGCTCCAGGAGCTTTTGCCGGAACTCGTCGATCCTCGCCGCATGGGCCGGATCGTCGATGAGATTCACCAGAGCGTTGGGATCAGCCGAGTAGTCGTAGAACTCCTCGGGCGTGCGGTAGAGGAAGTGCTGAACACGGGCGGCAATGGCGGGGTCATTCTGGGCAGCCCGGATCATCGCCTTCATCGTCAGGCCGTTCTGCGACTCGTTGCGGAACCGCGTCTGCCCGTCGCTCCACCCGTTGAAGATGTAGCCGTACTGCCGGGTGAGGACGCTCCGCATCGGGTACTCGTTCCGTCCCGACGTCCGGTTGATGTGCGTGATAACGAAATCCCGTCCCGATTGCTGCTCGCCCTTGAGGACCGGCAGGAAGCTGCGGCCGTCCATCCTTTCAAGCGGCGGCAGACCGACAGCTTCGAGAACGGTCGGGGCCAGGTCGATGCCGGAGATCATGTGTCCGGTGTCGTGACTGTTCGGAGCAACCACGCCGGGCCAGCGGACAATCCAGGGCGTCCGCGTCGCGTGATACCAGCAGTTGGTCTTGGCGAACGGCAGCGGCATGCCGTGGTCTGAAAGGAACATCACCAGCGTCCGGTCCGCCTGGCCCGACTCATCGAGAGCCCGCAGGACGGCACCGACGATCTCATCCGCCCGATGCACCGAGGCGAAGTACTCGGTCATCTCCTGGCGAACGTCCGGCAGGTCGGGGAGGAAGCCGGGGACCGGCACCTCATCGGCGGCAAAGGTACGGCTCACGCCGGGGAACTGCCGGGCGGGACGATTCTTTCGCGGCCGGGCCTGCTGACGTTCCTGGGCGCTGCCGGCAAACGGACGGTGCGGATCCTGCGAGTTGGCCATCAGAAAGAACGGCTGACCGGCGTCCTTCGCAGCAGCAATGATGTCCGCACTGTGGCGGTAGTACTTCTGAGGATCGCGGCCGATCCCCAGGTCGTTCGATTTGACGATCGCATCCCACGCCTGGCCGCGGGTCGGGACGACGTGCGGCACCTTGGCGAGAATCCCGGTGTAGTAGCCGGCGTCGTGCAGTGCTTCGAGCAGCGTCGGCACCCCCTTGTTGATGGGATCGAAGCCGAGGGCTCCGCTGCGATGCGGATAGCGGCCGGTCATCCAGACTGCTCGGGTCGGCTGGCAGATGGCGATGGTGACGTGGGCATGTTCGAACCGCATGCCGCTGCGGGCGAGCCGGTCGATGTTGGGGGTGATGTCCGGCAGCGGGCAGCCGAAGATGCCGACCGAGTCGCAGTTCATGTCGTCGACGGTGATCAGCAGAACATTGGGGCGGTCGGTCTCGGCGAAGCCGGTGTT
>ENA-ORCW01000187-ORCW01000187.1-marine-metagenome-genome-assembly--contig:-NODE-187-length-66434-cov-3.496315_pt1 | contig 66434 bp, 59 predicted proteins | sample MGYA00237784_ERZ508517 | MGnify/ENA primary metagenome ERZ508517 (study PRJEB26187, sample SAMN06268979) | marine metagenome | isolation source: Tt ae E1 feedstock associated aerobic enrichment on...
ATGACCGGCGAACCGGTGCTGTGTTTCGATGGCGACGAGGCCGGTCTGCGGGCCGCCTGGCGCGCCGCCGATCTGGCTCTGCCCCTGGTGCAGCCGGGGCGCAGCCTGCGCTTCGCGCTCTTGCCGCAGGGCAAGGATCCGGACGACCTGGTGCGGGAGGAGGGCCCGGACGCTTTCGCCGCGGTGCTCTCAGGCGCGCGGCCGCTGGCCGACATGCTTTGGATGCGCGAAACCTCGGGCAAGGTGTTCGACACGCCCGAGCGCCGCGCGGAACTGGAGCGCAACCTGCAGGCGCTGACGTCACGGATCGGCGATGAAAACCTGAAGCGGCACTACAGCCAGGACATGCGTGAGCGTGCCCGCGCCTTCTTCGGCACCAATCAGGGGCAGCGCGGCGGTCAGCGTAGCTTTCGAGATGGCGGGAACAATGGAGGCGGTCGGGGCCGCGGGTTTGGCGGCCGCCCGGGTGGCGCAGCCGGACGGCTCGCGGTTTCGGAAAGTCTCGCACGTTCCGCGCTGGTGCGCAGCTCGGCGCCGGCCATGCCGTTGCGCGAGGCCACGCTTCTGGTGTCGCTGGTCAATCATCCCTCCTTGCTCGACGAATATTTCGACGCGCTCGACCAGATGTCGCTGGCGAGCGCAGAGCTTGGCCGGCTGCGCATGGCGATCCTCGATGCGGTCGCCCACAATCCGACGCACGATCGCGAGATCCTGTTAAAGACAATCGATGCGGACGGGCTGCTTGGAATCTGGCAACAGGCGGAAGCTCGTGTGAAGTCAGCTTATCTTTGGTCGGCTCTTGAAAGTGCGGCACTGGATGACGCGCGGGAAGCCTTCGCGCAGACGCTCCACTTGCACCGGCGCGCAGGCTCTCTACATAAGGAACTGAAAGCGGCTGAACTGGCGCTGGCCAACGACTGGAATGAGGACGATGCCCGGCATCTGGTTGAGATCCAGGCGGAGCTGAGCAATCTGCAGGCAACCGAAGCGCTCATTGAAGGCTTCGGCATTCTATCGGGGCGTGCGAATCGGTCTTGATGACGAGCGCGCATCGCGGCGGGTCTTTGATCCGCCAAAACGCGAAAAAGTATCGGAATCGCTGTTTGATTCGGTTTTTTGGCACGAATCGCGGCGCTTCGGCTTGACGTCGTGTCAGAATGCGGGAATCAGGATCGATTCGAAAAAGAGCTGTGCTGTCACGGACGAACGGGCGGCACGTAAGAGCAAGATACCGAAATTGGACGTGACAGGGAGTCCACCTAAGTATCAGGGTTAATCCGGTATTAACGCAGCCGACGCTAGATCACGAATCAGGTTGCGAAATGCCGCGACGGACAGCCGTTGCAGCGGCGGCGACGGGGTGGCATGGACCCCCGCTCGGTTGGAGAAGGCAAAGCATGGCGACAAAAGAGAAGGAAGAGGTCGAAACCGAACGTGAGGGCTCCGACGGCCCTTTGCTCGACCTTTCCGACGACGCAGTCAAGAAGATGATCAAGGCCGCCAAGAAGCGCGGCTATGTGACGATGGATGAGCTCAACGCCGTCCTGCCTTCTGGCGAAGTCAGTTCCGAACAGATCGAAGACACAATGGCGATGCTCTCGGATATGGGCATCAATGTGGTCGAGGAAGATGAAGTTGCGGAAGACAACGATTCCAACGACAACGAGGAAAGCGGCGAGCTGACCACACAGTCGGGGACTGCCGTTGCCACCACGACAAAAAAAGAGCCGACGGATCGAACCGACGATCCCGTGCGCATGTATTTGCGCGAAATGGGCTCGGTGGAGCTTCTTTCGCGTGAGGGCGAAATCGCAATCGCGAAGCGCATTGAGGCCGGCCGCGAAACGATGATCGCGGGGCTCTGCGAAAGCCCGCTGACATTCCAGGCGCTCATCATCTGGCGCGACGAGTTGAATGAAGGCAAGATCCTGCTGCGTGAGATCATCGATCTCGAGGCGACCTATGCCGGGCCGGAAGCCAAACAGGCGCCAGTCGTGCAACGTCCCTCCGAGGAGGAGAGTAAGCCGGCGGCTGAGGAAAAACCCAAGCGCACCCGGAGCGACGACGTTACCGATGTGGGTGGCGAAGGACAGCCCGAGGAAGAGGACGACGAAGAGGATGAAGCCAATCTGTCGCTTGCCGCGATGGAGGCTGAACTCAAGCCCGGTGTCATGGAGACGCTGGACTTCATCGCCGACACTTATAAGAAGCTTCGCAAGCTGCAGGATCAGAAGGTGGAGTCGAGCCTGGCCGATGCGGACAGCCTGTCGTCGAGCCAGGAGCGCCGCTACAAGCAGTTGAAGGGCGAACTTATCACTTCGGTGAAGTCTCTCTCGCTCAACAATGCGCGCATCGAGACCCTGGTCGAGCAGCTCTACGACATCAACAAGCGTCTGGTGCAGAACGAAGGCCGTCTGCTGCGCCTCGCCGAGAGTTATGGCGTGAAGCGCGAATCCTTCCTCAAGGAGTATCAGGGCTCCGAACTCGACACGAATTGGACCGAGCGTGTTGCGGTTCTTTCGGGCAAGGGCTGGAAGGAATTCAGCAACAGCGAAACCAGGGCAATCGAGGATCTGCGGGCGGAGATTCAGAACCTGGCGCAGGAAACGGCGATCTCGATCGGCGAGTTCCGCCGCATTGTAAACCAGGTGCAGAAGGGCGAACGCGAAGCGGCCATTGCCAAGAAAGAGATGGTCGAGGCCAATCTGCGCCTCGTGATCTCCATCGCCAAGAAATACACGAACCGCGGCCTTCAGTTCCTGGATTTGATTCAAGAAGGCAATATCGGCCTGATGAAGGCTGTCGACAAGTTCGAGTATCGGCGTGGCTACAAGTTCTCCACCTATGCGACGTGGTGGATCCGGCAGGCAATCACCCGTTCGATTGCCGACCAGGCGCGCACGATCCGTATCCCGGTCCACATGATCGAGACGATCAACAAGATCGTCCGCACCTCGCGCCAGATGCTGCACGAGATCGGCCGTGAGCCGACCCCGGAAGAGCTGGCTGAAAAGCTGGCCATGCCGCTCGAGAAGGTGCGCAAGGTGCTCAAGATCGCCAAGGAGCCGATTTCGCTCGAAACGCCCGTGGGCGACGAGGAAGATTCGCATCTCGGTGATTTCATTGAGGACAAGGGTGCGGTTTTGCCGATCGACGCGGCTATTCAGGCGAACTTACGCGAGACGACGACGCGCGTTCTCGCATCGCTGACGCCACGTGAGGAACGTGTTCTGCGCATGCGCTTCGGCATCGGCATGAACACCGACCATACGCTGGAAGAGGTGGGCCAACAGTTCTCGGTGACGCGTGAGCGCATCCGACAGATTGAGGCGAAGGCCCTTCGCAAGCTCAAGCATCCGAGCCGTTCGAGAAAGCTGCGTTCGTTCCTCGATAGCTAGGAACTCTGGAGTGGCTTGCCCTCTCGCATCGTCAAGGATTTGCGTGTGAGAGGAAATGAAAAACTGAAAGCCGGGTCTGAGCGCCCGGCTTTTTGTGCACAAGGGCGTCTTTCAAAACCCTGCAGGGCAAGGCAGTCGATGACGATTACACATCATGATGAAATGAACGGTTTGCGGGAGATTGGGCGTATTGTCGCCAACACCATGCATGCCATGGCGAAAGCCATGGAGCCGGGCATGGCCACCGGAGAACTGGATCAGATCGGCGCAGCGTTGCTGGAGCGTGAAGGCGCGCTTTCTGCGCCGCAGACGACCTATGATTTTCCCGGGGCAACCTGCATCAGCGTGAACGAGGAGATTGCTCACGGCATTCCCGGCTCAAGGGTGCTTGCCAAAGGCGATCTGGTCAACATCGACGTTTCGGCATCGAAGAACGGTTTCTATGCCGATACCGGTGCCACGTTCCGATTGGGCGCGGTTAGCCCGGAGCTCGAACAATTGTGCCGGGATGGCAAGCGGGCGATGGAGATCGGCATCGCGCAGGTGCGCAGCAACGGGCCATTGGCCGGGATCGGAAAGGCTATCGGCCGCTTTGCCGAACGCCGTGGCTACACGCTGATCCAGAACCTGGCCAGCCACGGGGTGGGACGCTCGCTGCACGAATATCCCGAGGAGATCGCCACCTGGCCGACGCGCAGCGACAGGCGCCGGATCAACAGGGGGCTAGTCATGACGGTTGAACCGTTCCTGTCCCGTGGAGGGCTTTGGGCCATGCATGGAGAGGACGATGCATGGACATTGCTAGCCGAGCCCTGCGCTCCGGTGGTGCAGTATGAGCATACGGTCGTGGCAACGGACCGGGGGCCGATCGTCGTCACTTTACCTGGCTGAACTGGGGCTGCCTGCTTGACAGCGCGTTCGTCTGGATGCTCCACCAGAACGATGAAACAGACGATCCTGTCCGTCCCCACTGACGGGCCCGGACTTTATGAGTTCACCGGAGAGGCGACGCGTTTCGTGCGCGAGGCTGGGGCCGATGCGGGACTTCTGACCGTTTTCGTGCGTCACACATCCTGTTCGCTGACCATTCAGGAAAATGCCGATCCGGATGTGAAACGGGATTTGCAAACCTTCTTCGAGCGGCTGGTTCCGCCTTCCGACGATCCATCCATGTCTTGGCTCGTGCATCGCCTGGAAGGGCCGGACGATATGCCGGCTCATATCAAGGCTGCGCTCACGCAGACGTCCATCGGTATTCCGGTGATGAGCGGTCAGATGGCGTTGGGCACGTGGCAGGGGCTCTATCTCTTCGAACATCGCATTCATCCGCATCGGCGGGAAGTGGTTCTGCACCTCGCCTGAGGGTTTGGCGCGCGTCCGGTTTCGCGGGGATGCGTGTAAGGGTAAAACAACGTAGTGTTGCGGTAACAACGGGAGTAAGCGCATGTCATTCTTGAAGCGTCTGTTCGGGGGCGGAACGGGCACATCCGAAGCCGGCGAGGGTAAGCCCGTGGGAGACGCGGTGGAGCATAAGGGCTTCACGATCCAGCCGACTCCCTTCTCCGAGGGCGGGCAGTTTCAGACATCCGCCGTGATCACGAAAGAAGTGGATGGGGCGCTCAAGGAACATCGCCTGGTGCGCGCCGACCGCTTTCCAAGTGCAGACCTTGCCGCCGAGCAGGCGATCCGCAAGGGGCGTCAGGTTATCGACGAACAGGGTGAGCGGATTTTTGACTGACCGGACAATTGGGTCGCGGTCGCATCTCGTTTCAATATGCTCTGCCTTCTTGGAGCCGACTGGACCGTGGGCGAAGGTTCGATCAAACTGGCGCTGAATGGCTCACCGGGCTGAAAGGCTTTCATATTGACCCTCGCCGCATCTCTTTTTCCTATCTTTTGCTGGGGCTTCTACACGGTCTTTGCCAGTTGGCTGGAAAAACGCCGGCCTTCGCTTTCGATCATCATGGGCGCACAGCGTCACCGCTGGGTGCGCAACGCGGTTCGCCGTGAGACCCCGATGGATGCGATTCTGTCGGGCAATCTGATGGGGGCAGTGTCCTTTTTTGCCTCGACCACCGTGCTGATCATCCTGGCGGTGATCGCGGTGTTCGGCCAGATCAATGCGGTGGTGGAGGCCGTGTCGGTCATGCAGCCCGCGCTCGACCTTTCGAAGGCCGCCGTCGAGCGGCACCTCGTGTTTTTCCTCGTCATGTTCGTCATGGCGTTTCTGGCCTTCACCCTATCGCTGCGACAGTTCAACCATTTCTGCATCATGCTTGGAGCGGCCGACGAGGCCGAGGAAAGCGACCCGGAGGAAATCTACATCATGGCCGCCCTCAATACGATTGCGGCGCGGAATTTCAACCAGGGTATTCGGGCCTATTACTTCTCCATCGGCATGATCGCCTGGTTCGTTTCCACATGGGCGGCCATTATCGTCAGCCTCCTGATCTTTGCTTCTATTCTCTACCGGGAATTTTTCTCGGCGGCACGCGAACTGGTTGCTGGCCTCAAAGTGGAAATCGCCGATCCGGCGCAACCCAAGGAGAAGCCGGTGAGCCCGGGAACGGCGCACAGGGACTGAAAATCCCGCGCTCAAGCGCGTGCCGCAAGGCCTTCGATCAGCGCGGCCAGAGCTTGCCCGTGCGCCTTGCTGTCGCCACCGGCTTCGATTGACAGTGCCGCGCGGTCGAAGGCTGCGGCAAGCAAGCCTGTCAACGCGTCGAGAGGCAGGGGGCGGATCGCACCAACCTGCATGGCGGCATCGAGTCCTTCGCGCAGGGTGCGATTGCCGTGGCGGCTCTCAATCTCATCCATTCTTGCGCGCCCAAGAACAGCGGGTCCGTCGAGCAGGAGCAGACGCGTTCGCCCGGGTTCCGACATCGCCTTGAGGTAAACCTGTCCTCCCTCAATCAGCGCTGCCGTCGGGGAGGTCGTGTCGAGGGTGTGGCGCTCGATGCTATGGGCCACGATCGTCGCTTCGCGCTCGATCACAGCGGTCATAAGCGCCTGCTTGTCTGCAAAGTGATGATAAAGCGCTCCGCGCGTCACCCCGGCTGCGCGGACGATCTCCGGGGTTCCCGTTTCGGCATAGGATTTTTCCACGAACAGCCGTCTGGCCGCTTCGATCAGTTTTTCGCGGGTTTCTTCGCTGCGTTCGCGGTTTGAACGCCGTGTCGAATTATGTTGCATACATGCAGCCTGTATGTTAATTGATGATACATGCAGTCTGTATGTTTTAGAGCGTTAGACGGTGATTGCAACCGCTTCGCTGGCAGCGAGTGTAAAAACAGCCGATTGCGATGAATGTGCCGGGCCGGTTTGTCTTGTCCGGAATAGAAGCAGGTCCGACCGACCTTCGTTTTATGCAGCACAGATTGGAAGCCGGATATCCGTGTTTCCTGGGAGCGTCTTAAAAGGAGAGATCCCGATGAAAGTCACCAGCTACTACCCCGTGATCATGACCGGTAAAGTTGCCGAGACGGCGGCGTTCTACTGCAATCATTTCGGTTTTCAGCCCGCTTTCGAGGCGGATTGGTATGTTCATCTTCAGTCCAAGGAAGACCCGAGCGTCAATCTCGCCATCCTCGACGGAACGCACGAAACAGTTCCCGAGGCCGGGCGCGGTCAAGTTTCCGGCCTGATCCTCAACTTCGAGGTCGAGGATCCGGATGCCGAATATGATCGGCTGAAAGGAGCGGGGCTTCCGATATTGCTGGAACTGCGAGACGAAGCCTTCGGCCAGCGGCATTTCATTACCGCCGATCCGAACGGTGTGCTTATCGACGTTATCAAGCCGATCCCGCCATCCGCGGAGTTTGCCGATCAGTATTCGCAGGATGCGGTTCCGCAATAACCTTGCAGATAAACCGGACGCCGCGGCGTGATCGCCCCGCGGCGTCCGGTTCGTCGCGATCAACCGTCGACCACTTCGACGACTTCGATATCGAAGATCAGGTCATGTCCGGCCAGGGGATGGTTGGCATCGACGGTGATTTCATCATCGCCCACGCCGACCACCGTCAGGGAAATTTGATTTCCGTCCTGGGTGGTTGCCTGAAGATTGGATCCAACCTTGACTTCGAGATCCGGCGGCAGCGCCGTGCGCGGCACAGCCTGAACCTGGTTTTCGTCGCGCGCGCCATAGGCTTCCGCTGCGGGAATGTTCAATGTGCCGCTGTCGCCCTGCTTCATGCCCTGAATCTGCCGGTCTAGGCCGGGAATAATCTGGCCGCTGCCGACCTTGAACTCGAGCGGCTCGCGTCCGGCCGAGGAATCAAACTGCGTGCCGTCGGCCAGTTTGCCCGTGTAATGAATGCGCACGACATCGCCGCTTTTGACCTGGCTCATGTCTGTCTCTCAATCTTTTTTGTGTGAGAATATGTTGACGCGGCATAGCGCCGAGCGTCGGCGAACGGGGATGTGGCGTTGCCTTTCATCCCTTGCCCACACAGCCTAGTGGGTCGCAAGCGGCCCTGTAAAGCGATTGAGGAAAAACGGCCGGGGACGGTTTCGGTCCCCGGCCGTCCGCAGCGGCGAAAAATGGCCCCTGGGCTTGGGGAGCACCTGGGGTGGGGCCAGCCGCCGCGAAGCGATATGGGCACATCAAAGGATGCAGGTATTCGACGGATCCGAAGAGACAGGGCGTTCCGCGCTGAGAATGTGGGGCATCCTTATCGGGATGCCTTGCGATGACAGGCGGTTCCTGAAACTCAGGATTGTCGATCCGCACCTCCTTTTGTGGTTATTTGCCAACGATGGCCCAGCGCACGCCGAACGGATCGCACACTTCGCCGTAGCGGTCGCCCCAGAACATGCGTTCCAAAGGCACCGTCACTTCCACGCCGGAACCGATGGCGCGCGCCCACCAACCGTCGACATCCTCAACGGCGAGGGTCAGTGTGTATCCTGCATGTTCGCGCAAGGGCTGACCGTACTCCGGATAGGCATCGCACAGCATGATCGAGCCGCCATGGATATAGAGGTGGATATGCATGGTGCGGCCGTTCTCGTCTTCCGGTTGTCGGAAAACCTCTTCGGCAGCGAAGGCCTGTTTGTAGAATTCAGCGGCTTTCGAGGCACCCTCCACAGTGAGATAGGGGACGACGCCTCCAAGAACCTTGGGCATTTCCTGTTGGTCGGTATCAGCATGCGTTTCGGTCATATTCCTGCTCCTTCATGACAAGGCCCGGTGTCGGGTCTTGTCATGAAGACGAATCTGGCGGTGCATCTCCGACAGGGTCGGTCATTTTAAGTGCGATCCGCGCATTGCGGGGAAGGCTACTCTGCCGGCGCCAATGTGCCGTCCTCCGGTTCCTGCAGCCCGACTCTGCGCAACATGACCGCAGCGACGAAGGCTGCGACCAGGGAGATCACGGCGCAAACGACGGAGGCGACGACCAAACCGTTGGAAAATGCCAACCTGGCGTTCTCGACGAGCATGGTTGCGCTTTCGGTCGGCAGGTCCTGAGCGACGGTCAAAGCGCCGCCCAGTGTGTCGCGCACGGCCTCGTAGGCGGGACCGGATTGAGGGGTTGCGGCCATGCCTGTTCTGTAGATGGCCGTCACAACGCTGCCCAGAACGGCGATGCCAAGCGCGCCTCCCAATTCCGTGCAGGTTTCGGCGATTGCCGATGCCGCGCCGGCGCGCTCCGGTGTCACCGTGCCGACGACGAGATCGGTGGTCAGCGTAAAGACCGGCGCAAGCCCGATCGAAAACACGGTGAAGGCAATGATCATTGCAACAAGGTCGGTGGTTTGGGCGGCCCACGCAACGAGGCCGAAGCCGATTGCGGCCAGTATCAAACCAGCTGCCATCAGGAACGGCGGGCGAATGCTTTGTGCGAGCAACGGGGTGATCATCGATCCGGCAATGAAGGCGATGCCGGACGGCAATGACCACAAGCCAGCGGCGAGCGGTGAGAGGCCAAGCACCAATTGCAGGAACTGGGCGATGAACAGGAACGAACCGAAAGCGATGAAAAAGGCCATCAGGTTCACGAGAAGCGAGGCACTGAAGGCAGGCTTGGCGAACAGGCTTATGTCGATCAGTGGATCGGCGAGCCTGCGCTGGCGCAGCATGAACAAGATGCCGATCGCCATGCCGGCACCGATTGCCACGGCCGCTTCACCGGAAAGGCCGATCTCGGCAATGTGCTTGATGCCGTAGATGATTGCGAGGATCGCGGCGAGCGACAGAGCAGCACTCATCAGATCGAGCCTGCCTGCATCGGGATCGCGAAATTCCGGCAGCAGCGCCGGTCCGATCAGCAACAAAAGCAGCATGATCGGAACGGCGATGAGGAAGACGGAGCCCCACCAGAAATAGGCCAGCAGCACCCCGCCCACCAAGGGACCGATGGCGGCGCCGGCGGAGAAACTGGCGATCCAGACACCGATGGCAAAAGTGCGCTGTGCGGGGTCATGAAACATGTTGCGCAGGAGCGAGAGTGTCGACGGCGCAAGCGTGGCGGCGGCAAGGCCGAGCAGCGCGCGCGACGCGATCAGCATGGCGGGCGTTGTGGAAAAGGCCGCGAGTATCGAGGCAAGCCCGAAGGCGGTTGCGCCGATCAGCAGAAGTTTTCGCCGTCCGATACGGTCGCCGAGCGTTCCCATAGTGATGAGGGCGCCGGCCAGCAAAAAGCCGTATATGTCGACAATCCAGAGCAGCTCCGCACCGCTCGGTTTCAGATCGGCGCTCAGATGGGGTACCGCCAGATTCAGCACGGTCATGTCCATCGAGTAAAGCATGCATGGCAGAGCGAGCACGGCGAGCCCGATCCATTCGCGCCGTCCAGCGCGCCGCGTTTCGGTTGAAGCAAGCATAACATTATCCTTTCGTCCCGGCGGCAGCGCCACGCGGCGTTCGGGGATCGATTGTGGAGAGTCAAACTGAGCCAGACATGGATGCGACGTCGGCACATTGCCACATCGCAACTGACGACCTGGTGTCAGGATGCCTCGGAATCAGGGTTACGCGTCATCGGGGGCGACCGCACGCAGTTCGATCGAGCCATAGGCTGCGCATGGAATCCTGCCGGCGATTTCGCGGGCGCGCTCCAAGCTCTCTGCCTCGACCAGAATGAAGCCCATGAGTTGTTCCTTGGTTTCGGCATAGGGTCCATCGACCGAGATCACCTTGCCACCGCGGCTGCGCAGATAGAGCGCTTCGGCGGTTGGATGCAGGGCATGGGCGACGACCATGTTGCCGGATGCCGTCAATTCTTCGTCGTAGGCCGAGGAATCGCGTACCAGTTTCTGCATCTCCGCCACCGGGAGCGCGTCGAGAACGGCTTCGCTGACGTGAACAAAACAAACATATCGCATTGGGTCACTCCTTCTTGAAAAGGCGCCTATCGGCGCCGACGCTCAGAGGACGTGGGCCCGGACATCTTACCGACAAAAATAATCAGACGGCTTTGGCGTTTGCGGAAAGTTTGTCGAGATGCTGGCGGATATGGGCGGCCTCCGCTGGTGTGCGGGCAAGCGCAATGGCGCGGCCGAAGGCTTCGCGTGCTTCCTCCGCACGTCCGATCTGGCTCAAATAGGCGCCGCGCACGCCATGGAAATAGAAATAACCGGACAAGCACTCCGCCAACGGTGCGATCAATTGCAATGCGGCCTCCGGCCCTCTGATTTTGGAGACAGCGACAGAGCGGTTCAGCGTGATGACGGGAGAGGGCGTCTGGCTTTCGAGCATCTGGTAGAGAAGGTCGATCTCTTCCCAGTCGGTTTCCTCCGATGTGCGGGCGCGGGCATGAAGCGCTGCAATTGCCGCCTGAACCTGATAGGGGCCGGGCTGGCCATGGCGCAGGGCCTTCTCCACCAGGGCGAGGCCCTCATCGATGCCGGTCCGGTTCCAAAGCGCGCGGTCCTGTTCCTCAAGCAAAACGGCGTTGCCGTCCGCATCGGTGCGTGCCGGGCTGCGGGCGTGTTGAAGAAGCATGAGAGCGAGAAGGCCCATGATCTCCGGTTCGGAGGGAAAGAGCCTGAGCAGCAGACGAACAAGGCGGATCGCCTCGTCACAGAGCGAGGCGCGCACCACCTCGGCACCGCTGGTTGCCGAATAACCTTCGTTGAAGACGAGATAAACCATCGCTGCAACCGCGCCTAGCCGTTTCGATCGTTCGACGGCATCGGGCGCGGCAAAGGGCACATCGGCTTCCGCCACCCGGCGCTTTGCCCGTGTGATGCGTTGTTCCATAGCCTTTTCGCCGACCAGAAAGGCACTGGCGATCTCACGCACACTGAGGCCGGAGACGATGCGCAGCGCCAATGCCACTTGCTGGGTTGCCGGCAGGTCGGGATGGCAACACACGAACATCAGCCGAAGAATATCGTCGCGATAATGTGCGTCGTCCAGCCGTTCCGCCATGTCGGTCTCGACGTCTTCGAGGTCCGAGATGCTTTCTTCCGCCGGCAACGCGGTGTTGCGGCTGTCACGCCTCACATTGTCGAGCGCGGCGTTGCGGCCGACGAAGATCAGCCAGGCCGTGGGGTCGCGCGGTGGCCCCTTGACCGGCCAGTTTTTCAGAGCCCGCAGACAGGCTTCCTGAAAGGCCTCCTCAGCCCGATCGAGGTCGCGGAAATAACGCAGGAGCGCACCCATCGCTTGCGGACGCGCGCCGGTGAGCGCGTTCTCGATCCAGGCCAGCTCGGTCATGATGCGGCGGTTTCCTTTCCGGACAGATTGCCCTTTTCAATGATTTGTATAGGGCGGATTTCGAAGGTCACGTTCTCGCCTTCCTTCATACGTTTGGCGAAATCGACAACCTCGTCGAGATTGTCGCAATCGACGACATAGAACCCGAGGAGCTGTTCCTTGGTCTCGGCGAAAGGACCGTCGAGAACGAGCTGCTCGTTGCCCGAGGAGCGGATTGTCGTTGCGGCGGAAGTGGGCATGAGCCGGATTGCGGGCCCCATACGCCCCGTGTCTACGAGCTCCTTCTGGACCCGCCGACGCTTCGCGAGCACCGCGTCGTCCTCTTCCTTGGACCAGGACATGACCACGTCTTCATTGTGGTAGCAGAGAATTGCGTAAAGCATTCCGGTTCCTTTCTCGATTGGAAGACGGCGAAGCTTGCCGCATTCCGACACAATGCGTCGAGAAAATTCTGGATCCGATGGCGCCGAACCATCCACCGGAATATTGTCGGGGAAACTTCCTACCGGCGTTCAATCCTGATAGCTGAAAGCCGCGTCACAAACCGAGAGCCAGCCATGTTCGCCAACACATTTCCCGACCGCGCCCTGATTGCCGAGACCGTGGCCAAGATGCTGATCGAGATAAAGGCGGTGCATTTCCGCGCCGACGAGCCCTACACGTTCACATCGGGGCTCAAGAGCCCGGTTTATATCGATTGCCGGAAACTGATTTCCTATCCGCGCATTCGCTCTGCGATCATGGACTTTGCCGCCTCCGTCGTGCTGCGGGATGCCGGCTTCGAAAAGTTCGATGCCGTGGCTGGTGGCGAAACGGCCGGCATACCCTTCGCGGCCTGGCTTTCCGATAAGCTTGGCCTGCCCATGCTTTACGTGCGCAAGAAGCCCAAGGGCTTTGGCCGTGATGCGCAGATCGAGGGCGATCTGAACGAGGGTGCGCGTCTGCTCCTGGTGGAAGATCTGACGACCGACGGAGGCAGCAAGCTGAAATTCGCCGAAGCCGTTCGCAAGGCCGGCGCGGAGGTGACCGATACGTTCGCCGTGTTTTACTACGGCATCTTTCCAGACACACCGAAGCGCCTCGAAGACGCCGGAATGCGGCTGCATTATCTCACAACCTGGTGGGATGTACTGCAGGTGGCGCGCGCGGAAAAACTGTTCGACGATAAGACACTCGACGAGGTGGAGAAGTTCCTCAACAAGCCGCTCGAATGGTCGGCCGCCAATGGCGGCATTTCCGAACTCGGAGAAAAAGCCGGCTGACCGCGAATTCTGCGGCCCGGGATAATCGTGAGACCGACTGGAATGAGACGCGGCGGTTCGGCTATTCGAACCGCCGTTTGCATTTAAAGCGGGATCTCGCCGAGCGCCGCTTTCTGCGCATCGGTCAGCGGCATATGCGGTGGCAGCGATGCCTCGAAACTCCGGTCGTCATGCAATCTGGCCGTCAGATATTTGACGGCGGGAATGAGCGGATGAGCCGAAATCGCGGTGCGGGCACTCGAGGCGGCTTCGAGTGCATGATCATTGGCAGGCTCCGACCGAAGTTTCGCGACAAGCGGTGCTGTAACGCTCGCTGTAGCCGATATGCAGCCGGCATAGCCTTCCGCTTCGGCCTTCGAGAGTGCCGCCTCATTGCTCGGAAAAACGTCGAAATCTTCGATCTTTGCAAGTTCCGATGCGTATTCGAGGTCGCCGGAACTGTCCTTCGCGCCGGCAAAGCGGTCGGGGAACGTCTCTTTTAGCCGGCGGGCCAGCGCGGGCGAAAAGGTCAGCCCCGTCATCTGCGGAAAATTGTAGAGATAGAGGGGGATGGATGCGTCGTTCGTCGCATGTGCGAGGCGTTCGAACCAGGCGAACAGCCCATCGTCGCTCACGCCTTTGTAGTAATAGGGCGGCAAGACAAGCGCTGCGGCAAAGCCCAGCGTGTGCGCCTGCATGGTAAGTGCAACGGTCGTCTTAAGGTCGGGCGTGCCAGTGCCGACCATCAGCCGGGTGCGATCGAGGGAGCCGGCGGCCGCTTCCATAAGCGCAATCCGCTGGCCCTGCGAGAACGAATTGGCCTCTCCCGTGGTGCCAAGCACGTTCAGCGCGTCGCACCCATTGTCGAGCGCCCATTCTGCATGGCGCAGAAAACGGGCCGTGTCCGGGTCGCCAATATCTGTCACGGGGGTGGGAACGGCGGCGATCACACCGCTCAAGCGTTTAGGGGGCACGAAAGAACTCCTTTGAACATATCGCTCGCTCTCTAAAGCAATTTTCCTTTGGCTGGAAACACTCAGCTTCCCACGCATAATGCCAAAGCAAAACCCGGCCGGAGGAGGGAACGTCCGGCCGGGCTCCTTTCGCCGGCCCGGTGACCGGGCGCGGGGCGGAAAGCTGCTACAGCTTAGTTAGCGCTGGCCACCGGCGCGACAAGCGGGGTAATCCGTCGCAAGGCCACGCGGCGGTTTTCACGTTCGCGCTCTCCGGTATCGATTTTGAGGTAGCGCTCGCCATACCCCTGCGTGACCAGGTTTTCCGGCGGTATGCCGAAGACGTCCGTCAGGGCGCGTGCAACGGATTCGGCTCGACGATCCGAGAGCGCCAGATTGGCAAGATCCGAACCCACCGCATCCGTATGGCCTTCGATCAGGAAGGTTTCGCCCGGATTTTCGTCGAGCATGCGTTCGATTGCAGTGGCGATCGCCTCGAGCTCATCGATCTCGCTCTCGTCGATATCCGCGGAACCGAAGGCGAATTCGATCGTGTCCAGATCGACGCGGCGTACCATGTCGCGAACGCGTGCCGAGCGCTTCACCTCTTCAAGCGAATACATGCGCTGCACCGGCTCAACCGGCGGCTTCTCGAGAAAGGCGTAATAGCGGTCGGGATCTTCCACCCGCTCGGCCTCGAGAATGTAATCGCTGACCGGGATGGTCAACCGCAGCGGCGGCAGGTCGCGAGCCGGATCGCGCCAGCGATCGACCGTTTCCAACCGCTCCTCGGGCACGAACACAAGCACCTGCTCGCGGCCGTCAGGCGCGACCCGCACCCGGCGGATCACATCACCGTAACGGTTGCGAACGGTCACCAGACGAACGCCGTTGGGACGCGTAACAACCTCGCGGACCCGGCCGCGCGGCAGTTCCTCGTAGTAGACCTCGTCGTCGTCGCGGATGAGACGGTCGCTGTCCTGGCTTTCGACGAAAACCTGATTGTTGATCTGGATGATCGTGCGGTTGTCGTTGAATTCGCGCACCACCTCAGCGTCCTCGCGGCGCTGGCGCAGCTCGCGCCGGCGTTCGCGGCGTTCCTCGCGTGTCGCGCCCATTTCGATGCGCTCACCCCGTTCTTCCATCAGAGTGCGGATTTCGCTGCGCAGAGTCTCCGCATCGATGGTTCCGGCCTGGGCCTCGGCGTCGCTTTCAGGGGGAGGGGCGGATTGTCCTGCTTCATCCGCAGGCGCCGCAGTCTGCGGGTCTGACGGCGTTTCGGCATCGCGATCGCCATTCGCCTCCGCGTCGGATCGAGGCTGTGCCTCGCCCTCGGCTTCAGGTTCCTTCTGGCTGTCCAGAACGGGCGCGGCGTTTTCGGGAAGGACCTCGGTTTCCGGCTGCGCGGAGTCCGAACCGGTCGTCGCCTCCTCTTCCGTCTGGCCTTCCTCTATGACGGGCTCGTCGACGGCCGGCTCAGAGGTTTCGGGCGCTTGCTCCGGCTCATCTCCGCCCACTTCGGTCTGCCCTTCGGTGTTCGGTGCGCCTTCTTCGGCCTCCACCGGCGGTGTTTCCTCCGTGGGAGCGTTTTCTGCCGGCGGAGTTACTTCGTCGGCCTCATCTTCCTGCAGTTCGGGCGCTTGCTGCTCGCCAGATCCGGCAGGTTGTTCGTCTTCTTCCGCTTCCAGTTCCACGGGCGCGTCTTCCGGCGCCGTTTCACCCTCGGCTTCGGCCGGTTCCTCTGCGGGAGGAGCGGTTTGTTCCGTTGCCGGAGGTTGCGCGTTTTCCTGTGACGGCGGCTCTTCGACGGGCGCTTGCTCGGATTCCGGTTCGGCAGTCTGCGGTTCGACCTCAACCTCCGGCGTCACCTCAGGTTCGACCTGAGGGGCAGCCTCGTCTTCTGCCGGAGCAGGGGTTTCGGTCGGCGCTTTCTGGTCGAGCTCACGCACTTCGCCGCCGCCATTGTCGTTCGCCGGGGCGTTTTCCGGTTCCTCGGTTTTCCTGTCCTGTTCCTGTCCCTCGCCGCCACGTTTCTTCAGGAGCGCGCGCCAGGCTTCTTCCGTCATGCCCTCAGGCTTTTGGGCCTGAGCGAGCACCGTGCCGGCGGACCGATCCGAAGCAAATCCAGGCTGAACCGCGAGCGGCGCCGCGGCGATAAGCAGGCCGAGGGCGGTTGTGGTCATGATCCGCTTTCGCGTTGTCATAAAATCTCTCCTGTATGAGGGCGTCCCATCGCCGCCTTAACCCCCTCGATGGCGTTCGGTTCCCAATTCCGTTCGATTGATACCGGAGCGTGTGGAACCATGGCGCCGGGGTGGCGAGAGGGTGACGGAATTGCGGTTGACGGGGCGCTTGACGCGGGGTGGATGGCGGTCCAAACCTCGATCATGACGACGACCGAATTCTGGAAAACCAAGACGCTGGCCGAACTGAGCGATCGGGAGTGGGAGGCACTGTGCGATGGCTGCGGCAAATGCTGCCTCGCCAAGCTCGAGGATGAGGAGACCGGCGAGATCTATTGGACGAGCGTTGGCTGTCGTCTGTTCGATGGCGGGACCTGCCGGTGCAACGATTATGAGAACCGGCTCACGCGCGTGCCCGATTGCGTTCGCCTGACGCCGGAGAATGTGGGGGACATCCCCTGGCTGCCGAGCACTTGCGGTTATCGGCTCATGGCGGAAGGAAAGGACTTGGCCTGGTGGCATCCGCTCGTTTCCGGCGATCCCAACACCGTGCACGAGGCCGGCATTTCCATGCGCGGCCGCGTGAAGGCAAGCGAAGACGAGCTGACGCAAGCGGAAGACTATTTCTCTTTTATCCTGGATGAGGAACCATAGTCCGCGTATGCGGCTTTTCGTCCGGGACGAGCAATCAACGAGGAGGATGACGATGCCCGAGGAAAAGACGCGCCGCCTGGTACAATCTTATCTGGATGCATTGAACGCCAATGACCACGATGCGGCGCTGGCGCTGGTGAGCGAGGACGTGGCGCACGACCCCTTCGACGGTGAGCGGGAGATCGGTCGCGAAAAGCTGCGCTGGCGTTTGGGGCTCGAGGCGCGGCATTTCGATGAGCGTTTCGCCGACATTGCCGTGATGAGCGCCTCGGGCGGTGTGCGGGCTGCCGCCGAGTTCACGGTTCGCGGCACCTATCGCAAAAGCGCGGATGGCCTGCCGGAAGCAAATGGTCAATCCTATGTCTTGCCAGGTGGTATGTTTTTCGAGGTCGACGGAAATGAAATCACCCGCATCAGCGAGCAGCGAAACCCGGTGCAATGGCGTGCCGCACTGTCTGCGGATCGCTGAACGCAGTATGAACGGCTCATTCCCAAATCGTTCAGACGCAGTTTGACATTGTGATCTCCATGACGGGGCGCGTGAGGGTCCTGATCAAACAAGGAGAGCACCATGTTTCAGAAACTGAAGATCGCAACCCTTTCGACGCTGATCGGATTGGGCACATTGGCAGCGGCTCCGGCCACGGCTCAGGCCGACAGCCTGTATTTTGGCTTCGGCATCGGCGGCCCGTCGGGCGGTTATATTCATGGCAATAGCGGCCGTAGCCATCGGGCCGAGCGTCCCCGCCGTCATCACCGTGCCTGCACGCCGCGTCAGGCCGTTCGCAAGGCGGAACGTTTCGGAATTCGTCGCGCCCGGGTCGTGCGGGCCAACCGCAATGTCATCCGCGTCGTTGGCCGCACCCACCGGGGACGTCAGCATATGGTTTTCGCGCGCGCGCCGCGCTGCCCGGTGATCCGCTAACCGTTAGCCGACCGCTGACAAGCACAAAAAAGCCGCCGGTAAATGCCGGCGGCTTTTTTGGGCGGTGAGCCTCGGCTTACTTGTCGAGCTCGAAGGTCACATTGACCTGCACCTGATAGGTGTTCTCGCCGGCTTCGACCGGAACGGCTTCAGCGGAGGCCTGCATCCGCACCGCCTTGCCGGCATAGGGCATGGGCGGACGCTGTTGCGCCTGCTCGGAAATCTCGATGATATCGCCGAGTTTGACGCCAGCGGCCTCCGCCAGTGTTCTGGCCTTGTCCATGGCGTTCTGGACGGCACGTTTGCGTGCCTCGGAGACAGTGGTCGAGGGGTCGTCATTGGTGAAGCTAAGGCCGCCGCCCTGATTGACGCCCAGCGTGACGGAGCGATCGAGAACCGCGCCGACCTTGTCGAGATCGCGGATGCGCACGGTCAGCGTGTTGCCGACCTCGTAACCGACGATGCGCGGTGACTCTTCCTCGTTCTTGTCGTTCGGATAGACGTAGCGCGGATTGATCGACAAGCCGCCGGTCTGCAGGTCGCGCGATTCGATCCCGTCTTCTTTCATGGCGTCGATGACCGAGGTCATTGCGTCATTGTTGGCGTCGAGTGCGGCGCGCGCGGTTTCGGCTTCACGTACGACGGCGATTGTAAGGATCGCCATATCCGGGCTGATCGCGGCTTCTCCCTCGCCGGTCACGATGATTCGCGCGCGGTCGTCATCGGCATGAGCCGGCGCTGCGGCGAGAAGCGAAGCGGCAAGCATGGGGGCTGCAAAAGCGGCAGGAAAGATGGATTTGGTCATGGAAATCTCCTTTTGCGATGTCCGGATACGGCAACTAGCGAGCGATTGTGTATCGATTGCGGCAAGGTGACTTGTGCAGCGATGAAAAAGCAACTACTCCATCGCCCACCGGGCCTGTAGCTCAATTGGTTAGAGCCGGCGGCTCATAACCGCTTGGTTGGGGGTTCGAGTCCCTCCGGGCCCACCAGAAACGCCGTTCCGGGAGTGTCAGAATGCACCTCCCGGAACGGTATTCGTCTCAAGAACCCGATCTTTCATCCCTTGTGTATTTCCTGTCATGGCATTGTCCATTGGGAAAGCAACCATCATGTGATGGTGTCCTAATCCCTTTTGTTACTGGCGGCTGCGCCGCACATTGGGCTTTCTGAAAAATCGGCCTGCGGAAACAGGGTGTCGTTTCCAGGGTGTGTGAAAACCCCGCCGGCGGTTACCGGCGGGGCCTCTTGCTTGGTGTGCTCCGTTTTACTGAAGCTGATTGCTCCTGTCGCGCGGCCGCAGGATTTGCGGATTGATGCGCAACGGGCGATCGAGCTGCTGTCGGGGCACCCGGTTGGTCGGCGGCGCCACGCGGATCTGCCGACAGTTGGGGTACTTGCCCGTCGTGCCGGGCGGACAACGGCGCTGCACAATCGGGCGGCAGTTCGGATACCTACCCGTTGTGCCCTGCGGGCAGCGGCGCTGTACGACCGGGCGGCAATTCGGGAACGTGCCCGTTGTGCCCCGCGGACAACGCGGCCGTACGATGGGTGCGCAATTGGGATAGCGCCCCGTCGTTCCCGGCGGGCATTGACGCTGCACCTCCGGCTTGCGGCAGGCCCCGGCCACCAGACGGGTTCCGCGCGGGCAGACACAGCGTCCGTCCTGGGTGCGGATCATGCCCGGAAGCAGACGGCACTGCTGGCGGATCGGCCGGCAGTTGGGCGGCGTGCCCGTCGTGCCGCGCGGGCACTCGCGCTCGATCTGCGGCTTGACGCAGCGGCCGTTCTGGAGCCGTGTTCCACGCGGGCAAACACAGCGTCCGTCGCGCGTGCGGATCTGACCCGGCAGAAGCCGGCACTGCGGCCGGGGATCTGCCTGCGGCTTCGGATCGGGCTCGCGCGGCGGCGTTGGCCGGGGCGTGGGCAGCGGAACCGGAGCGGTTTGCGTGCCGACGCACTGGCCGTTGCGGAAGGTGGTGCCTTCCGGACAGACACAGCGCCCGTCATTGTTGAGAACAAGACCCGGCGAACATTGCTGGTCCTCATCCTCATCCGCCAGAACCGTGAAGTCATGGCAGTCATAGGCGCGGCCGTCTCCGGTCCCATCCGGCGCACCGGAGAGGGAGGGCGCGGTGCGCACATCCGCTCCACGGTCGATCACCGCAGCGCAGTTGCGTCCCGATGCACCATTGCCCACCGCGTTGGCGAGGCCGCCATCTTCCGGCAGCTCGACAACGACCTCATGCGTGCGGCTTTCGCCACTGGCAAGGGTGAGGTCGGCTTCGCAGGCGAAGGGAAGCTCGGTCGGTTCGGGCGAACAGCCGAAGGGCGGGTTCACCGAAACGATCCGGGCCGGAACGCCGCCGAAACCTTCTACCCGAAGCGCATCGCCGATGCGAACCGGACCGGAGATCGATGACGGACCTTCATTGCGGATGGTGATCTGGAACGTGCAGGGCTGACCAAGCAGGCACTCCGCATCGCCGGTCTTTTCGACCGTGATCCGGGTGCCGCCCTGAGCACAGGCCTCGCCGATGGGATAGACGATGTCGTCCCCCGGAGCCGGGCCGAAGGAACCGCGTGCGCAGTTCTCGAACCGCTCATTGGGTGACACATTGACCGTCACATCGAAGTGCCGCGCGGTTCCGGGTGTCATGACGGCGCCGGGGATCTCGCAGGTGAGATTGGCCGCAGGCACCGCGCCGCAGGACCATTCCGGACCGTCAGGCGTGACAGTCTGGATGTCGACCGGCGCACCGCTGCCGATGATTTCGGCCGCGTCGTTGACGCGAACCGGTCCGACGGGTGCTGCCGTTCCGGCATTGCTGACAGTGATCCGGCAGGCCACACCTTCGGCGAGCGACACGGTGGGCTCACAGGTCTTCTGGATGCGCATTTGCGGCTGGCCGCCCGGGATGCCCGGTATGGTCGCCGTCGCACAGGCCTCGTTGTTGGCGAGATTGGTTTCGCCTTCAAGCGCGGTCACTTTCGCACAGTTCTCGACCTCGTTTGTCGGATAATCGCCGACGATTGTGGTCACGAGAATGTCCGTCGATGCGCCTGGCACGAGATTCAGGCCCGGATGGTCGCACTGGAACGTGTTGCCGGCGAGCGGCGCGCACGACCAGGGCGGCGAGGGGCTGAACGATGCCGAGGCGACATCACCGGCCGGGAACGTGTCCACGAAGCTGACAGGACCGTTGATCGGCGCCGCACCCGCATTGATGATTGTCACGACATAGGTGCAGAGACCGTCTGGCGTACAGACCGTGGGTTCGGCCCGCTTGCGCACGGCGATGTCCGGAATGTCGTTCTCCGGCGGCGTGCAGGCCGGATCGCCCGGCAGGCAGATCGCGATGGTGGCGCAGGCCTTGTCGTTGGTCGGATCGCCGAACGGATCCTTGCCGCTGGCCGTGTAGTCATATGCGGCGCAATTGCGGATCGCGCTCCAGCTCCATGCCGGTCCCGGCTGGAAGCCGAGCTTCAGCTCCACGAATTCGCCCGGGTTGAGCGTGGTTTCGGGGTGTTCGCACGACATGGGGCTCATCATCGGCACGCAGGTCCACGGCGCATTTGGCCCCGAGACCACCGCTGCGTTTCCGGGCGTCGTCACCTCATCCAACACGATCTTGCTGGTGTAAGGCGCATCGCCCGCATTGGAGACGCGAATGGTGAAATCGCACGAACCGTCGATCTCGCATTCGGCCTCATCGGCGCGCTTCTCGACCTTGATGTCGGGCTCGCCCTCGTCGTCGGGCGGGCATTCGAGGTCTTCGGGGATTTCAATGTCGACCACCTGCGAGCAACACAGGCCGACGCCTTCAGCGGGACCCGCATAGGTCTCGATGCTGGTGACGATCAGATGCACCGTATCGCCGGGCAGTGCGCCGGTGATTTCCCATTCGAGCGTGCCGCCGCCGGCGGGAACGGCCTGGCTCGGCGGATCGATGGTGATGCCGGGCGTGGTGGATGTCACGGTGACGACATTGCCTGCCATCTCCGGGCCGACATCCATGCGATAGATATAGGCACCGCCACCGGGAAGGCAGTCCACTTCACCGGTCTCGACCGAGAAACAGGCCTCTTCCGGCCCGTCGCCGGGCGGCGGGGGAGGCGGTGGCGGATCGCAATCCGTTACATCGATGATGATAGCGGTGGGATCGCCGGTCTTCCAGTCGCCATCGTCCGGCAGGGCCGGGTCATGGGACGGAATGGTGGCGACGAGCCCGCCGGTTGCGGTGCGGATCACGGCCACATTGGCCTGATTGTCGACATTGGTGGCGGCAGGGAAGGCCGCCTGGTCGATCTTTGCCTTGATGGTGATATCGATGGCGCGCTCGGTCAGGCTGCCGTCGCCGTCGAGATCGGCGGCGGACAGGTGAAAATCCGACTGGGTGAGCGTGTCGTCCAGGGTACCGGTCGTGCTGACCACATGGGGTGGAACGGCTCCGCCGCCAGCACCGATGATATCGCCGCTGAACGTGGCGTCGACAATCGCCAGATTGGCGGGAAGCTGATCGGTAAACTCGAAGGTTACATTGGTGAGGAATGCGTCGAGGCCTGGGTGCGCGATCATGTCGGGCGTGCCGCGCACGCCGAGGCGCAGGCGATATTCCACATAATCGCAGTTGAGCTGCGTTCCGCGCTTTTCGAGGAAAGGCGTCAGGTCGGGCTCGGTTTCCGGCTCCAACGGTTCAAGCTCGATGCGTGGGCCTTCGGCGTCGCCCGGCGTTTCGAGAACCTCAAGCTCCTCGATCGTCCGGTCCTGTGCTCTGGCCTGATTGATGCCGGAAAGCGGTATGAACGCGGTGGAGAGCGCCATGCCCGCCACCAGCAGCCAGCGCGGCGAGCGCGCTTTTTCTGCAAGGGGTTTCATGATCGTCTCCATGACATTGTTGACCGTCAGCCGGTCGGCGGGAATTGTGAACATGTTCATCTCTCCCTCCCTCACGGCGCACAGGATTCAAGCGGCGTTTCAAGCGGCAACGTCACCTTGCAACAGGGGAAGTAGCCACCCGCCTCGGCATCGGACTTTCTGTAGAAGCACAGGCCGAGATCGACGGTTTCGCCGGGAATGTGGCCATTGATGCCGAGTGTGAACGGCGTGGCCAGACCGGGGACCGTCTGCTTGGACGGGGAAACGCCGACGCCGGGCGTCAGCGATTTCGCGGAAAGCGAATCGCCACCGATGCCGGCGCGGTCATGGATGTAGAGATCGGCTTCAAGCCCTGCGGGCGTACAGAAATACGCCGCCGTCTCCAGCTCGATACAGGGCGGGATATCGTTGGGCGGCGGGAAGCCGGGCGGCCAGCCGGGGACGGGAATGTCACCCGGATAGGGGATAGGCTCGTAGTAGCCGGCGCGGCCCTCGCAGGGACGCCAGACCTCCACGTCGCCGACATGCCCCTTGACCTCGGGGTCTTCGAAGAAGCCGTCGTAATCGGCAAACCACGAGCCGAAGGGCGGTTCGTTTTTTGGCCGCACGAGCGTGCTTCTCGTAAGCTGCACACCATGAACGGCGAGCGGCCCGCCCTCGATGAGCTGCTCTTCAAGGGCAGGGTTGTCGCGCAGCCTGTCGCCGGTTTTCACCAGCGTGGCCGCGCAGGCATTGCGGTTGAAGAAGCCTTCGGCGTCATAACCATATTGCAGGTCGATGCCGCCGGCTCCCTGTCGGTATGGTTCGGGAAAACCGACCGCATATTCCTGCGGTGCCGGCACCCAGACGCTTTCGGTTTCGGGATCGTCGGGGCTTTCGCGCCAGTAGCGCAGCACCGATGCCTCTCCGCTGTCGGCAAAGCTCGAATAGTCGTAGCGGTTTTCAACTTCGCCGCGCTGGGCGAGATACATGAAACCGCGCGTGTCGAAAGCAATGTCGGTGACGGGGAGGTCTTCCTCCGCCTCCACCGTCAGCTCCCAGCGCGGGTCGCCGGCGAACGTGCCGTCGCGAGCGATGCCCACGGACCAGATTTCCGCTTCCTCGCCAACGGCGTAGTAGAGGCGTCCACCGTGCATGGAGAGGCCATGAACGCGGCGCTCTTCCTGCGTGTAGCCCCAGCTTTTCGGCTCTTCCGCGTCGAAGGCAGCGCCCTGAATGTCCATCACGGCGCCATCGTCGGCCACGGGATCGAGCCCGCGTGCCGCCCTTCCGTCCACGCCATGATCGAACGTGTCGATGAGATTGCCGTCGATGTCGATGCGGTGAATGAGGCCGCTGTCGAGATCGGAAGCGAAGAACTGGCGATGCGACCGGTCGAAGGCGATGTTGCCGATGCCGGGGCCGCTGTTCGTGTCGATATTGGCAAACAGGGTCACGGCGCCGGTGATGCCGTCAATCTTCCAGATCGAACCGGGACCGCCGCCATTCTTCTCGCCGAACTGCCCGTCCATGAAGCGCGCGCCGGCTTCGCCGCGGCGCTGCCGTTCGGGCCGCCCGTCCTCGTCGGCGTCTTCCGTGACGATCTGGAGGCCGTGCAGGGACGTGGCGGCGGCGTAAAGGTTCGGCACGATGGCCGTTGTCTCTTCACGCTTGCCGTCATCGTATGCAAGGCCGAACACCTGGCCGATTTCGGCGGCCGGCACTTCGAAGGGCGGCGGCGTAAAAACCACCTGTCCGCTGGGCGGGGCGCCGAGCCAGGTCATGTCGAAGATGCGCAGCGAAGCGCGCTCGGTGTCGATGAAGGTTTCGTCCACCGGGTCGACGCCGGGGAGCAGTCCCTCCTCGAAGCCGGGAATATGTGTGCCCGGGAAACCGGTCACGGCCATGAAGCCCGGTTGGATGATTGCGTTTTCCTGCGCGCTTGCCGGCGCGTTCGATGAAATTCCCGCCATCACGGCGAGCGCTATGGCCGCGGTGCTTTCAAGAAAATGTCTGGCGATTGTGCCAGAGTGACGTGGTGCGTTTCTGCCGCACCGTGTCGGGAACTGCCGGTTTTGCCCCATGCCTTGCCTCCCGAAACCGTTTCGGAAGGCTGCCGGATGGGCGTCATTTTCGCGCCCGGTCCCTGTTGTTCCGGTGTATCCCCCCGAAGCGAGGTTCTTTTCAACCCCGTCGCCGTTGAACCTACGCCTCGGCTTACCCAAGGTCAACAAAACCGCCCCGGCCATAAGCCGTGGCGGCTCCAGCGACCGTTTGCATTCGATATGCCGTGTCATCACAACACTCCTTTCCGGGTGCGCACCATGCGTACCCTGCAGGGTTTGTCGGACGAGGCTGTGAAAAGGTTCACACTGGAAACCGGCCGAATGCCGGTAGACGAAGGCAAATCCGTCCCTCGGGCGCATTCCCGGGATCTGTATTCTGAGACCTGTTCCCACGGGTCGGCAAATGGACTAGCTTTCGAAGGATTGGGGGAAAAGCGATGAACCGGAACGTCCCGTCGCGCGACACAGTCTCGAAGGGCCGGTTATGAGCGGTGCTGCGGACCAGATGTCCGACGCAGAACTTGTGGCCAGAACGGCGCGCGGCGAACGGACTGCGCTGAGGCTCTTGTTCATGCGGCATCACACGCGCGTCTACCGCTTCGTGGTGCGCCAGACGGGATCGGAGACCATGGCGGAAGAAATCGCGAATGAAGTGTTTCTGGAGGTGTGGCGCCAGGCGCCACGCTTCGAGGCACGCTCGCAGGTTTCCACCTGGCTTCTCGGCATTGCGCGGTTCAAGGCGCTTTCGGCGTTGCGCAAACGCAAAGAGAAGGCTCTGGAAGAGGGGCAGGCCGAGGCCGTCGCCGACAGCGCGGATACGCCGGAAGTCTCGGCGATGAAGGAGGACAAGGCGACGGCGCTGCGCGGTTTCGTCAACCATTTGTCGGAAGAGCACCGCACGGTGGTCGACCTTGCCTATTACCATGGCAAGTCGGTGACCGAGATTGGCGAGATCCTTTCCGTGCCCATCGCCACCGTGAAAACCAGGATGTTTTACGCACGCAAGAAGCTTGGAGAAGCCTTGCAGGCGGCAGGATACGATCGAGGCTGGCCATGAGCGAGAACCCACAATCGAACCGCCGCGACCGGCTGGAGGCGCTGTTGCCGTTCTTTCTGAATGGCACACTCTCCGGGGCGGAACTGCGCGAAGTGGAGGAATGGCTCGCCTCTGATCCACAGGCAATGGCCTCGCTGGCCGAAGCCGAAGGCGAGTATTCCGCAACCCTTGCCGACAATGAGGCGATCCGCCCGACGGACGATGCATTGGCGCGCTTTTCAGAAGCGTTGGCTGAAGAGGCTGGGCCGGAAAAGATGGCAAAGCCCGCATTTAGGGAGCGGCTTGCCCGCATTCTGCCCGCGTTTCCGGTTCAGGCTGCCTGGGTGGCTGCGGGTCTGGCGCTCGCCATTTTGGTGGGGCAGACCGTGTGGCTCGGTCTATCGCAGACGGAGCAATACTCCGTCGCCGGCGCGGAGGATGATGATGCACCCTTCGCCTTCGTGACCTTTACAGCGGAAGCCTCGATGGCCGATGTCTCGGCGTTGCTGGACGAAAGCGAAGTCGAGATTGCTGCCGGGCCGCTGCCGGACGGACTCTACCGGGTGCTTATCCCGGCCGAAACGGCCGCACAATACGATGAGATCGTTGCCGGGCTGGAGCGGGCCGGTGTGGTGGAAACCGTTGTGACGGGGCGTAAACCTGGTGATGAATAGGGCTTTCACGCGTATATTGAGCGGTGTCGTGCTTGCCGTTTTTCTGGAGGGCCCCGTGTTCGCCCAAACCGCGTCGCCAAACGGATCGGCGCGGACGCTCGTGGCGAACGGAGTGCGTGAGGATGCGGCAGCGGGCGAGCGCCATGTGATCTATCTGCCCGAAATGCTGGCCGAGCTATTCGGGCCCGGAATTGGCAGCGACGCCTCCGCGCGCTCTTCTGCGCCCCCGGCTGCCGATGCCGCTGCGACAAACGGGGATCCGGCAAATCCGAACAGCGACGGAGCGGCCGCGTCGGTATCCGTATCTGCCAGCGCAGGGTCGTTTGCGCGGCCGGTTGAGCCGCAGCGGGCCATTTCGGGCGCCATCGTGCCGGACGAAGTGCTGGTCACCCTGGCTGGTGACGAGGGGGTGGTCAACGCGGTCGCCGCGCAATTCGGACTGGAGGTGCGTTCCGCCCGCGCTTCGACACTTCTTGGCCGCACCGTTGCACGCCTTGGCATCCCCGATGGGCGTCCTGTGGGGTTCGTGCTCGCTCAGCTTGCCGGCGACGGTCGGCTGGCCGATCGTGTGCCAAATCATCTGTTCGAACTACAGCAGGCGGCGGGCGTGGTGAATTACGCCTTCGAACGCATCGCACTCGATGCCGGTGTCGTGAGTGGAGAGAATGTAAGCGTCGCGGTGATCGACACCAGCTTCGACGAGGAGCATCCCGCTCTCAAGGGACGCATCGCAGGCACGTTCGATGCGCTCCCGAATATGGCTGTGAACGACCGTGATCATGGCACGTCCATTTCCGGCCTAATCGCTGGCGATGGACCGTTTCGGGGAATCGCGCCGGGCGTTCGCCTGCTCCATGCACGGGCTTTCGAGAGCGGTGTGTCGAGCACCGACGTCCTTCTTGCCGCCCTCGATTGGGCAGTGGAAGAGGGCGCGCAGATCGTGAATATGAGCTTTGTCGGGCCGGAGAACCCGCTCTTTTCCGCAGCCTGTCGCAATGCGGTTGCGCGCGGCGTGGTGCTTGTTGCGGCAGCCGGGAACAACGGGCCGAATGCGCCGTTCGGTTATCCTGCCGCCTATGAGAGTGTCATCGCCGTGACGGCGACCGACGTTCGCGACAAGCTTATGGGCAAGGCCAATCGCGGCCGCTACATCGATCTATCGGCGCCGGGCGTAAACGTGGTTGCGCCCATTTCCGGCGGCATCGATGTTGTGACGGGCACCTCTTTTGCGGCCGCCGTCGTTTCCGGTGCGATTGCCAATCTCATGCATGCCGGTGAGGACGCAACGCCGGAAGCGCTGGCCGAACTGCTGCGGACCACCGCCGTGGATCTCGGTGTGCCGGGCCGGGATGAGGATTTCGGAGATGGGTTGCTGAATGCCAAGGCGGCCATGGAGGCACGTGTCGAAGATTAGGTTTTCTCGTTTTATCGGGCGAGATCGACGGGCGCGATGATTGGGCCCTTCTTGTCGCGTGTGCGATGGGCCGCCACCCCGTAGATCTCCGCCAGATACCGGTCCGAAAGCACCGTTTCCGGCGCGCCGAACGCTGCAAGTTTTCCTTGGTTCAAGAGCAAGACCCGATCACACCAGCGGGCGGCGAGCGTCAGGTCGTGCAGTGAGACCAGTGTTGTGCGCCCTTCGGCTGCAAGCCGGTTCAGCGATTGCATAAGTGTGATCTGGTGCGCCGGGTCGAGGCCGGAGGCCGGTTCGTCGGCGATGAGGAGAGGGGTTGCCTGCGCAACGGCGCGTGCCATCAGCACACGCGCCTGTTCGCCGCCGGAAAGCTCGGTGGCAATCCGGTGGGCGAGCGGAGTGACATCGGTCATCTCCATTGCGCGGGCGATGGCGCTTTCGTCTTCGTCGCCGGCGCGGCGACCGAAGGCACGCCATGGCAAGCGGCCCAGCGCCACGAGATCGCGCACGGTGAGACGCCAGCCGATGATGCGCTGCTGCGGCAGATAGGCGATAAGGCGGGCTCGTTCGGCCGGGCCGACAGAGGCGAGATCGTGCTCGCCGAGCCGCATGGTGCCGTGAGCGGCCAGATGCCCGGTGAGCGCGCGCATCAGCGTGGACTTGCCCGCGCCGTTCGGGCCGAGCAGGCCGATCACGTGACCGGCCTCTATATCGAAACCGATGCCATCGATCACGCGTCTGCCGCCGAGCGTTACGCCGAGATTGTCGACCTGGAGCCTCATCACAACATCTCCCGGCGGGCGCGCATGACAAGCCACAAGAAGAAGGGTGCGCCGATCAATGCCGTCAGAACCCCGACATTCAATTCGCCGGCCGGAAGAACCACGCGCGCGGCGATGTCGGCAGCCAGAAGCAGCGCCGCGCCGCCAAGACCCGCCGGCAGCAAAAGGCTGCTCGGCATGCGGTTGGTGAGCGGACGGACCAGGTGCGGCACCACCAGTCCGATAAAGCCGATGGTGCCGGAAACGGCGGTTGCTGCGCCCACCGAAAGTGCGACGCCGGCGACGATCAAAACGCGTGCGCGGCCCATATGAATGCCGAGATTGGCGGCGGCTTCCTCGCCGAGCGACAGCGCATCGATGGCGCGGGCCGAAACGGCAATAAGCAACCATCCCGCGACCATGAGGGGCAGGGCGAGCATCACATGCTCGATGGAGCGGTCCTTTAGGGAGCCGAGCAACCAAAAGACGATTTCGTAAGCGGCAAAAGGGTTGGGAGAGAGGTTGAGGACCAGAGAGGTTAGCGCGCCGGCAAGGCTCGACAGGGCAATGCCGGCAAGGATGAGCGTCAGCGTGGAGCCTTGCCGCGACGCGATTGCAAGCAGGATGAGCACGGCCAAAAATGCGCCGATCAGCGCACCGGCGGGCAGGGCATAGAGCGAGCTTCCGGCAAGTCCGGAGTAAAACATGACAACGGCGCCGAGGGCGGCCATGGATGACACGCCGATCACGCCGGGTTCGGCGAGCGGGTTGCGCAGAAATCCCTGCAGCACCGCGCCGGAGAGACCGAGCGAAACGCCGATTGCGAGACCGAGAACGGCGCGCGGCAGGCGAATTTCGCGCATGATGATGGAGGCCGCTTCGCCACCGCCGGCGAGAAGTCCGGCAATGCTGTTTCCGATCCCAAGCTCGGCCGGCCCGACCAGCAGCGACAGGACGAAGAGCGCAAGGGTGAGAAGTGTAAGCGAGACGGAAAGCTTCATTGCGTGGCGTCCTGCGGGCAGGGCGCGATTTCGGCGCGCAGGCTTGCCAGTGCGCGCACGGCATCGATCACTGCGGGCGAGCCGCACGACCATGCGCCGGCGGGCACGAATGGGCCGATGTGCGTATCCGGCAGGGCGGCAATCGCGGGATGGCGCGGCACATATTCGCCAAGGGTGGGGGCACCCTCCGAGGCGCTGGTGACGATGACGTCGGGTCGGGCGGCGACGACCTGTTCGAGCGGAAACGGAGCCATGCCGTTGACACCGAGGTCGGCGGCCAGATTGTCAAAGCCGGCGGCTTGCATGACGGAATCGGCGAGCGTGCCGTTCCCGGAAGCGATGCCGTTCTGGTCATAGGCGATGATCGTGGGGCGGATGCCGCATTGCCGCGAGGCGATCTGATCGAGCTCTTGCGAGAAATCGTCGGCCAGCTTTTCGGCCTTTTCTTCCTGGCCGAGAAGCGCGCCCATGCGGCGTATCTCATCGGGTATGGTGTCGAGCGTCTGCACGAAGGAAAACTCTTCGACCCTAAAGCCGAGCCGCTTCAGCAGCGCAGTCGTGTTGTGCAGCGAATAGGTGCCGGTGACGACCAGATCCGGCTTTTCCAGAAACACTTCTTCGGCAAGCCCGCGATTGACCGGATACGCCTGCGCTTTTTCGTGCAGCGTGGAAAGGGTGGGTTCGCGGGCCAGAAACGAGACGGAAACGAGCTGCTCCGGCTGTGCAAGCGACATGGCGAGTTGATCGGTGCACAGATTGAGGGACATGACCCGCTTGGGCGCGGCCGACACCGGCGCGGCAAAAAGCGCGCCAGCCAGAAATATCAGGCCGGAAAGGCGAAGCGAACGTTTCCGGCCCCCGGACATCAGGGCGCAAACTTCGCCCGGAACCCGGCAAAGACGCCGAAGCCGGGCGTGTTGTAGCCGCGCACGGTCTGATAATCCTGATCGAGCAGGTTTTCCGCCCGCACATAGAGTTCGGTGTCCTCGGTCGGCTTGTAAGCGACCTTGGCGTTGACCAGCAGGTAATCATCCAGCTTGAACCCGCCGGTATCCACTGTATCGATGGCAGCCTTTGCCGAGGCCGAAACGGTCCATTTCTCAGCCGGTCGCACGCTGGCGATCAGGCCGATCTCATGGCGCGGCACGCGCGGTAGCCGCGCATCGTTCTGATCCACCGAATGCGTGTAGGTGTAGGCCCCGGTCAGGTCGAGCCATTCGGTCGCGGCATAGCGAAGCGAGGCCTCGACGCCGCGCTGGCGCGATGTGCCGGGGATCTGTTCATACTGCGACGTGTATCCGATCAGATCGTCGATCTCGAGCTGGAAATAGGTGAGGTCGGCGATGACCGCACCGTTCCAGAAACGTTGTTCCACGCCAATGTCGAAGCCGAAGCTCGTTTCGGGCCGCAGATCGGGGTTGGCGCCGAAGGGGCCGAAGAGCTCGTTTAGGCTGGGCGCGCGGAAGCCGGTTCCCACCGAACCGTGCAGACGCGTCCCTGTCTGCTCAAACAGATAGGAGGCGGTTGCACGGTAGGTGGTATGCCCGCCGAATTCACTGTGCTCGTCTTGTCTGAGACCGGCAGTCAGCGTCAGGTTTTCAAGCGGCGTGGCGATGGCTTCGCCCCAGACGCCGGCAATCCAGAAACTGGAATCGATCTCGGGATTGAACGCGCCGGCGGGAAAGACGGCGCTCTGTCGCTCGTAATCCGCACCGCCCTGAACCGTCAGCCAGTCATTGACGTCGAACGTGCCCTGATAATCGGCCTTGTAGCGGCGACCGTCATAGGAACCGTCGAAGGCGGTGCCGGTTATGGCGCGTTCCAGGTCGAAAGCCTGCACGGATACCGTGTTGCGGAACCGGCCATCCATCAGGTTGAGATTGAAACCGGCGCGACCGGCGAGTTGCTTGCTATGGTTGGTGGCTGTCGGATTGTCGCTCGGCAAAAAGGTGCCGAAGCCCTGGTTGTCGAAATCGGCTTGCGCGTCGATGTAAAGCGCCGACCCGAATACGGAGAAGACGTCGGAAAACGCGTGCTCGGCGTTCGCGTCGAAGGTGAGGTTCTCATAGCCGTCGCGCTCGGTGCCCGAGGCGGCAGCCGAGATGCCGTCGGTGCGGAATCCGGTGGCATTGATGGACAATTTGGATTGCTCGCTGGCCGCCCGGAAACCGTAGGAGCCGCCGAACGTGCCATTCGAGCCTCCTTCACCTTGGACGATATGAGCGATGCCGGGTTCGATGTCGCTCAGTGTCGAAAGGCTGATCACGCCGGCTATGGCGTCCGAGCCATAAAGCGTGCTTTGCGACCCCTTGAGCACTTCAATACTCTGCAGGCCGCCGGACAAAAGGTACTGATAAGAAGTCTGAACCTGCGTGTTGGTGGGATCGGAAATGTCGATGCCGTTATAGAGCGTCTTCACATAGCGGCGGGGGGCACCACGGATCGACAGGCTGCCCTCCGCGCCCGCGCCGCCCGGCGATGAGAGACTTATACCGGGCAGAAGGCCGAGATAATCGAGCGCCAGCGGAAGCGATTGCTGCTCGATTTCCTCCCGCTCGACGATGTCCACCGTCGATCCGACCTTGGAGGCGTTCGCCGGTATACGGTTGGGGCTGATGACCAGCGTGTCGAGTGGATAGTCTTGCGCCTGCGCCTGCACCACTGCGGTGCCGAAGCCGGACAGCAGTGCCGATACGCCGAGTAGAAGCCGGGTCCGATGTCGCGTTGAAAGCATGCGCGCCCTCCCTTGAAAAACATTCTTCGTTTGCTGGAGAGCGATTGCCGTCATCGTTCGTTCCCCCGCCAGCGGTGACTTTCGTCACCACTGCGGGATCCACAGCCCCGGAAGCGTCCCGCATCCGGTCGGTGACGGCTCGAGGCAGGTTTCCTGGCTCGCGCTTCGTCGGCTGCCTCGCCTTCCCGGGGCTTGCACCCAGTGGCTTTGGAGGCGCCTCTGCGCTTACAGTTGCGGGAGCAGCCACGGCTGCGGCCTTTTCGAGAAAGACCGTTCCGTGTTCCCTTTTCCCCGGCAGGCGAACACCCGTCGGAGCACCTCAAGCGAACCGAAATCGATTATCAAGCGACCCAGGCAACGTCAATCGAATGGTGCATTCTGGACCTTCGTCTTCACTGGCCTAAGTCAAGCATTGTCAGCAGGGTGCTTTGCTATTGTAGAAGAATCGGCTTTTCATATCGCTTTTGCGGCAATCCTGTCGCAAATCCGTCATTGGAATTGTCGAGAAAATTGCAGAATTCGGTCTCCGAACCCTGGGATTTTTTGACATCGGGGACGGGATGGGAAATGCTGATCGTAAACCGAGAACGGCAAAAAATGGGAGTGCGTCGATGACGTTTTTCAAGAGCAATGGCGAGAAGGTGCCGGCCCGCGTCGCCGAAATGGCGGACGAGGCACGTGCCGGCAGAATGGACCGGCGTGAGTTTCTCGCGCTTGCAAGTGCGCTCGGCGCCTCTACCGCGGCCGCCTATGGCATGTTGGGGATGGCCGCGCCCACGCACGCTGTCGCACAGGAGCCGAAGACGGGCGGCACGCTGCGCGTTGCCATGTTCATCAAGGATCCCAAGGATCCGCGCACGGCCGACTGGTCGGAAATTGCAAACGCCATGCGCCAGACACTTGAACCGCTGGTGAAATACACCCGCGACTTCACCTTCGAGGGCAAGCTTCTGGAAAGCTGGGAGGTGAATGAGGACGCCACGGAATACATTCTTCACGTGCGGCCGGACGTGACCTGGAACAATGGCGACGCCTTCACCGCGGACGATGTGATCTACAACATCAACCGCTGGTGCGACCAGACGGTGGAAGGCAACTCCATGCCGGCGCGCATGTCCGCTCTCATCGACCCGGAAACCAAGAAGGTTCGCGAAGGTGCCGTCGAGAAGGTCGACGACATGACGGTCAAGCTCAACCTGTCGGCTCCCGATATTTCGATCATTCCGGGCATGGCCGACTATCCGGGCCTGATCGTGCACCCGACCTTCGACGAAACGGGCCGTGACTTCGTTGCAAATCCGATCGGCACCGGTCCTTTCGAACTGGTGTCCTATGAGGTCGGCAACCGCGTCGAGCTGAAGAAGCGCGAAGACGGCCAGTGGTGGGGCGGCGAGGCCTATCTCGACGGCATTGAATTCATCGATTACGGCACGGATCCCTCGGCCACTGTCAGCGCTTTCGAGTCCGGCGAAATTCATACAAACTACGAGACCACGGCGGATTTCGTCGATATTCTCGACGCGATCGGGCTGGTGAAATCCGAAGTCACCACGGCGACGACCCTGGTGGCGCGCAGCAATGTCAACAACAAGCCCTATGACGACGAGAAGGTGCGTCAGGCGCTGCAGCGCGCAGTCGACAACCCCACGGTTCTGGCGCTGGGCTACGACAATGCCGGCGACGTTGCCGAGAACCACCATGTCTGCCCGATCCATCCCGAGTATGCCGAGCTTCCCAAGCGCGAGCGCAATGTGGAAGAGGCCAAGGCGCTCATGGAAGAGGCCGGCCAGATGGACTACGAGCACGAGCTCATCACGGTGGATGAGGACTGGCACAAGAACACCGGCGATGCGATCGCCGCCCAGCTTCGCGAGGCCGGATTCAAGGTCAAACGCACCGTTCTGCCAGGCTCTACCTTTTGGAACGACTGGACGAAATATCCTTTCTCCATGACCAACTGGAACATGCGCCCGCTTGGCATACAGGTGGTGGCGCTTGCCTACCGCACCGGTGAAGCGTGGAACGAGTCGGCCTATTCCAATCCGGAGCTCGACAAGCTGATCGAAGAGGCGCTGGCCATTCCCGATCCCGACAGCCGCCGCGAGGTGATGAAGAAGATCGAGGAGATCATCCAGAATTCGGGAATCATCATCCAGCCCTACTGGCGCAAGCTCTACAATCACTCGGTGGAGACCGTGAAGAACCACGGCATGCACCAGACCTTCGAGATCGATCTGGAAAAGGTCTGGCTCGACGAAGGGTGAGACCGGTTAAGCAGGAAGGGGCCCGAACGGGCCCCTTTTGCACTGGAGATCAATAACAACCTCCGCATACGGGGGAGGGGAAACCGTGTTTGGCTTTATCGTGAGACGTCTGGGTGTCATGGCATTGACCATGTTGTGCCTCACCCTTGTCGTTTTCTTTCTGGTCAATCTGGAACCGAATCTGAAGAAGCTTGCCATCAGTCAGCTCGACATGCGGTCGTCGGCTGAGGAGTTGGAAAGCTGGCTTCAGAAGAACGGCTACCGGCAGAATTTCTTCGTGCGTTACGGCCAGTGGCTCGGCGTGGTGCAGAAGCAGCCGAATATCGACCCCGAGACCGGTGTTGCCAGCCCGCGTTTTTCCTATTGCGACGAACCCGCCGAACCCTATTACGGCGGCATTCTGCAGGGCGATTTCGGGTGCTCCACCAAGTTCAAGGTGCCGGTTTCCGAAAAGCTTTTTCCCGCGCTCGGGGCCACCGGCATTCTCATGTTCTGGGTGATGGTGGTGATGGTGCCCGTGGCGCTTCTGATCGGCGTCCTGGCGGGGATGCGCGAGGGCAGCCGGACCGACCGCACCCTGTCCGTTGCCTCGATCGCCACCACGGCGACGCCCGAATATGTCTCGGGCGTGATCTTCGCGGTCATTTTCGCTTCGTGGCTCGGCTGGCTCAACGGCTCGGCCGCCACGGCCACCAGGCAGGGCATTTCCTTCTACAATTTCACTTTGCCGGTCATGACCATGGCCATATACGGCATCGGTTATATTGCGCGCATGACGCGGGCCTCGATGGTCGAGGTGATGACGCAGCAATATATCCGCACCGCCCGCCTGAAGGGGCTCGGCTTTAAGGCCGTGGTTATCAAGCATGCCCTGCGCAACGCGCTGATTGCGCCGTTTACGGTCATCATGCTGCAGTTTCCATGGCTTCTGACGGGCGTTGTCATCGTGGAAGTGATGTTCCGCTATCAGGGGTTCGGTTTCACGCTCGTGGAGGCGGCGAGCAACAACGATATCGACCTTTTGCTCGGTTGTTCGCTTGTGTCGGTCTTCGTTGTGCTGTCGACGCAGCTTATTTCCGACGTCGGCTATGCCTATCTCAATCCGCGCATTCGCGTGCAGTAGGGAGGACACGCGATGCAAGTGGATTATATCGGAACCTTCGGCATCATCCTCGGTGTTCTTGCGCGCTTCTGGCCGGTCTGGGTGGCGCTCGTGATCATTCTCTTCTTCAGTTTGCGCTTCCGCAAGCAACTGGGGCTCTACGGACACCTGTTCGATACCGGCGTCGGAGTCGCCGGTGTGATGATCTGTTGTTTTTGGCTGTTTACGGCCATCTTCGCGGGCACGGTCGCCCCCTTCGATCCGCTGGCGCAGTTCCCCATCATGAAAAATGTCGTGCCAGGCGCCCTGGAACCGGAGACGGGACAGGCATTCCTTTTCGGTGGCGATCGGCTTGCGCGCGACGTCTTTTCGCGCATGGTCTTTGGCAGTCAGATTGTGCTCATCATCGCTCCTGCTGCCACACTGTTCGCGCTGATGGTCGGAACCACGCTCGGCCTGCCTGCCGGCTATTACGGCGGCCGCATAGACAGCTTCCTGTCGTTCCTCGCCAATCTGGTTCTGGCCTTCCCGGTCATCCTGCTGTTTTATCTTTTGGTCACGCCGGGCATTCGTGAGACGCCGATTCCGCAATGGATGGCGGGCACTTTCTTCATCTTCCCGATCGTGTTTTTCGTGACGCTGTTCTGGACGCGCTACCGCAGCCGTCCGCAATTGCTGGCGATACAACTGGCGCTGACGCTTCTGATCGGGGGCTGGGTTTATGTCGGGCTGGTGTTCAATGCCGATCCGCTCGGCATCATCTCGATCAGTTCGAACCAGCTCAACATCTTCGTGGCGGTGGTGTTCGCCTCTTCACCCGGCGTTTTCCGCATAGTGCGCGGACTGGTGATGGACATCAAGACGCGGGACTATGTGGCGGCCGCCCAAACACGCGGCGAAAGCCCTTGGTACATCATGCTTTGGGAAGTTCTGCCCAACGCGCGCGGGCCGCTCATCGTCGATGTGTGTCTGCGCATCGGCTACACGACGATCCTGCTTGGCACGCTCGGCTATTTCGGCCTTGGTCTGGCGCCGGAAAGCCCCGACTGGGGTACGGGTATCAAGGAATCAAGCCGCCTTCTGCGCGCTTATGTGCATCCGGCGCTGCCACCGGTCTTTGCGCTCATGTCCTTTGTGCTGGGGCTGAATCTGCTTGCCGACGCATTGCGTGAGCAATCGCTGAAGGATTGAGGATAAACACTGAGAGCGACGCCATGAACGAAGCCATCAGCATCACGCGAGCCGGGAAGGCGGGCAAGCCGATCCTCGAAATCGAGAACTTGTCCATCTCGTTCTTCACGCGCGCCGGCGAGATCCCGGCTGTAATGGACTTTTCCTGCGAGGTCATGCCCGGCGAGGCTATGGGCATTGTCGGTGAATCCGGTTGCGGCAAATCGACGGTCTCTTTGGGGATCATGCGGGACCTTTCCAATGTCGGGCAGATCGTTGGGGGGCGTATCCGGTTCAAGGGCCGCGACATGGCCGACATGAGCGAGGAAGAACTGCGTCAGGTTCGCGGCAACGAAATCGCGATGATTTATCAGGAGCCGATGGCGAGCTTGAACCCGGCCATGAAGGTCGGCAGGCAACTCATGGAAGTGCCGCTGATCCACGACAAGGTATCCAAGGAAGAGGCCTGGAATCGGGCACTGGAGATGGTGCGCGCGGTGCGTCTACCGGACCCTGAGCGGATGATGCGTTCTTTCCCGCATCAGCTGTCCGGAGGCCAGCAGCAGCGCATCGTGATCGCCATGGCGCTTCTGTCCAAACCGGCATTGTTGCTGCTCGACGAACCGACGACCGCCCTGGATGTGACGGTCGAGGCCGGCATCGTCGAACTGGTCAAGGGACTGGGCAAGGAGTACGGCACGTCGATGATCTTCGTGTCGCACAATCTCGGGCTGATCCTGGAAACCTGCGACCGGGTTACCGTGATGTATTCCGGCGAGGCGGTGGAGACTGGCAGGGTCGAGGATGTATTCGACCGCATGCGCCATCCCTATACACAAGGACTTTTCCGCTCCATACCGCTGCCCGGCGCCGACAAGAACGCTCGCCCGCTGATCGCCATTCCCGGTCAGTTGCCGTTGCCGCACGAACGGCCGAAGGGCTGCAATTTCGGCCCGCGTTGTCAGCATTTCAAAGCGGGATTGTGCGATTCAGGCGAGGTGCCGATGCTGCCGATCAAGGGCCATAAGCGGCACCATTCGCGCTGCCTGCGCTTCGACGAGATTGACTGGAACGCCCTGCCGGAAGGCGCGCTCGACGAGAAGGAACCGATCGAGCCCGGCGCGCCGATGCTGAAGATCGACAATCTCAAAAAATACTACCACGTTGCCGCGAACAGCATTTTCGGCGGCGGCGATACCAAGACAGTGAAGGCCAACGAGCAGATCAGCTTCGAGGCGCGCGAATCCGAAACGGTCGCCATCGTCGGCGAATCCGGTTGTGGCAAGTCGACGCTCGCCAAAGTTCTACTGGGATTGGAGACGGCGACGGACGGTGAAGTGGTGCTGGGAAACGAGCCGATCCAGGCGACGCCGGTGGAAGAACGCGACACGGGGACGGTTGCTGGCGTTCAGATGGTGTTCCAGAACCCGTTCGACACGCTCAATCCGAGCCATTCCGTCGGTTCGCAGATCGTTCGCACGCTGGAGAAGTTCAACATCGGACGCACGCTGGCCGACCGCAAGCAGCGCATGCTGGAACTTCTCGATCTGGTGAAATTGCCGCGCGCCTTCGCGGAGCGTATGCCGCGTCAGCTTTCCGGCGGTCAGAAACAGCGCATCGGCGTGGCCCGCGCTTTTGCAGGCAACGCCAAGGTCGTGGTGGCCGACGAGCCCGTTTCCGCGCTCGATGTCTCCGTGCAGGCGGCGGTGACCGAGCTGCTGATGGACATCCAGCGCAAGAACAAGACCACCATGCTGTTCATCAGCCACGATCTATCCGTCGTGCGCTACCTGGCCGACCGCGTGGTGGTCATGTATCTCGGGCATATTGTCGAACAGGGCACGACCGACCAGATTTTCGCGCCGCCTTATCATCCCTATACAGAGGCGCTTCTTTCGGCGATCCCGATTGCCGACACGTCGGTACGCAAGAAGCACATTGTTCTGGAAGGGGATATTCCCTCGGCGATGAATCCGCCATCCGGCTGCCCGTTCCAGACGCGTTGTCGCTACAAGGACCAGGTGCCGGGCGGCAAGTGCGAACGCGAAGTTCCGCCTTTGAAAGATCTGGGCGACGGTCATTTCAGCCTGTGTTGGCTGGATGACGCGGCGCTCGAAACGATGGAGCCGGTGATCAGTTTCGACGAGCCGGCCAAAAAAAATGACGAGCCTGCTCGGAAGAAAGGCAAGGCGAAGGCAGCGAGCCGGAAGGAACGCGCCAAGGGCGATATCCGTCCCGTTGCCGGTCGCCGCAAGTCCGTAAGGGCAGCGGCGGCTGGACGCTCAGCGGTGCCTGGCAGCTCGTCGCCCAAGCGTGTCCTGGGAGAAGCCGGAGCGGGACGCCAGGCCGCGTCCACGCGCGTGAAACCGGCAACCGCGAGAAAATCGGCTGGCATCCAGCCTGCAGGCATGCGTAAACCCGGGAAACCCGACGACCTTAAGCTGATTTCGGGAGTCGGCCCCAAGCTTGAAGAGCGTCTCAACGATCTCGGCATCTACACATATGCGCAGATCGCCGCCTGGAAGAAAGCGGAGCGCCAGTGGGTGGACGCGCATCTGCGTTTCAAGGGACGCATCGAACGTGACGACTGGGTGAAACAGGCCAAGGCGCTCGCCAGGGGTGGCTTCGAAGAATACGTCCGCGTGTTCGGCAAGAAACCGCGCTGAGCCGGCCCGCCGCAGCGACACGATCTTCGCGGAGGCGTTCAGGGCGATCGATGTCTGGATATCGTGCTGTTTTTGAATCACTTTGCGCTGACTGAAAGGTCTGTGAAAGGAGATTCGCATGCCGTCCCGGGTTCTTCGTTTCCTCGTTCTGGCGCTTGTCGCTTCCCTTGGCGTTGGCATTTCGCCACCGGCAAGGGCGCAGCAACGCGTCCAGGCCGTTGTGACGACCAATCTCGACATGCATCAGGGACCGGGCACGGATTACCGCGCCGTCCTCACGATACCGCGCGGTGCGCGGGTGGGGATCCTGCGCTGCACGGACCGCTATGAATGGTGCGAGGTGGGATATGCGGCGCGGTCGGGCTGGGTATCGGCGCGCCATCTGCGCGACACGCGCCGGCGATTTCAGGACCGCCCGGTCTCCGATATCGGTGCGGCGCTGGGGATCGAACTGTTCGACTTCGTGTTGCGTGAGCTGGATGAAGGCCGCAGCGAGGATGAAGGGTTCGACGACGACCGTTTCGAAGGGGTCCGCCGGCCTACGCCGCGCAATGTCTGTTTCTACGATCGGCCGGACTATCGGGGCCGTCCCTTCTGTGCGGGCATTGGCGACGATGCACGGGCGATTGCCGACCGCTGGGATGGCCGGGTGGCATCCATTCGGGTCGGCAAACGCACTTCGCTCGAAATCTGCTCGCGGCGAAACCATCGCGGCCGCTGTGACCTGTTGACGCGCGATGTGCGCCTCCTGCGTGGTCGCAGCGCGGTGGCTTCCTACCGAGTTCATCGCCGGCGCGCCGGCGATGAGGACGATTTCGAACGCATCCGCCGCGCCTGTTTCTATGAACACAGCGAGTTCCGCGGCGCACGGCTCTGCTTCGATGCCGGCGACGGTGCAGCGCGGTTGCCGCGCCAGTGGTACGATCGCATCTCCTCGATAAAGGTGGAGGGGGGTGCGGAGGCGCGCATTTGCGGTCGACGCAATTTCGGCGGCCGGTGCGAAACGATCACGCGCGATCTTCGCAGATTGCGCGGCTATTTCGACGATGCGATCGGTTCTATCGAGGTCTACTGACAGCGGTTTCCCTTCTCCAACGTCGCGAGCGCCGGCTGTCTGGTCGGCGTTGTCGTTTGAATGCCGGTTACTCGTAAATATGAGTTTTAAAATCATCTTTTAATTCAATGAGATGTGCGCAGTTTGGAAATTTGACCGATTGATAAAAAAATGAAACTGCGTTAGCCTGTTCCCAATAATATAAGGGGAATACGGAATGGCTGATGGTCTCTACGCGGACGGCATCGCCGCCGGCCGCCTTTCCGATAAGGATTACGAAAAGAACTTCGCCGACCTGCATCCGCCGCTCGATCGCCATGAAGCGGCCGTTGAAGCGGATCGCTGTTACTTCTGCTACGACGCGCCGTGCACAACGGCGTGCCCGACATCGATAGACATCCCCATGTTCATCCGGCAGATCGCGACGGACAATCCGTTGGGCTCGGCCAAGACGATCTTCGATCAGAACATCCTGGGTGGCATGTGCGCCCGTGTCTGCCCCACGGAGACGCTTTGCGAAGAGGCCTGCGTACGCGAGGAGGCGGAGGGCAAGCCGGTTCAGATCGGCAGGCTTCAGCGTTATGCCACCGACGCGGCCATGCAGGCCGACGCGCAATTCTATGAGCGTGCGGCTCCCACCGGCAAACGTATCGCCATTGTCGGGGCCGGGCCTGCGGGACTGGCCTGCGCGCACCGTCTGGCCGTGCACGGCCACGATGTGACCGTTTTCGAGGCGCGGCCCAAGCCTGGCGGACTGAACGAATTCGGCATCGCCGCCTACAAGACCCCGGACGGCTTCGCCCAGGCCGAAGTGGACTATGTGACGGCCATCGGCGGTATCGTGCTCGAGCAAGGAAAGGCGCTGGGGCGGGATTTCTCGCTCGGTGACCTGACCCGCGACCATGACGCCGTCTTTCTCGGCATGGGGCTTGCCGGCGTCAATGCGCTCGGTGCGCGTGGCGAGGAAGCCGAGGGCGTCGAGAGTGCCGTCGATTACATTGCCCATCTGCGTCAGGCAAAGGATCTCGCGACCCTGCCGGTCGGTCGGCGCGTCGTCGTCATTGGCGGTGGCATGACCGCCATCGATGCCGCAGTTCAGGCACGGCTTCTGGGCGCGGAAGAGGTCACGATCTGCTACCGGCGCGGCCAGGAACACATGAACGCGTCGGAGTTCGAGCAGGATCTGGCGGCCTCGAAGGGTGTCATCATCCGGCACTGGTTACAGCCTGTGCGCATCGTCGCCGAAAACGGCACGGTGAGCGGGATCGAGCTTGAATACACGGCGCTGAAGGACGGCAGGCTTTCAGGCACGGGTGAGACGTTGACCCTGCGCGCCGATCAGGTCTTCAAGGCGATCGGTCAGTCGTTCGAGGCGGGCGTGCTCAATGGCAGCACCGCGTCGGTTGCGCTGGAGGGACGCCGCATCAAGGTGGATGCGGAAGGACGCACCTCCATGCCGAAGGTCTGGGCCGGAGGCGACTGCATCGCCGGCGGTGACGATCTCACCGTCTCGGCGGTCGCGCAGGGGCGCGACGCGGCCGAGAGCATTCATCGCGCATTGGCCGGCTGAGGAGCGGAAAACCATGGCAGACATTCGCAGCAATTTCGTTGGTATCAAGTCTCCCAATCCCTTCTGGCTTGCATCCGCACCGCCCACGGACAAGGCTTACAATGTCGAGCGCGCCTTCAAGGCGGGCTGGGGCGGCGTCGTGTGGAAAACACTCGGCGAAGAGGGACCGCCCGTCGTCAATGTCAACGGGCCGCGTTATGGCGCGATCTGGGGCGCGGACCGCCGGCTTCTGGGCTTGAACAACATCGAATTGATCACCGACCGCGATCTCTATCTGAATCTGCGGGAGATCAAGCAGGTCAAGAAGAACTGGCCGGACCGGGCGCTCATCGTCTCGCTCATGGTGCCCTGCGAGGAGGCGGCATGGAAGGCGATCCTGCCGTTGGTCGAGGAGACCGAAGCCGATGGTATCGAGCTCAATTTCGGCTGCCCGCATGGCATGAGCGAGCGCGGTATGGGGTCGGCCGTCGGCCAGGTGCCCGAGTATGTCGAGATGGTTGTGCGTTGGTGCAAGCAGACCACGCGCATGCCGGTCATCACCAAGCTGACACCGAACATCACCGATGTGCGCAAGCCCGCGCGCGCGGCGCATGCCGGCGGTACGGATGCGGTCTCGCTCATCAACACGATCAATTCGATTACGGCGGTCGATCTCGACAGTTTCGCGCCCGAGCCGACCATCGACGGCAAGGGGTCGCATGGCGGCTATTGCGGTCCGGCGGTGAAGCCGATCGCGCTCAACATGGTTGCCGAAATCGCCCGCGATCCGGCGCTTGCCGGCCTGCCGATCTCCGGCATCGGCGGCGTCACCACCTGGCGCGACGCGGCCGAGTTTTTGGCGCTGGGCGCTGGCACCGTACAGGTATGCACTGCCGCCATGACCTACGGTTTCAAGATCGTCGAGGAAATGGTCGAGGGGCTGGAAAACTGGATGGACGCCAAAGGGCTTGCGTCGTTGGACGAGGTGGTAGGCCGGGCGACGCCCAATGTGACCGATTGGCAGTATCTGAACCTCAACTATGTCACAAAGGCTCGCATCGATCAGGATCAGTGCATTAAGTGCGGGCGTTGCCATATTGCCTGCGAGGACACCTCGCATCAGGCGATCACCGCCATGGTCGACGGCAAGCGCCATTTCGAAGTGATCGAGGAAGAATGCGTCGGCTGCAATCTTTGCGTCAATGTCTGTCCGGTCGAAGGCTGCATAGACATGGTGCCGCTGGCTGCCGGAGCGCTCGACAAGCGCACGGGCGAAAAGGTCGAGCCGGTCTATGCCAACTGGACGACGCACCCGAACAACCCGTCCAAGGTGGCAGCCGAATAGATGTAGAGAGCGGCGGCGCAGTGCCGCCGTTCCCGATCTCGCCCACCCTGAGACCGTCTGTCGGGTGAGGATCACCCCGTCATTCTTCTTCAGCAATCGTTTCAGGCGCTCGGGATAGTCGTCGCATGACGGATTTGCACACCCGCTGGACGTCGGGCGAGGCACTGGCCCCATATCTGCCTACCGCGTAAACCATCGGATACACCGGAGCCGGCGATCTCGTCGAAGACATCGAAATTGCGGAAGGCGGGCGGTCTGCCGCTGATAGCCTGGTACGAAGCGCTTTGGGGACTGGGGAAAGCGGGTGAGGCGGGGCTGCATCCGTTCGAGCTGGAAAGGGCGATGCTGTTCGAGCAGTACAAGCTTTTGCGACCGGTGGAACGGTTGGTGAATATAGATTTGCTGGAACGCTGCGCATGTTCCCGGGACGGTTGGGGACAGGCTTTGTTCATCAACAGAAGGGGCAAGGACGTGCGAGCGCATGTCGTCCGTTTGAGGTGAGGCCGAAACCGTTGGTGGCCGGCTCGGTCGCGATGAGGCCCGGATCCTCAGGGATCCAATGCGAAAACTCGATTATCTTAACCGGCCGACTTCCTGCCATGGTCCTGTCAGGATGAGTCAGAAGCCATTCTCACTCCTATTGTAGTTATAAAATATCCAGGATATTAAATATCCATGATTAGGAGAGCGAAATGAAACTCAGTGAAGGCGTCGAAGCGGCGATCCATTGCGCTACACTGCTTGCACAGTTGGAAGAGGGGCGGACCATGCCTGCCAGCGCGCTTGCCGAGTATCACGGCCTCTCGCCCAGCTATCTGCTGAAGCATCTGAAGACGCTGGCGGCGGCGGGCATTCTGGAATCCGTTTCCGGACCGCATGGCGGTTATCGTCTCGCGCGTTCTGCCGAGGCGGTCACCTTGCTTGACGTGGTGCTCGCCATCGAGGGGCCGAAGCCGGCGTTTCGCTGCGCTGAAATTCGCCAGCGCGGACCGGGTGCGCTGGAACCGCAGGCCTACGCGCAGCCATGTGGCATCAACATTGCCATGCTGCGCGCCGAACAGGCCTATCGCGCCGAACTGCGCAAAACGCGGCTCTCGGATGTGATCTCCAATTACGAAGCGACCGCCGACCCCCGATCGATCGCGTTCGGTTGTGCCTTTGTGGACCGCAACCAGCGTCCGCAAGGCTGAACTTATCCTCCCGCAATGAAAGGAAATGACCGTGAAGGAACGTCTGAACTACATGAAAACCGACCCGAAGCTGCTCGGTGCCGTGCTGAACCTCAAGAAGGCGGTGGACGAATCCGGCCTGGATCGCGGGCTCACCCATCTGGTGAATCTGCGCGCCTCGCAGATCAATGGGTGCGGTTACTGCGTCGATATGCACACCCGCGAAGCCCGGCGGGATGGCGAGAGCGAACAGCGCGTGCATCTGGTGTCGGCTTGGCGGGAATCGCCGCTTTATACGGACCGTGAGCGTGCGGCTTTCACCTGGACTGAACGCCTGACGAAGATCTCCGATGGCCCCGTCGAGGATGCCCTCTATGCGCATATGTTGGAGCATTTCTCCGAGGAGGAACTGGTAAAGCTGTCGGTGCTTATCGGTCTGATCAATGTCTGGAACCGGGTGGTGATCCCGTTCCGCTCGGTTCATCCAATCGTCGGCGACCAGGAAATCGCCGCCGCCTGATCCTTACAAGCACAACCACCCCGCCCGAAAGGGGCGGGGCAAGCGTGAAAGAAAACCCCATGTTCAATTCCGATATCCTGTTTTTGCCGTTTTTGGGAAGCTTGCTCCTGGGGGGTGCGTTCGTGTTCGCCGGACTGCGCAACCTCGGCAACATTCCGTTTCTGACAGGTGTTCTTGCGGGCCGCGGCGTGCCTCTGGCGCGGGCCGCGCTTTTTGCCGGGATCGCGCTCCAGTGCGTGGCGGGCACGTTGCTGATCGCGGGCATCTACCCTGCCTATGCGGCGGCTGGGTTGATCGTCTTTCTCGTCATTGCAACCTTGATCTTTCACAATTTCTGGGATCATGACGGACCTGATCGGGTCGCACGCATCAATGGTGTCGTTTCCAACGTCGCACTCGCCGGCGGATTTCTCCTGATCATTGCCAATAGCTGATCCACGATCCGACTTTTTGCCGAACAGCCGGGAAATCGGTTCCGATTTCCCGGCCGTTCCTTTAGGCAGGGAGACAAGAGCGGGAGGGCGCATTGACGGAAACCGTGGATACGAAGATGGCGCGGCGCGATGCGCACCGAAAAAGCGCCACGGGAGCACAAAAAAAGCTCGGGCACCTCGCCATGCTCGGCTTTGCCATACTGGTGGCCGGATCCTTCTCTCTGGGTTCGCTCGCGGCGCCGCATATCGGGCCTGTCGCGCTTAATGCCGCCCGTTTCCTGATCGGCATTCTCTTCATGGGTTTGGTGGTGCGTTTCGTGCTTCGCCAGCAGCTTCCCTTGCCCAAGGCGCCATGGCGCTTTCTGGTGCTGGGCGGCCTGATGGCGTTCTACTTTGTCACCATGTTTGTGGCGCTTGGCATGACAAGCCCGGTTTCCACCGGCGCGGTCTTCACGTTGATGCCTCTGTTGAGCGCATTTTTCGGTTTTCTCTTCCTCCGGCAGGTGCCGCGCGGGCTTGTGGTTCCAAGTCTCGTTCTGGCCGGGCTCGGCTCCGTGTGGGTTATTTTCGATGGCGATCTCGAGGCGATGCGCCGCTTCGATATGGGCGAAGGCGAGCTGATCTTTTTTGCCGGTGTCGTGGGACACGCGGCCTACGCCTCGCTTGTGCGGCTCTACAATCGCGGCGAGCCGGTTATTGCCTTCACTTTCTGGACGCTTTTGGCGACCGGTCTGCTCATCGGCGTTTACGGTGTGGGCGAGATCGCCGCGACGGACTGGCTTTCCCTTCCTTCGGTCACCTGGATCGCGATCTTTTATCTGGCGATCTTCACGACCGCCGGCACCTTCTTCCTGCTTCAGTTCGCGGCCCTGCGGCTACCGGCCTCCAAGGTGCTTGCGTACAATTATCTAACGCCGACGCTGATCATCGTGTTCGAAGGCCTGCTCGGCCATGGATGGGCGAGCTTTTCCGTCATGGCCGGGGCGGTGGTGACCATTCTCGGACTTGTCATTCTGGCGCTATCGCCTGAGGGTTGATCAGGCACCGAAACGGTGCTTGAAGGCGTCTGCGTCGATGAGTGGTGGCAACCCCGTCCCGTCGAGCCATGCTTCGCTCGGCCCGCTCAGACTGGCATAGATACCGCCCACCAGCTTGCGCGCATGCTCGCCGGGCCAGTCCTGAGGAAGAAGTGCGATTGGCAGGCCGGGGTCGCGCAGCACGATGCGTCGCCAGTCATGGATGAGCAGCGTGCGCGCCGCCATGGCGTCGATGGGGGTGGGCAGGGGCGTGCTGGCAAGCTGTGCGGCCAGCGGCGCATAATCGGCGATCAGCCCCGCATAGGCGTTGGCGATCTCGTCCGAGGGCCACAGGCTTCGCAACATCTGCGGATGTTCGGCACTGGAGCCGTGGATTATGAGCGTATCGGCAAGCGTGGCGTCGTAATTCGGCTCAAGGGTGCGAGGCAGGAGATACACGCCTTCAGCGATCTTGAGGAACCCGCTGTCCTTCAAAGCTTCGTCATGAGCGCGATGGCCGCCGGGCGGTGCGATGGCGACTGTCCAGGAACCATCCCAGCCAGGCGCACCGGCCGCATAGATACGTCGCGTCGCGAGATCGAAGGCATGCTGGCCGTGCTTGTCGAGGGAGAAGAACGAGTTTCGTCCGCGCCGCTCACGCACCACCCAGCCGTCGCTGGCAAGCCGCGACATGGCAGTGCGCAGCGCGCCGGCCTCGATGCCGAGCCGTGCCATCACGTCCTGAAGGCTCGCAAGCGGTGCCTCGCCGCCACGGGGCACGATGGCGTCGCCGAAAAGGGTGATGACCAGCGACCAGACCCTGAGTCGGCCGCGTCGGTGCAGACGGTCGATCAGCTCGGAAAGGGTCGTTTCGACAGGTTCTGTTGGCGCATCCATCTTTCCCAAATGCCACGGGATCGCAGAACGGGCAAGATTGTCAGGAGATCTCCTTCACACCGCTCACAAGCAGATGGGTCGCGAGTTTTGCATAGTCGTGCCGTGAGATACCGCGATCCTCCCGAAACCACATGTAGAACCAGTTAAGCATGCCGAACAGGCTCATTGTGACCGGTTTCAGAAGGGGCCTGTTGTCGAACGCGCTCGGATTCACCTGCCTTACAGCCTCGGCGAAGGTCGCCACCAGACGCCGCTCCAGCGCTTTCAACTCTTCCTGTTGCGCATCAGGCAGGAGTTGCAGACCGGAAAGCTGGACGCGGTGTTCGTTGTCGGCATCGCGGTAGGCTTCAAGCAGGGCGGTGACCAGCCCTTCGAGGCGATCCCGGGGTGCAGCCTCCCGGCAGTCCGCCTCTTCCACCGCCTCCACCAGGTCCTGAAGATGCGTTTCGATAATGTCGAAAAGCAGCGCTTCCTTGGAGGCATAGTAGTGATAGAGGAGAGCCTTAGAGACACCCAATTCGGTCGCAAGCTGGTTCATCGAGGCGCGGTCGTAGCCGTCGCGCGCAAAAATGCGCGCCGCGCCATGCAATATGGCGTCGCGCTTATCGTCGTAGTCCTTGGCGCGGGTGCGGGCCATCAGCAGCTCTCATAGGGCGGGTACGCATGCATGTCCGGACCGCTCACTGTTTGGCCCGTTTGTCGACGATGCGCACCGCCTTGCCCTGGCTACGGGCCACGCTGCCGGGATCGGCCGCGTGGACACGTACCGTCACGCCGACCACATCCTTGATGCGCTCGCCGAGTTGATGGCAGGCGGCAAGCCGCACGTCGTCGCCGGCTTCAAGCGAAGCCATTTCCACGTGGATCGTCATGGCATCCATGCGGCCTTCCTGCGTGAGTTCGATTTGGAAATGCGGCGCAAGGCCCTTCACCGTGAGGATCTGTTCCTCGATCTGGGTCGGGAAGACGTTCACTCCGCGCAGGATCATCATGTCGTCCGAGCGGCCGGTGATCTTTTCCATACGGCGCATGGACCGTGCCGTGCCGGGAAGGAGGCGCGTCAGGTCGCGGGTGCGGTAGCGCACGATGGGGAAGGCTTCCTTGGTCAGTGAGGTGAAAACGAGTTCGCCCAGTTCACCGTCCGGTAGAACGTCGCCCGTCTCCGGGTCTATGATCTCCGGATAAAAATGGTCTTCCCATATGTGCAGCCCGTCCTTGGTCTCCACGCATTCGTTCGCCACGCCCGGCCCCATCACCTCCGACAGGCCATATATATCGACCGCATGCATGTCGAATGCGTCTTCGATTTCGGCGCGCATGGCGTTGGTCCAGGGCTCTGCGCCGAATATGCCCACCTGAAGCGGGCTTTTCCGCGGGTCGAGACCCTGCGCCCGGTATTCATCCAGGATCGACAGCATGTAGGAGGGGGTGACCATGATGGCTTGCGCCTGAAAATCCTCGATCAGCGTGACCTGGCGCGCTGTCATCCCGCCGGAGGCCGGCACAACCGTTGCGCCCAACCGTTCCGCACCGTAATGCGCGCCAAGCCCGCCAGTGAAGAGCCCGTAACCATAGGCCACATGCACGACATCACCGGGGCGTGTGCCGGATGCGCGGATGGAGCGCGCCATCACTTCGGCCCAGGTGTCGATGTCCTTTGCGGTATAGCCCACCACGGTCGGCTTGCCGGTGGTGCCGGACGAGGCGTGAATGCGCACCACTTTCTCGCGCGGCACGGCAAACATGCCGAAGGGATAATTGTCGCGGAGATCCGTCTTCACGGTGAAGGGGAATTTCGAGAGATCGGAGAGCTGTTTCAGATCGTCGGGATGGACGCCAGCGGCGTCAAAACTCTTCCTGTAGTGCGGCACGTTCTCATAGGCATGGTTCAGCGACCATTTGAGGCGCACCAGCTGCAGGGCCTGGATTTCATCGCGTGAAGCGATTTCAATGGGATCCAGTTCTTCTTTTCTTGGGGTCAGGTCTTTCATGTCTCTCTCCCGAAGCTCTCAGGCCTCCACCTCGAAATGCGTTCCGCTGATCACGCGGGAATTGCCTCGGAATTCCGCGATGCGCTTGCCCTCCTGGTTTTCAACCCGCACGTCATAGATGCCCGAGCGCCCGAACCGCGCCACCTCGCGCGCGACCGCCGTCAGTCGGTCACCAAGTGCGCCGGGCGCGATGAAGGTGATGGAATTGTGCTGTGCGACAGCGATTTGGTTATAGGAGTTGCAGGCAAAGGCGAAAGCGGAATCCGCCAGCGTGAAGATGTAGCCCCCATGGCAGATGTCGTGCCCGTTGGTGTGATGCTTCTCCACCGTCATGGACAGCGTGGCGCCGCCGGGTGCCACGGCATCGAGGCTGCATCCTAGCCATTTAGAGGCGTCGTCGCGCGCCCACATGGCTTCTGCGCTGCGCTCGGCGATCTCCTGTGGAGACAGTTGCATTTGTGACATTTAGGCTCCTCCCGAGACCGTCCACGAAAGCAGACTTGCATAAACCGACCGGTCGGTCAATAATACTGTTGTGAGGAGGCGGTGCGACCGCTTCCGGGAGGAGAGCATGACCAAAACGGCAGACAACGCTGCGGCGAATGGCGAGAAACTGGCGGAGCGTTTCGAATTGACGGCGCTGCCGTCAGGCTTCGTGGACGATCCGTTTCCGACCTATCACGCGCTACTGGAGCACGCGCCCCTCAAGCGTTTTGCCGACGGCTCCGTCATGCTGTCGCGCTATGAGGATCTCGATCGCATTTACCGCGACACCAAAACCTTCTCGTCGGACAAGAAGGCCGAGTTCCTGCCGAAATTCGGCGACACACCGCTCTATGAGCATCACACGACCAGCCTTGTCTTCAACGATCCGCCACTCCACACGCGGGTGCGCAAGATCATGATGGGCGCGCTCACGCCGCGCGCGCTGGCAGCACTCGAGCCGGGCCTGATCACGTTGGTCGATGGCCTGCTCGACCGCATGGAAGAAAAGGGTGAGGTCGATCTGATCGAGGATTTCGCCGCCGCGATCCCCGTCGAAGTCATCGGTAACCTGTTCGACATCCCTCACGAGGAACGCGAGCCGCTGCGCGACTGGTCGCTCGCCATTCTCGGTGCGCTGGAGCCGGTCCTCACCGACGAACAACAGCAATGGGGCAATACCTCCGTCACCGATTTCAAGGCCTATCTCAAGGCGATCGCCGACGATCGGCGCCGCAATCCCGGCGACCCGGCGACCGACGTTTTGACCCGACTCATCAACGGCAATGAGGGGGAAGAGCTCTCCGAGGTCGAGCTTTTGCAGAACTGCATTTTCATCCTCAACGCCGGGCACGAGACCACGACAAACCTGATCGGCAACGCGCTCTATGAGCTTGCACAATGGCCGCAGGAGAAGGCGCGGCTCGAGGCCGATCCGGACCTGATCGGGACGGCCGTGGACGAATTCCTGCGCTTCCAGAGCCCCAACCAGCTTGGCAACCGCATGGCGGTGGAGCCGGTGGAGTTTTACGGAGAAACCGTGGATCCGGGCACGCCGATCCATCTGTGCATCGGTGCCGCCAACCGCGATCCGCGCCAGTTCGCGGATCCGGACAGGCTCGATCTCGGGCGCAAGCCCAACAAGCATCTGGCCTTTGCGGGCGGTCCCCATCTTTGCGCGGGCTTTTCGCTTGCGCGAATGGAGGGACGCATCGGCATTTCGCATTTTCTCAAACGTTTCCCCGACTATCGGCTGACCGGAGAGCCGGAGCGTACCGGACGCGTGCGCTTTCGCGGCTTTTCCCGGCTGCCGGCGCGGGTGCGCTGACCAGTAAAGGAGTGTTCCATGAGCGTGATGCGGCTTGAAAGCTATGCGGCAGGGGCGTGGGTTGCGCCTTCCGGCGATCTCAAACCTCTGCGGAGTGCGGTCACCGGTGATGTCGTCGCCGAACTCGGTTCGCAGAAGCTGGACTTCGCCCGTATGGCAGACCATGCTTGCCAGGTGGGCGGGCCGGCGCTACGCGCGATGACGTTCTACGACCGTGCCTTCGCCATCAAGGCGCTGGCGCAATATCTGAACGACCGCCGCGACGCGCTCTACGAGCTTTCCTACGAGACCGGCGCGACCAAGCCTGACTCGATGATCGACATCGATGGCGGCATCGGCACGCTGTTCGTTTATTCGTCCAAGGCGAGGCGCGAGCTGCCCGACGATCAGGTCTATGTGGATGGCGCGCTGGAGCAGCTTTCCCGTTCCGGGAACTTCGTCGGCCAGCATGTGGCGACGCCGCTTCAGGGCGTGGCCGTCCACATCAACGCCTTCAACTTTCCCGTCTGGGGCATGCTTGAAAAACTGGCGCCGACGCTGATTGCCGGTGTTCCGGCCATCGTCAAGCCAGCGTCCTCGACCGCGTGGCTCGCCGAAGCCTGTTTCCGCATGATCGTGGAATCCGGCCTGTTCCCGGAAGGCGCGGTGCAGTTCATCGCCGGCTCCACCGGAGATCTGCTCGACCGTCTGACCGGTCAGGACGTGGTGTCCTTCACCGGCTCCGCTTCCACAGCCTCCATGTTGCGCGCCAACCCGAAGATCATCGGCAATTCCGTGCGCTTCGTGGCCGAGCAGGATTCGCTCAACGCCTCGGTGCTTGGGCCGGATGCAGCGCCCGGAACGCCTGAATTCGATGCCTTCATCAAGGAAGTGCATCGCGAGATGACGGCCAAGGCCGGCCAGAAATGCACCGCCGTGCGCCGCATTTTCGTGCCCGACGCGCACCGCAATGCGGTCACCGAAGCGCTGGTCGCGCGGCTTGAGAAGACCGTCGTCGGCAATCCCCGCAGCGAAGGCGTGCGGATGGGCGCGCTCGCAAGCCTCGCCCAGCGCGACGATGTGCTTGAGAAGGCCGGCATTCTCGCCACCGAGGCCCGTCGCGTGTTCGGCGATCCGGATGCCTTCTCGGTCACCGATGCCGATGCCGACGCGGGCGCCTTCGTGCCGCCCATGCTGTTTTCCTGCGACGATCCCGATGGCGCCCGGAAGCTGCATTCCGTCGAGGCGTTCGGCCCGGTTTCCACCATCATGCCGTACCGGGATCTCGGCCATGCGCTGAAACTCGCCAATCGCGGCGACGGCTCGCTCGTCGCCTCGGTCTTCACGCAGGATCCGGCGGTCGCCCGGCAGGCGGTTCTGGAGGCGGGCGCATTCCATGGCCGGCTTTACTTCGCCAACCGCGACACCGGCAAGGAGGCGACCGGCCACGGTTCGCCGTTGCCGCACATGGTGCATGGCGGTCCGGGTCGCGCGGGCGGCGGCGAGGAGCTTGGCGGTGTGCGTGGCGTGATGCATTACATGCAGCGCACCGCGATCCAGGCGAGCCCCGACCTGATCGCCGGCATCACAAACCGCTATGTGGCGGGCGCGTCGACCGAAGAGAAAGAGCCGCATCCCTTCCGCCTGACCTTTGGCGAACTGGAGCCCGGCCGCACGCTCTGGGCCGGTCCGCGCGCGGTGACGCTGGCGGACATCGAACATTTCGCCGAATTCACCGGCGACACCTTCTACGCGCATATGGACGAGGAGGCGGCTGCCGCCAATCCGTTCTTCCCCGGCCGCGTCGCGCACGGCTATCTCATCCTGTCCTTTGCGGCGGGCATGTTCGTCGAGCCGGCCCCCGGCCCGGTGCTTGCCAATTACGGCCTCGACAATCTGCGCTTCATGAAGCCGGTTTCCCCCGGCGACACGCTGAAAGTGCGCCTCACGGTGAAGCAGAAGACGCGCCGCAAGGACGAGTATGGCGAAGTGCGCTGGGATGTCGGCGTCTATAATCAGGAAGGCGAGCAGGTTGCCGCCTACGAACTCCTGACGATGAACGCCATGTAGCTTCCGAGGCGAGGCGCTTTGACGGCATGGAGCCGGCCCCTCATCCTCCTGCCGGGGAGAGGGTAAGGGTGAGGGACGAGCGCTCGCGCTGTGCTATGTTTTCAGAGGCCTGAACGTCAGCCCGTCGATAAGCTCTGCGCTTTTAAGCGTTGCCGCGCCCGTTGCCACGATCATTTGCGGAAGGAGCATCCATTCCAGCGTCCACGCCGCTCCGGAGCGCTCGTTTTCGTGCACCAGCGCCTGATGCATGCCCCCTACAAGCGTCGCGTTGAAACGCGCGAACGTCACCAGTGCTTCGGCGGCGACCGGGTTCTTCTTGTGTGGCATGGCAGAAGAGCCGCCACCCGTCGCCAGTTCGATCTCGCCGAGCTCGCTCTGCGCCCCGAGTGCGATATCCTGGCCCATCTTGCCGAGGCTTCCTGTGATTTGCGAGAGGGCAGCGGCGAATGCAGCGATCCCGTCGCGTTCGCTGTGACGCGGGTGACCGGGCAGTGCGAGATTGAGACTTGCGGCAAGTCGTTCGGCCACGGCATCGCCCTTGTCGCCAAGCTTGTCGAGCGTACCGGCGGCACCTGCGAAATGCAGCACCGCGATGCCGTCCAGCGCCACTTCGAGCCTTTTTGCACCGCGCGAGAGAGGTTCGTGCCATGAGCGGATCTTGCGGGCGGCCGGCACGGGAACGGCGGCCTGCATGCGCGTGTGCGCCATGACCTCGATTTGCCCTTCCCGTGTTTCCAGCGATTTCAGTGTTTTGACGAGTTCGGCCAGTCGTTGGGACAAAATTGACACAGCGTCACGCACCCGCAGCGCAAAACCCGTGTCGATCACATCCTGGCTCGTCGCGCCGAAGTGTAGGTGTGGTCGCGCGATTTGGGGAAGGGCAGCGCGCATTTGTGCAACGAGCGCAGGGACCGCCACGCCGTCCCGGGCCGCTCCGGCCTTCAAGCCGGCGATCTCGGGGCCGAAGGCGTTGGCCAATGCGGCGATTTCCTTCGCCGCATTATGCGGGATCACGCCTTCCTGCGCTTCCGCCATCGCAAGTTCTGCCTCGAAGCGCATCATTGCGTCGATTTCCGCGCGCGCCGAAAAGTGTTGCGCCAGCGCCTCGTCGCCGAGAAGGCCCGACAGAATGGGATGGTCGAAGACGGAAATGGTCATGTGGGTTGCGTCCCGGATTGGCGTCCAACGGACCGACTATGCCCGATCAGATGTCGAAAAACACCGTTTCCTTATCGCCTTGCAGGTGAATGTCGAAGACATAGGCCCCGCCGTCGCGGCGGGCGATCAGGGTGGAGACGCGGTTCTGATGTTCGAGGCGGGTGAGAACCGGATCTTCCGCATTGGCTGTCTCCTCGTCGCTGAAATACATGCGTGTCGCCAACCCCAGATTGATGCCGCGGGCGACGATCCAGAGGCTGATATGTGGCGCCATCATGCGCCCGTCGGGGAAAGGCACGCGTCCGGGCTTGATCGTCTCGAAAACGATCTCGCCCGTGTCCATCTCCGAGGGGTACCGGCCCCACCCCTGAAAATTCGGGTCGGCCGTGCCACGCGTTTCGGAGGGCGAATTGTAGAGACCCTCCGCATCCGCCTGCCAGCTTTCCACGAGTGCGTCTTTCAATGGAGTGCCGGCTCCATCGACGATGCGCATCTTCACCGTGATGCGTTCGCCCTTGGTCTTTTCGTTCACCGGCTGTGCGCCGAGATCGTGCGGATAAACGCCCTCGATACCGCCGAAATTTGGTGTCAGACCGATATGCACATAGGGGCCTGCGGTTTGCGAGGCGCTTTCCTTCAACCGTCTGAGTTCCTGAACCATCAGTTTCCCTCCATGCGGTTTTCGAACAGCGTCGAATGACGGCCGCGCAGCACGATGTCGAATTTATAGGCGCGTGCGTCCATCGGCACGGTGGCCTGCATGTCGAGTGCGGCGATAAGGCCTTCGATGGCGCGGCGCTCGGGGATGGTGGCGACGATAGGGCACTGCCAGATCATCGGATCGCCGTCGAAATACATCTGGGTGATGAGACGCTGGACGAAGCCGTGGCCGAATAGGGAAAAGTGAATGTGGGCCGGACGCCAGTCATTGATGCCGTTGGGCCAAGGATAGGCGCCGGGCATGATGGTACGAAAGAAATAGTTGCCGTTGGCGTCGGTGATCGTGCGTCCGCAGCCGCCGAAATTGGGATCGAGTGGCGCCAGGTAGCCATCCTTTTTGTGGCGGTAGCGACCACCGGCATTGGCCTGCCAGAATTCCAGCAGCACGTTGGAAACGCCGGCACCGCGTTCGTCCAAGACGCGACCATAGACGATGATGCGCGGGCCGATGGCGCTTTCGCCGGGTTTTGCAAAGTTCAAAGTCAAATCGTTGTCGCGTTCGCCGAGGATATGATGCCCGAAAACGGGCCCCGTCGTCTCGGAGAGCGTGTGCGGAAACGATACCGGCGCGCGCTGTGGAGAGCGCATGACGGAGGTTTTGTAGCCGGGCGTGAATGCGGGCGGTTGCCAGGTGCGGTCACGCTGAAAGAAGCCTCCGGTTTCAGGCCGAACGTTCCTCATACCTTGCTCCCTTCCATGTCGGCGAGGGTTTGCTTGACGATCTTTATCGCGTGATTGGCAGCCGGAACGCCGGCATAGATCGCCACGTGCAGCATGGCTTCGCGCAAGTCCTCGGCGCTGGCGCCCGTATTGGCGGTGGCTCGCACATGCATGGCCAGTTCCTCGTCCTGACCGAGTGCGGCCAGAAGCGCGATGGTCACCATGGAGCGTTCACGCGGTGTCCATTGAGAGCGCGACCAGACATGACCCCACGCGGCCTCCGTGATCAGCTCCTGAAACGGCGCGTCGAAGACGGTTTTCCGCGCTTCCGCTCCGTCGACCCAGTCGTCGCCGAGAATGGCGCGCCGGGTTTTCATGCCCTGCTCGTAGCGTTGGCTCTTCTTGTCGTTTGACATTGTCTTCTCCCTCGGGCCTTAAAGGGGCAGACCCACATAATTCTCGGCCAGCATGGTGAGTGCCGCCCGCGATTGGAACAGATAATCGAGTTCGGCGTGCTGTATTTTCTGGCCAAAGGCGCCCTGATCGGGGAAGCGATGCATGGTGCTCGTCATCCACCAGGAAAAGCGTTCCGCTTTCCACACACGTGCCAGGGCTTTTGCCGAATAGGCGTCGAGCCCGCTGGACTCGTTTTCAAGATAGTATTCCCGAAACGCATCAAAGAGATAGCGCACGTCGCTCGCAGCGAGATTCAAGCCCTTTGCGCCCGTGGGGGGCACGATATGGGCAGCATCACCGGCAAGGAAAAGCCGCCCGAACCGCATCGGCTCGGCGACGAAGGAGCGCAACGGTGCGATCGATTTTTCGATTGAAGGACCGGTGGTCATCGCTTCGGCGGTCTGTCGGGGCAAGCGGAGGCGGATCTCATCCCAGAAGCGTTCGTCCGACCATTTCTCGACGTTCTCGTCTGCCGCCACCTGGACATAATAGCGGCTGCGCGTGGTCGAGCGCATGGAGCACAGCGCAAAACCGCGTGGATGGTTGGCGTAGATCAACTCGCTGCCGACAGGCGGCACATCGGCGATAATGCCGAGCCAGCCAAACGGGTAGGTTCGCTCGAACGTTTCGATCGCGTTGTTTGGAACCGCTTGCCGCGAAACGCCATGAAATCCGTCGCAACCTGCGATGAAATCGCAGTCGATACGGTGGGTTTGCCCGTCTTTCTCGTAAGTGACCGAGGGGTTGGCTGCGTTGAAGTCGTGAGGCTGCACGTCTCGGGCTTCATAGACGGAGATTGCGCCAGAGGCCTCGCGCCCATCCATGAGATCGTGCGTCACCTCGGTCTGCCCGTAAACGAGAACGCGTTTGCCGCCTGTAAGGCCGCGCAGGTCGACACGGTGGCGACGATGGTCGAAGGCGAGGTCGAAGCCGTCATGCGGCAATCCTTCTTGCCGCATGCGCGCACCAACGCCGGCCTCGTCCAGCATTTGTGCTGTGCCTTCCTCCAGCACGCCGGCGCGGATGCGCGACAGGACATGCGTCTTCGACGACCGTTCCAAAATCACATTGTCGATGCCGGCATTGGTTAGGAGTTGCCCAAGCAAAAGCCCGGCCGGGCCCGAGCCGATGATGACGACCTGTGTCCGCACGCTGTTTTTTCCTCCCGTTCTTGAGACGAGAGTGGAAATTCGCAGACGATGCGGCAATGGACATTTTCTGCAAACAATTGCACATTTCAATCATCATCCAAGGGTAGTGCGATGCGCAGATCGATACCGAACTATCGGCTTTATGAAGAAAAATCAGGAGAATCTTCCGATTTCTGGCTTCATTGCGAAACGCTTTCCATTCGCAGCGCCCTGCACAATTGGCAAATTGCGGTTCATCGTCACTCCGCGCTCTTCCAGATGTTCTGGTTGACGCAGGGCGAGGGAAAGCTCGTCGGTGAGGGGCGCGGCGACCGGTCGTTTTCTGCCCCTTGTGCTCTGTTCATCCCTCCGGGGGCAGCGCACGGATTTCACTTTGCCGGGGACTCCGAAGGGATTGTCGCTACGGTGCTTGCCGATCGGCTTTCCCTGCCGATCGCCGCCGACAGGGCGTTTTCGGATTTCTTTTCCGAAACCCGCATCGTGCCGGTGGACGGTATCGGTACAGGTGAGGGGGCCTATATCGACCATCTGTTTCGCCGCATCTATGCGGAGAACGGCGGGGTTGGCATGGGGCGGGATCTAATGCTCGATGCCCATGTTATGGAAGTACTCGTCTGGCTGGCGCGAACCGCTGCGCCGGGACACGGTGTCGCCACGCGCGATAGCGGGCGCCTGCAGGCGCTCGAAACGCTGATCGCCGCGCATTTTCGCGAGCATCGTCCCGTCGGCTTCTATGCCGAGAGGATCGGTGTCTCCATGGCGCAGCTCAACCGTGTCGCACGGCAGGAGGCCGGAGCCAGCGTGTCACAATTGCTCGCTCGCCGCCTGCTCGATGCCGCGCGCCGCGATCTGATCTTCACGCCAACTCCGGTTCAGGCCATCGCATATTCGCTGGGCTTCCAGGATCCAGCCTATTTCAACCGCTTTTTTCGCCGCCAGACCGGCACCACGCCGGGTGCCTACCGGGAGACGGAGCGGCGCAGGCTCGTGGGATGAACTTGCTGGCGGCCCGGCCGTGCGTCGCCGGAAGGGGCAGAGGGCCCCCTTCCTGGCGATCCGACTGCGATTCACATCGCCTTTTCGGTGATGTCGTGAGTGAAGGCGCCCTCCGGTTCCTTGGTGATGACCGGATCGGAACCGCCTTGCAGCAGTGTGTCGACGGTCTGCTTGTAAGCCGTCTCGTCGAGCGTGGCGTCGTCGCCCAGAAGTTTGGCGATTTCACCCATCATGCGCGTCTGGTGCTTTTCGGTCTGGGCACCCGTCGCGTCGTTGTCGAGCACGATCATGGCCGCTTCGTCCGGATTGTCTCTCGCCCACATCCAGCCTTTCATGGAGGCTTTGACGAAGCGCGCCATCTTGTCCGCGAACTCCGGGTCGTTGAGCTTGTCTTCCAGCACATACAGCCCGTCTTCCAGCGTCGCCACGCCTTCGTCGGTGTAGTTGAAGACCACGATGTCGTCTTCGCTCAGGCCAGCGTCGATCACCTGCCAGTACTCATTGTAGGTCATGGCGGTAATGCAGTCGGCCTGCTTTTGCAGGAGCGGGTCGACATTGAAACCGATCTTCTGGATCGTCACGCCGTTTTCCGAGCCGTCGCGCGCCAACCCGAGCTTCGACAGCCAGCTATAAAGCGGATATTCGTTGCCGAAGAACCAGGTGCCCAGCGTCTTGCCCTTGAAGTCTTCGGGTTTTTCGATGCCGGTCTCCTTGCGGCAGACCATGGTAAGGCCCGAGCGTGCGAAGGGCTGGGCGATGTTGACCACCGGCACGCCCTTTTCACGCGCGGCGAGGGCTGACGGAAGCCAGTCCACCATCACGTCTGCGCCGCCGCCGGCCAGCACCTGAACGGGCGCGATGTCGGGACCGCCGGGCTTGATCTCGACGTTGAGGTCTTCTTCCTCGTAGAAACCCTGATCCTTGGCGACGTAGTAGCCGGCGAACTGCGCCTGCGTCACCCATTTGAGTTGCAGGGTTACATCGTCGGCTGCAAGAGCTTGCGAAGCGGCGAGCATCAGCGCGCCGGAAAATATGCCTGTGACTGCGTGTTTCATTTTCGCTTCCCTCTTTGATTGGGCCGCTGTTCTCCGCGCGGCCGGTTATCCACTCCTGATGGATGGATGCCAGAAAGTGACGGCGCGCTCCAGAAGCGCCACCGCCCCGTAAAAAAGTGAGCCGGCGAGTGCGGCGATCGCAATCTCGGCCCACACCATGTCGATGTTCATGCGCCCCACCTCGGTGGAAATACGGAACCCCATGCCCACGATGGGCGTGCCGAAGAATTCCGCGACGATAGCGCCGATCAGTGCCAGCGTGGAATTGATCTTCAACGCGTTGAAGATGAAGGGCGCCGCTGCCGGCAGTCGCAGCTTGAAGAGTGTCTGCCAGTAGGACGATGCATAGGTGCGCATCAGGTCGCGGTCGATGGCGGACGAGGCGGTCAGCCCCTGCACCGTGTTCACCAGCATGGGAAAGAAGGTCATGATGATGACGACGGCGGCCTTGGACGGCCAGTCGAAGCCGAACCACATAACCATGATCGGTGCGACGCCGATGATTGGCAGGGCTGAAACGAAATTTCCGAGCGGCAGCAGGCCGCGCTGCAGGAACGGCGACCGATCGATGGCGATGGCCGTCAGGAAGCCTGCGCCGCAGCCAATGGCGTAGCCGATCAGCACCGCCTTCAGGAAGGTCTGCTGAAAATCCGCCCAGAGTGTCGGCAGGGATGATGTGATGCGAGCCCATATGGCGCTGGGTGGTGTTAGCAGCACGGGCGAGATGTCGAAGCCGCGCACCAGCCCTTCCCACACCACCAGAAGCGTGACGCCGAAAATGGCGGGAATCAGAATGCCGAGCGCGCGTCTGGCGGGTGCCGAGGGCGGATTCAGCTTTGCGAGCCACTCATTGAGCGCCCAAGCGGCTGCCCAGAAAAGAAGCGCTCCCGTCAGCGCCCAGTTCATGGTTTTTCTCCCATGCGCGCCATCACCATGCGCTGGCCGATGCCAACCACGCCCACCAGGATGGCGGCGAGGGCGGCCGCCATGAAGAGGGCGGACCAGATCTGCACCGTCTGGCCGTAATAGGAGCCGGCCAGAAGCCGCGCGCCGAGGCCCGAAACCGCCCCTGTCGGCAATTCGCCGACAATCGCCCCGACGAGACTGATTGCCACCGCAACCTTCATGGAAGTGAAGAGATAGGGAAGGGCGGCGGGCCAGCGTAGTTTCCAGAAGGTCTGTGTTCCGCTGGCATTGTAGGTGCGCATCAGATCGAGCTGGAATGCTTCCGGGCTGCGGAACCCCTTCACCATGCCCACGACCACGGGAAAGAAGGAGAGATAGGTGGAAATCAGCGCCTTGGGCAGAAGGCCCGAGAGGCCGATCGCGTTGAGCACCACAATGATCATGGGCGCGACCGCCAGGATCGGAATGGTCTGGCTGGCGATCACCCACGGCATGACGGATTTGTCCATGGCTCGATTGTGCACGATGCCAACGGCAAGCAGCACGCCGAGCGCGGTGCCGATTACGAAGCCGAGCAGGGTGGAGGAGAGGGTGACCCAGGCGTGATAGAACAGGTTGCGCTTGGATGTGAGCCGCGTGCCGACCGTGGTTTTCCAGATTTCCGCCACCACCTGATGCGGCGAGGGCAGCACGGGCCGCTCCTGCGCCATCGTATCGCGCACCAGGTCGGCGGCTGTCCATTCCGTCCCCGCCCGCTCATAAGCGTCGATCTGCCATGGGGCGTTCAGATAGACGGTGAACGCGTACCAGATCAGGAGAATGACGCCGAGCACGATGAGGATTGGCAGCGTTTTGCCCTCCACCGCTCGGAGGAAGACGGGCGGTGTGGTGCGGGTCGGGGCTGTGTCCGTCGCCACCGTCATGGTGTCACCTTTGGGGCTGGGTGCTCGCCCCTCATCCTCACCTTCTCCCCGCAGGCGGGGAGAAGGGGGCATAGACGGTGCCGCTTCGTCCTTCTCCCCGTGCGCGGCGAGAAGGTGCCGGCAGGCGGATGAGGGGCAGCGCTGGCGGTGGACATTTTCCTAGTCATCGCCATGCCCCGCACGCAGGCCTTCGCGCACCCGGTGCGCGATTTCAAGAAACTCCGGCGATTCTCGAATGTCGAGCGGCCTTTCCTTCGGCAATGGCGACACGATCACATCGGTCACGCGGCCGGGCCGCGGCGACATGACGATGATGCGCGTCGACAGATAAACCGCTTCCGGGATCGAGTGGGTCACGAAGCCGATGGTCTTGCCGGTGCGTGCCCAGAGGTCGAGCAACTGCTCGTTCAGATGGTCGCGCACGATCTCGTCGAGCGCGCCGAACGGCTCGTCCATCAGAAGAAGATCGGCGTCGAAGGCCAGCGCGCGGGCAATCGAGGCGCGTTGCTGCATGCCGCCCGAAAGCTGCCAGGGAAACTTTTTCTCGAAGCCGGCAAGGTTCACCAGATCGAGTGTGCGGTGCACGCGCTCTTTCTGCTCCGCCTTCGAATAGCCCATGATCTCCAGCGGCAGGGCGACATTCTGCTCGATGGTGCGCCAGGGAAAGAGCCCGGCCGCCTGAAACACATAGCCATAGGCCCGGTTGCGGCGCGCCTCTTCCGGCGTCATGCCGTTGACGAAAATTTCGCCGGCGGTGGGCTGTTCCAGATCGGCGATCACACGCAGAAACGTGGTCTTGCCGCAGCCCGATGGGCCGATGAAGGAGACGAACTCGCCTTTGTTGATGGTCAGATCCACATCGGCGAGCGCGCGCACTGGCCCGTCATTGGTCTCGAAGGTGAGACCGAGCCCCTTCGCTTCCACGACGGGCTGACTGGTTTGAGGGGAGGACGCTTCCTGGCGGATTGCTGGGTTGGCGTTCACTGGATCGTTTCTCCCTATACCCCGCTCGCCGGAATGCCCGTTCGCTCCACCTTGCGGGGCGCGGTCACTTCCTTCCATTGCGACAGCGCCCTGTTCACCGCCATGTGCGGCTTGCGCGCCACGAATTTTCCGTGGCCCGGCTTCGGCTTCACCGCGCCATCCTCGACCACGATCTCGCCGCGCGACAGCACTGTCTTCGGCAGGCCCTTCACCTTTATGCCCTCGAACACATTGTAGTCGATGGCCGATTGCTGGCTCTTGGCCGAAATCGTCTTCGTGGCGCCCGGATCCCAGATCACGATGTCGGCATCTGCGCCTTCGACGATCGCCCCTTTCTGCGGATACATGTTGAGGATTTTCGCGATGTTGGTGGAGGTTACGGCGACAAACTCGTTCATTGTCAGCCGACCCGAGTTGACACCAAAGGTCCAGAGCACCGGCATGCGATCCTCGAGTCCGCCCGTGCCATTGGGTATCTTGGTAAAATCGCCCACGCCGTAGCGTTTCTGGTCCGTGGTAAAGGCGCAATGGTCGGTGGCCACAACCTGCAACGAACCCGCCTGAAGTCCGGCCCACAGCGAATCCTGGTGCTGCTTGTTGCGGAATGGCGGGCTCATCACGCGGCGCGCGGCATGGTCCCAGTCGGCATTGGCGTATTCGCTCTCGTCCAGCACGAGATGCTGAATCAGCGGTTCGCCGTAAACGCGCATGCCCTTTTGCCGCGCCCGACGGATCGCCTCATGGCTCTGCTCGCAGGAGGTATGCACCACATAAAGCGGCGTGCCGGCCATGTCGGCGATCATGATGGCGCGGTTGGTGGCCTCGCCCTCGACCTCCGGTGGGCGCGAATAGGCGTGGGCCTCCGGCCCGTTATTGCCCTCCTCCAGGAGCTTTGCCTGGAGTTGCGCGACCACGTCGCCGTTTTCGGCATGGACGAGCGGCAGCGCGCCGAGCTCGGCGCAGCGCTGAAAGGACGAATACATCTCGTCGTCGTCCACCATCAGCGCGCCCTTGTAGGCCATGAAGTGCTTAAAGGAGGTGATGCCTTTTTCCACCACCTGCGGCATCTCGTTGAAAACCTGTTCGCTCCACCAGGTGATGGCCATGTGAAAAGAGTAATCGCAGGTCGCCCGCGTCGACTTGTTGTCCCACATCTGAATGGCTTCCAGCAGCGACTGACCGGGCGAGGGCAGGCAGAAATCCACCACCATGGTGGTTCCGCCGGAAATGGCGGCGCGCGTGCCGCTTTCGAAATCGTCGGTCGAATAGGTGCCCATGAAGGGCATTTCCAGATGGGTATGCGGGTCGATCCCGCCCGGCATTACGTAGCAGCCGGTGGCATCGATCTCATGATCGCCGTGCAGATCGTGGCCGATCGCCACGATCTTGTCATGCTGGATTAGGATGTCGGCCTTCCACGTCCGGTCGGCCGTGACGATGGTTCCGTTTCTGATGACCTTGGACATGAGTTTCCCCTCTTATTGTGTTGTCCTTGGCGGGATGCGGACCGTCAGATCATTCGACGATCTCCGCGGTTTCCACCACGGCATGGAACAGGACGTCGGCCCCGGCCTGCGCCCACTCCTTCGAGATTTCCTCCGCCTCGTTGTGCGAGAGCCCGTCGACGCAGGGGCACATCACCATGGCGGTGGGTGCAACGCGGTTGATCCAGCAGGCGTCGTGACCGGCGCCCGAAACGATGTCGCGGTGCGAATAGCCGAGCCGTTCGGCGGCGTCGCGGATCGCCTTCACGCAGCCCTCGTCGAAGGTGACGGGAGCGAAATGGCCGACCGGCTCCACCTCGAACTTGATGTCGAGCGCGTCGCAAATGGTTTCGATGCCAGCTTCGATCTTCGCGCGCATCCCGTTCAGCGTCTGCTCGTCGGGGGAACGGATGTCGATGGTGAACACCGTCTTGCCGGGAATGACGTTGCGCGAATTTGGATAGACCTCCACATGGCCGATGGCGCCCACGGCGCTGGGCTGATGGTCCATCGCCACCTCGTGCACCAGCTCCGTTACCCGCGCCATGCCGAGGCCGGCGTTGCGGCGCTTGGGCATCGGCGTCGATCCGGTGTGGCTGTCCTTGCCGGTCAATGTCACTTGCAGCCACCACAGACCCTGGCCATGGGTGACGACGCCGATGTCGATGAATTCGTCCTCGAGAATGGGGCCCTGCTCGATATGCAGTTCGAAGAAGGCCTTCATCCTGCGTTGACCGACCTTTTCCTCACCCTTCCAGCCGATGCGCTCCAACTCGTCACCGAAGCGCTTGCCGTTCGCGTCTGTCCGGTCATAGGCCCATTCCAGCTCGTGCTGACCGGCGAACACGCCCGATGCCAGCATGGCGGGTGCGAAACGGGTGCCTTCCTCATTGGTCCAGTTGGTCACGACGATGGGGTGTCTGGTCTTGATGCCGAGATCGTCGAGCGTGCGGATCACCTCGAGCCCGCCCAGAACGCCGAGCACACCATCGTACTTGCCGCCGGTCGGCTGGGTGTCCAGATGCGATCCGACATAGACGGGCAGAGCGTCGGGGTCGGTTCCTTCGCGCCTCGCGAACATGGTGCCCATTTCGTCGACGCCCATTTCGAGCTCCGCCTCCTCGCACCATTTCTGAAAGAGTTTGCGGCCTTCGCCATCCTCGTTGGTCAGTGTCTGGCGGTTGTTGCCGCCGGCCACACCGGGTCCGATCTTCGCCATTTCCATGAGTGAATCCCAAAGGCGATCGGCGTTGATCTTCAGGTTCTCGCCCGGTGCGGCCATATTGCGTAATCCCTTACTTCAATTCCACTTCGACGAACGACATGGGTTTGTCGCCGCCATTGATGACATTGTGTTCCACGCCCTCGTCGCGACGGTAGGAGACACCCGCTTCGAGATTGTTGCGCACGGTTTCGCCGCCCGGCATTTCCAGATGGAAGGCGCAGGGTGTGATCGTTGTGATGACGTAATCCATGCCATGGCGATGCCAGCCCGTCTCCGCGCCCGGCGCGAAATCCCAGCGGGTCACGCGAACACGCGCATCGTCGATCAGCACCTCATGGGTGGCCTTTTCGCGTTCCCTTTCCATATCAGTCGATCATCCTCAAAACGTCGCGCAGATTGTCGATCAGTTCGTCGATCTGGCCCTTGGAGATGATGAGTGGCGGAGAAAGCGCGATGATGTCGCCGGTGGTGCGGATCAGGAAGCCGCGCTCATAGGCTTTGAGGAAGGCGGAGAAGGCGCGTTTGGTCGGTTCGCCTGGGATGCCCTCCAGCTCCACCGCGCCGACGAGGCCGATGTTGCGGATGTCGATCACATGCGGCTCGCCCTTAAGCGAATGCAGGGCGTCTTCCCAGTGCTCGGCAAGTTCCGAGGCGCGCGTGAGCAGGCCTTCTTCCTGATAGGTGTCGAGCGTGGCCAGGCCTGCAGCACAGGCAATCGGATTGCCCGAATAGGTGTAGCCGTGGAAGAACTCGATCAGGTGTTCCGGCCCGTTCATGAAGGCGTCGTGAATTTCCTTCTTCACGAACACGGCACCCATCGGGATGACGCCGTTGGTCACGCCCTTGGCGGTGGTCATGATGTCCGGCACCACACCGAAATAATCCGCCGCGAACGGCGTGCCCAGGCGCCCGAAGCCGGTGATGACCTCATCGAAGATCAGCAGGATGCCGTGCTTGTCGCAGATGTCGCGGAGGCGTTTCAGATAGCCCTTCGGCGGGATGAGCACGCCCGTGGAACCGGCGACCGGCTCAACGATGACGGCAGCGACCGTCGAAGCATCGTGCAGGGTGACGATGCGCTCCAATTCGTCGGCCAGATCGCCACCATGCTCCGGCTCGC
>ENA-ORCW01000188-ORCW01000188.1-marine-metagenome-genome-assembly--contig:-NODE-188-length-65526-cov-12.514767_pt1 | contig 65526 bp, 62 predicted proteins | sample MGYA00237784_ERZ508517 | MGnify/ENA primary metagenome ERZ508517 (study PRJEB26187, sample SAMN06268979) | marine metagenome | isolation source: Tt ae E1 feedstock associated aerobic enrichment on...
CCCGCAGCTCACATCGAGCTGCGGGGGCTTCGCCTTTTCCCACGGGCCGCGACGGCCCGCGGCGGCTCGGTGGCCGCGGGGCTACCGCTCGAATGGCCGCAGCAGTGAACGCACGGCGGCGGCCGGATCGGGCGCGGCCATGACCGCGCCGATCACGGCGGCGCCCGCGGCGCCCGTCGCGGCGACCTGCCGGACATTGTCGGTGTCGATGCCGCCGATGCCGACCACGGGCCGATCGACGGCGCGCACCACACGCTCGAGGCCGGCCGGACCGATGCGCTCGCCGTCGACCTGCTTGCTGGTGGTGCCGAAGACCGCACCGCAGCCGATGTAGTCGGCGCCGTCGCGCACGGCGCGCGCGGCCCGGTCGGGCCGGTCGGTGGAGTAGCCGATGAGGAATCCGTCCGGCGCGACGGCCCGCGCGGCGGCGACGGGCAGGTCCTCCGGGCCGAGGTGGACGCCGTCGGCGCCCGCGGCCAGCGCCACGTCCAGCCGGTCGTTCACGAAGAGCAGCGCGCCCGCGGCGCGGGTCAGGTCGCGGATCTCGCGCGCCAGCTCGAGCAGCCGGGCGGGTGTGGCGGTCTTGTGGCGGAGCTGCACGGCGGGCGCGCCGGCCGCGAGGGCGCGGCGCACGACGTTCAGCGGGTCGTGCGTGAGGCCGAAGTCGGTGATGACGATCAGCCGCAAATCGGGCGCGCGGCTCACCAGCGAGGACTCACTGGGCGGTGGTCGGCGCCGCGGGCGCAGGCTGCCCCATCGATTCCTCGACCGTGTCCACGGCGGCGGCCTCCGCGGCCCTGCGCAGCCGGCGCGACTCGCGCACGGCGCGGTTGTGCTCGGTCAGCGTGCGCGTGAAGACGTGGCTGCCGTCCGGCCGCGCGACGAAGAAGAAGGCGTCGGTGTCCGCGGGCGCGAGGGCGGCATCGATGGCCGCCTCGCTGGGCGAACCGATCGGCCCGGGCGGCAGACCCGAACGACGGTACGTGTTGTACGGGTTGTCGGCCACGCTGTCGATGTGGGCGAAGAGCAGGCGGCTCTGGTGCTCGCCCAGCGCGTACTGCACGGTCGGGTCGGCCTGGAGCGGGTAGTTACGGCGCAGGCGGTTGTGGTAGACGGCGGAGATGGTGGGCATCTCGTCGCGCAGCCGCGCCTCGGCCTCGATGATCGAGGCGAGCGTCACGACTTCCCGCTCGCTCAGTCCCATGGAGTCGGCGCGCGCCTGCCGCTCGGGCGTCCACGCCTGCCGATAGCGGGCCACGATGCGCGCGACCACGGAGTCCAGCGGCGCGTTGACCGGGAACGTGTAGGTCGCGGGGTAGAGGTACCCCTCGAGTGACGGCCCCGGTACGTCGAAACGGGCCGCGGCGGCGGAGTCGAACAGCATCGTCTCGATGGAGTCGGCCGGCTGGTTCACGATGCGGGCGAGGCCGGGCGCGATGCGATCGATGGTCCAACCTTCGGGGATCACCAGTCGATCGGTCAGTACGCGGCCCGCCTCCAGGTCCTCCAGGATGCGGTCCCAGCCGGCACCCTCGCGGAAGCCGTAGGTGCCTGCCTTGATGCCGCTCTCCGCGCCGCGCATGCGGGCGTACAGCCCGAACAGCGTGGCGGAGGAGATGATGCCGCGTCGGTCCAGGCTGTCGGCCACGGCGGAGAGGGACGCGCCGCGCGGGACTGTCACGTGCTTCGGATCACCGGTGCCCTCGTCACTGCCTCCGCACGCGCCGAGGAGGATCGCCATCAGGAGCACGGCCGCGCCGCGCTGGATAGAGCCGGAGATGCTGTTCTTCACGTGCGTGTTCCGTCCAGGTATGCCTGCAGGATGAGGATGGCGGCGGCGGTGTCGATGCGGTCCTTGCGCTCCCGCTCGCTCTTGCGGAGACCGGAGGAGCGCACGGCGCGTTCCGCTCGCGCGGAGGTCATGCGCTCGTCGACGTAGTCGACCGGCAGACCGGTGCGCTCGCCCAGCCGTTTGCCGAAGGCGCGCACCTCCGTGGTCCACTCGCTGTCCTCCCCGGACGGCGCGAGCGGCAGACCGACCACGATGCGGGTCACCTCGTTCTCGGCGACCACCCGCTCCAGTTCTGCGTAGGGCGGCTTCTTGCCGCGGCGGCGTGTGACGACGGGCAGCGGCTGCGCGGTGATGCCCAGCGGATCGCTGAGCGCCAGACCGATGCGACGTTCGCCGAAGTCGATGCCGAGCGTGCGGCTCAAGCGGCGCTTCCGGTGGTGGCGTGCGCTGCAGCCCGCTCGACGCGTTCGGGTGCGCCGAAGAGGAATCGGCAGTGCGCGTCGCCGTCCGCGCGACACTCCACCTCGCGCACGGCGATGTTCTCGCCGGCCACGCGCCGCAGCATCGCCTCCAGCATGCCGGCGGAGAGGTCGCAGCGCCCGCGGTCGCCACCCGCGGCGCGGCGCGACTCCGCCCAGTCACCGCCTTCCAGCGCCCCGACGGCGCCGCCGGCGTCCGAGAATTCGAGCCGCCCCCAGCCGCGCGAGGCGAGCAGATCGGAGAAGCGGCGCCAGAACGCGGCGGCGGGCAGGCCGCGCACGTCGTCGGCGTTGCCGGCCAGCACGGCGCCGAGCGAGCGCCCGACGGCGGCACCCGCCTGCCGCAGCGCGCGCCGCGCACCGTCCTCGCCCAGCTCGGCGGCCAGCGCTTCGCGCAGTCCGGCCAGCGCCTCGGCCGGCAGCGTCACTTCCTGTCGCTGTGGATCACTCTTCAGCATCCTCACCCGTTCCCTGATCGGCGAGGCGCAGCAGCTGCGCCTCGTCCAGGACCTCGATACCCAGCTCCGTCGCCTTGGCGAGCTTGGAGCCGGCTTCCTCTCCGGCGACAAGATAATCGGTATTGCGGGACACGCTGCCCGTGACGCGGCCGCCGTGCCGCTCGATCAGCTCCGCGGCCTGCTTGCGGCCCAGCGTGGGCAGTGTGCCGGTGATGACGAAGGTGAGCCCTGCCAGCGTCTCGCGCTCGGCGCGCGCGACGGGCTCGTCCATGCGCAGGCCGAGCGCCGCCAGGTCATCCACCAGCGCACGGTTGCGCTCCTCCCCGAAGAAGGAGACGACGGCATCCGCGGTGGTCTCGCCGATGCCGTGCACGGCCGCCAGCCGCTCGCGGTCGGCCACGCGCAGCGCGTCCATGGTGCGCAGCTCGCGGGCGAGCAGCTCGGCGGCGTGCAGACCGACGTGGCGGATGCCGAGGCCGAAAAGCACGCGTGACAGCGGCTTCTCCTTCGATGCCTCGATGGACGCGACCAGGTTGTCGGCCGAGACCCGGCCGAAGCCCTCCAGCTCCAGCAGCTGCTCGGCGTCGAGGCGGTACAGGTCGCCGAAGGTGCGGACCAGCCCGGCGTCCAGCAGCTGCTGCGCGGTGCGCTCGCCCAGGCCGCGGATGTCCAGCGCGTCCTGCGATACGAAGTGGACCAGCCCCCAGAAGATGCGGGCGGGGCAGGAGGTGTTCGGGCAGTAGACCGCCACCTCCTCGGGCGGCCGTTCTACCGCGGTGCCGCAGAAGGGGCAGTGGTCGGGCGGCGAGAACGGCCGCTCCTCCCCCGTTCGCTCCTCGGTCACCGCCGAGATGACCTGCGGTATCACGTCGCCCGCGCGCTTGACCAGGACCAGGTCGCCGTCGCGCAGGTCCTTGCGCGCGATGTCCTCGAAGTTGTGCAGCGTTGCCAGCTTGACCATGGCACCGCCGATCTCGACCGGCTCCAGCACGGCGTACGGATTGAGCGCGCCCGTGCGGCCGACGTTGATGCGGATCTCGCGCAGCCGCGTGGTCGCGGTGTCGGGCGCGAACTTGTAGGCGACGGCCCAGCGCGGTTCGCGGCCGCCGACGATGCCGAGTTCCGGCCAGAGCGCGCGGTCGTCCACCTTGAGGACGACGCCGTCGATGGCGTAATCCAGCTCGGCGCGCAGCGCCTCGATCTCCTGCAGTGCCTGGATCGCTTCGTCCAGCGAATCCACGCGGCGGTGGCTGGGGTTGACCGGCACACCCCAGCGGCGCAGCCGGTCCAGGATCTCGATCTGCGATTCGCGATCGAACGGGCCGGCGCCGCGCGTCTGGATCTGAAAGCCGTAGAAGCGGAGCGGCCGGCGCGCGGTGACGGTCGAGTCGAGCTGGCGCACGCTGCCCGCCGCCGCGTTGCGCGGGTTGGCGAAGGTCGGCTCGCCTTCGGCCGCGCGCCGTTCGTTCAGCGCCTCGAAGCCGGACAGCGACATGAAGACCTCGCCGCGGATCTCCATTTCGCCCGGGACCTCGCCGTCGTCGTCCAGGCGGAGCGGGATGGATGCGACGGTGCGCAGGTTGGGCGTGATGTCCTCCCCGACCGCGCCGTTGCCGCGCGTCGCGCCGCGCTCGAGCACGCCGTCGCGGTAGAGCAGCGACACGGCCAGCCCGTCGATCTTCAGCTCGAGGGTATAGCCGGCGCCGCGGACCTCCTCGGCGATGCGCGCGTTGCGGTCCTCCCAGCGGCGCAGCTCGTCGGCGTCGAAGGCGTTGTCGAGCGACAGCATCGGCGCCAGGTGCTCGACCTTGTGGAACGCTTCGGACGGCTCGCTGCCGACGCGGTGCGTGGGCGAGTCGGGCGTGAGCAGTTCGGGGAAGGTCCGCTCGATCTCGCGCAGCTCGCGGAACAGGCGGTCGTACTCGGCGTCCGACAGGGTCGGACGGTCCAGCACGTAGTATTCGTGGCTCGCGCGGTTCAGCAGGTCGCGCAGCTCCTGCGCCCTGCGCGCGGCCTGGTCGTGGCCGGTACGGTTCTGTGGCACGGCGTGGGGTCGGGTCAGTCCTGCGTCTGGAAGCCGGGCGGGCCGATGTCCGGCGCGCGCACGACGCGATTGCGTCCGTTCTTCTTCGCGTGATACAGCGCGCGGTCGGCCCAGTCCACCAGCAGGTCCGGGTTGTCGACGTCCGGATGCGGCCCGGTGGCGACGCCGGCGGAGACGGTGAGGCGGAGCGGCTCTTTCGCGCCCACGTCGAACGGGTGCTCCTCGACCGCGCGGCGTACACGTTCGGCGAATACCTCCGCCGCGTCCAGGTCCGTGTCCGGCAGCAGCGCCATGAACTCCTCGCCGCCGTAGCGGCCCAGCTTGTCGATCTCGCGTGCGGTCTCGCGCAGGATGGCGGACAGCTCCTCGAGAACGGCGTCGCCGGCCTGATGGCCGTGGGTGTCGTTGACGTTCTTGAAGTGGTCCAGGTCCATCATGGCGACGGACAGCTTCTCCTGCGTCCGCTGCACGCGCTCGAATTCCTCGGCCAGCTCCTCGTGGATGTGGCGATGGTTGAACAGGCCGGTCAGGCCGTCGCTGATGCTGAGCCGTTCGAGCTCGCGGTTCTTCTCCTCCAGCTCGTCCTGCAGCCGCTTGATGCGCAGCATCGAGCGAACGCGCGCTTCGAGTTCGGGGAAGTTGATGGGCTTGGGCAGGTAGTCGTCGGCGCCGGCGTCCAGCCCCGTGACCTTGTCCTGCGTCGAGTCGCGCGCGGTGACCAGGATGATGGGGATGAACGGCAGCTCGTCGTCGTCCTTGATGCGACGTGCGACCTCGTAGCCGTCCAGACCCGGCAGCATCACGTCGAGCAGGATCAGGTCGGGCGGATCCTCGTGCACGGCGGTGAGCGCGCTCTCGCCGTCCACTGCGGAGCGCACGTCGTGACCGGCGACGCGCAGGCGCATCGTCACGATCTCGACGTTGTCGGGGCTGTCGTCGACCACCAGGATGCGGCCGGTGTTGCGGCCGTTGCCGGCGGCGACGTCTTCTTCGCGGGACTCGCTCATCCGCTGTGGGCACGAGACACGGACGCGCGCAGGGCGGTCCCGTCGATGCCACGCGCGTCGAAATTTCGGGCGGGACCCGACGGCACGCGTATGCACGGACGGTGCCACCTGCGGCACCATGTTGACGCCGTTGGCCGCGCTCGCATAACCTTTGCCTCAACGAGCCGCCGAAGCGGAACGACGGTCCGCAGAACCCCGCTGACAAAGGGCTTCCATGTACTATCGCGAAGAGTCGCACACCGGATACTTCCTGGCCGGCATGGCCGTCGGCCTGCTGCTGGGCGCCGGCGTGGCCATGCTGAGCGCGCCGCAGAGCGGACGCCGCACCCGCCGCAAGATCCGCCACGCCGTGTCGGGCGCGGGCGGCTCGGTCGGGGACGCGTGGGAGGATTTCGGCGATGAGCTGCGCTCGGCCATCGACGCCGGCCGCAAGAAGCTGAACCTGTAGGCCGATCGTGGATTCCGACGCCCGGCGCGCGTTGCTGGGCGCTCCCGACGTAGGGCCGCTGTTCCGGGAGCTGTTCCCGGGCGATCGGCTGATCGTCGTGAGCAACCGGGAGCCGTACGAACACCGCTGGGGTCAGGATGTCGGGGACATCGAGGTGCGCCGGCCGGCCGGCGGCCTCACCTCGGCGCTGGACCCGCTGATGCGGGCGGTGGGCGGCGTGTGGGTGGCGTGGGGCAGCGGGGAGGCGGATGCGCAGGCGGTGGACGACAATGACCGCGTGGGCGTGCCGCCGGACGATCCGTCCTACACGCTGCGCCGGCTCTGGCTCGATCAGCACGACATCCACCGGTACTATCTCGGCTTCTCCAACCAGTTCCTCTGGCCGATCTGCCATCTGCGGCCGGAGATCACGCGAGTGCGCGCACGCTACTGGGAGCGCTACCGCCGCGTGAATCGTCGCTTTGCCGAGGCGGTGCTGGACGAGGCGCGCGGCGCGGACGCGGTGGTCTGGTTCCAGGACTACCACCTGGCGCTGGCGCCGCAGGCGGTGCGCGAGCGGCGGCCGGACCTATCGCTGGGCCACTTCTGGCACATCCCGTGGCCGCCGCTGGAGATCTACGGCGTCACGCCGCAGGCGGGCGACCTGATCCGCGGCCTGCTGGCCAACGACCTGATGGGATTCCAGCTGCCGTCGCACTGCGTGAACTTCCTGCACTGCGCCGAGGAGCTGACGGGCGCGACCGTGGACTGGGAGACGCTGACGGCGGAGCTGGACGGACACCGCTGCCAGGTGCGCGCGATCCCGATCTCCATCGACGTGGAGGCGTTCGAGCAGGCGGCCAGCGTGCCGGACGCCGAGGAACAGGTGGCGCGGCTGCGTGAGCGCTATGCGCCGGGCGACGTCAAGCTCGGGCTGGGCGTGGACCGGATGGACTACTCCAAGGGCCTGCCGGAAAAGATCAAGGCGCTGGATTTCCTGTTCGAGCGCTACCCGGAGTTCCGCGGCAAGCTGTCGGTGGTGCAGGTCGCGGTGCCGAGCCGCACCTCGATCGAGGCGTACGACGAGCTGACGCAGAAGGTCGAGCGCATGGTCTGGGAGCTGAACGACCGCTTCGGCACCGAGGACTGGCGGCCGATCCATCTGATCAAGCAGGCGCTGCCGCCGGACCGGCTGGCGATCCTGTATCGCGCGAGCGACCTGTGCCTGGTGGGCTCGCTCATGGACGGGATGAACCTGGTGGCCAAGGAGTACGTGGCGAGCCAGGTGGACGGCGCGGGCGTGCTGCTGCTGTCGCGCTTCGCCGGCGCGGCGGGCGTGCTGGACGGCTACATCGAGGTCAACCCGTACGATCCCGAGGACTACGCGCGCCTGATTCGCGACGCGCTCTCGCTGCCCGAGGAGGAGCGGCGCGCCCGGATGCGCCGGCTGCGTGGCTCGCTCGGCTCGATCTACGACTGGATGGCGGACTTCTTCCGCGCGTGGGCGCCCGCCCGCCGCGGGGAGGGCGCGCCGATGATCGAGACCACGCACGAGGAGCGGGAGGGCGCGCAGATGCGCGCCGCCGTGGACGGTTGAAGCGCGGTCACCGCGCGCGGGCGGCGGAGCGCCGTCCGGTGATCAACCCGGCGCGCGTCATCGAGCGCAAGCGGGACGGGGAGGAGCTGGAGGGCGCCGAACTGTCCGCCTTCATGCGGGCCTACCACGAAGGCAACGTCGAGGACTACCACCTCGCCGCGTTCCTCATGGCCGTCTACTTCCGCGGCCTGAGCGAGCGGGAGCTGGCTGCGCTGCTCGAGGTGATGATGGGCAGCGGCGCCACGGTGGACCTGGGCGCCGACCGAGCGCGCGCGGTGGACAAGCATTCGACGGGCGGCGTCGGCGACAAGATCTCGATCGCGCTGGCGCCGCTGGCGGCGAGCCTGGGCGTGCGGGTGCCGATGATCAGCGGCCGCGGGCTCGGCCACACGGGCGGCACGCTGGACAAGCTGGAAGCCATCCCCGGCTTCCGCACCGACCTGGACCTGGACACGTTCCGACGGCAGGTGCTGGAGCTGGGCTGCGGCCTGATCGGCCAGACGGCCCAGATCGCGCCGCTGGACCGCCGACTGTATGCGCTGCGCGACGTGACCGGCACCGTCGAGTCGATCCCGCTGATCTCGGCCAGCATCATGAGCAAGAAGCTGGCGGAGGGTATCGGCGGGCTGGTGCTGGACGTGAAGCGGGGCGGCGGCGCGTTCCTGCCGGAGCTGGACCGCGCCCTGGAGCTGGCGCGCACGATGGTGCGTCTGGGCGCCGAGCGCGACTGCCGCGTGGTCGCTCTGCTCACGGCGATGGACCGGCCGCTCGGCCACGCCATCGGCAACGCGCTGGAGACGGAGGAGGCGATCCTGACGCTGTCGGGGGAGGGCCCGGCGGACGTGCGGGAGCTGACCGTGGCGCTGGCCGCGGAGATGGCCGTGCTGGCCGGCGTGGCCGACGACCTGGAGGATGGCCGCGCCCGCGCAACTCGCGCGCTGGACGACGGCAGCGCGCTGGATCGCATGCGCCGCATCGTGGAGGCGCAGGGCGGCAACCCGTGCGTGCTGGACGACCCTGGGCTGCTGCCGGCCGCCCCGGTACGGCGGGTGGTGGAGTCGGGGCGGGACGGCTGGGTCACGGCCGTGGACGCGCGTGCACTGGGTCGCGCCGCGGTGGCGCTGGGCGCGGGTCGCCGACGCGTGCAGGACGACGTGGATCCGGCGGTCGGTTTCCACGTGACCGCGCGGCCTGGCCAGCGGCTGGAGCGCGGTGCACCGATCGCGACCGTCTACGCGCGCAGCGAGGCCGACGCGCAGGCGGGCGAGGACGCGGTGCGGAGCGCGCTGCGGATCGGGGAGGCGCGCGGAGCCGAGCCGCTGCCGCTGATCTCGCACCGCGTGGACGCGGCGGGCGTCACCGAGCTGGGCGCGCCCGCAACGTGAGCGAAGGCACACGCCTGCTGCTGTTCGACACCACGCACCACGCGCTGTGGGCGGAGGAGGTGGCGGGGCGGCACCAGGTACCGGTGGAAGTGGTGCCGGCGCCCGCCGACGCGCGCGCCGGCTGCGACCTCGCGCTCGAGCTGCCTTCGATCGACGTGGTGCGGCTGCGCGCCCAGCTCGAAGCGCTGGGCGTGCCGCACCGGCTCCACGTCAGAAGCGGAAGCGCGGGTTGACGCGCGGCCGCGCCGTGTCCGGCGACACGGTGCCCGTGTCGGTCGGATTGGCGGGATCGTACGGTCCGTAGCCGCCGAACGCGCCCGGGCCGTGCAGGTCGCACGCCTCGGTCGGCTCCGTGCCGGGGATGTAGATCTCCTCGTACACATGGTCGAGCGGACACCACTGCGTGGCGAGCTTGCCGCTCTGGTCGTCCACGCGGCGGGTGGTCAGCTCGGGCGGCCGCTGCCACTCCTGCGGGATGGCGCGCAGCGGCGACTCGCCGAAGTAGACCGAGCGCATGAAGTCGGCCCAGACGGGTGCCGCGTAGACGCCGCCCGCCGCGTTGGGCAGGATGGTCCGGCGCCGGTCGAAGCCGAACCAGACGCTGGCGAGCAGGTCGGGCGTGAAGCCGACGAACCAGACATCGGTCGCGTCGTTGGTCGTGCCTGTCTTGCCGGCGGCCGGCAGTTCGGCAGGCACGTTGCCGCGCGCGGGATCGCGGATGCTGTAGGCGCTGCCGTGGTCCACCACGTCGCGCATCATGTCGAGCATGACGTAGCTGGTCAGCGTGTCCAGCACCTCCTGCCGTTCGACGCGGCTCTCCCACAGCACGCGCCCCTGGTCGTCCTCCACGCGCACGATCGGCCGCGGCCGCACGCGCACGCCCAGGTTGTCGATGGCGGCGTACGCCTCGGCCACCTGCAGCGGGATCATGTCGGCGGAGCCGATGGCGATGGAGGGGTAGCGCGGGATCTCGGTGGTCACGCCCAGCCGCTGCGCGTACTGCACCACGGTCTCGAGGCCGACCTCCTGCGCCAGCTTCACGGCCACGGTATTGATCGACAGGCGCAGCGCCTCGCGCAGCGTCATCGGCCCCAGGAAGTCGCCCGTGTAGTTACGCGGCGACCAGACGGTGCCGTCCACCTGCTCGATGCGGAGCGGCGCGTCGAAGATGACGTGCGAGGCCGGGATGCCGCTGGCCAGCGCCGCGACGTAGACGAAGGGCTTGAACACCGAGCCCGGCTGACGGCGCGCCTGCGTGGCGCGGTTGAACTTGGAGTCGTCGAAGTCGCGCCCGCCGACCAGTGCGCGGATCTCGCCCGTACGCGGCTCGAGCACGACCATCATGCCCTGGAGGTACGTCACCTCCTCGCGGCCGGAGGCGCCGCCCTCGGCGCGCACTTCTTCGTAGGTCGGGTGCCGGAACGCCGGCTGCCCCTCGATGCTGGCCCAGCCGCGCTCCATCGCCGCGCTGGCGCGCCGCTGCATCTCGATGTCCAGCGTGGTGTGCACGCGCAGGCCGCTGCGGTACAGGTCGGCGCCGTATCTGTCGTCCAGCTCCTCGCGCACCCACTCGACGAAGTAGGGCGCCAGTTCCGACTCGTCGGCGCCGTACGGGGACTCGGGCAGCGGCGCGTCCTGGTAGCGCGCGACCTCGGACTCGCTGAGGTAGCCCTGCTCGCCCATCAGGCCGAGCACCAGGTTGCGCCGTTCGCGCGCCTGCTCCGGGTTGCGGAACGGCGAGAAGTAGCCGGGCCGGTTGATCACCGCGGCCAGCATGGCGGCCTCGGGCGGCGTCAGCGACGCGGCCGGCTTGCCGTAGTAGCGCTGGGCGGCCGTTTCGATGCCGTACCAGCCGTGGCCGTAGTTGATCTGATTCAGGTACGCCTGGAGGATGGCGTCCTTGCTGTAGACGTTCTCCAGTTCGATCGCGACCTTCAGCTCCTTCAGCTTGCGCGTGAAGCTCTGGTCGAAGCCGATCTCCTCGACGAACATGTTGCGCGCCAGCTGCAGCGTGATGGTGCTGCCGCCGCCGGGCCGGCCGAGCAGGCGGTTCCGCACCGCGCGCGCGTAGCCCCACGGATCAAAGGCGCCGTGCTCGTAGAAGCGGCGGTCCTCCACGGCCAGGAACGCCTGCGGCACGTGGTCGGGCAGGTTCTCCAGCGCGACGGGCGTGCGGCGCTCCTGGAACAGCTCGGCGATGAGCTGGCCGTCGTGGCTCAGGATGCGCGTCGACTTCTTCGGCTCCCACGCGTAGATCTGCGCGATGGACGGGCAGTCGTGGCAGACGTTGCGCCAGACGCCGAGCGCGACGCCCGCGCCGCCGGCCATGAGCACTAGCACGGCCACGACCATGCTCGCCAGCAGGCGCGGTCGGCGGCGCAGCGCGCGCCAGGGACGCTTCCAGAGCGGTGTCTCAGCCATTCTCCCGTACCAGTCTGCCCAGCTGTTCGTGGATGGATGGGTTGCCGGCGAGGTATGCGCCACCGGCCAGGATGTCGTCGCGGCCGTCCAGCAGCGTGACGACCGCGCCCGCCTCGCGAGCGATGAGTCCGCCGGCCGCGACGTCCCAGGGCGCGAGCTGCAGCTCCCAGAAGCCGTCGAACCAGCCGCACGCGACCCAGCACAGGTCCAGCGCCGCGGCACCCGCGCGGCGGATGCCGGAACTGGCCTTCAGCACGGCGGCGAACTGGCGCTGATACGCAGGGAGGTGCTCCGGGTTCTTGAAGGGATAGCCCGTGCCGATGAGGGCGTGTTCCATCCGCTCGATGCGCGAGGCGCGGATCGCCTCACCATTGCGGAACGCGCCGCCGCCGGCGCGCGCCGTGAACTCGTCGCCGTTGGCCGCGACCACGGCGCCCGCCACCGGCTGCCCCTCGTGCGCGACCGCGACGGACGCGGCGTAGGCGGGGAAGCCGTGCAGGTAGTTGGTCGTGCCGTCCAGCGGATCGACCACCCAGGTCCAGCCGACGCCGAGGCCGGCCGCTTCCGCGTCGGGCGCGCCCTCCTCGGCCAGGATGTCGTGGTCGGGGAACGCGGTGCGGATCACGGCCAGCGCGGCCTCCTCCGACTCGCGATCGACGCGGGTCACGAAGTCGGCCGCGGCGCCCTTGCTGCTCCATTCCGACACGTCCAGCCTGCCGCGCTCGGTTGCGTGCACGGCGGCGGCGGCGCGAGCGGCGCGCAGGGCCGTGTCCAGCAGGCGGTCGGCCTGGGCCGGGTCCGGCGTGGCGGTCGTGCGGCCTGGGTGCGGCGTCGGCTTCAAGGCTGCGGGATGTGCGCGGAATCTGGTCGGGGACGATGGTGCCGGGTAATCTAGTCGTCATGCCCGGCCGGTCCAGCGGCCGGTCCGAAGCCTGCATCGAAAGCCTCGTCCCGAGCAACGACGATCAGGAGGCGGTGATGGCGGAGCAGAGCCGGAAGCAGGCGAGTGGTGGCGCGGCAAGCGAGGGCATCCTCGTCGAGATCTGCGTGGAGTGCGGACGCGAGTACACGTTCGAGGACGAGCCGCCGCCGGACGACCTGACGTGCGAGAAGTGCGGCGGCCAGGTGTTCCGCTCCTACTTCGAGTCGGCCGAGGCGAGCGACGCCGAGCGGGACTTCCGCGAGACGACCGAGCGCGACACCGACCCGGACGACGCCGAGGGCGACGTCACGCGCGGCGACCTGGTCGACCTGGACCGGCTGTAGCATGGCCGACCCGCGTTTCAGCGGCTCGGGCGTCGCGCTGATCACGCCGTTCGACGACGACGGTCGGCTCGCCGAGGACGTGCTGCGCGCGCTGGTCCGCTTCCATCACGAGCAGGGCACCGACGCACTGATCGCCTGCGGCTCGACCGGGGAGGCGGCCACGATGTCGCCGGAAGAGCAGCGTCGGGTCACCGAGGTGGTGGTCGACGAGAACGCGGGGCGGCTGCCCGTCATCGTCGGCTGCGGCGGCAGCGCCACGCGCGACGTGGTCGCGCTGGCCGAGGCCGCCGTCGACGCGGGCGCCGACGCGCTGCTGGTCAGCGCGCCGCCCTACAACAAGCCGACGCAGCAGGGCCTGATCGCGCACATGCGCGCGGTGCTGGACGCCACGGACACGCCGCTCATCGTCTACAACGTGCCAGGCCGCTCGGCGGTGAACATCCAGCCGTCCACGATCGCGGCGCTGGCCGACGACGAGCGCGTGATCGGCGTCAAGGAAGCATCGGGCGACCTGTCGCAGGTGGCGCAGCTGGCGCGCCTGGTGCGCGGCCGGATGCTCCTGTGGAGCGGCAACGACGACCAGATCCTGCCGCTGCTGTCCCTGGGCGGCCGCGGCGTGATCAGCGTGCTGGCCAACGTGGCGCCCGCGGCGACGCACGAAATGGTGGACGCGTACCTGTCGGGCGACCCCGAACGGGCCACGGCGCTGCAGCTGGACCACCTGCCCCTGATCGACGCGCTGTTCTTCGAGTCCAACCCGATCCCGGTGAAGGCGGCGGTCGGCATGCTCGGCTTCCGCGTCGGCGCCATGCGCGCGCCGCTCACGGAGGCGACGGACGCGACGCGGCAGCGGCTGGAGGCGGCGATGCGCGACCTGGAGCTGCCCCGGCCGGCCGCGGCATGAACGCGACCCGCATCGTGGTGAGCGGCGCGACGGGGCGCATGGGCTCGATCCTGGGCGCGCTGGTCCGCGAGGCCGAGGGTGCGGAACTGGTGGGCGGCATCGCGCCCGCCGGCGAGGCGGACGGCTACCCGCGCGTGGAACCGGTCGGATCATGCGCGCCGCTCCTCGAGGACTGCGACGTCGTGATCGACTTCTCCGCGCCCGAGCAGCTGCGCGGCCTCGTCGAAACGCACGCGGAAACGCTGGCCGGGCGCGCGCTGGTGGTCGGTACCACCGGCATGGGCGCGGCGGAGCACGAGCGGCTGGACGGGCTCGCGGAGCGCGCGGCCGTGCTGGTCGCCGCGAACTTCAGCGTGGGCGTGAACCTGCTGCTGGGGCTGGCGGAGCGCGCGGCGCGCGCGCTGCCGGGCGACCGGTTCGACGTGGAGATCGTGGAGGCGCATCACCGTCGCAAGGCGGACGCGCCGAGCGGCACTGCACTGGCGCTGGGGAAGGCGGTGGCGCGCGGCCGCGAGGTGGCGCTGGAGGAGGTGCGGCGCGACGGCCGGACCGGCGGCACGGGCGAACGGCCGCGTGGCGAGATCGCGTTCCACGCGCTGCGCGGCGGCGACATCGTGGGCGAGCACCGCGTCCACCTGATCGGCGCGAGCGAGCGCATCGAGCTGGCGCACGCCGCCAGCGACCGCGCCGTGTTCGCCGAGGGCGCGCTGCATGCCGCGCTGTGGCTCGCGGGCCGCGACCCTGGCCACTACACCATGGCCGACGTGCTCGGCCTCTGATCATCGTACCCGGACCGACATGGACTACGAGACCATCCGCGACATCATCGCGAACGCGACAAAGAAGACGCCCGTGCGCGTGTACGTGCGGCACGAGGGGGCGCTGGACGTGGAGGCCGGAGAGGAACTGAAAGTCTTCCCGACGGGCGCCGGCACCACCATCCTGGTCGGGGAGTGGGACCGGGTGCGGCAGGCGCTGGACGCCGCGGGCGAGGCGGTGCTGTACCATCACCTCGAGAACGACCGGCGCAACTCGGCCGTGCCGCTGCTGGACCTCAAGGGCATCGGCGCGCGCATCGAGCCCGGCTCGGTGATCCGGGACGGCGTCGAGATCGGCGACCGCGTGATCGTCATGATGGGCGCCATGGTCAACATCGGCGCGGTGATCGGCGCGGGCACCATGCTGGACATGAACTGCGTGGTGGGCGCCCGTGCGATGGTGGGCGCCGACTGCCACATCGGTGCGGGTGCGGTCCTGGCCGGCGTGCTGGAGCCGCCCAGCGCGGAGCCGGTGGTGATCGAGGACGGCGTGCTGATCGGCGCCAACGCGGTGGTGCTGGAGGGTGTGCGCGTCGGGGAGGGCAGCGTTGTGGCCGCGGGCGCCGTGGTGACCGACGACGTCGAGCCGGGTGTGGTGGTGGCCGGCCAGCCGGCGCGCGTGATCAAGCAGATCGACGAGAAGACCAGACAGAAGACGGGGCTGCTCAAGGAGCTCCGCCGCCTGAACGACTGAGCCACAGGAGGAGACGCCGTGCCCGTCGCGACGATGCAGTTGCGGCCCGACCCCCTCGCCATCCCCGGCGTCCCCCACGGCGACCTGCTGTTCGCGCTGCTGGTCGCGTCGGCGCTCGGCGCCGCCATCGGACTCGAGCGCGAACTTAGCGGCAAGCCGGCCGGCTTCCGCACCAACCTGCTGATATGCCTGGGTTCCACGCTGCTGACGCACATCTCCACGCTGGTCGGAGAGGTGGGCGGGCTGGGTGCGGACCCCGGCCGCATCTCCGCGCAGATCGTGAGCGGCGTCGGCTTCCTGGGCGCGGGCACCATCATCCAGGCGCGCGGCAGCGTGACCGGCCTGACGACCGCGGCCACGCTGTGGGTGGTGGCTGCGATCGGCATCGCGGTGGGGACGGGCGCCTACGTCGAGGCGGTCGGCACGACCGCGCTGGTGCTGCTGGCGCTGTGGGTGCTGGGCAAGGTCGAGGGTCGGCTGGTGCGCGCCAAGCGCGAGCGTACCCTGACGCTGGAACTGGACCCGACGGCGGAGACCGTGCAGCTCGTGGAAGCGGTGCTGGACGGGGAGGGGCTGCAGCACCGGCTGGTCGAGCTGGACAAGCGCGGGGAAGAGTACATCGCGCAGTTCGAGTTGATGGGGCCGCCGGCCCGGCGCGGCGCGGCCGTGCGCACGCTTTTCGGCGCCGACTACGTGCGCCGTGTGACCACCGAATAGGTGCGGCGCGCGGTCTTCGACATGGCGGACGCGCGGCCGTCGCTGCGGCCGCCCGCAGACGCGGCCGAGCGGCTGCGTGCGGCGCTGGGCGACGGGTGGCGCCTCGAGGTGGTGGACGAGGCGGCCTCGGGCGTTGGCGATGGGGCGGCCGCTCTTTCCGCGGCCGGGCTGGAAACGGCGCGCGGCGCCGAAGTCTACGTCGGCTTCGGCGTGCCGGACGCGCTGCTGGACGCCGCGCCGGACCTGCGCTGGGCGCACACGGGCGCCGCGGGCGTCGGTTCCGTGCTGACCCCGCGCGTGCGCGGCGGCTCGTTCCTGCTGACCAACTCGGCGGGCATCCACGGCCCTCCCGTCGCGGAGACGGCGCTGGCCATGATCCTCCACTTCGCGCGCGGGCTGGACGTGGCCGTGCGCGCGCAGGCGCGTGCGGAGTGGGACAAACGCCCGTTCGACGCCGCGCCTCCGCTGCTGCGCGAGATCGGCGAGGCGACCGTGGGCGTGTTCGGCTACGGCGGCATCGGCCGCGAAGTGGCGCGGCGCGCGGGCGCCCTGGGCGCGCGGGTTCTCGCCGCGCGGCGACGCGGCAACGACGCGGAGCCAGGCGTCACCCTGCTCACGGGCACCGATCGGCTCGAGCGACTGCTCGACGAGTCGGACTACCTGGTGCTGTGCGCACCCGAGACGGACGAGACGCGCGGTGCGATCGACGGTGCCGCCCTGGCGCGCATGCGGCCGGACGCGGTGCTGATCAACGTCGCGCGCGGCGGACTGGTGGACGAGGACGCGCTGCTCGATGCGCTGCGGCAGGGGCGCCTGCGGGGAGCGGGGCTGGACGTCTTCGCCACCGAGCCGCTGCCAGGGGAGCACGCGCTCTGGCGCGAGCCGCGTGTCCTGATCACGCCGCACGTGTCGAGCTACGGCCGAGGCTACTGGCGTCGCGAGCTCGCGCTGATTGAGGACAACATCGAGCGCTACCTGGCCGGCCGACCGCTGCGCAACGTGGTGGACCGCAGCGCCGGCTATTAGGTTTCGGCCGTCTCTCCCCCCGCGACGAACCGTCTATCCAGAAATGATCGAGATCCTGAAGTCGGCCATCCAGCAGGGCGCCTCCGACATCCACATCAAGGGCGGCGACGTGATCCGCGCGCGCATCCGCGGCGAGCTGGTGCCGATCACGAAGCAGCGGCTGGCGCCGGAGCAGGCGAAGGCGCTGGCGGCGCAGTTGATCCCGAACGAGGAGGACCGCGAGCGGCTGGACAGCATCACGGACTACGACACCTCGTGGGGGGCGCCGGGCGTCGGCCGGTTCCGCGTGAACATCCTCAGGCAGCGCGGCGCGTTCGGCATCGTGCTGCGCTCCATCCCGTTCGAGGTGCCGACGCTGGAGGATCTGCGGCTGCCGGCGGTGCTGTCGAGCCTGGCCGAGCACGAGCGCGGCCTGATCCTGGTCACGGGCGTGACCGGCTCGGGCAAGAGCACCACGCTGGCCGCGATGATCAACCACATCAACAAGCGGTACCGCAAGCACATCGTCACGCTGGAGGACCCGATCGAGTTCCTGCACCGCGAGCAGCAGAGTTCGGTCACGCAGCGGGAGATCGGCCAGGACACCGACTCGTTCAATCGCGGTCTGCGTGCGGCGCTGCGTGAGGATCCGGACGTGGTGCTGGTCGGCGAGATGCGCGACACCGAAACGATCGACATCGCGCTGAAGGCGGCCGAGACCGGGCATCTGGTCATGTCCACGCTGCACACGCAGAACGCGGTCAAGACCATCTCGCGCATCGTGGCGGTCTTCCCGCCGCACGAACAGCAGATGGTGCGCGTGCGTCTGTCGGAGCAGCTGATCGGCGTGGTGAGCCAGCGACTGCTGCCCCGCATGGATGGCAAGGGCCGCATCGCCGCGGCCGAGGTGATGGTGGTGACCGGCGCCATCCAGGATGCGATCCGCGAGCCCGAACGGCTGTCCGACATCGCCGACTTCATCGCCGAGGGGCGCGAGCAGTACGGCTCGCAGACCTTCGACCAGCACCTGATGGACCTGGTGGCGGAGGGCACCGTGGAATTCGACGTGGCCAAGCACGCCGCCAACAACCCGGCCGACTTCGAGCTGAAGGTCCGCACGCTGGCGTAGCGGCCGCCGATGGAATCGCTGCGCGGGCTGCTGGTTCCGGCGACGACGCCGTTCGACCCCGTCACGGGCGACCTGGCCCCGGTCACGCTGCGCGAGAACCTGCGCCGCTGGGCCGCGGCGGGGGCGGACGGCGTGGTCCTGTTCGGATCGACCGGGGAGGGCGCGCTGCTGGACGCCGCGGAGAAGCAGAGCGCGCTGGAGTACGCGCGCGACGCGATCCCCGACCTGCCCATCGTCGCGGGCGCCGGCGCGGACGCGACCCGCGAAGTGATCCGCCAGGCGAAGGCGCTGGCCGACGCGGGCGCGGATGCCGTGATCGTGCACCCGCCCGCCTATTACGGCGCGACGCTCAACCCCGAAGCGATGCGCGAGCACTTCCACGCCGTTGCCGACGGCTCGCCGGTGCCCGTCGTACTCTACAACATCCCCAAGTACACGCACGTCGCACTGGAGGCGGGGCTGGTCGGCGAGCTCAGCCGGCACCCCAACATCGCCGCGATCAAGGACAGTTCGGGCGACCTCAAGCAGCTGGGCGATTTCGCGGACGCATGCCGCGGCGCGTGCGGCCTCCTGGTCGGCAACGGCACGCTGCTGTTCGCGGCGCTGGAGATGGGTGCGGCCGGCGGCATCGTGGCCGTCGGCCTGCTGGCACCCCGGGAGTGCGCCCGAATCCTGCAGTGGCACGGCGCCGGCCGCTTCGCGGACGCGGGGCGGCTGCAGGAACGCATCGCGCCCGTGCATCGCGAGGTCGTGGCGCGGCTGGGCGTGCCGGGCGTGAAGGCGGCGCTCGACCTGCTGGGCGGAACGGGTGGACCGCCGCGCGCGCCACTGCGGCCGCTGCGCGAGCGGGAGCGGACGCAGGTCGAGACGGTGCTGGCCGAGGCGGGGCTGCTGGACGGGGAGACATGATCGAGCGCATCGAAGAGCTACAGGAGCGGGTGCGGCCGGCGGCGGCCGACGAGCGCGAGCGGGCGCGGGAGGCAGTGCGCGCGCTGGCCAGGCCGCGCCTGACGGGAAGCGAGGAGGCCGCCGAGGTCGAGACCGAGCTGCGCGAGCGGTTCACGGGTCTGGGCTACGAGATCCGCGAGATGCCGTTCTCGTTCTCCGCACTGCCGGGCCGGTTCGGCGTGCCCGTGATCGGCGCGATCGCCGTGATCGGCTTCGGCCTGGCGACGCTCTTCATCGGGCTCGGCGCGCCGCTGGCCGCGCTGATCATCCTGATCGCCGCGCTGCTGCTGGCCGTCGCCGTGGGCTTCGCGGGCGGCTGGATGATGCGGCGGCTGCCGTGGGGCCGCCTGGATACCGCCAACTGGCTGGTGCATCGCCCCGGCGCCTCCCCGCGCCTGCTCGTGATGGCGCACCGCGACTCCAAGTCGCAGATGGTGCCGATCCTGTTCCGCTCGCTCGGCGCCGTGGCGACCGGACTCGCCTGGACCGCGCTGGTGATCGTGGCCGCCGTCGCCTGGACCACTGACGTGGAAGTGACGGGCGTGGCCGTGGTGCTGCTCGTGGTCGGTATCCTGGCCGCGCTGCCGCTGCTGCTCAGCTGGAGCGGCAACCGCTCACCGGGCGCGCTGGACAACGCCACGGGGCTGGCCACACTGCTCGGCCTGGCGCAGCGGCTGAAGGACGACCCGGAGGTCGCGTTCCTGGTGACCGACGGCGAGGAGCTGGGGCTGGCCGGCGCACGGGACGTGGCGGCACGGCTGCCGCGCGTCGAGGGCATCGTCAACATCGATGGCATCGACGACGACGGCTCGTTCCTGATCCTGGACCGGCACGGTGTGCCGCCGCGCGGCTACGCGCCACACCTGTCCAACTCGCTGTTCTCCGCCGCGCGCCTGCTGGACCTGCCGGTCGAGCGGCGTTCGCTGCCCATCGGCATCCGGGTGGACCACCTGCCGCTGGTGGCCGAGGGGCATGCTGCGCTGACGCTGATGCGCGGCCGTCGCAGCTCGCTCATGCGCGTCCACCTGGCGGGCGACGATGTCGACGCGACCAGCGGACGCGGCGTTGCGGACGCCGTCGCGCTGGTCGAGGGGGCGCTGGCCATCCGGCGCACCCCGTTCGCCTCCGCCGACGGCACGCTGCCCGAGGGGCTGCGCCCGCGCTGAGCACGTAGCAGGAAGCCCGCGGCGGGGACGGGCCGCGAGGGCACACCATCCGACGCTCCTGGACCGGCGCCTGTGCTGGCGGCCCCGTCACGCCCGCGGTAACCTTTCGGTTCGCGGACACTTCGCACTTCGATCCCCTGGTCATGCGTGGATACAACTGCCTGGTCGTCGTCGGCTCCCAGTGGGGCGACGAGGGCAAGGGCAAGATCGTGGACGTGCTCGCCGAGCGCGCGGACGTCGTCGCCCGTTACCAGGGCGGCGCCAACGCGGGGCACACGATCCATGTAGGCGAGGAGCAATTCGTCCTGCACCAGATCCCATCGGGGATCCTGTACCCGGACAAGCGCTGCCTGCTGGGCAACGGCGTGGTGCTGGACCTGGAGCAGTTCTTCGCGGAGATGGACGCGCTGCACGCACGCGGGCTGGACGCCGAGAGCCGCGTCGGCGTCAGCGGCCGCGCGAACCTGGTGCTGGAGTACCACCGGCGCCTGGACCGCGCCAGCGAGGCCAGCCGCGGGGAAGGGCGTATCGGCACGACGGGCAAGGGTATCGGTCCGACCTACGAGGACAAGATCGCACGCCGCGGCGTGCGCGTGGCCGACCTGCGCGTGCCGGAGCGGGCGCGTGAACTGATCGCCGCGGCCGCCGAACGCGCCAATCACCACATCCTGCAGCACGGCGGTGCGCCGGTCGACCCGACCGAGGTGACCGACCGGCTGCTCCAGAGCCGCGACCGCCTGCTCGGCCTGACCGTGGACGTGGGCGCCGAGATCGACGGCGCGCTGCGCGCCGGCCGGCGCGTGCTGCTCGAGGGCGCGCAGGGCGCGCTGCTGGACGTGGACCACGGCACCTACCCGTTCGTCACCTCGTCGTCCACCACCGCCGCCGGCGCCGCCGGCGGCGTCGGCATCGGCCCCACCGCGATCGACGCGGTACTGGGCGTGGTCAAGGCGTACACCACGCGCGTGGGCAGCGGCCCCCTGCCGACCGAGCTGGAAGGCGAGATGGGCGAGCGCCTGCGCGAACTGGGCGGAGAATACGGCGCCACCACCGGTCGGCCGCGCCGCTGCGGCTGGTTCGACGCCGTGGTCGTCCGCTATTCCGCGCGCGTCAACGGACTGACCGGACTGGCCCTGACCAAGCTGGACGTGCTGGACAGCTTCGATGAGATCCGCGTCGCCACCGGCTACCGCGCCGAAGGCGACACGCTGGACACCTTCCCCGCCGACCTGCCCCAGCTGGAAGGCGTCGAGCCCGACTACGAAACGCTGCCCGGCTGGCAGACCGACACCTCCTCCGCCCGCTCCATCCAGGACCTGCCCGCCGCCGCGCGCGCCTACATCGACCGCATCGAGGAGCTGACCGGCGTGCCCGTGTGGTACGTCAGCGTGGGCACGGGCCGGGAGCAGATCATCAGTCGCTGACGGCTCGCTGGCGCTCGCCGGGCTCGCTGCGCTCGCGGGGACGCGCCTGGCGGCGCGGGGACGCTCGCGTTCCGCTCGCGGGGACGGCTCACTTCGTTCGCCGGGGACGCTCGCTGCGCTCGCGGGACATCGCTACAGCGGGCGGGTCGGTTGCAGTTCCCGCGGCCGCAGGCCGCCTCCCCGCGCCGCCAGGCGCGTCCCCGCAAGCGCAGCGCAGCGTCCCCACCGGCCACGAGCCCCGGAGCCGGCCCGACCCGCCTCCCGCCAGCAGCCCTTGAGGCCGCCCCACCCTTTGCCTATCTTACTCGGCTCGGTAAATCCGGACGCAGTTCACGAACCGAGGGTGGTAGCAGGTGTTCGAGGAGCTTAGCGAAAAGCTGAACGCGGTACTCGGCGGGTTCCGGCAGCGGGGTGTGCTGACGGAGCCGATGATCCGTGAGGGTCTGCGCGAGATCCGCCGCGTGCTCCTGGAGGCGGACGTCGACTACCAGCTGACGCGGCAGTTCCTGTCTCGCGTGGAGGAGCGCGCGACGGGCGAGAAGGTGCTGAAGTCCGTGTCGCCGGGCGATCAGATCGTGAAGATCGTCCACGACGAGCTGGTGCACCTGCTGGGCGATTCGCCGAAGCCGCTGAGCGTGGGCGCGACGCCGCCGGCGATCGTGATGCTGGTGGGGCTGCAGGGGTCGGGCAAGACGACCACGGCGGCCAAGCTGGCGCTGCGGCTGCGCAAGGAGAACCGGCAGCCGACCCTGGCCGCGCTGGACGTGCGGCGGCCCGCGGCGATCGACCAGCTGGAGACGCTGGGCCGGCAGGTGGACGTGCCGGTGCACGCGGAGCGGGATCAGCCGGACGTGGTGGCGATCGCGCGGCGGGCGGTTCAGGAGGCGCGCTCCGAGAAGCGGCGCGCGGTGATCCTGGACACGGCGGGCCGGCTGCAGATCGACGCGGAGCTGATGGACGAGCTGCGTCGGTTGAAGGCGGAGGTGAAGCCGGACGAGGTCCTGCTGGTCACCGACGCGATGATCGGTCAGGAGGCGGTGCGCGTCGCGCAGGGCTTCCACGACGCATTGGGTCTGACGGGCGTCGTGCTGACCAAGATGGACGGCGACGCGCGGGGTGGCGCGGCGCTGTCGATCCGCGAGGTGGTCGGCGTGCCGATCCGCTTCGTGGGCGTGGGTGAGCGGCCGGACGCGCTGGAGCTGTTCGACCCGCAGCGCATGGCGGATCGCATCCTCCAGCGCGGCGACGTGGTCGGGCTGGTAGAGAAGGCGCAGGAGCTGGATCAGCAGGAGACGGAACGGCTCGCCAAGCGGGTCGCGAAGGAAGGGAAGTTCGATCTGGAGGACTTCCTGACCGCGATGCGGCAGATGCAGAAGCTGGGTCCGCTCGGCGATCTGCTGAAGATGGTGCCGGGCGTGGATCACAAGATGTTGAAGCAGGCGCAGCTCGATCCCAAGCGGATCAAGCACGTCGAGGCGATCGTGCTCTCGATGACGCCGGAGGAGCGCAAGCGACCCGAGATCCTGAACGGGTCGCGCCGCGCGCGGATCGCGCGGGGCTCCGGTCGGTCGGTCCAGGAAGTGAACCGGCTGATGAAGCAGTTCAAGGACATGCAGAAGATGATGAAGCGTATGCGCGGCATGGGGCTCGGCGGCCTGATGGGCGGCGGCGGCCTCGGCGGCCTCGGAGCGGGGATGAAGCTCCCTGGTTTGCCGCGCATGAGGTGACCGAGCGGGTCACGACCGTCCAACCAAAGGACTGAACGACAATGGGTGCACGTATCCGTCTCCGGCGCGTCGGCCGGAAGAAGCAGTCGAGCTTTCGCATCGTGGTGACCGACCGTGCGGCGCCGCGCGATGGCGCGTATGTCGAAGCGATCGGCTTCTACAACCCGCGCCGCCAGCCGGCCGAGCTGCGGCTGGACATGGACCGGGTCACGTACTGGCTCGGCAACGGCGCCTCGCCCACGGACACGGCGGCCTCGCTGATCCGCAAGGCGCGCGCGGGCGGCGACGAGTCGGTCAAGCTGTACGGAGCGGAGGAGCAGCCGGACCGGGATTCGTCCCCGACCGCGGTGCGGGCGCGTCGTTCGGAGCGCACCAAGCCGAAGGCGAAGGCGGCCGAGGCCGAGGCGCCGGAGGCCGAAGCGGCACCGGCCGAGGGCGACGCCGTCGCCGAGGCGCACGCGCAGGCCGATCCGGACGAGGCGAAGGCGGAGGCCGAAGCGGCCGAGGTCAGCGCCGATTCGGAGGCCGAGGCCAACGCCGAGGCCGAGGAACCCAAGGCCGAGGAGTAAGGGCCGATGGCGGAGGGCTCCGACCGGCCGGAGTGGCTGGTCGTGGGCCAGATCACCAAGGCCCACGGCGTAAAGGGCGAGCTGCTGGTCTGGCCGCTCACCGACTCACCGGAGGCAACGTACGCGCCGGGGCGGCGCCTGTGGGTGGGTGAGGCGAGTGGCGAGCTGGGCGAGTCGCCGCTGGAGGTGGAGGTGGAAGGGGTGCGGCCGTATCGGCGCGGGCTGCTGGTCAGCCTGGCCGGCTACGAGTCGCGGGACGCGGTGGAGGAACTGCTGCGCCGCTACGTGCTGCTGCCGGCCGACGAGCTGGAGCCGCGCGAGGAAGGCGAGGTCTTCTACCACGAGCTGCTCGATTCGGAGGTCGTCACGGTCGACGGCGCGGTGGTCGGGCGGGTGCGCGAGGTCTACGAGACCGAACCGGCGCACCTGCTGGAGGTGAAGGGCGAGCGTGGCGTGCACCTGGTGCCGTTCACGCGGCAGATCGTGAAGCAGGTCGAGCCGGGCGAGCGGATCGTGATCGATCCGCCGGAAGGCCTGCTCGACGTCTGAAGTCGATGCGGATCAACGTCGTCACGCTGTTCCCGGACTTCTTCGCCGGACCGCTCGGGACGAGCATAACGGCGCGGGCTGCGGCGGCGGGTCTGGCGGAGTATCGCGCGATCGATCTGCGGGAGTACACGCACGACCGCCATCGTACGGTGGACGACTATCCGTACGGCGGCGGAGCGGGCATGGTGCTGAAGCCGGAGCCGTTCTTCGAGGCGGTCGAGGCGCTGGCGCCGCGGGGACCGGTGGTGCTGATGTCGGCGCGGGGCAGGACGTTCCGCCACGACGACGCCGTCCGGTTCTCGCTGGAGGACGAGCTGACGCTGCTGTGCGGCCACTACAAGGACGTGGACCAGCGGGTGGCGGAGCATCTGGCGACGGAGGAGCTGTCGCTGGGCGATTTCGTCCTGACGGGCGGTGAGGTGGCGGCGCTGGCGGTGATCGACGCGACGGTGCGTCTGTTACCGGGTGCGCTGGGCGAGCACGAGTCGGCGGCGACCGACTCGTTCTACGACGGTGGGCTGTTGAGCCCGCCCTCGTACACGAGGCCGCAGGAGTATCGCGGTCACGAAGTGCCGGACGTGCTGCGGTCGGGCGACCACGCGAAGGTGGAGGCGTGGCGGAGGGAGGCGGCGGAACGGCTGACGCGAGAGCGGCGGCCGGACCTGTGGCGGCATTACATTGGGGAGTGATCATCGGCCGGTGCGTCCGGCCCGAGACGTTGGGAGACAGCCATGGACATCGTACAGGAAGTGACGCGGGAACAGCTCCGCGAGGACGTTCCGGACTTCGCGCCGGGTGACACGCTGCGCGTGAACGTGCGCGTGCGCGAGGGCGACAAGGAGCGGCTGCAGGCGTTCGAGGGCGTGTGCATCGCACGCAAGGGCGCCGGCATGACGGAGACGTTCACGGTCCGCAAGGTGTCCAGCGGCGTGGGCGTGGAGCGCATCTTTCCGGTGCACTCGCCGGCGCTGGAGTCGGTGACGGTGACGCGGCGTGGCCGCGTGCGCCGCGCGAAGCTGTACTACCTGCGCGAGCGGCGCGGCAAGTCGGCGCGCATCCGCGAGAAGCGCTAGGCCCCGAGCGACGATGGGGGAGCGACCGGCAAGGCGACGTCGCCGCCGTCGGGCCCTGATCACGCTGGAGCGCCGCCTCTGGGAGGACGGCGTCGAGTATGTCGCGGGAGTGGACGAGGCCGGCCGCGGCCCACTGGCAGGACCGGTGGTCGCCGCGGCCGTCGTCTTTCCGGCGGGCACGCGCGGCGTGAAGGGCGTGAACGACTCCAAGTCGGTGCCGGAGGAACAGCGGCACGAGCTGGCGCGGGCGATCCGGCGGCGTGCGCTGTGCTGGGCGGTCGGCGCGGCCAGCGCGCGCGAGGTGGACCGGCTGAACATCCTGCGCGCGAGCCACCTGGCGATGCGGCGGGCGCTGTCGCGACTCAGCGTGGAGTGCCAGCACGTGATCGTGGACGGCCTGCCCGTGCCCGACCTGGGCGACGAGCAGACCGCGGTGGTGGACGGCGACGCCAAGGTCCACTGCGTGGCCTGCGCGTCGATCCTGGCCAAGGTCACGCGCGACGAACTGATGCGGCGGCTGGCGCGGCGCTACCCCGCCTACGGCTGGGAGACCAACGTCGGCTACGGCACGCCGGAGCACCGGGAGGCGCTCAAGCGGCTGGGCCCGACACCGCACCACCGCATGACCTTCGCGCCGCTGCAACTGACCCTCGAGATCTGAGCCATGCACAGCGAGCATCTGCAGAACGTCAGCTTCGTCTGGGTCGTGCTGGGCTGGTTCGTGGCCGTCGCCGCGACCTCGATCGGCGTGGTTGCCCTCGCCGCCGCCGGCATCATGGATACGGACGGTACGCCCGCCGTGTGGGCGGTGCTGTGCGTCGCGATCGGCTTCTGGATCGGCGGCTACATGACCGGCACGCGCGACATCGAGGCGCCCATCCTGCACGGCATCGGCATCGGCCTGACCAGCCTGCTCGCCTGGTTCCTGCTCAACGTGGTCGTCGCGCTGTCCGCCGCGGAAGGGCAGTGGGTATCGCTCTCGCCGGTGACCACCGCGGCGCTGCTGCTGCTCCAGATGGTCGCGGCCGTCGCCGGCGCGTGGGTCGCGGATCGCAGGGCGCTGCGCGGGCAGAGCCTGACCGGGGACTGAACAGCGGGCTTGGGGCTTGGGGCTTGGGGCTTGGGGCTTGGGGCTTGGGGCTTGGGGTTCGCGGGGGTGTCGCAACTCGCCGCGGGAGCTTGGACAACCGGGCCAAACAGCCAACGGCCAATGGACCGAGGCCGGGGTTTCGACTAGCTTGGCGCGGGCCGGTAGCTCAGCCGGTAGAGCAGTGGACTTTTAATCCAACGGTCGTGGGTTCGAGTCCCACCCGGCCCATGGTCGTTCGTGCCGCATCGCCGGAACGGAGGTGCGGCATTTTCTTGTGCGGACAATCCGTTTGGTGATGCTGGAAACGTTATTCGCCGGGCCTGTCGGCCCGCTGCTCATCTTCCTGCTGCGCATCGTCGACGTCTCGCTCGCGACGTCGCGACTGCTGCTCGCCGTGCGCGGCAACCGCGTGATCGTGCCGGTGATCGGCTTCTTCGAATCGCTGATCTGGCTGTTCGCGGTGAGCGCGGCGATCGGCTCGCTGAACAGCCCCCTGCACATCATCGGCTACGCGGGCGGCTTCGCCGCGGGCAACGTGGTGGGGCTGTGGTTCGAGGAGAAGATGGCGCTGGGCCTGTCCACGGTTCGGATCATATCGCGCCACGGCGGCGTCGAACTGGCCGAGGCGCTGCGCGAGCACGGCTTCGGCGTGACCGAGTTCGCCGGCCAGGGTCGCGAGGGCACGGTCGAGGTGGTCTACACGGTCGTGCGGCGCCGCCAGGTGCCCAAGGTCTTCAACGAGGTCGCGCGCTGGGACCCGGACGCGTTCGTGACCGTGGAGTCGCCCAAGGAGATCCGCCGCGGCTGGATGATGGCGCGACGACATTGACGGCTCGCTGGCGCTCGCGGGGAGGCTCGCTGGCGCTCGCGGGGAGGCGCCGCCTCAACCCATCAACCGGGTTCCAGGACCGAGTGGGCGCGATCGGCGGTGTTTGCCGATCCGAGGAGGCCCAGGGCGGCTCTGTTGGGCGGTCGTCCCACAAACCCGCGGCCGCAGGCTGCCTCCCCGCGAGCGCAGCGAGCCTTCCCGCGGCCGCAGGCCGCCTTCCCGCGAGCGCAGCGAGCCTTCCCGCGGCCGCAGGCCGCCTTCCCGCGAGCGCAGCGAGCCGTCACGGCATCGAATCTGCTCCGCTGAAGCGGTATGCGGAACCTGCTGAAACCACTGCCGATCGCGGCTCTGGCGGCCTGTGCCTCGCTGCCCAGTTTTGCGGGTGAGGACGTCGGCTGTCGCTCGACGATCACGCCGGACGGGGAGCGGGCGGCGGATCCCGTCGTTTGGGTGAACGTGGAGGACGACGAGGACCGGCGCTTCCAGGATGCGTGGTGCGTGGCGGTGGGGCCGGCGGTTCGCTACGCGCCGCCGGCGCGGTCGGCGGTGGCGACGGGGGTGCCGGGCGGCGGCGATACGGTGGAGGCGCCGGGGCTGCCGCGGATCGACTCGCTGCTGGTGGTCGCGTTCAACGCGCACATCGGCGATGCGGACCTGGAGCGGCTGGTCGGCGACATCCGTAGCGGCGCCTTCACGGGCGAGCCGGTGGAGCATTTCGCGCTGCTGATGCAGGAGGTGCATCGCAGCGGCGACGTGGTGCCGCCGGCGGACGAGCTGCCGGCGGGCGCGCAGACGGCCAGTGCGGTGGAGTCGCCGCCGGGGCGTGACGACATCGTCGACGACGCGCGCGCACTGGGGCTGCACCTGCTCTACCTGCCATCGATGCGGAGCGGCGTGCTGCCGGAGACGCAGGAGGACCGCGGCAACGCGATCCTGTCCACACTGCCGCTCCATGCGCCGCGGGGGTTGGAGCTGCCCATGGGTCTGCAGCGTCGAGTGACGGCGCTGGCGTGGGTGAACGCGGCCGACAACACGGGCGTGCCCTGGCAGCTGGGGCTGGCGTCCGCGCACCTGGACAATGCCGAGGTGAACCAGCTGCTGGGCAGCCTGGGCGCGATCCGCGGCCGGCAGGCGGGCGGGCTGGTGCGCATGCTGCCCGACGAGGGCGCACTGGTGGTGGGCGGCGACTTCAACACCTGGTTCGGCGAGACGATGGAGCGCGCGTACCGTCGCATGCGCCACCATTTCCCCTACCCGCGCGAGCCGCAGAGCCAGCCGACGGCCATCCGTCTGGGTGAGGGGCGCGTGCTGGACTACCTGTTCTTCCGCGGCCCGCGTGGCTGGTCGCTGGACGATGCGCGCGCGCCGTCCATGTACGGCTCGGACCACTACCCGGTCTACGGCTGGGTGGTGGTGGGGGAGGGGCGTCGTGAGGTGCCGGCGGGCGAGCCGGCGACGGAGGCGGAGGCGCCGCAGGCCGACGCGCCCGACGCGGCAGGAGCCGGTGTGGCCGGTGCCGACGTGACCGGTGCCGACGTGACCGGTGCCGACGTGACGGGGGCGGAGTAGCCGAACGTCCGCGCCGCTCGTCCCGGGCAGGCGCTCACTGCCACCCGCGGGCGCCGTCCATGCTCCACAGCGCACGCTTCTTGCCCGACTGCACGCGCGAAGTCGCGTACGGGCGCGCAGGGGCGCCCGCGATACGGGCGGGATCGGGGAGACGGGGATGAAGGAGCGATTCGGCAGCTGGTGGAGGCGCGGTCGCGTGCGGACGGTTCCGTTCGTGCGCTTCTTCCTGTATTACGCGCTGCTCATCGCGGCGGCGATCACGCTGATCCAGCTGGTGCCCGCGGTGCGGCAGGCGTTCATCGCGCCGATCGCGATCTCGGGCGTGGGGGACGAGCTGCCGTTCACGGACGCCGGGACGCCGGGGACCCGCTCGCCGGCGACGCTGCAGACGCCGTCGGTCCAGCCGGCGCCCGCCGGCAGCGCGGACGAGATCGTCGAGCGGACCATCACCACACTGCTGATCACACTGGGCGCGCTCTCGCTCGTCCTGCCGGTGGCGTGGGTGTACATGTTCACGCGTCGCCTCCGCTACGACCCGTCGCTGGCCCAGTCGGTGATGGTGCTGCCGCCGGTGGTCGCCGGGATCACGGTCGTGGTCAAGAACAGCATCGCGCTGGCGTTCAGCCTGGCCGGCATCGTGGCGGCCGTGCGCTTCCGCAACACGCTCAAGGACCCCAAGGACGCCGTGTTCGTCTTCCTGGCCATCGGCATCGGTCTGGCCGCGGGCGTGCAGGCGCTGGACGTGGCGCTGGTGATGTCCTTCTCGTTCAACCTGCTGGTGCTGCTGCTGTGGAAGTACAACCTGGCCGCGGTCTACTCGGGCGTTTCGGATCGCCAGGCCGCGCTGTCCGTGGGCGATCAGGAGCTGCTGCGCGTGCGGCGCCGCGAGCAGCGCGAGCACGAGCGGGAGCTGGCCGACCGGCTGGACAGCGAGATCGAGCCGGACGGCATGCTGCTGGTGCACTCGGCCGTGCCCGAGACGGCGCGTCGTGCGCTGGAGGTCTCGCTGGAGAGCCTGGCCAAGGAGTGGCAGTGGGTGGAGGAGCCGGAGTGGAACGACAAGGTGGCGACGCTGCGCGTGCTGGTGCAGTTGCGCAAGAAGACCGACCCCGCGGAGCTGCTGGGGGAGGTGGACGACCGCTGGGCGCCGTACGTCGCGGCCGCGGAGTACGTATCGCTGAGGCCGCGCTCGGCCGACGAGGAAGAATGACGATGAAGTCGATGAAGTGGGTTTGGGGTCTGGCCGCCGCGCTGGCGCTGCCGACGGTGGCCGCGGCGCAGACCGGGGGCACGGACGAGGTCGCGGGCGGGGCCACGCCGCCGCCGGGCGCGCGCGGGGAGGCGGGCTGGGCCGAGGTCGTGGCCGGGCCGCGCTACGACGCGGGAGTGCTGCAGCGCCTGCTGCTGGGCGACGGCTGGCGGCACGTGTGGCTGCGCACGATCCGGGTGCCCGTCCTGGACCTGGAGCGCTTCGCGGGCGGGCTCGAGCCGGTGGAGCAGGGCGGCGGCAACCAGAGCATCACGCTGCACTTCGAGGCGGAGGACGGCCGCGAGTACGTGTTCCGCTCGACGGACAAGTTCATCGAGAAGGCGCTGCCCGAGGACGCGCAGAACACGATCATCAACCGCGGCTTCCAGGATGCGGTCAGCAACCTCTATCCGGCGGGCGCGATCGCCGTGTCGGAGTTGCTGGACGTGACGGACATCCTGCACGCGCGGCCGTGGCCGGTGGTGATGCCGGACGACGCGCGGCTGGGCGAGTACCGCGAGACGTTCGCCGGCATGCTGGGCACGATCGAGGAGACGCCGAACGAGGGGGAGGGCGACGTGGCGCTGTTCGAGGGCGCGCGCACCGTCGCCGGCTCCGAGACGTTCCTCGAGCATCTCGAGGAGACGCCGGCGCACCGGCTGGACCGGCGCGCGTACGTCAAGGCGCGGCTCTTCGACTACATCATCGGCGACACGGACCGCGGTGCCGACCAGTGGCGCTGGGCGCGCTACGACGCGCCGGCCGAACTGCGCGAGGCGGGCGTCGAGTACCTGTGGCAGCCGATCCCGCGCGACCGCGACTGGGCGTTCGTGGATGCCGGCGGCTGGCTGGTCACGCTGGCGGCCAAGGGCTATCCCAAGCTGGTGAGCTGGGACGCATCATATCCCAGCGGGCGCGGCCTCAACTTCTCGTCGTGGGAACTGGACCGCCGGCTGATGCCCGGCGTGCCGTGGCCCGAGTGGCAGGCGGCCGCGCGGGAGCTGCAGGCGTCGCTGACGGACCAGGCGATCGAGGCGGCGATCCGCTCGCTGCCCGAGCCGTGGGTGGCCGAATCCGCGGACGAGCTGATCGGCGCGCTGAAGGCGCGGCGCGACAACCTGCTGACGCCGGCGCGCGAGTACTACGACGAGATGGCGGCCGAGCCCGACCTGCACGGCACGGACGAGGCGGATCGCGCGGAGATCGTGCGCAACCCCGACGGCTCGGTGGACGTGCGGCTGTACGCGGCCGAGGCGGCGCGCCCCTACTTCAGCCACCGGTTCCCCGCGGACGAGACGGACGAGATCCGGCTGGACCTGCACGGCGGCGACGACCGCGCGGCCGTGACCGGCCAGGCGGGCACCGGTTCGATGATCGTGCGCATCGAGGGTGGCGGCGGCGACGACGTGCTGGAGGACCGCGGCACCACGCGCGCCTGGCACCCGCGCACGGTGCTGTACGACGATCGCGGCGACAACCGGCTGGAGGGCGGGCCGCTGACCTGGATCGATACCGACGATTACGATCCCCCGGCTGCGCCGTCCGACTGGATCGTCGGTCACACGGGCGGCAACCCGCGCGACTGGGGCGAGACCAGCGGGTTCTCGCCTCGCTGGGGCTACGGCGAGGGGGCGGGCATCATCCTGGGCGCGGGCTGGACCCGCACGCGCTACGGCTTCCGGGCCGACCCGTTCCTCTACCGCTACGGCGCGGACGTGCTGTACGCCACGCGGGACGGCGGCTTCGGCGTGCGCGGCTTCATCGAGAACACGCTGCGCAACAGCGACTGGTCGCTGGGCATCGCGGGCAGCGCGGTGCAGTTCGATGCGTTCCGCTTCTACGGCTACGGCAACGAGACGCCGGACCTGGCCGACGAGGACGACGCGCTGGTGCTGCAGGACCGGATCGAGGTGGACGTGGCGGCGATCTGGCGCCGCGGCCCGCTCGAGGCCGCGTTCGGCCCGCGCTTCGTGCTGACCGACCCGCGCTACGACGCCGACGCGCCGGTGGCGGGGCTGGGCGAGTTCGGCGCGTACGAGCAGGCGCACGCGGGCGCGGCGGCGCGCCTCGAGTACGACCGCAGCGCCGCGGAGCCGACGGGCTCGGGGCTGCGCGCGTGGATCGGCGCCGAGGGCTACCCGGCGGGCCGGGACCTGCCGGGCGAGTTCGGGACCGCGGGGGCTGAGCTTTCGGGCTCGGTGGCGTTGCCGCTGCGCGCCGCGCTGGCCGCGCGGGTGGGCGGCCGTCACGCGTTCGGGGATTTCCCGGTGCAGGAAGCGGCCACCATCGGCGGCCGCGAGAGCGTGCGCGGCTATCGGTATCAGCGCTACACGGGCGAGTCCTCCGCGTACGGTTCGGCCGAGCTGCGTCTGGAGCTGTTCGATCTGGAACTGCTGACCAAGGGGCGGCTGGGCGTGCTCGGCTTCGCCGACGCGGGCCGCGTCTGGGTGGACGGCGAGGAGTCGGATGTCTGGCACGACGGATACGGTGGCGGCCTGTGGTACAGCACGCTCGGCCGCACGCTCTCGCTGGTGTACGGCTACGGCGATGAGGGCCGACTGTACCTGAACGTGGGGATGCCGTTTTGAACCAGCCGTCGGGCGCGGGTGCGCGCCAGCGTGTGCTGCGCTTCGAGGTGCCGGACGCCGGCTCGTTCGACCGCCTGGTGCGGGAGGGTGCGCCGTTCGGCTCGGCCGAGGGCGAGCTGCAGGTGGAGGCGTTCCGCGACGTCTACTACGACACGCGCACGGGCGACCTGGAGCGGCGCGGCGCGCTGGTCCGTGTGCGTCTGCGGGAGCAGGGGCCGCGCGAACTGCTGGTGGACGTGTGGGAGGACGACCAGCCCCGGGGTCGGCGCCAGCGTCTGGAATCGCCGCTGCCGGAGGAGGATGCGCTGTTCGAGGGCGGTTCCGACGCGGCGCGGCGGGTGCGCGCGCTGGTGGAGCCGAAGCGGCTGCGCCCCGCCCTGGAGGTGGAAGTCCTGCGCCGCTGGCGGGAGATCGACGGCGGTGAGGAGCCGCTGCGCGTGGCCTACGACGCGATCACCGTGCGCCGCGGCGAGCTGTCGGCCGACCTGTACGAGATCGAGCTGCGCACCGGCAGTGGCGAGAACGAGCGGCTGCGCGGCGTGGTCGAGCGGCTGGAGAGCGAGCACGGGCTGCGCGTCACGCTGAGCGGCCGCGCCGCGCGCGCGCGGGACGCGATCGAGGAGCGGCAGGCGGGCACGCTGGCCATGGAGATCCGCGCGGCGCGCATCGCGGCGGTGGTGCCGCTGCGGGACGGCCGCATCGGCTTCCTGCCGCGTGAGAACGGCTGGACGGTGCCGAGCGGGCCGGGGCACGGCACCAGCGCCTGCCGCACCGTGCTGCGCGAGACGCTGGGCCGCGGAGCGGGGCGCATCCGGCTGCTGGACCGCTTCGCCGGGGCGGGTGCGCGACCGGCGGTCGAGGTCTGGCTGGCCGACCTGAGCGGCACGCCCGCGGACGAGGACCGGCCGCTGGAGTGGCTGGAGGTGGAGCGTGCGCTGGACGCGGCGGGCAGTGAGCGGCTGCGGGACACGACCACGCTGTCGGCGCTGAACGCGGTCGCGCGCGCGGACCTGCCACCCATCGGCAGCGTGCCGACGGACACGGCGCCGGCGGACGACCCCATGCCGCGCATCGAGGTGGAGGAGGAGCTGGAGGACTCGGAGCCGCAGCTGCCGCCGGAGCACCTGCTCAACATGGAGCTGAGCCGCCAGGCGTTCGACGAGCGGATCCTGGTCATGGCGGAGGATCCGGAGGTGCCGCTGCTGGAGCGCGTGCGCTTCCTCAGCATGTTCGGCTCGCGGCAGGACGACTTCTTCATGACGCGCGTGGCCGGGTTCAAGGACCAGCTCGCGTCGGGTCGCGACAAGCGCACGCTGGACGGGTTGAGCGCGGCGCAGCAGCTCCAGGCGATCGGCATCCGGGCGCGGCGCATGAGCCGGCGCGCGTACCGGCTGCTGGTGGAGGACCTGCTGCCGTCGCTGCAGGCGGAAGGCATCCACGTGCTGCGCTGGTCGGAGCTGGACGAGGACGAGCGGGCCGAGCTGCGCAGCACCTATGCGCGGCACGTGGAAGCCGTGCTGACGCCGCTGGCGTCGGACCCGAGCCACCCGTTCCCGCACATCCGCAACCTGCGGCCGGCCATCGCCGCGCTGCTCAAGCTGCCCGAGAGCGACTCGCCCCGTTTCGCGGCGATCGAGCTGCCGGGCGATCTGCCCCGCTTCGTGCCGGTGCGCGGCGGCCGGCAGTTCGTGCCGCTGCGCGAGGTGATCCTGGCCGGTCTGCCCGAGACCTATCCCGGGGTGGAGGTCGTGGAGGCGCACGCGTTCCGCGTGACGCGCAGCGCCAACCTGCGCCTGGGCGGCAAGCGCGTGCAGGACGTGCTGCAGGCGGTGGAGGAGGCGGTGAACCGCCGTCCGTTCCGCTACGTCGTGCGGCTGGAGGTGGACCGTTCGATGCCCGAGCGCATGCGCGCCATGCTGCTGCGCGAGCTGCAGCACGAGGCCGAGGAGCGGGTCGTGCTGCTGGGCGCCGAGGACGTCTACACCGTGGACTGGGAGATTGACCTGGCGGCGCTGGCGGAGATCGCGGACATCGACGATCCGTCGCTGCACTTCGCGCCGGTGGAGCGTGAGGACCCGTTCGAGTTCGACGGCCCGCTGCTGGACGAGCTGGAGCGCGGCGACCGCATGGTCCGCTTCCCGGAGCACTCGTTCGAGGCCACGGTCGGCCGCTTCCTGCGCGAGGCGTCGCAGGACGACGACGTGGTCTCGCTCAAGGTCACGCTGTATCGGACGGACCCGTCATCGCCGGTGGTCGAGTCGCTGATCGAGGCGAGCCGGCGCGGCAAGGAGGTGGCCGTGCTGGTCGAGCTGAAGGCCAGCTTCGACGAGGTGCGCAACATCCAGTGGGCGCGGGAGCTGGAGTCGGTCGGCGCGCGCGTGGTGTTCAGCCCGCCGCAGTACAAGGTGCACGCGAAGATGGCGCTGGTGGTGCGGCAGCGGGACGGGGAGGCGCCGCGGCGCTACGCCTACATCGGCACGGGCAACCTGAACGCGCGCACCGCGGCCTCCTACGTGGACGTGGGCGTGCTGACGGCAGATCCCGAGGTGTGCGCCGAGGTCGGCGACCTGTTCAACCTGCTGACGGGTTACGCGCCGCGCGTGCGCTTCCAGGAGCTGCTGGTCGCGCCGTTCACCATGCGCCAGCGCATGCTGGAGCTGATCGAGCGGGAGACGGCGCACGCACGTGAGGGTCGGCCGGCGCTGATCCGCGCGCAGTTCAACGGGCTGTCCGACCGGCGCATCATCGCCGCGCTGTACCGCGCCGCGCGCTCGGGCGTGCGCATCGAGATGGCCGTGCGCGAGATCTGCTGCCTGCGGCCGGGCGTGCCGGGGCTGTCCGACAACATCCGCATCGTCAGCCTGCTCGGCCGCTTCCTGCAGCACGCGCGCATCTTCCACTTCGCCAATGGCGGCGAGGACGAATACTACATCGGCTCGGCGGACCTGCGGCCGCGCAACCTGGCCAAGCGTGTCGAACTGGCGGCGCCCGTGACCGACCCGCGCCACCGCGAGATCCTGGACGGCATGCTGAGCACGATCCTGCACCACCCGGACGCGTGGGTGCTGCAGGCGGACGGCCGCTTCGCCCGCGACGACGAGCGCGTCGGTCCGCTCAGGGCCGGCACCGCGGAGCCCGTGCGGGAGCGATCCTTGCGCACCTGAGCGATCGCCGCCCGAGCCGTCCCGCCGGCAGTGCGGGACCGGTCCGGCCGGTCGCGAGGCGGGAGCGGACCCGCCCGCTGCATCGTTCCCTCGCTCCGCGCAGGAGGTATCGACATGGCCGATCCCCGAACGACGCCGGGTGCCACACCGCCGCCGGCCCGCGGCGGGCGTGGCTGGGGCTGGATCCTCGGGCTGATCATCCTGATCGCCGTGGTCTGGCTCGTCTTCGAGATGTGGGGTGGCGAGCCGGAGACGGTCGAGGCGCCGGTGGCCGAGGAAGTGATCGGGGAGGAGTCGATCGGACCGGAGCCGATGCCGGAGCCCGCGGCAGAGCCGGCCGTCCAGCCCGACTTCGGCGACACCGAGAACATGGAGGGCGGCGATCCGCCGCTGGAGCCCGGCACGGGCGCGGTGATCGAGGAGTAGGTCGGCGCGCGCCGAACGGCCGCGGCCAGCGGCCGAGCCGCTGGCCGCGACGGCGCCTCCGTCATTCCATCGCGCCGGGTTGGAGACCGCTCGCGTAGAGGATCACCGCCACCGCGGTCGCGAGGTTCAGGCTGGACACGCCCGGCCGCATCGGGATCGCCACGCGGCGCTCCGCGCGATCCAGCAGCCGCCGTGACAGGCCGCGCCGCTCGGAGCCGAATGCCAGGACGGCGCCGGCGGGCAGCCGATCCCCGGCCGGTTCACCCTCGGGGTCGATCGCGACCAGCGGGCGATCCTGCGGCAGGTCGTCCGCTTCGATCCTGCGCACGGGCAGCGCCCAGTGCAGCCCGGCCGATCCGCGCAGCGCCGACGGGTGCCACGGGTCGTGCCGGCCGGTGGTGAGTACGGCGGCGGCGCCGGCCGCGGCGGCCACGCGCACGACCGCGCCCACGTTGCCGTGGTGGGTCGGCTCCTCGAGCAGCACGATGGGACGGTCGGGCGCGGGCGCCGTGGCAACCGGTCGCCGCGCGATCGACACGACACGGTCCACCGGGCCGGGCGCGAGCTCGCGGAAGTGCGCCGCGTCGACCGAGCGGGCGTGGGCGAGCAGCGCGTCGGTCACGTCGGGCGCCAGTTCGCGGGCCAGCCGCTCCAGCGCCGCGGCATCGTCCGTCCAGGTCTCCAGCAGCTCGGCGCCGAAGCGCAGCGCGTGCTTGTGCGGGTGCAGCCCCTCCAGCACGGCCAGCCCGACGTCGCGCCGAGCGGCGCGGAAGCGGGACACCCGCGCGGCCGCGTCGGCTCGCGGCCCTGCGGCGTCGGCTCGCGGCTCCGCGCCGCCGGCTTGTGGCGCGCCGGCTCCATCGGCATTGTCCCGACGTGCGGCGTCGGCGTTTCCAGGCGCCCCTTCATGCATCCCCGCAACATGCGAGTCCCGGTTGGAGGAAGCGAGGCAGGCGGCAGCGACGTCGGAGGAGCCGGCGGCGGACGAGGCGTCCGGCGGGGCCGGTGGTCCCGCGGCCAGCGGGCGCGTACCGACGGACCAGGCGGCCGCCGACGCGGGGCGGGCGCGCCCGGGGCGCCGACGGCGCATCGGCGCGATCGCGCTGAAGGTGCTGGCGGCGGCGGCGGTGATCGCGCTGATCGTGTGGGTCAACGAGATCGCGGTGGGCAGCGAGCGGATCCGCGCGGCCGTCTATGAATTCGGCTACGGCGGTCTTTTCGTGATCGCGGCGTTCAGCGGCTTCAACCTGGTGGTGCCGGTCCCGGTCGTGGCGTTCTTTCCGTTCTTCATGGAGGCCGGGCTGCAGCCGGTGCCGACCGTGGCCACCATCGCGCTGGGCATGACCACGGGGGACATGGTGGGCTACCTGCTGGGCTACGCGGGGCGGGAGGTGGTGCACCCGCCGGCGGGCGCGCGCCGGTGGCTGGACCGGCTGGAACGGCTGCGCGCCCGGCACCCGCACCTGCCGTACGTCTTTCTGCTGTTCTACGCCGCGCTGGTGCCGCTGCCCAACGAGCTGATCGTGGTGCCCATGGCGTTCCTGGGCTACCGGCTGCCGCTGATGTTCGTGGCGGCGTTCGGCGGCAACCTGGTCTTCAACGGCATCGCGGCCAGCGGCGCGGTCAGCTTCTTCGAGCTCTGGTAGCGCCGCGCAGGGTACGGTCGTTGCACTGCGGAACCCCGAACCGGGAGGCACAGCGATGGAGGATCGGAGCGTGGACGAGACGCGGAGTGCGGGGGCGGCACCGGGCGCGGCCGGAGCGGGCGGTGCGCCCGACATCCCGGACGTGGAGCCCGCCGCGGCGGACCACACCAGGGTGGGTGCGCCGTGGCACCAGACGGGCACCCGTGCCGGCGGTCCGGGCGGCGATGGCGCCAGCGCCGAGGAGCGCGTGCGTCACGCCGCGGGCGGGCGGCTGGACGAGGCGGCGGACGCGGTGCGGCGGCTGGGCCGCAACGCGTACGAGCGCGGCGGCGTCGCACGCAGGGTGGACCCGGTGGCGCAGCGTCTCGGCTCCGGCCTGGAGAGCGCCGCCGGCTACGTCCGCTCGCACGACGTGGACGCAATGCGCATCGACGTCGAGAGCGAGGTGCGCGAGAACCCGGTCCGCTCGCTGCTGGTCGCGGCGGGCGTCGGCTTCCTGCTGGGCCGCCTGATCCGCTGATGGGCGACGGCGGCACGGCCGCGCCGACCGCCGCCGACGCAGAGCGCACGGACGGGCGGGCGGCGAGCGCGGGGAAGCGGCCCGACCAGAACGGGGAGCAGCGCCCCGACCAGAGCGCGGAGACGCGGCGCCGCGTGCAGGCGCTGCGCGAGTTCGCGGCGGGCACGCCCGTGGTGCCGATCCTCTGCCAGGAGGAGCCCGACCCGGACGCCATCGCCAGCGCCTTCGGCGTGCGCGCGCTGCTGCGCCGCAGCGAGAAGGAGGCGCCGCTCGTCGCGCTGGGCCGCGTGCAGCGGCCGGAGACGCGGCGCATGATCGAGCTGCTCGACATCGCCGTGACGCGCGTGACCGAGGCCGAGCTGCGCGCGTTCGAGCGCGTCATCGCCGTGGACCTCGAGCCGGTCGTGCTGCGCGGCGCCACCACGCGCGTCGCCGTGATCGACCACCACCCGCCCGAGAAGGGCTACGTCACCGAGTTCTACGACGTGCGTCCCGACTACGGTGCCGCCGCGACCATCGTGACGGAGTACCTGCGCTCGGCCGACACCACGGTCGGCGAGCGGCTGGCGACGGCGCTGCTGTACGGCATCCGCACGGACACCGCGCTGCTCACGCGCGGCACCAGTCGCGCGGACGTGGAGGCGTACGGCTTCCTCCAGGAGCACGCCGATCCGGCGCTGGTCGCGCGCATCGACCGACCGGCCTATCCGCGGGACGTGGTGCCCGTCTTCGGCCGTGCGCTGCAGCACGCCCGCATGGCGGACGAGGTCGCGGTGGTCTGGCTGGGGCGCGTGGCGCGGGAGCACGGCCACATGATGCCCGAGCTGGCCGACCTGTGCCTGTCCATCGAGGGCGTGACCTGGGCCGCGGCGGGCGGCGTGCTGGACGATGCGCTGGTCGCGAACATCCGCCACCTGGGGGAGGGCAGCCCGGGGGCGGGCGACGTGGCGCGTCACGCCACGCGGGACGCCGGCTCCGGCGGCGGCCATCCGAGCATGGCGCGCGTGGAGATGCCGCTGGACCAGGCGCCCTTCGAGCTGGAGGGGCTGGACGGCGAGAAGGCCGAGGACGAGCGGGACAGCGACGTGATCGAGCGCGTGGGCGACCGCATGCTCGACTGGCTGCGCACGCAGCTGGACGCGGTGCGCTCCGGCAGCTGAGGGGCGAGGGGTTCAGCCGGCGGGCAGGTTCAGCACCGCGCGCAGCATGCGCAGGTAGTTCAGCGACTCGGCGCCCTTGTCCAGCAGCCCCGTGATCGTGCCGGGCGTGGAGTGCGCGAACATGCCCGTGATGGCCGTGTGCTGCACGGCATCACGCGGCAGCATCAGGCGGATGCGGTAGCACTCGGTGAAGGGAACCAGCCGGTCGCCGCGCCCGTGGGCGAGCACGACCGGCGTGCGCACGCCGGTGACGCGGCCGGTCCAGGCCAGCTCCGGCTCGCGCCTGGCCACGGCCATGGTCAGCTCCTCGGCCAGTTCGTCCATCCCCTCCGGCTGTGGCGCCCCGGCCAGCCGCGCGAAGCGGTCGAACAGCTCGCGCCTGCCGGACGGCAGCCGCTCGCGCAGCTCCTTCTTGAGCGGGTCGTAGACGGAGTCGCCGGCGTAGACGCGTTTCCTGCCGGCCGCCTCTGCCAGCTCGCGCAGCGCGCCGGCCACGTCCGCGGCGTCGCCGTAGCGCGGGATCGCGGTCAGGTAGTTGGCGCCCATGATCCAGCGCCCGTAGGGGTCGGGCTCCAGCGAGAGCCGCTCGCCGCGCCATTCGTGGCGGCCGGTGAGCAGGAACTCGATCTCGCGCGACAGGTCGGCGTAGCCGCCCCAGGCGGCGATGCCCGCCAGCCGGTCGCGCAGTTCCGGCCGCGTGGACGCGAGCAGCGCGAGCGTGGCGCCGAAGGAGAAGCCCATGACGGCCACGTGGCCGGGCATCACGTCCGGCCGCTCCTCGAGCAGGTTCAGCCCGTCCAAGATGGTGGGCAGCGTCTGGTCGGGCGCGACCTCGAGCGCGCGCCAGCGCGGCACGTCGGGCACCAGCACCACGGAGCCCGAGGCGGCCAGCGCCCGCGCGAAGCGCATCAGCTGCGGGTGCCTGCGGCCGGCGTACGTGATGCCGTGCAGGATCAGCCACGCGGGCAGCGGATGCGACGTCGTGGCCGGCCGGTACAGGTCGGCCGGGCGGCGGTCGTCCTGCGGCCCGATCTCCAGCTCCGTCTCGGAGACCTCGACGGTGCCGGGCTGCCGGTGCTCCCGGAGGAAGCGGAGCGTCCTGCTCAGTAGGCGTGCAGCTCCTCGACCGCCCGCAGCACGTCGGCCGGATTGGGCAGGATCGCGTCCTCCAGCTGCGGCGAGTATGCGACCCAGGTATCGAGCGAAGCCACGCGACGGACCGGTCCGTCCAGCCATGGGAACAGGTCGTCGGCGATGCGCGCGGCGATCTCGGAGCCGAAGCCCCAGGACAGCGAGTCCTCGTGCGCGATCACGACCTTGTTCGTCTTGCGCACGCTGTCGGCCACGGTGTCCATGTCCAGCGGGTGCAGCGTGCGCAGGTCGATGACCTCCACGCTGATGCCCTTCTCCTCCGCCTGCTTGGCCGCGTCCAGCGAGCGCTTCACCAGCGCGCCGCACGCGACCACGGTCACGTCCGTACCCTCACGCACCACGTTGGCCTTGCCGAACGGGATCATGAAGTCGGGGCCGGGATACGCCGACTTGTTGTAGACCTGGCGGTACAGGTGCTTGTGCTCCAGGAAGATGACCGGGTCGTCGCAGCGGATGGCGGTGCGCAGCAGCCCGTTCGCGTCCAGAGCGGTGGACGGCAGCACCACGCGCAGGCCGGGGCTGTGCGTGAACAGCGTCTCGCCCGTCTGCGAGTGGTAGATCGCGCCGCCCTTCAGGTAGCCGCCATAGGCCACGCGGATCACCAGCGGGCAGTCCCAGTTGCCGCCCGAGCGGTAGCGCATGGTGGCCAGCTCGTCGCGGATCTGCATGAACGCCGGCCAGATGTAGTCGAAGAACTGGATCTCGACCACCGGCTTGAGCCCGCGCGTGGCCATGCCGATCGCGCGGCCGACGATGTTGGCCTCGGCCAGCGGCGAGTTGAAGACGCGCGCGCCGCCGAAGCGGCGCTGCAGCCCGGCCGTGACCTTGAAGACGCCGCCCTTGCCCTTGCACTCCTCGAGCACCTCCTCGCGCGACGCGTCGGCCACGTCCTCACCGAACATGACGATGCGCGGGTCCCGCTCCATCTCGTCGCGCATGCACATGTTGAGCAGGTCGACCATGGTGGTCTCGTCGCCCTCGAACTGCGGCGAGTCCTCCGTGTCGAACTCGGCCGAGGTGGGGTCGACGTCCTCCGAGAACAGCCACTTCGTGGCCGTCTCCGGCGCGGGCTGCGGCTGCTCGAGCGCGCGGTCCGTCGCCTCCTGGATCTCGTCGTGCACGCCCTGCTCGAGCTCGGCCAGCTGGTCCTCGGTCGCGACGTCGTGCTCGATCAGGTAGGCGCGGAAGCGCGTGAGCGGGTCCCGCTTGGCGTCCTCGTCGCGCTCCGTCTCCGGGCGGTACATCCGCTCGTCGTCCGACATGGAGTGCGAGTAGGGCCGCACCACGTGCGCGTGCAGCAGCGCCGGGCCCTTGCGGGCGCGGCAGTGCGCGACGGCGCGGCCGGCCGCCTCGTAGCTCTCGACCACGTCCGTGCCGTCGTACTCCTCGATGTGGAAGTCGGGGAAGCTCTCGACCAGGCGGCTGATCTTGCCGCCCGCCGTGTTGACCTCCACCGGCACCGAGATGGCGTAGCCGTTGTCCTCGACCAGGAAGACCACGGGCAGCTTCAGGTTCGACGCGGAGTTGAGCGCCTCCCAGAACTCGCCCTGCGAGGTCTGCCCCTCACCGGTGGTGACCAGCACGACCTCGTCGTCCTCGAACGGCTCGACCTGTTCGGCCATGCCTTCTACCTTCGCGGCGCGCATGGCGCCCTCCGCGCAGCCGACCGCCTGCAGGAACTGCGTGCCGGTGGGGGAGGAGGTGGAGACGATGCGCAGGTCGCGGTGGCCCCAGTGGGACGGCATCTGCCGGCCGCCGCTGGCCGGATCGCTCTCGGCCGCGACCGCCTGCAGCAGGTGGTCGTAGGGCGTCATGCCCAGCGCCTGCGACAGCGCGCGGTCCCGGTAGTACAGGTAGAACCAGTCCTTGCCCGGCCGCAGGTGCGCGGCGACCGCGACCTGCGCGGCCTCGTGGCCCGCGCCCGAGATCTGGAAGAAGATCTTGTTCTGCCGCTTGAGCTGGATCTCCTTGTCGTCCGTGCGGCGCGCGGCGTACATGGTCCGGTACATCGCGAGCAGGCGCTCGGCGTCCAGACCGGCGTGCGGCGCATCTTTACGGGAGGAGCCCTTGCGGGCGCTGGACCTGGTTCGGGTTGCCATCGGCTGTCGTTCTGCGAGTCCGGGACGGCGCAGATTGCGCCGCGCATTGAGGTTACAGCGTGCCAGACAAGATACCGGCAGGCCCGGGGAGCGGCCACCCTGCCCCGGGCGCGGCCGAATGACGCGGTTTACACCCGCTCCGGCGCCGTCGTATACTAGGCGGTACCGTACCACCCCTCTCCCCCAGTCGAAAGCCGGAGTCCCTATTGTCGCCTGGCCGTGACGTGCGCGGACTGGTGGGGCCGCTGCTGAGGCACCCGTCCCTGTGGCCGCACCTGCTGTCGGCCGCATGGCGGTTCCGCAGGCGGGACTGGTACCGCCGCGCGCCGTTCCTGCCGCTGCCGTCCCCGGCGTACCTGGAGTGGCGGCTGCACACCGCCTACGGGGAGGAGGGGCGAGCGCCGCGGCCGGACGAGGTCGGGCGCTACCTGAGGTGGACGCGACGGATGAACCGGCACGGGACGGACGATCGGTGAAGAAGCTGTTCCTCCTTCTGCTGCTCATCGTGCTGCTGGTGCTGAGCGTGCCGGAGCTGCGCGTCATGGCGGCCCCGGTCATCGACCCGGCAGGCGAGGCGCTGGCGAACGTGGCGGGCCCGGCGATCAACCGGGTGCGCGAGCCGCTGCTGCGCTGGAAGGCGAAGGACGAGGCGAACGCGCTGGCCAAGCTGCTGCAGGAGCAGGAGGCGATCGGCGCGCCGATGCCGCGCCCGCGCGACTTCCAGACCTTCCTGCGCCGCCGCTGGATCGTGAGTCGCGAGGGGCTCGATCCCTGGCACGTGCCGTACTACCTCGAGTACACGGAGCGGGAGGTGGTGGTCGGCTCGCCCGGGCCCGATCTGGAGCCCAGAACCGAGGACGACATCCGGGTCGGGTTCCCGCGCCGCCTGCGCTGATCGCATGCTGCGGGTGGGTCTGACGGGCAACGTCGCCAGCGGCAAGTCGGCCGTGGCCGGGCAGTGGCGCGCACTGGGGCTGGAGGTGGTGGACGCGGACGCGCTGGCGCGCCGCGCCGTCGCGCCCGGCACGGAGGGGCTGCGCCGCGTGGTCGAGGCCTTCGGCCGCGGCGTGCTGGACCCGCTCGGCCGCCTCGATCGTCCCGCCATGGCCGCACGCGTCTTCCGCGACGCCGCCGAGCGGTCCCGCCTGGAAGCCATCGTGCACCCCGAGGTCCAGCGCCTGCGCGCCGAAGCCGAACGCGCCGCCCTGGAGCGGGGGCTGCCGCTCATCGTGCACGAGATCCCGCTGCTGTTCGAGACCGGGATCCAGGACGAGTTCGACGTGATCGTGCTGGTCGACGCGCCCGTGAAGGTGCGCGCGGCGCGCATGGTGCGTGACCGGGGCATGGGACCGGAGCAGGCGGCGCGCATCATCGACGCGCAGATGCCGTCCTACGAGAAGCGGCGCAAGGCGGACATCGTGATCGACAATACGGCCGACCTGGAGACGCTGCGGTCGAGGGCCGTCGAGGTCGGCCGCGAGCTGCAGGCGCGCGCGGCCCGCGCGGCGGCGGCGAACGGGGCGGCGGAAGGAGAGGAGGCGGAGTGAGCGAGCGGCTGCGCGTGGACATGCACCTGCACACGTCCATCTCCTTCGACTGCCTGTGCCCGCCGGACCACGTGCTCCGGGCCGCGCTGGACGCGGGCATGGACCGCATCTGCGTGACGGACCACAACGAGATCGAGGCGGCGCAGTGGCTCGCGCGCCGCCACCCGCAAAACGTGATCGTGGGAGAGGAAGTGAAGACGGCCGAAGGCGTGGACGTGATCGGACTGTTCCTGCAGGAGCGCATCCCGAAGGGGACGCCCGCGCTCGAGACCTGCGAACGCATCCACGAGCAGGGCGGCATCGTGTACGTGCCGCACCCGTTCGTGGGCGGCAAGGGCGGCGGCGGCGCGATCCTGCCCGTCATCGAGGCGCACGTGGACGCCATGGAGGGCTTCAACGCGCGCGTCCACCTGCAGCGGCTGAACGACCGCGCCGTGGCCTGGGCCGCCGAGCGCGACCTGCCGCTGGGCGCCGGCTCCGACGCGCACACGCTGGCCGAGGTCGGCCGCGCGCACGTGGAGGTGCCCGCGTTCGACGCGACGCCGCAGTCGCTGCTGCACGCGCTGCGGCACGGCACGCTGCACGGCCGCTTCTCGTCGTGGGCCGTGCACCTCTCGTCGACCTGGGCCAAGATCCACAAGAAGCTGTACGGCCAGGGCACACTGCCCGACGGCGACGCGGCGGAGGCCGCGTCGTGAGCGCGCCGCCGATTCCGGAGACGCGCACCGAGGCGCTCACGCCCATCGTGGACCGGCTGCGCCGCGCGCGCAGCGTCGCGCTGACCACGCACGTCAACGCGGACGGCGACGGCGCCGGCTGCGAGATCGCGCTGGCGTCATGGCTGCGCGCGCACGACGTGCGCGCGACCATCGTGAACCCGACGCCGTTCCCGTCCACGTTCGAGTTCCTGCTCGCGACGGAGGGCGCGGAGGACGACATGGTCGCGGACCTCGGCGCGGGCGGCGAGACGGTGCTGGACACGGTCGAGCTGCTGCTGGTGGTGGACACGGGTGAGATCGGCCGCATCGGCAAGGTGGCCCGGGCGCTGACGCGCGAGACCATCGTGATCGATCACCACCCGATCGGGGAGGACCCGATCCCCGGCTCGGGGCTGCGCGATCCCGAGGCCTGCGCGACGGGCGAGCTGATCTACGACCTGCTGCGTGTCTGGGAAGCGCGCACCGGCAGCGAGGGGTCGTGGAGCCCGGCGCTGGTCGACGCGCTGTACACGGCCATCCTGACCGATACCGGCTCGTTCCGCTTCAGCAACACCACGCCGCGCACGCACGAGATCGTGGCCGACCTGATCGGCCGCGGTGCGGACCCCGAGAAGCTGTACTCCCAGCTCTACAGCGTGCCGCTGCGGCGCGTGCTGCTGCTGCGCGAGGCGCTGGGCACGCTGGAGTACGACGCCGACCACGGCATCGCCTGGATCACGGTGCCGGCCGAGGCGCTGCAGCGGCTGGGCGTCGGCACGGACGATTTCGACGGGCTGATCGACCACGCGCGTGGCATCCGCGGCACCCGCGTCGCGCTGCTGTTCCGCCAGACGGGCGGCGGCACCAAGATCTCGTTCCGCGCGACGGGCGACATCGACGTGAACCGCATCGCGCGCATGTTCGGCGGCGGCGGCCACGTCAAGGCGGCGGGCGCCGTGGTGGGCGGTCCGCTGGAAGCGAACCGCGCCCGGGTGCTGGACGCGGTGCGCTCGGCGATCGGCAGCGCGGACCGCGCCGCCGAGCGGGCCGGCCGCACCGCTTGAGGACCGCGCGCCGCGAACCGTAGATTGCCGCGCATGAATCACAGCGAATACCGCGCGCCGGACTTCTCGCACGAGCGTTTCCGCTCCGCGCCCGATGCGCGCTTCCAGCCGGCACCCGCCGACGGCGTGCTGCCCGACGACTTCTTCTCGACCACCAACCTGCCGACCTGGGTCAAGCTGGACGGCGAGTGGCGGCTGCCGCGCTCGCCGCGCATGGACTCGGCGCTGGTGCGCGAGGACGACGGCGGCGTGCGCGTGCTCGAGGGGCGCTACGTGAAGGCCGGCCAGCCCGTGGCGATCGGCCGCGCCGAGGACGGCTCCGAAGGCATCTTCGTGGACGCGACCGGGCTGCTGGTCGCGGGCGCCGAGGGCGCCGACACCGGCGAGTTCAAGTTCATGGCCTCCGAGGTCAGCCGCGAGAAGCCAGTCGACTACGCCGACATGGCGCGCCTGCTCGTGCGCGAACGCGACAACGGCGGGCACCCCGTCTGGGTCGTAGGGCCCGCCGTGCTGCACTCGCGCGGCCGCGATACACTCGCCTGGTTCATCAGGAACGGCTTCGTCGGCGCCATGCTCGGCGGCAACGCCGTGGCCGTGCACGACATCGAGCACGCCATCCTCGGCACCACGCTCGGCATGGACACCAAGGGGCGGCCAGTGCCGGGCGGGCACGCGTTCCACATGCGCGCCATCAACAAGGTGCGGCGCGCCGGCTCCATCCGCGCCGCCGTCGAGGAGGGGCTGATCCAGGACGGCGTGATGCACGCCTGCGTGACCAGCGGCGTGCCCTTCGTGCTGGCCGGCTCCATCCGCGACGACGGACCGCTGCCCGACACCGTCACCGACGCGGTCGAGGCCGCCGAGGCCATGCGCGAGCACGCGAAGAAGTGCACCATGGCCATCATGATCGCCACCGCGCTGCACAGCATCGCCTTCGGCAACATGCTGCCGGCCTACGCCGACGACGATCGCGGCATCCGGCCGCTCACCACCATCGCCGTGGACAGCTCCGAGTTCGTCGTCAGCAAGCTCAAGGACCGCGGCACGCACCAGGCCTTCGGCGTGATCACCAACGCCCAGGACTTCCTGCACGTGCTGCGCAGCTACGTCCAGCTCGAGCTCGAGAACGCACCCGCCGAACGCGCACCCGAGACCGTGGCCGCCCGTGGCTGAACCGGCGGACGGCAACGGCGTCGCGGCGGAAACCGACGCGACCGGGCCGGGCGCGGCCAACGCCGTCACCGCGGCGCCAGGCACGCAGGCCACCGAGACGGCCGTCGACGCAGGACCGCTCCACGCGCTGCTGCTCTCGCTCGCCACGCGCATCACCGTCGGGGCGATCGACCAGCTGTGGATCTTCCCGCCACGTCAGGCCGGCCGCACCGAGAGCGCACTCGTCGTCGTCTCCGCCTTCGAGGGACAGCACGACGAGCGGCGACGCATCCTCACCGCCCGATACCTCGCCCGCCGCGGCAGCGACAACAAGGTGCAGGTCGAGGAATCGCTCATGGAACACGCCGTCGCACCCGCCGACCGCCTGCCCCGCGTCATCGACGGCGTGCTGCGCCGCCTGGACGACGAACTCGCCAGCCTCTCGCCCAGCGAACGCCGCATCGGCGGCGACGCCGACGCCTGGGTCGAACTGCTCACCTCTCTTGCCTGACCCGCGCCTCACCGGTTGCCCGCACCGGTGCGCCCGGGTTATCAATAATCATTGTTGATTAGCGCCCGGGAGGGATCGTGAGTTTCGTGCACCTGTTCCGTCGATACCTGCGCGAGCAGGGGCTGCCGGTGACACAGCAGCGGGAAGCGATCGCGGAGGTCGTGCTGAGCGCGGAGGGCCATCTCTCGGTGGAGGACATCGAGGAGCGGCTGAAGAAGGGCGGCGACCGCATCGGCAAGGCGACGATCTACCGCACGCTGGAGACGCTGGTGAAGAGCGGTCTCGTCGCGGAGCACGATTTCGGGGAGGGGTTCAAGCGCTACGAGCACCTGTTCGGCACGCAGCCGGTGCACCAGCACCTGGTGTGCACGGAGTGCGGCGACGTGAGCGAGATCGAGAGCCCGGAGCTGGCGCAGGTGCAGGCGAGCATCGCCGAGCAGAACGCGTTCGAGCCCGCCCGCTACCGCCTGCAGGTCTACGGCCTGTGCCACAGCTGCAAGGAGGCGGGGCGGGAGTTGAAGTGGGAGGGGTTGAAGTGTCCGATTTGAATCTTGGGCGTGGGGCTTGGGGCGTGGGGCTTGATTGGGCCGACGGGGGTGGCGCTGCCGGCGTAGTCCCGCCCTCGAAACGCCCCAGCGCCCGCCGCCCGAGTGCAAGGCCTCAGGCCACAAGCCTGTAGCCCGTAGCCCCAAGCCCCAAGCCCCAAGCCCCAAGCCCCAAGCCCCAAGCCCCAAGCCCGATGAATGACAGCCTGAAGGACTTGCCCTGGGAAGCGCCGCACCGGTTCCTGGGTGTGGACGACGAAGCGGCGGCGCTGGACCGTGCGGGTGCGATCATCCTGCCGGTGCCGTACGAGTCGACCACGTCGTACGGTGGCGGGACGAGTCGCGGGCCGCGGGCGATCGTGGAGGCGTCGCGCTACATCGAGCTGTACGACCAGGAGCTGGACCTGGAGCCGCACGAGGTGGGTGTGGCGACGCTGCCGGCGCTGGAGCTGACGCGGGGCGACCCGGCGGAAGCGATCGCGCAGCTGCGCGAGGCGTACGACGCGGTGCTGGACGCGATCGACGAGCGGTTCGTGATCACGCTGGGCGGCGAGCACTCGATCAGCAGCGCGCCGATCCTGGCGTGGGCGGACCGGATCGAGCGGCACGGCCGTCGTCTGTCGGTGCTGCAGGTGGACGCGCACACGGACCTGCGGCCGGAGTACGAGGGCACGGCGTACTCGCACGCGGCGGTGATGCATCGCGTGCACGAGCGGGTGGATATCGCGGCGGTCGGCATCCGCGCGATGACGCGGGAGGAGCGGGAGCTGGTGCGCGCGACGCCGTCGATCAGCCTGTTCCTGGCGGACGACATCCACGGCCGCACGGACTGGATCGACGGGGTGCTGGAGTCGCTGGGTGAGGACGTCTACATCACGTTCGACGTGGACGGCTTCGACCCGTCGCTGGTGCCGGGCACGGGCACGCCGGAGCCGGGCGGTCTGGACTGGTACACGGCGACGGCGCTGCTGCGGCGCGTGTTCGCGGAGCGGAACGTGGTGGGCTGCGACGTGGTGGAGCTGGCGCCGCAGGCGGGCCAGCCGGCGGCGGACTTCCTGGTCGCCAAGCTGGTCTACAAGATGATCGGCTACAGGTTCTTCTCGGGCTCCAGGCCGTAGCGCGCGAGCAGCGGGTAGATGTCGAGCGGGTCCTCGATGCGGTAGCCCTCGGGGATCAGCCCGGGCGCGGTCAGGATGAACGGCCAGAACTGGCGTCCGCCGATGGCGCCGTGTGCGCCGACCTGGTCGTCGAAGCAGACGCACACGTCCTTCTCGGGGTCGTAGGCGCCGATCAGCACCAGGTCGCCGGCATTGCGCAGCTGCGCGAGCCGCGCGATGGCGCGGGCGCCGACCGCGTCCTCCACGTAGTCCCGCGTCGGATCGCGCCCCTCCAGCACCTCGATCTCGCCGTCCGGCGTGATCAGCGCGCGGCCTTCCGGGCTCTCGACGTGCGCGCCGTCCTGCATGCGCGTGACCACGAGGCCGATGCCGCGGTGCGCGACCAGGAAGTAGTAGAGCGCGCGGCGGTCGGGGTCCTCCCGGATCTCCTCGAAGGCGAGGGGGTCGGGCCGCGTGGTCCAGTAGACGTGCGCGAGCGACGACGAGTAGGTCACGACCAGTTCGTGGTCCTCGGCCACGCGCACGGTCTCGGCGAGCAGCGGGAAGATGCTGTAGTGCTTGCGGAACCAGCGGGCGAAGCCGAGGCCGGCCTTGCGCGTCGGCGCGGACGACGTCTGCGCGACCTCTTCCAGCTCCTGCACCAGCAGGTCCAGCGTTTCGCGGGGCGGTGCGTACTCCCCGGTACCGGCCAGCACGGCCACGCCGTGCTGCACCGCGTCGACGATGGTGTCACCCAGCGTCTCGCCGTAGCGCACGCGGTAGGGTACGGACGGCGTCTGGCCGTGGTCGCTAAGGATGTAGACGTCGTAGGGGCGGCCGGGCAGGCGCCGCAGCATCCGCATGATCTCGGCGATGCGGCGGTCCAGCGCGCGCAGGCTCTTCAGCGCGGTGCGCGTGGACGGGCCGATGTGGTGCGCGAATTCGTCGTATACGTTGAACGTGGTGTAGATCGCGCGCTTGCCGATGAAGATGTCCAGCAGCACGGCCAGCGTCTGCAGCTCGCGCAGGACCACGTTGGTGCCGAGGTGCAGCACCGGCAGGTACCACCAGTAGTGCGTGGAGCGACCCTGGATCTGCGTGACCAGCCGGTCCTTCTCCTCGCGCAGGTACTCGATCACGGTGGCGAAGACCATGCGCAGCACGCGGATCGGGTGCAGCGCGAGCAGCAGCAGCAGTCGGCCGCCGCCCATCTTCTGGAACAGCGGCTTCCTGCCGCGCGCGGACAGCGTGAACACGGCCTGGTCGGCGCCGCCGTCGTACAGGTTCACGTAGCTGGAGCCGCCCTCGAGCACGCCGCGGTCCGGCAGCTGGTCGCGGATGAACTGCATCGACTCGGGCTGCGAGCCGATGATCACCTTGCGCTGCCCCTTCTCGTAGAAGCGGAACGCCGGAATGTCTCCCTTGGTGCCGTAGAAGATCGCCGCCTGCGCGGCGGGTGTGGCGCTGGGCAGGCCGGCGGGGAAGCGGCGCAGCTCCCAGCCGTCGCGCTCCATCAGCCGCTGCAGGTGCGGCATCCAGCCGCGCTCCAGCGCGCGCAGCAGGTCCTCGTGCGCCAGCGCGTCGATCTGCACGGCCACGAAGCCGCGCCGGTCCGCTTCCGTGCGCCGGCGCCGCTCGACCGCGAAGGGGAGGTACTTGAGCCGGTAGTAGCCGCGGTAGATCGCGCGGCGGATGCGCCGGAACAGGCCGGGCCGCGGCGCGTCGCCGCTCCTGCGATGCATGCCTGCGCTCCCGCTCAGGAGACCAGCGCGCGCAGACGCTCCAGCAGCTGTCGCGGCGCGAGCGGCTTGCTGTGGTACTCGGTGCAGCCGGCCTCGAGGCAGGCGCGCTGCTCCTCGCGCCCGACGTGGCCGGTCAGCGCGATGATGGGCACGTCCTGCGTGCGGCGGTCCGCGCGCATCTCGCGCGCGACGTCCAGGCCGGGCCGATCGGGCAGGCCGACGTCCAGCACCACGGCCGATGGCGTGGTGGCGGCGGCGGCCTCCAGCGCGGCCGCGGCGGAGCCGGCCTCGTGGACCTCGTAGCCGGAGTCCTCGAGCAGCAGCCGGAACGCCTGCCGCAGGAGCGCGTCGTCCTCGACGAGGAGGATGATGGGTGGGGAATGCGTCATGAGCGGCGCAAGCTAGACCGAGCCACCATCCCCGGCAACGGAGCCGGCCTCGAGGCCCTCCTCGAGGAGCTGTCGCCGCAGCAGTTCGGCGTACAGGCCTTCCGCGGCCAGCAGCTGCTCGTGCGTGCCGCGCTCGACGATGCGGCCGTCGTCCAGCACCAGGATCTGCTCCGCGTGCATGACCGCGGTGACGCGGTGGCTGACGATGACCGCGGTGCGGTCGGCCAGCACGCGGCGCAGACCCTCCAGGATCGCGGCCTCGGTGTGCGTGTCCACCGCGCTGAGCGTGTCGTCCAGCACCACGATGTGCGGGTCGCCGACCAGCGCGCGCGCCAGCGTGGCCCGCTGCCGCTGCCCGCCGGACAGGTTGATGCCGCGCTCACCCAGCCGGGTCTCCAGGCCCCGCGGCAGCTCCTGCACGGTCTCCTCCAGCTGCGCGATGGCGACGGCCTCGCGCACCGCGTCCTCCGGCGCGGGGATGCCCGGCACCGCGTGCGCATCGCCCTCCGCCGTCGCGCGGGCGGAGGCCGAGTCCAGCCGCAGCGCGATGTTCTCGCCCACCGTCTCCGAGAAGAGGAAGGCGTCCTGCGGCGCGACGCCCAGCATCGCGCGCAGCGTCCCGGGATCCAGGCGCGGCAGCGGCACGCCGTCGAAGCGCACCTCCCCGCGGTCCGGGTCGAACGCGCGCGTCAGCAGCTGCACCACCGTCGATTTACCCGAACCGGTCGGCCCGACCAGCGCCACCGTCTGCCCGGCCGGCACGTGGAACGATACGCCCTGCAGCACGTCGCGTTCGGCGCCCGGATAGCGGAACCAGACGTCCTCGAACTCGATCTCGCCGCGCGGCGTGGGCAGCCGCACCGGATCGGCCGGCGGCGCGACGGAAGGCCGCGCGTCGAACACCTTGTTGATGCGGCCGAGCGAGGCCGCGCCGCGCTGGAACAGGTTGATCACCCAGCCCAGCGCGATCATCGGCCAGATCAGCATGCTCAGGTAGATGCCGAACGCCACGAAGTCGCCGATCGAGATGTCGCCCTCGATGACCTGGATGCCGCCGAACCACAGCACGACCACCATGCCCACGCCGGCCAGCGCGGACAGCAGTGGCCGGAACAGCCCCTCCACGCGCGCAAGGTCCATGTTGCGGGCCAGGTACTCGCGGTTCAGTTCCTCGAACTCGGCCGACTGCGCCGATTCCTGGCCGTAGGCGCGCACGATGCGCGCGCCGGACAGGTTCTCCTGCACCATGGTCGACAGCGTGCCGAACGTGTCCTGGATGCGCTCGAAGCGGCGATGGATCGCGCGGCCGAAGTACAGCATCGCCGGCGGCAGCAGCACCATCGGCACCAGCCCCAGCAGCGTCAGCGACACGCTGGTGTTCAGCATGAGCGGCAGCGCGAAAAGCGTCATGGCCAGCGTGTTGACCGTGTACATGATGCCCGGGCCCGCCGCCTGCCGCACCGCCTGCGTGTCGTTGGTCGCGCGGCTCATCAGGTCGCCCGTGCGCTGGCCGGCGAAGAAGCTGGCGTCCAGGCGCAGCAGGTGGTCGAACAGCGCGTCACGCAGGTCCATCTCGACGCGGCGGCTGATGCCGTTCAGCAGCTCGCGCTGGCCGTAGCGCGCGGCGCCGCCCAGCAGCGCGGCCAGCACCACCAGCCCGGCGTAGCCGAGCACCAGCGTGAAGTCCACGCCCTGACGTTCCATCGCGTCCACGCCCTCACCGATCAGCCACGGGCCCGCCACCGTGAACGCGTTGGCGACGGCCACCAGCACCAGGCCGGCCGTGATGCCCTTCCAGTAGGGGCGCAGGAAGGGGAGCAGTGTGCGATATTCACGCATCGAGAACTGGCATACCGGTTGCGCCCATCGCACCGTGCGCCGCTCGCTGGCGCTCGGCGCGGGACGTCGGGCAGATGGTTCGCAAGGTACCGCGTCCGCCGCACCCCACTCAAGCGATACAGAGACGTCGGAGGCTCCCATGAGGAGTAGAAATCGGCTGTTGGCGCTGCTTTTCACGCCGCTCGTGCTGACCGCGATCGCGTGCGGCGAGGACGAGCCGGACCGCTCGGCGCTGCAGGAGGACGAGCTGAGCCGCGACCTGGACCTGGCGCTCCAGGGGGACACCGCGCCGGCCACTTTCGAGGACACGGGCATGGTCACGGCGCCCGCACAGCAGCCGCAGAGCCAGCCGGCGCCGCAGCCACAAAGGCCGCGCGAGCAGCCGCGGGAGCAGCCGCGCCCGCAGCAGCCGCAGCCGCAGCAGCCGCGCACGGTGACGCAGACCGTGCCGTCGGGCACGGCAATGTCGATCCGGCTGAACCAGACGCTGTCGACGGAGACCAGCTCGGTGGGCGACGGCTTCACGGCCACGCTGATCGAGCCGGTCATCGGCGCGGACGGCCGCACCATCATCCCGTCGGGCGCGACCGTGCGCGGACGCGTGACCGCGGTGAAGCCGTCGGGGCGCGTCGGCGAGACCGCGCTGCTCAAGGTGGCCTTCGAGTCGATCTCGTTCGGCGGCGACAGCCATCGCCTGGACGCGACCGTGGTGGAGGCGAACCCGGAGCGGCGCACGCGCACCAGCCGCGGCCAGCAGGCGGCCAAGATCGGCGCGGCCACCGCGGCCGGCGCGATCCTGGGTCAGGTGCTCGGCAAGGACCGCGAGGCGACCATCGCCGGCGCCGCCATCGGCGCCGCGGCGGGCACCGCCATCGCCATGGGCACGGCCGACGTCGACGCCGTGCTGCCGCAGGGCAGCCGCATGGTCATCCGCATGGACCGCTCGATCGAGATCGAACGAGTGGTGTCCTGAGCCGCCAGCTGGTAGCTGGTAGCTGAAGAAGGGGCCGACCCTCACCCAGGGTCGGCCCCTTTCTCACGTCCTCACCTCACCAGCCCACTGGCGACTGGACTGGCGACTCAGTAGGCCATCGCCTTGCCGCCGCTCGCGCGCGGGTCGGACATGCCGGTCCAGGCGCCGTCGGCGGCGCGCAGCAGCGTGGGCGCGACGCCCGAGCCGCCGATCTCGACCTCGTGACCCATCGCGCGCAGCGCGGCGATCGTGGCTTCGTGATACCCGTTCGGCTCCAGATTCAGCTCGTCGGGCAGGTGCTGGTGGTGCAGCCGCGGTGCGGCGACCGCCGCGGGCAGCTCCAGGCCGAAATCCAGCACGTTGGAGATGACCTGGAAGGTCGCGGTGATGATGCGCGGGCCGCCGCGCGCGCCGGTGACCATGCGCGTGGTGCCGTCCGGCGCGACCACGATGGTCGGCGTCATCGCTGACAGCGGACGCTTGCCCGGCGCCACCGCGTTCGCCTCACCCTGCACCAGCCCGAACGCGTTGGGGCTGCCGGGCTGCGCGGCGAAGTCGTCCATCTCGTTGTTCATGAAGAAGCCCGCGCCCTCGATGGAGACGCCGGAGCCGTACAGGAAGTTGACCGTGGTGGTCAGCGCGACGGCGTTGCCCTCGTCGTCCACCACGCTGAAGTGCGTGGTGTGGTCGCCCTCGTTGCCGATGTTGACCGCCGGGCCGGGCTGCAGCTGCGCGGATGGCGTGGCGCGGCCCTGCTCGATGGACGCGCGGCGCAGCGTCGCGTAGTCGGACGAGAGCAGCCGCTCGCGCGGGATGTCGACGTGGTCCGGATCGCCCAGGTAGTGGTTGCGATCGGCGAACGCGCGGCGCATCGCCTCGGTCAGCAGATGGATCGCCTGCGGCGAATTCCAGCCCAGCGAGCCGATGTCCCAGGCGGACAGGATCGTCGCCATCATGCCGATCGTGATGCCGCCGGACGACGCGGGCGGCATGGACAGCACGGTGTGGCCGCGGTAGGAAAAGCGGACCGGCTCGCGCCACTCGGGCTGATAGCCGGCCAGGTCCTGGTGCGAGATCAGGCCGCCGCCGCGCTCCATCTCGGCCACGATCAGGTCGGCCGTCTCGCCGCGGTAGAAGCCGTCGCGACCCTGCGCTGCGACACGGCGCAGCGTCGACGCCAGGTCCGGGTTGCGCCACACCTCGCCCGCAGCCGGCGGCTGCCCGTCATCGCCGAACAGCAGCGCCATCGAGTAGGGGTACTTCTCGAAGCGATCGCGCGAGTTGGCGATGATGCGGCCGAAGCGGTCGTTCACCGCGAAGCCCTCCTCCGCCAGCCGGATGGCCGGCTCGACCAGCGCGGCCCAGGGCAGCGAGCCGAACTCGCGATGCGCCTCCCACAGACCGGCCACCGCGCCCGGCACGCCAGACGCCTGATGGCTCCAGAGCGAGCGGTCGCTCAACGTGCCGTCCGGATCCAGGAACATGTCGCGCGTGGCCCGGCCGGGCGCCTCCTCGCGGAAGTCCAGCGCGGCGACGCGGTCGTCGGCCAGACGCACGACCATGAAGCCGCCGCCGCCGATGTTGCCCGCCTCCGGATACGTGACCGCCAGCGCGAACGCGGTTGCGACCGCCGCGTCCACCGCGTTGCCGCCCAGGTCGCGCAGCACGTGCAGCCCGACGGCGGTCGCGATCGAGTCGTCGGATGCGACGGCGCCATTCATCCCGCGCGCGACAGGGCCATGCAGCTCGAAGAACCAGTCGTCCGGCACCGACCCGAGACCGGACGGCGCGACGATCGGTGCGGGCGCCTCGGGGCGCGCGCAGGCCAGCGGCAGGAACAGCAGGGCCGCGAGCGCGGCGCCACGGAGACGGAAACGGTTCATCACGGTTCGGCGGTCAGGGGTTCAGTTCGTCCAGCGCGCGCAGCGCGCACGAGGCCAGCGCGGCCGCGCCCAGCGGCAGCACGCGCTCGTCGATGTCGAAGCGAGGGTGGTGGTGCCGGCGCGGCGGATCCAGCGCGGCGCCCAGCCAGAAGAACACGCCGGGCACCTCGCGCGCCAGGATCGCGAAGTCCTCGGCCTCCATGAACGGCTCGCGCGTGGCCAGCGCATCCTCCCCCAGCGCATCGGCCACGCCGCGCGCGACCAGCGGCGTCAGCGACTCGTCATTCACCACGGGCGGGTAGTTCGGCAGGATCTCCACCTCGCAGCGGCCGCCCTGCGCGTCCACGGCCGCGGCGGCGCGGCGCAGCACGGCGTGCAGCGCGTCGCGCGTCGGCTCGTCGTACCAGCGGATGGTGCCCGCCATGCTCACGCGGTCCGCCACCACGTTCTCCGCGCTGCCGCCCTCGACCGTGCCGATGTTGAGCACGCCGGTGGCGAAGGGCGAGAGCGCGCGGGCCACGCCCGCGTGCACGGCGCCGACCAGCTGCGCGGCGAGCAGGATCGCGTCCGTGCCCTCCTGCGGCCGGCCCGCGTGCGCGCTGTCGCCGTGCACGTGGATCCAGAAGCGGTCGGAGCCGGCCATGTACGGCCCCGGCATGACGTACGCCCTGCCGGCCGGCAGGTGCGCGCCGACGTGCAGGCCGAAGATCGCGTCCACGCCGTCCAGCGCGCCGTCCTCGATCATGCGGTCGGCGCCGCTGCGGTTCTCGCCGTCGGACGCCTCCTCGGACGGCTGGAACAGCAGGCGCACGGTGCCGCGGCCGTCACCATCGCCGTCCGCGCCCAGCCGCTCGGCGAGGATCGTCGCGGCGCCGATCAGCATGGCCACGTGCGCGTCGTGGCCGCATGCGTGCATGACGCCGTCGACCGTGGAGCCGTAGTCGTGGTCGGCCTGCTCCTGGATCGGCAGCGCATCCATGTCCGCGCGCAGCGCGACCACGGGCGAGCCGGAGCCGAGCTCGGCGATGACGCCGGTGCGGCCGACGCCACGGCGCACGCGCCAGCCGAGCGCCTCGACGCGCTCGGCGGCGAGGCCGGCGGTGCGACGCTCCTGGAACGACAGTTCGGGATGCCGGTGCAGTTCGCGACGCAGCTCGACCAGCTCCGATTCGAGCGCGCGCGCCCGCTCCAGCGTGTCGGACATGGGTTTCAGGTGGATCTCGTTGCAGCCGCCAAGCTTACGAACGTACCTTGGGGCCGCCAATGTACCGGGACACGAAAACGAGCGGCAAGGAAGCCGCAAGCGGCGCGGGCGATACGCGCCTGACCGAGCAGCGCAATCCGCGCAGTTCGCGCATCGATCAATTGTCGACGCTGGAGATCGTCGACCTGATCAACGCGGAGGACCGCATGGTCGCGGAAGCGGTCGCGGAGGAGCGGCGCAGCATCGCCCGCGCGATCGACATCGTGGTCGACTGCTTCAACCGGGACGGCCGCCTTTTCTACGTGGGCGCGGGGACGTCGGGCCGGCTGGGCGTGCTGGACGCGTCCGAGATGCCGCCGACGTACGGCACCGATCCGGAGCTGGTGCAGGGCATCATCGCCGGCGGCTACCAGGCGCTGATCGTCGCGCAGGAGGGCGCGGAGGACTCGCCGGAGGCGGGGGGCCGCGAGATCGACGCGCGCGAGGTCGATGAGAACGATTTCGTGCTCGGCATCGCCAGCAGCGGCACCACGCCCTACGTGCACGGCGCGCTGGCCCGCGCCCGCGAGCGCGGCGCGCGCACCGGCTTCCTGCTCTGCACCTACCCGTCGGAGAAGCTGCTGGACACGCACGACGTGGTGATCGCGCCGCTGGTCGGCCCGGAGGTGATCACGGGCTCCACGCGCATGAAGGCGGGCACCGCCACCAAGATGGTGCTGAATACGATCACGACCGCGTCGATGGTCCGCACCGGCCGCGTGTTCGGCAACCTGATGGTGGACCTCCAGGTCACGTGCGAGAAGCTGCGCGACCGCGGCGAGCGCATCCTGATGGAGACCATTGGCCTGGAGCGGGACGCCGCGGCCGACCTGCTGGAGCGCGCGGGCGGCCACGTGAAGACCGCGATCGTCATGGGCAAGCTGGACATCGACCGCGCCGAGGCGCGTCAGCGGCTGGACGACGCCAACGGTCTCATCGGCCGCGTGGTCGGCGACCTGCACGGAGGCTGAACGGGTGCTCGCGATCGGGCTCATGTCGGGCACGTCGCTGGACGGCGTGGACGCCGCGCTGGTCGAGCTGGACGGCGACCGTGCGGACTCGCTGCGCTGGCGCGTGGTCGCGTTCGAGACCACGCCCTACCAGGCGCACGAGCGCGACGCGATCCACGACGCGATCCGCATCGGCCGCCCCGAGGAGCTGTGCCGTCTGCACGCCAGCCTGGGCGAGTGGTTCGCGACGGCCGCACTGCGCGTGTGCGAAGGCGCGGGCGTGGACCCGGCCGACGTGGACGCGATCGGCTCGCACGGCCAGACCATCTGGCACCAGCCGCCCGGCCAGGAGCGGCGCGGCTACACCCTGCAGCTGGGCGACGCGTCGACCATCGCGGAGCGCACCGGCATCGCCGTGGTGCACGACTTCCGCTCGCGCGACATGGCGGCGGGCGGCCACGGCGCGCCGCTGGTCGCGTGGCCGGACCGCGCGCTGTTCGCGGCGCCCGACCGCGTGCGCGTGCTGCTCAACCTGGGCGGCATCGCCAACCTGTCGCGCGTGCCGCGCACCGACTCCGACGAGCGGCTGATCGCGTTCGACACCGGCCCCGGCAACGCGCTGATCGACGCGGCGGTCGAACTGGCCACGCACGGCCTGGAATCGTTCGACCGGGAGGGCGCGCGCGCGGGGCGCGGCAAGGTGGACCGCACCCTGCTCGAGCACCTGCTGACCGACCCGTTCTTCCTGCAGGACCCACCCAAGTCCACCGGGCGCGAACGCTTCGGCCGGCCGCTGGTCGAGCGCATCGTGGAGCGTGTGGACCCGGTCACGCAGGAGCAGTGGGACGCGCTGATCGCCACGCTGACCACGCTGACCGCCGAATCGACCTGTCGTGCGGTGCGGCAGTGGGTGCAGCCGCTCGGCGCCGACGAGGTGTTCGTCAGCGGCGGCGGCGCGCACAACACCGTGCTGATGGACATGCTGCGCGAGCGGCTCGACCCGCTGCCGGTCGAGACGTCCGCGGCGATCGGCGTCGATCCCGACGCCAAGGAAGCGCTCGCCTTCGCCGTGCTGGCGTGGGCGTTCCTGAACGATGTGCCGGCCAACGTCCCCTCGGTCACGGGCTCCGAGGGGCCGCGCGTGCTCGGCTCGTACACCCCCGGAAGACCATGACACACCGACTGCCGATGCTGGTGCTCGGAATCGCGCTCGCCGCGTGCGGCGGGCCCGGCGATCCGCCGCAGGGCGCCGCGCCGCGCATCGATCCCGAGCGCGTCGAGAACCGGATGGAGGACGCATTGGAGCTGGAGGTCGGGCGGACCCAGGACTCCGTCTACGCCGTCGCGACAGCCGGCGTGCCGGGAGCCACCGTCGACAGCCTGCTCGCCGTGCTCGCCGTCGAGGACGACGACGCGCCCGTGCGTGCCCACGCGCTGCTGCGCATGGCCGAGCGCGGCCTGCCGGGCTGGGACGTCTACACGGAGACCGGCGTGGACGACGACCCGCGCGTGCGCGCCGCCACCCTCGCCGCCGTCGGCGCGCTCGCCGCCGTCGCGCCCGACGAGGCGCGGCCGCTGTTCATGCGCGGACTGATCGACCAGGAGCCGCGCGTGCAGGCCAAGGCGCTGCAGGAGCTGGGCGACAACGACCCCTCGCTGCTGCGCTGGTACCTGGACCGCGGACCGCCCGAGGAGCTGCGCCCCATCGCCACCGAGCTGCTGCGCCTGGCCGAGGAGCTGGGTGCGCCGCTCGTGCCCGACGCCGCCGGCAACCTCACGCGCACCAGCGCGTCCGGCGTCACGCTGCGCTGGACGCTGACCGATTCCGTGCCCGAACTGGACGCCGCCATCGGGCGGCTCGAGGTCGTGCGGCCCGGCGGCGCGGTCGTGCTGGCGGACAGCGTGCCCGTCGTCCGCAACGTGATCCCCGCCGCCGTCTCGCCGCAGGGCGAGGCCGTCGCGTTCGAGCAGCGCGGGCAGATCGTCGTGCAGGACCTGGCCAGCGGCGCGCGACGCACGCTCGGCACGGGAATCGCACCCCGCGTCTACCCCCTGACCGACAGCTTCGTCTTCTTCCGACAGGAGGGACCGCCGGTGGCGAGCAGTGCCGGGACCGTCTACGAATACAGCGTGCACGCCGCACCCTTCGCCGCGGGCGATGCGCAGGAACTGCTGCGCTTCACCGTCAACACACGCGAGCGCCTGTCGCCCATCCGCTGGGCGCGGCTGCGCGAGGGCGGCGGCTTCTACCTGGTCCACGCCGGACTCACCCGACAGGCCCTGCCGTCCCCCATCACCACGCTGCGCCCGCCCGCGCGCACCGAGCGCTGATGGGTGATGCGCCAACCCGCGCGTCCGGACCCCTGACGGGCGGGACGCCCACCCGCGCCACGGGACCGTTGGCCGATCCGGCCCGCCTGCTGTTCCCGGCGATCCGGTGGCAGGAGGGCAGTGGCTTCGCGGACGCGGAACCGGCCATCGAGCAGGCGCTCGAGCTGGGCGTCGGCGGCTGGATCCTGTTCGGCGGCGAGGCGGACGCGTTGCGCGAGCTGACCGCGCGCCTGCGTCGCGAGAGCCGGCACCCCATCCTGATCGGCGCCGACCTGGAACGCGGCGCCGGCCAGCAGTTCCGCGGCGCCACACCGCTGCCGCCGCTGGCGGCGCTCGGCTCGCTGGACGACGAGGACGTCGCCGAGCGCGCCGGCGAGTTGACCGCGCGCGAGGCGCTCGCGCTCGGAGTCGACTGGGTCTACGCGCCCATGGCCGACATCGACGTCGAGCCGCGCAACCCCATCGTCGGCACGCGCTCGCTCGGCTCCGATCCCGCGACGGTCGCGAGGCTGGTCGCCGCGTGGATCCGCGGCTGCGCCCGCGCCGGCGCGCTGTCCTGCGCCAAGCATTTTCCTGGACACGGCCGCACCACCACGGACTCGCACATCGAGCTGCCGTCGGTCGACGCGTCGGCCGAGCAACTGGAGCAGGACCTGGAGCCGTTCCGCGCCGCCATCGCCGAGGGCGTCGACTCGATCATGACCGCGCACGTCTCGTACGCCGCGCTCGACCCGTCCGGCAGCCCCGCCACCATGTCCCGCCCCATCGTGACGGAGCTGCTGCGCGAGCGGCTCGGCTACGACGGGCTGGTCGTGACGGACGCGCTGATCATGGAGGGCGCACTGGCCGACGCGGGGGAGGCCGAGGCCGCCGTGCGCGCCGTCGCCGCCGGCTGCGACGCCATGCTCTACCCCGAGCGGCCCGCCGCCGTCGCCCGGCGACTACGTGAGGCCGTCGACGCCGGCGACCTGGACGCCGCCCGGCTCGAACGCTCCGTCCAGCGCATCGCCGACGCGGCCCGCCGCACGGCGATCGGGGGCGGGAGCGGCGACGCATCGGGCGCGACCGGGATCGGCGACGCATCGGGCGCGACCGGGAGCGGCGGCGCATCAGCCGCGATCGCGCGCGATGAGGACCGCCGCTGGGCCGACGACGTCGCCATGCGCACAGTGCAGGTCGTCCGCGGCGCGCCGGCCGCGATCGGCGGATCGGTCCAGGTCGTCACCGTCGACGACGACGTCGGCGGGCCCTACCCGCCGCCCGCCCGCCGAGTGCTGATCGAGAGCCTGCGCGGGCGCGGGATCGAGGTCGAGGCCGTCGATGGTGCCGAGGGACCGCCTGATCGGCCCGGCACCGAGGCCGCCGGCGGTCAGCGCATCATCGCCGTCTACGCCGACATCCGCGCCTGGAAGGGTCGCCCCGGCATCTCGGAGCGCGCGCAGGAGCTGATCGAGGGATGGCTGGACGGCGCCAGCCTGATCCTGCTGTTCGCCCACCCGCGCCTGTCGGGCGACCTGCCGGACGGCGTGCCGGTCGTGGCCGCCTGGGGCGGCGAGGCGGTGATGCAGCGTGCGGCGGCCGAATGGCTGACTAGGAGCCGCTAGCGCCGAAACGGGCTCGCCCGGCGGGGCGGACCGGTCCCCTTTCCCGACATATGGCGCTGTCCCCGGGAAGTGTTGGGGATGACCTTTGACGCTATCGCATCGCCCAGGCAGTGGGTGAACCCTCCGCGGCATGCCGCTCGACACGCCGCTCGATGCCACGATCGCCTATCTGCGCTTCCCGCTCCGCACCGAGCATCGCAGCCGGCCGTGCGACGGGTCCGCGTGCCCTCGCTGCGCCGGGTCGCGCATCCAGAGGTGGGGCGGATTCGCGGGGCGACGAAGATTCCGCTGTCGGGACTGCCGGCGAACCTTCAGCACCTTCACCGGCACGCCGCTCCGCTACCTCAAACGGCCGGAGCGCTGGCGCGGCTTCCTCTGGTGCGTGGAAGGGCGGCTGACGGTCCGTCGCACGGCCGCGACCCTCGGCATCAACAAGGACACGGCCCTGCGCTGGCGTCATCGCGTGCTCGACGACTGGCGAGCGCAGCCCCGGCGACGCCTGCGAGGAAGCATCTCGGTCAGCGAGTTCTGGCTGCCGCTCAACGAGAAGGGCAGCCGCCATCTCGAGCGCCCGGCGAGGCGGCACGCGGATGCGCCCGCCCGCACCGGCCAGATCGTGGAGCGGGTCCATGTGATGATGGCGATCGAAGCGGACGGCGAAGGGCTGCACGAGTGCTCGTTCAAGCGGGTCCCAAGGCCCGTTCCCACTGCATCCGAATATGGCCGCTTCCTGCTCCCGCGAATCGGCGCGGTGGAGGAGATCGTGGGACGCAGAGACCCCGGGTGGCCGCTCGGAGTCTTCGCCCGCAACGCGGACATGCCCTATCGACGGGATCCGCGCATCCCTCGCGATACCGGTCTGTTCCGGCTCCGACGCGAGCTGCGGCGCTGGATGCGGCCGCTGTACGGCGTCGCGACGCACCGGCTGGAGAACTACCTGGAGTGGTTCCGCCGCGACCGGCCGATGTCGATGCCGCCGTAGGAGCCAGGCACCGCAGTCGTGACTGTCCGGCGCGCACCAGACAACATCAACAATTGCCGCGGACAGCGTCAGATAGGCCTGGAAGGGAACCGGAGGGGAGGGGCGGGCTCCTCAATTCTGAGGCCTACAGAGCATGCCGCGGCCGCAACCTGACCCATGGACGGGGTGGTGCACTCACGCCCGCACCCGCGCCCTCACCCGCCGTTCAGATGCGCTCGCCCGTGGGGCGCCGTACGGCCAGTGAGGTATTGGCCAGGCGCTCGCGGGGCGTGGGCGTGCCCATGAAGGACAGGCCGTATCCGACCAGCATCGTCACGCCCAAGCCGATCGCCGTGGACCAGATGAAGGGGATGGGCTCCCAGCCGAACAGTTCGTTCAGGCGCGGCAGGCCGAAGTCGTTCTCGGTGACCATGAGCACGACCAGCGTGCCGACGATGGCGCCGATGAAGGCGCCGGTGCCGGTGGCGCGCCTGGTCAGCATGCCGAGCAGGAACAGGCCGAGCAGGCCGCCGGCGAAGTAGCCCATGAAGCTGAGGATCAGGTCGATCAGCAGCGCCTCGGTGCGGGCCGAGTAGATGCCGACCGCGATGCCGAGGATGCCGGCCACGACCACGACCACCTTGGCGAAGCCGAGCCGCGCCTTCTCGGAGGTCTGCGGCCTGAAGCGGGTCAGCCAGTCGACGGTCAGCGCGGCGGCCAGCGAGTTGAGCGCGGAGTCGAGCGACGACATCGCCGCGGCGAACACGGCGGCGACCAGCGCACCGGTCACGATGGGCGGCACCTGCGTCTCGACGAAGTGCGGCATGACCTGGTCCGGGCTGAAGTCGGCCGGCAGCAGGTTGGGGAAGTGGTCGTAGAAGACGAACATGAACACGCCGAGCAGCAGCGACAGCGTGACGCCGATGACGCCGGCCGTCACGCCCAGCATCAGCGCGCGCTGCGCCTCGCGCGGCTCCTTGACCGTCATGTAGCGCTGCACGGGCTGCTGGTTGGTGCCGAACAGTGACAGCGCGAGCAGTCCGTAGCCGAAGATGGCGGTCAGCAGCCCCGTCCCGGCCAGCGGCTCCTGCAGGTGGATCACGTCCAGCTTGTCCAGCTGTCCGGCGTCGGCGAACGCCTGCCCCCAGCCGCCGGGCGTGCCGAGCACCACCACCGCCATCGCCGCGACCACGCCCAGGCTCATGATCGTGAATTGGATCACGTCGGTCCAGATGACGGCGGAGATGCCGCCCAGCACCGTGTAGATGATGGCGATGATGCCGAAGATGACCACCGACTCCTCGACGGCGTCCAGCCCGGGCACCAGGTCGCTCGGCGCGATCGCCGAGAAGAGCAGCGACGCGCCGTAGACCAGCGTGCCCGCGCGCAGCAGCACGGTCAGCGAGAACAGCGACGAGCCCAGCAGCCGCGTCTTCAGGTCGAAGCGCTCTTCCAGGTACTGATACGCGGTGGTCAGCCCGCGCACCTTGTGGAAGAAGGGGATGAACAGCAGCACCACGATGATCGCCGCGGCGATGTCGCCCAGCTGGTACTGCAGGTACCACATGTCGTCGGCGTACGCGTAACCCGGCACGCCCAGGATCGACGCGGCCGAGAACGACGTCGCGATGATCGACAGGCCAGCCGCCCACCACGGCATGCTGCGGTTGCCGACGAAGTACGCCTCGGTGTCCGTCTGGCGGCGGTTGGCCCACGCGCCGATCGCCACCATCGTGGCGACGTATCCTCCGAGGACGACCCAGTCCAGCCAATGCATGTCGGCTCCCGTCGATGGGCGCTCAGCGCGGCTCCGCGCGACGATCGCGGCGGGGGGAAGCAACTTTCGGGCTAATGGGGCTCGGGGCTAATGGGGCTTGGGGCTTGGGGCTTGGGGCTTGGGGCTTGG
>ENA-ORCW01000190-ORCW01000190.1-marine-metagenome-genome-assembly--contig:-NODE-190-length-64784-cov-3.733522_pt1 | contig 64784 bp, 59 predicted proteins | sample MGYA00237784_ERZ508517 | MGnify/ENA primary metagenome ERZ508517 (study PRJEB26187, sample SAMN06268979) | marine metagenome | isolation source: Tt ae E1 feedstock associated aerobic enrichment on...
ATTCATTGATGCAACCCTGACAAAGGGCATGTTCTTCTGTCGGCAGTCCACAGAGTAAACACGGAATTGGAAATACTTTCCTGTATAATTGTCGGAATTGTTGTGTCAGTGAGAGCAGATTTGCCATGACATGACCTAATTTAATCCTTTAAATCAGTAAAGAGTCATCATGCCTGAGAATGTAGCAGAAACCCAAGCAACAATCCGCAACGACTGGAGCCAGCAAGAGGTTGAAGCCTTATTTGCTATGCCCTTTAACGACCTGATGTTTAAAGCACAAACCGTTCATCGTGCTAACTTTGATGCCAATGCGGTGCAGATTAGTACCTTATTAAGTATCAAAACCGGTGGTTGTGCCGAAGACTGTGGTTATTGCCCACAAAGTGCACACCATGAATCAGCCGTAAAAGCTGAACCTTTGATGCCACTTGATGAAGTGATGAAATCTGCCAACGAAGCGAAAGAGGCTGGTGCTAATCGTTTCTGTATGGGTGCGGCCTGGCGTAGCCTGAAAGACCGTGACTTGGAACGTGTCGCTGAAATGGTTGAAGGCGTGAAAAGTTTAGGTCTGGAAACTTGCGTCACACTGGGCATGCTGGAAGAGCATCAAGCCAAGCGTTTAAAAGATGCTGGTCTGGATTACTACAATCACAACTTGGATACATCACCTGAATTCTACGGTGAAATTATTACTACCCGCACCTATGAAGATCGTCTGAATACCTTAAGTCATGTTCGTGATGCCGGTATTAATGTATGTAGTGGCGGTATTGTGGGCATGGGCGAAGGTCGCAATGACCGTGCTGGTTTATTAATCAGCCTGGCTAATCTGCCAACACAACCACAAAGCGTGCCGATCAATTTATTAGTACAAGTTGAAGGTACACCATTAGATGGTGTCGATAATCTGGATCCTATCGAGTTTGTTCGTACCATTGCGGTTGCCCGTATCATGATGCCAAAATCATTTGTGCGTTTATCAGCTGGTCGTGAGCATATGACTGATGAATTACAAGCCATGTGTTTCCTCGCTGGTGCTAACTCGATTTTCTATGGTGAAAAACTGTTAACCACTGACAACCCAGATACCAACCATGATCAGCAATTGTTCAAACGTTTAGGTATCACACCTTGGGTTGGTGAAGAAAAAACAGAAGAACGTAGCTGTTCTTCAGCAGCCTAACGTCTCCATTTCCGAGTGGCCAAACTCCCTTGGCATAATGAACTGACCGCCGCTTTAGCTGAACGCAAAGCGGCGGGGCGTTATCGGCAAAACCGGCTGCGTGTCGGTGAGCAAGGTGTGCATATTCATCTTGGTGATAAAACTATTTTGTCATTTTGCAGCAATGATTATCTTGGTCTAGCTGCCCATCCTGATATTAAAAAAGCGTTCAAGGAAGCAGTTGATAAAGAAGGTGTCGGTAGTGGCGCCGCCCATTTGTTGACTGGTCATAGTTATTACCATCAGGCATTAGAAGAAAAGCTGGCGGACTTTACGGGTCAACAACGCGTACTGCTTTTTTCCACTGGTTATATGGCCAATCTCGGTGTGATTGATGGTCTGCTCAATCGCGGTGATGCGGTAATTCAGGATAAATGGAATCATGCATCTTTACTGGACGGTGGCCGTCTGACCGATGCCGACCAGTTACGTTACCCGCACGCCGATATGGGCCTATTACACAAACGCTTACATAATGCCGCCACAGCAAAACATCGGCTGATAGTGAGTGATGGTGTATTCAGTATGGATGGTGATATCGCTCCTTTACCTGAAATTATGGCCTTATCTGAACAGCACCATGCAGCCGTCCTGATTGATGATGCGCATGGCTTTGGCGTGATAGGTGAGGGCGGTCGTGGCACGGTTTCTCACTTCCAAATCACACCTGATAAGGCGCCGATTGTGGTGGGGACCTTAGGTAAAGCGATTGGTACTGGTGGTGCTTTTGTCGCTGCTGATGAACTGGTCATTGAAACTTTAATTCAACAAGCGCGTAGTTATGTGTATACCACGGCACAGCCGCCGGCGATTGCGGCAGCTACTTTGGTCAGTCTGGATTTGGTTGAAAAAGAACAGTGGCGACGTGACCAACTTCAGCAGTTAATTCAGCAATTCAGACAAGGTGCTGAACAACTCGGCTTAGAACTAATGCCATCGATGACGCCAATACAACCCGTCATTATCGGTGAAGATAAAAAGGCGCTGGAAATAGGGGCGAAATTAGAAGAGCAAGGCATTCTAGTTGGTGTTATCCGTCCACCGACAGTGCCCAAAAATACCGCCAGATTGAGAATTACCTTTTCTGCTGCCCATACAGAACAGGATGTGAACAGACTGCTTAGCGCACTGGAGCAGGCGTATGCACATTAACAGCATAGGTCAGGGACCAGACTTAGTATTGGTTCACGGCTGGAGTATGCATAGCGGTGTCTGGTCGCCCTTGCTTGAATTACTCTCCGAGCATTTTCGCTGCCATCTGGTCGATTTACCCGGACATGGTCAAAGTGATTGGCACGAAGGTGATTTTGAATTAAGCACCTTATTAGCCAATCTAGCAGAAGTTTTACCAGAAAAGGCCATTTGGCTTGGCTGGTCATTAGGTGGGCAGGTGTCATTAGCTATGGCTAAACACTATCCTGATAACGTAAAAAAACTGATTTTGCTGGCTGCCAACCCCTGTTTTGTACAAAAAGAAGATTGGCCTTGTGCGATGCCACAAGAAGTTTTTGAATCATTTTCAGCGAGTTTAGCTGACGATCAACGGCTGACCTTACAGCGGTTTATTATGCTGCAAGCGAAAGGTGCGAATCAGCCCCGACAAGTGATTAAACAATTAAGTGAACAACTGGCTCAACAGCATGAACCAGAACCAGAGGCATTACAGGCAGGCTTAAACTGTCTGGCTGAGTGGGATTTACGAGATGCGCTTGCCACTGTAAATTGCCCCACTCAAATGATTCTGGCTGAGAATGATCATCTCATTCCCGTTTCATTAGCAGAATACGTACAGAAGTTGCAGCCAAAACTGCTCATTGATGTGATGCCGGGATTAGGCCACGCGCCGTTTATTTCGCAGCCTCAGCAATGCCAATTAGTGATAGAACAATTTATCCATGAGTGAATATCGTCCCGATAAAAAAAGAGTGGCTCAGTCATTTTCTGCCGCCGCAGAGCATTATGATGATGTGGCTGTGTTGCAAAGACAAACAGCCGATGAATTATTAGAACGCCTGTCATATATCACTATCGAACCACAAACGATAGTGGATTTAGGGGCGGGGACCGGACGTAACATAGCGTTATTGCAAAAGCGCTATCCTCATGCCCAATTAGTGGCTGTCGATATTGCGCCGCAAATGTTAAAGCAGGCCGAAAAGCGTTATCGGCATGATCAAGGCATTAAACGCTGGTTACCGAAACAGCCACGTTTACAGGTATTAGCAGGTGATGCCGAAGCCATTCCACTGGCTGATAACAGCGTCGATCTTATCTATGCCAATCTGGCATTACAGTGGTGTGATCCAAAACGTTGTTTCAGCGAGATCTTTCGGGTGCTGAAACCACAGGGACTATTGATGTTTACCAGCTTGGGGCCGGATACCTTGACCGAGCTTCGTCAGGCTTGGGCTGAAGTAGATAGTTATCCTCACGTGAATTTATTCTATGACATGCATGATGTCGGCGATGCCATGACAGCCAGCGGCTTAGCGGACTGTGTGCTGGATATGGAGCCTTACACTTTGAGCTACAACGATGCGATGAGTGTGATGCGCGATCTGAAAATCCTTGGCGCACGTAATGTGAATGAAGGTCGCCGTCGTGGTCTGACAGGTAAGAAACTTATGCAAAAAGTGATTTCCTCGTATGAAACATTTCGCCAAGCTGACGGCTTACCTGCCAGTTATGAAGTCATTTTTGGTCATGCATGGAAATTAGCTCAATCAGGCCAATGCCGAACGGATGACGATAGTGTTTATATTCCGATCAGTGAGATCAAACGATTATGACCAGCACACATTTTTTTATAACAGGTACAGATACTGAAGTAGGGAAGACCTTCATCAGTGTGGGCTTGGTATCTTTACTACAACAACAAGGCTATAAAACAGTTGGCATGAAGCCGATTGCCAGCGGTTGTGAGTGGTTAGATGGGCAGTGGAAAAATGAGGATGCTTTAGCATTAATCAAACAAAGCCAGACAGATTTAGCCTATTCACTGATCAATCCCTATGCCTTTGAGCCGGCTATTGCCCCACATATTGCGGCGGAGCGAGAAGGAGTAACACTCTCTCTTGCCAAGATTAAACACAGCTATGAATTGATCGCTGAACAGGCAGACGCAGTCATTGTGGAAGGTGCAGGAGGCTGGTATGTACCACTAAACGCAGAAAGCACCATGGCCGATCTTGCTGTTCAGCTTCATTTGCCGGTGATTTTGGTGGTGGGAATTAAACTAGGTTGTATTAATCACGCCTTATTGACCGTGGCAGCCATTGAACAACAAGGTCTCAAACTGGCTGGCTGGGTGGCGAATCATGTTGCTGAACAATCAGAATCAACTGAAATGATAGAGACCTTAATGAGCCGAATCGATGCCCCCTGCTTGGGAGTGGTACCTCATCTTAACAACCATCAGTCGGTGGCCAGTTTCCTGCGACTACCTGAATAAAATTATTAAATTACTTTATAAAACCGCCTTTCCAAAATAAGTAATGTCAGGCACTATTTTTCATTGCTAGTTCAAAATTTGGCCTTATAATTCAAAACTACGAAATAAAAATTGATTAATAATCAGTTTGTTATGTTTTCGAAAATGAATTATAAGGCCGCCTGTTTAATATTTATTATGAGGCCAGTGGCCTCATATAACACACTGTTATGTGGCTGTGTTTCTCGGAAATAATGAGTACTGCTTTAGAGTCAATAAGCAAATAGGCATATATTCAGTTCAATATTTTTCTAGAGATAATTTAATAAGATTCCAGAGGACGTATGCACATTACAAAGCTCTCCCTAGTAAATTACAGAAACTTTAAAAACGTAAAGTTTCTGTTTAATAAGGGAATAAATACAATTATTGGCGAGAATGGTTCTGGTAAGACTAACTTATTCCGAGCAATGAGATTGCTGCTTGATAACTCAATGCCTCGCTCGGCAACCAAGCTTTCTGAAGGAGATTTTTGTAGGTCATTAGGTGATTGGCGTGGTCACTGGATCGTTATCAGTATTGAGTTTAATGATATTGCTGCTGATGAAACTAGTCAGGCGCTATTTCTTCATGGTACAGGGAATGCTGAGGATGAAGTTGTTACTAGGGCAACATACAATCTTATTTTCAGACCTAAAGCAAATATCCGTCAGGCATTGGCACAACTTGCCATAGGTGACGTTGATGCTCTAAAAAATTTCTTGGATGGTATAACTATTGATGATTATGAGACTGTTCTTACTGGAAAAAGCGTCGCTGATTTTAATGACCCAGTTGTATACAAAAGGATAGTAGGCGACTTTGAGAGAGTCGATTTCCCTAGAGGGTTAAATAATCCTGATGTTGGTATAAGGTTGCCAAATATCCTCAATATAACTAATGAAGTTTCGTTTACCTTTATTAAAGCACTAAGAGATGTAGTATCAGATTTTCATAGCAACAGAACCAATCCTTTACTAACACTATTAAAAAATAGATCCGGAAATATTAGTAAAACTGATTTCCAGCCTATTGCAGATTTAGTTGGGGTCTTAAATAACGAGATTGAGTCTCTATCAGAAATCTGTGACGTTCGTGATGATATAGTGACGACGGTTAGTGATGCGGTTGGTGATACCTACTCACCTAAGTCTATTTCGATTCGCTCAAGTCTTACTGATGATGCCGAGCAGCTTTTTCAGTCATTAAAGCTATTTATTGGCGAGTCAAATGATGGTCACGAGGGAACGATAAATGAAATGAGCTTGGGTGGTGCCAATCTGTTATTTCTCACGTTAAAGTTACTTGAATTTAAATACCAACAGGCTAATCAGTCAATTGCAAACTTTTTACTGATTGAAGAACCAGAAGCCCACATACACACTCATATTCAGAAATCTCTTTTCGACAACATCAGTTATGAAAACACACAGATCATATACTCAACTCACTCATCACATCTATCTGAAGTAAGTAATATTAGTAATATGAATATTATTGGTTTTGTTGATGATGTCTGTGAGGTATTTCAACCGGCAGCACGGCTTACCGGAGAAGAGGTGGGTTTTGTTCAACGTTACCTTGATGCAATCCGGAGTAACTTACTTTTTGCCCGAAGTGTTGTTTTAGTAGAAGGAGATGCCGAGGAAATCCTTATTCCTATCCTACTGAAGAAGGTTTTAGGATTAAGCTTAGATGAGATAGGGATCACTCTAGTCAACATCAGAAGTACTGGCTTCGAGAATATTGCAATGTTATTTGACAATGAAAGAATCAAAAAACGTTGTAGCATTATCACAGACTTAGATGAAGCCTTCTTTGATACCACGATTTATCCTACAGATAGTGACTTAGATAAAAAGAAGAAAGAGAAAGCCCTCGGCTCTCAAGAAACAGGCATTGCTCGTAAAGGAAGGCTTGATGACTTCTGTCAAAATAACCCTTGGATTTCGATTTTTTATGCAGACCATACGTTTGAGGTTGATTTCATACAGTCATCCAACAGCAATTACCTCAGAAGAATTGTCGGAGATGTGTACACTCAGCAAGCTACGATAGATACTGCTACAAATGAACTATCTTCAACTGATATTGCAATCTCAGGTTCAAGAGCATTAACTATGGCAAACTATCAAGGTAAAGGTTGGTTTGCCCTTACGCTAGGTAAAGTGATTGACTTTAAAGTAGCTATACCAGAGTACATTTTAAATGCCATCAAGTTTGCGCACGGCGACTTCAATGCAGGACTTACTTTCAAAATACTTAAGCACCGTTATGACTCAGTCATTGACCATGTCAAATTCGGCAGAAAAACCATCCAAAGGCTGAATGCAGAGGGTAATACAGCTCTAAAACAGCAATGGGAAACATACTTGACTCCATATGAAACTGGCCTAGCAATATTCACTCCTAAGTGGGAAGCATTTAGTCCAGTCGATGACGACATAGCTGCACTCAAGATCGACCTAATGAATGATTTACCTTCTGAGCAAAACGATATATTAGCAAGGATCTAATCATGTTTATGTGGGATGAAGGTGATCTAAACGATGAACAGATTGCAGCGATTAACGAGCCGAATAATGTGTTCTTAGTTGCATGTCCTGGAAGTGGTAAAACTAGGACTCTTACCTACAAAATTGCTTCTGAGCTTTCAGGTTTAGAGGACCCCAAAAAATGGGTCGTAGCCATTACCTACACGCATAGAGCAGCTGATGAGATTCGCGAACGAATTGAAATTCTTGGTGTAGACACATCTCAGTTGTGGATCGGTACTATTCATGCGTTTTGTTTGGAATGGATATTGAAGCCATATGGCCTATATCATGACAAGCTGAAAAATGGATTTAAAATAGTTAACTCTTATGATTCTGAACAAATAATATCTCAAATATGCTCTGGCATTCGCTCCGAACGTATTAGGTATGGAGAGTGTAGTCATTTCTACACTCCTCGAGGATTAACATTGACTTGCGCTGGAAGTAAAATTTCACTAGCAAGACAGGTATTAGATGAATATCACAGCCATCTTGCAGGAAATGATCAAATCGATTTTGAGCAAATTCTCTATTTTGCTCATGAAATCCTATCAAGTAATTCATCTATTGCTAAGATACTAGCAAGATTGTTCTCTTATGTTTTGGTTGATGAATATCAAGATACCAAAGAGGTACAGTATTCAATTGTTGCGAGTATTATAAAAGCTAGCCAAGGTCGGGTGAGAACCTTCATTGTTGGTGATCCAAACCAAGCTATCTACGGTTCGCTCGGTGGCTACGCAATAACGCAGTTGGAATTTGAGCGGTTAGCCGAAGTGTCATTTACTACAATGGCATTAGATAAGAACTATAGAAGCTCTAGAAAGATCATAGACTATTATCGTAATTTTAATGTTACCCCTAGTGCAACTGTTGCTGAAGGTGAACATCGTGATCACCCTAGCATTATTACTTATGATCAGATTACTCATAAGGATGACTTAGTTGAGCAAGTCAGCAGGCATATTGAGCATAGCGTTCAAAATCTGGGTATCTTAGAGAAGGAAATTTGCGTCATTGCACCTTGGTGGATGCACTTGGCTGCACTAACTCGTAACTTGGTAAACAGGTTGCCTCTATATAGTTTCGATGGACCTGGTCTTGTACCTTTTTCAAGAGATATAGATAACTTTTGGTTCAAGTTGACTCAAATTATCCTAACAGAGCCATCTCCTAATATGTATGTTAAGCGTCTTCGTTGGGCATCTGATGTCTTATATGACATGGAACTTGCGCTGGTCGATGTTCATTCGATCACCCCAAAACAGTTACTAAAGACAGTTAACTCTATTTCGATAGATGAAGACGACGGCCTCGCTTATCTACGTGCATTCTTTGAAGCACTATTTGGCGAATTGGGAATAGGTTTCATGCTATATCCAATGCTAAAGGAACATCACGAATCATTCTTCAATAGTACACAGAATAGGATTGATAGGCTAAGAAACGAGAATGCATTATTTGCAACAGACATTGAAGCGTTTCGCAAAGCATTTAAACCTAGAACAGGTATTAAGGTGTCAACAATACACGGAGTAAAGGGAGGAGAATATGATGTTGTGATATCCTTCGGCCTTCTTCAAGATTTGGTCCCTAACTTCAATGACCCTTCCATTGAAAGTGCTAAAAAGTTGCTCTATGTAATTGGCTCAAGAGCCAGGAAGAACCTACATCTTATTTCAGAAACAGGAAGGATGACTGGTTATGGTCAAAATAGAAGAGAGCGTCAGCCTACAGAAGTCTTACACCAGTTGAATTTTGTATACGATCCTAACTTAATATGATACATCAGAATAGAATGCTTGGATATTTGTTGGTTAATAATTCTGCACATGACAAGTAGACTCAGGTGACGCCTTCAGCGCACCTGATTTAGGCGTTATAAGAAATGTTGAAGATTACAGAGCTGCTCAGAAAAGTCTTCATCGGCGACAGTTAATCTAACGAAGATAAAATAATGATTTAGTGCTTATTGGCGACTGAAAAAAAACGCTTTTAAATCGTGATCGTTAGTTTTCGTATTTTAAATGTTATTCAACAAAAACAGGCTAGTTTTAGTAACTATCGTCTTCGAAGTCATCAAGGCTATCGTAGTAGATGATGGCCAGATACTGAATCGGCATTTGCAGTTTGGTTTCTGGTCGGTGAGGTTGCTCAGCGTGGAAAGTTAAAGAATCACCCGGCTCAAGAATAAAACGCTCGTCGCCGACGGTGTATTCCAGTTTACCTTCCAGCATATAAATGAATTCAGTACCGGCATGTTCAAACGGATCAAATACTTCACTTTCTTCATTTAAGGTAATCAAAAACGGTTCAAACAGTTTTTTCGGGCCAGTGTCATACGCTAATAATTGATAGGTATGACCGCTCTTGGTTCCGCGGCGAACCACTTCCATTCCTTCGCCATTCTTCACATATTGAGCACCGCCCATTGGCGTGTCGTAATCGTGAAATAACCGTGAGAGCTTTACACCAAGAGCATTGGCAAGGTGTTCCAGTTTTTCCAGGCTGGGTGAGGTCAGTCCATTCTCAATCTTACTCAACATGCCGCGACTGACATTGGCTCGCATAGCGACATCCGCAATGGTTAATCCATTTTCAGTGCGAATATGGCGTAGCGTATTTCCCAGATGTTTATCTAACGACTGATGTGTCGCAGTTTCAGTCGTCACGATGGTTTGCTGTTTGCTCACGGCAAGAATACTCCGTCTTCTTTTAGGCTGTTCTGCCTGATTATACCTGAGGTTTTTTTATTTATCCGGCTTAAATGTTTCCTATTGTGAAAAAAAGTTTACAAGACTATTGACATGTTTTTTTCAGCATGAGTAAATAGAACCATGTTTCATCACATGAAATTTTGTTTACCTAAAAAGTGGTAGATTGAACTACCCCTTTAGTAGTAGAGCATCACACGAGTGGAGGTTAAGAATGCCATTAGGGCTATTAAAATATGGTCTGAGTAGTGAACACCCGGCACCACGCTTTTTTAGGGACTGTACTGAACCTAAGAAATCCTACGATGCCGTGATTATCGGTGGCGGCGGACATGGTTTGGCGGCGGCGTATTACTTAGCCAAAGACTATGGCATTACCAATGTAGCCGTATTAGAAAAAGGCTATATCGGTGGCGGTAATACTGGCCGTAATACCACCATCGTTCGTTCAAATTATCTGACGCCGGAAGGGGTTAACTTCTACGATGCCAGCGTCAAAATGTACGAAGACTTATCAGAAGAGTTAGACCTGAACCTGTTCTATTCAACACGTGGCCACTTTACTCTGGCTCACACCGAATCAGCTATGCGTACTATGCGCTGGCGTGCTGAAGTGAATAAACATGTTGGGGTTGAGAGTTATGTCGTCGGTCCTGAGGAGATATCCAAAGCGTGTCCGCAACTGGATATCTCCTGCAGTGGCCAAGCGCCTATCCTGGGTGCCTTATATCATGCACCAGGTTCAGTGGCTCGTCATGATGCCGTGGCATGGGGTTATGCCAAAGAAGCTGATCGCATGGGTGTTGAAATATTCCAAATGACTGAAGTCACCGGCATTGATACTAAAGGCGGCAAGGTCGTTGGTGTGAATACATCTAAAGGTTACATCAGTACTAATCGGGTGTTATCTGCAGTGGCAGGCTTTACGCCACGTATCACTGAGATGGTGGATCTGGATACGCCGATTGTAATTCACCCTTTACAAGCCTGTGTATCAGAACCGATGAAACCTTGGCTCGACACGATTTTGGTATCAGGCAGCCTGCATGTGTATGTCAGCCAGTCGTCCCGTGGTGAACTGGTTATGGGGTCCTCATTAGATCCTTATGAATTCCATTCAACACGGTCATCACTGGATTTCGTGGAAGGACTCACCACACATATCACCGATATGTTCCCATTTTTATCGAATGTCAAAGTGGTCCGTCAATGGGCGGGTATGGCTGACATTACGCCTGACTTTGCACCGATTATGGGTAAAACGCCGGTTGAAGGATTTTATCTGGACGCTGGGTGGGGCACATGGGGATTCAAAGCCACACCTATCAGTGGCAAAACCATGGCTGAGACGATTGCAAAAGATATGGCACCTGACCTTATCAAATCATTCCGATTATCACGTTTTGAAGACTATGAGCTGACCGGTGAAAAAGGCGCAGCATCAGTTGGTCACTAAGTTAAGAGTAAGGCTATGAAACTACTTGAATGTCCCGTTAATGGTATCAGGCCGATGAGTGAATTCACCTACGGCGGAGAATATCGAAATATGCCCAATCCTGACACGTGTTCAGACTCTGAATGGGCAGCTTATGTGCACTATCGCAATGGCGCGCCAGGTGTGAAAAAAGAATGGTGGTACCACGCACCGAGCGGTACTTGGTTTATCGCTGAACGTAACACGATGACTGATAAGGTCAGCCGTACTTATCTTCTGGGTCAGGAGGAAGCTAAATGACCAGCCGTATTGCAAAGAAACGAGGCGAGTGGATCAACCGAGATAAGCCACTGACGTTTGAATATGAAGGTCAAACGGTACAAGGTTATGAAGGCGATACCATTACCAGTGCACTGTGGGCGGCCGGTATTAATGTGCTGGGTCGTAGCTTTAAATATCACCGTGCGCGTGGTGTATTGAGTTTTGCTAACCACGATGTCAACGCCATGATGACCGACGGTGTGGATACCAATATCCGTGCTGACGTGTGGCCTGTTGCAGATGGTATGGATATCAAAGCCGTCAATACTATTGGTGGTGTATTAAAAGATAAAAACAAATATATCGATTATTTGTCACCTTTTTTACCCGTCGGTTTCTATTACAAAACATTTTATAAGCCAAAAAGCCTGTTTCCATTCTGGGAAGATAAAATCCGTAAGGCAGCGGGGCTGGGTGAAGTTAATTTTAATTACCCACGTATTGTTAAGCCAAAGAAATTTGCTCATTGTGATGTATTAATCATTGGTGCTGGTCTGTCTGGTTTATCAGCGGCAATCAAAGCTGCTGAGCAAGGTCTGGATGTGATCGTTGTTGACGAAAACAAGCAGGCAGGTGGCAGTCTGACGTATGACTATGCAGGTGACCAAACCACTGCAGATACACTGACAAGCCTCTTAGATAGTGTTGAATCAAACCCAAACATTCGTTTAATTACCGATGCTTATGCTGGCGGTTTTTATGGCGATAAATTGGTGCCACTAGTCGGTAAAGAAGGTATTACCAAAGTCTGGGCAAAAGCTGTAATTGTGGCTGCCGGTGCCTTTGAGCAACCTCCTGTATATCGCTACAACGACTTACCGGGCGTGATGATGGGATCAGCTGCACAACGTTTGATTCATCGCTATGCAGTTAAACCATTTGATAAAGGTGTCGTGGTCACCGCCAATGACTATGGCTACCGAACGGCACTCGATTTAGCATCTATTGGTGTTGAGGTCGTGGCTGTTATTGATATGCGGAGAAACGGTGCGCCACGTCAACTGGCACAAAAAGTCAGAGACAAAGGTATTCCTGTTCATATCTCCAGCTGTATCTATGAAGTCATCCCTACCTCAAATAAATTAGGTGTTAAAGCGGTAGTAATGAGTCCATATGACGACATTAGTGCTGGTGCAGACAGTGGTCACACTGTGCGTTTGGCATGTGATGGTGTCGCGATGAGTGCTGGCTGGGCGCCAGCAGCTGCCTTGCTGTATCAGGCGGGTACCAAAATGCGTTATGACTACAGCGTCGAGCAGTTTGTACCTGATGAATTACCTGAAGGCGTCTTTGCTGCAGGTAAGGTTAATGGCATATTTGATTTTAAAGCACGCCAACTGGATGGTCAGCGTGCTGCAGCAGAAGCCGCCGCTTTCTTAGGTAAAACGGTCGATGTGGTGACTGTGCCAAAAGTGGAGATGGCATCACCAAGCCATCCTTATCCGATTGTTGAACATCCGAAAGGCAAAAACTTTGTCGACTTTGACGAAGATATTCAGGTCAAAGATTTCATCAATGCGGCTAAAGAAGGTTTTGACAATATTGAGTTGATGAAACGCTTTACCACGGTGGGTATGGGCCCAAGCCAGGGTAAACATTCCAATATGAATGCCATTCGTATTCTGGCGAGAATACGTGAGTTACCGGTTGAGAAAATTGGTACCACGACGGCACGACCATTTTTCCACCCGACACCAATTGGTCATCTGGGCGGCCGTGGTTTTCATCCTCATCGTTATACCGCCATGCATGAATGGCATGTCGACAATGGTGGCGTGATGATGGAAGCCGGTGTGTGGATGCGTCCTGCTTATTATCAATATGCTGGTCGCTCGATGAGTGCGATGGAAGCCGTACAACAAGAAGCCTTAGCGGTTAGACAACAGGCAGGCATGATCGATGGCAGTACCTTAGGCAAGATTGAAGTCTATGGGGCCGATGCAACTGAATTTCTGGAACGCTTTTATACAGGCAAGTTCAGCAAGCAAAAAATTGGCGAAAGCCGTATTGCTCTGCTGCTGGATGAAGCGGGTGTGATGCTGGATGACGGCCTAGCCGTTCGTGTTGAAGCTGAAAAGTTCTATGTATCAACTAACTCATCCAATGCCGCGACGGTTTACCGTGAGATGCAACGGAATGTCCAGTTGTGGGGCTTGCAAGTCACTCTGGTGAATCTGACTGGTGCCATCGCAGCCATGACCTTGGCCGGACCCAAATCACGTGAGATTTTAACGTCACTGACCCAAGCTGACCTGAGTGATGCTGCTTTACCGGATGGCAATATGACCCAAGCTAAGCTTGCTGGGGTGGATGCCAAAATTATGCGTGTGAGCTTTGTGGCCGACCTGGCTTTTGAGATTCATGTGCCATACAAAGCAGGCTTGCATGTTTGGAAGCAGATCATGGCGGCGGGACAATCACACGGTATACGCCCATTTGGTACAGATGCTCAGCGTCTGCTTCGCCTGGAAATGGGGCATCACTTGATAAGCCACGATACGGATGGTCTGACTAATCCATTTGAAGCACATTCTGAAGCGCTGGTGAAAATGGATAAGCCGTTCTTTATCGGTCAACGCAGTCTCAAGATCATCGCTAAGAAAACACTGAACAAAAAGCTAGTGAACTTTGTGCTGGAAAAAGACTTTACGGGTGAGATGCCGAATGAATGCAACCTGGTGATTGAAGACGGCAATATCAAAGGTCGCGTTACCAGTATTGCTTATAGCAAATACCTCAACAGAGTCATTGGTTTTGCGTTTGTTGCACCAGAACAGGGCAGTCCGGGCTCAACGTTTTCTATTCGTACCGATAGCGGTGCAATGGTTAAAGCGACAGTCGTTAAAGCGCCTTTTTTTCACCTACTTGATAACAACGGAGAGTAAGCATGCAAAACGACATTTTTAAAAGCCCGGTCGCTTTTGCTCAAGCCCCTTTGAAACCCATCAATGGTTTTGTGAATGGCATGGAGACTGCAATAGCTATAGCGGACAAGGCTATTGAAGCATCACGCCACGAGTTATTAAGTATTTGTGATGTGAGTGCATTAAATCGCTTTGGTGTGAAAGGACCAAACGCAGCAGAGTGGTTAGCTGCTGCCAGCCTGACACTACCTGAAGCAAAAAATAGTTGGACACTACAAGGTAAACGCGAGTTGGTTTTAAGACTAGGTGGCAGTGAATACCTGATCGAAGAGCCACTGAATTCACAACTGGTCGCTCAGTTAAATGCTTTGCCTGTCAATAAAGCCGGTGTCCATAAGGTAATTCGCAATGATGCGTCGTTTATTGTCAGTGGCAAGCTGGCAACAAAGTTATTTTCTGAAGTCTGTGCAATCGACCTGTCAGGAGATGCACTTGAAGAGAATCGTCTTGTCATGACTGTCATCGCCGGTGTATCGGTAACGTTGCTGAGACAGATGCTAAATGGCCAATCTGTTTATCGCATTTGGTGTGATGGTACGTATGGACCCTATCTGTGGAAAACACTATTAGGCATCACTGAAGAATATGGTGGCGGTGCCATTGGGTTCAGTTTTTATTACGAAAACAATTGATACGACCAAGTGTTGATCATTCAAACAGAGGAAATGTTATGAAGTATGAATTTGACCCTAAGGCTTCGCTCGCTGATCAAATAGCTTACGCGCAGAAGTTTTTAGCTGAAAACAATGTGAAATATGTGCTCGCTCAGTTTGTCGATATCCACGGTGTGGCTAAAGTCAAATCTGTGCCAGCGGATCATCTGGAAGACATTGTTAAAACCGGTGCCGGTTTTGCTGGTGGCGCTATTTGGGGTATGGGTATTAAACCGAATGGGCCAGATTACATGGCAATGGGCGACTTGAGCACATTGAGTTTATTGCCATGGCAACCTGGCTATGCCCGTTTAATTTGTGATGGTCATGTTAATGGTGAGCCATACAGCCATGACAGTCGCGTTGTACTGAAAAAACAAATCTCTCGTCTGACTGAAAAAGGCTGGATTTTATACACCGGTTTAGAGCCTGAATTCTCATTATTGAAAAAAGACGAGTTCGGTCATCTACATCCCTTTGACCCAACTGATACGCTGCAAAAACCGTGTTATGACTATAAAGGCATCACACGTCAGAGCGGTTTCCTTGAAAAACTGACTGAGTCTTTAATTGATGTCGGTTTAGATATTTACCAAATCGATCATGAAGATGCGAATGGTCAGTTTGAAATTAACTACACCTATGCTGATGCACTGAAGAGTGCGGATGACTATGTGATGTTTAAAATGGCGGCCAGCGAAATTGCTAACGAAATGGGCATGGTATGTTCATTTATGTCTAAGCCATTCAGTAACCGCCCTGGTAACGGCATGCATATGCATATGTCGATTGGCGATGGTGAGAAAAGTTTATTCCATGATGACAGTGATGAAACCGGTCATGGTTTATCGAAACTGGCTTATCACTTCATGGCAGGCATTCTGGCGCATGCCCCTGCATTATCAGCGATTGCAGCGCCTACCGTTAACTCATACAAACGTTTAGTGGTCGGTCGTTCTTTGTCCGGCGCGACTTGGGCGCCAGCCTATATTTCATACGGTAATAACAACCGTTCGACCATGGTGCGTATCCCTTATGGTCGTATCGAACTACGCCTGCCAGATGGTACTTGTAACCCATACCTGACGGCAGCAGCAGCGATTGCAGCTGGTTTAGATGGTGTGGAACGTCAACTGGAAGCCGGTCCAGGTTATGACATCAATTTATATGACTTAAGCCCAGAAGAGCTGGAAGAAAAAGGCATTGGCATCTTGCCACAAAATCTTCATGAAGCTTTGACCGCGTTAGAGAAAGATGACGTGATTCAAGGGGCCTTGGGTGAGGAGTTTGTTAAAGAGTTCTTAGAACTCAAACACATGGAATGGGTGGAATACATGCGTCATGTATCTGATTGGGAAATCAATCGTTACGTTGAATTTTATTAAAAGTCCCTAGGGAATGTTGTTAGGAGAATAGTTATGTGTGGAATCGTTGGCCTGTATTTGAAAAACGATAAATACGAAGACCGTCTGGGTGAACTGTTTGCACCAATGTTAATTGCAATGACAGAACGTGGCCCTGATAGTGCTGGGTTTGCTGTTTATGGTGATGAAGTGGATCAAGGGGTGAAGTTAACGCTTCGCAACGAAGATGAGAACTATGATTGGTCAGCACTGGCAAAAGAAATTGAAGCCAAACTGAATACAAAAGTCGACTGGTTCCAAAACAGCAAAGTAGCCGTATTTAAAGTCGATATCGATGCTGAAACAGTTGAGAACTATCTGATGGAAAATCATCAGGACGTACTCATCATGAGTTCAGGTAAGTCTATTGAAATCCTGAAAGAAGTCGGTTTACCAGAGCGTATCGTCAATCTTTTCCATCTGGAAAACATGAAAGGTAGCCACATCATCGGTCATACACGCATGGCGACTGAGTCTGCTGTGACCATGGCGGGTAGCCATCCTTTCTCAACCGGCATGGACTTGTGTCTGGTACATAACGGTTCACTGTCTAACCACAACCGTTTACGTCAGGAACTGAAACGTGAAGGCATTCACTTTGAAACTGAAAACGATTCAGAAGTCGCAGCAGGTTATCTGACCTATCGCTTACAACAAGGCGATAGTCTGAATGAAGCGTTGACGCATGCTTTAGACGATCTGGATGGTTTCTTTACCTTCACTATCGGCACTAAAGATGGCTTTGCTGTGGTGCGTGACCCTATCGCCTGTAAACCTGCAGTGATTGCAGAAACAGATGATTACGTGGCTATGGCCTCTGAATATCAGGCGCTAACAACATTACCTGGCATCGAAAACGCCAAAGTATGGGAACCAGAGCCTTCAAAAGTCTATGTTTGGGAACGTACTACGCACTAAGCAATGGTGTATGAGGAGAATATAAATGAGTACTAAATCTGTAGCAGAATCAGTGACCACATCCGGCAAGCAAACGGTGGATTTGGCACAACAAACAGTTCGTGATTTGAATCAGGCACTGCATGATCAAAACAAAGAGCTGACCATTGCTGAATGGGAAGTATTAAACCCGAAAGGGGAGCATAACCTCGCTGTAGGACTTGATCAGAAGCTTAAAGTCGATATCTATGGCCCGGTTGGTTACTACTGTGCGGGTATGAACAAAGAAGCCGACATCACCGTTCATGGCCATGCTGGTCAAGGCATTGCTGAAAACATGATGTCAGGCAGCGTGCGTGTCAAAGGTAACGCTTCATCAGCAGCCGGTGCGACAGCGCATGGTGGTTTTTTGGTGATTGAAGGTGATGCCGGTTCACGTTGCGGTATCTCGATGAAAGGTATTGATATTGTGGTGAAAGGCAATGTCGGTCATATGAGCTGCTTTATGGGCCAAGCTGGTTCACTAGTGGTGTGTGGTGATGCCGGTGATGCGCTGGGTGATTCGCTCTACGAAGTGCATATCTATGTTAAAGGCTCAGTGAAATCACTAGGCGCTGACTGCATCGAAAAAGAAATGCGTCAGGAACACTTGGATGAACTGTCGGCTTTATTAGAAAAAGCCGGTGTGGATGAAGATCCAAAAGCCTTCAAACGTTATGGTTCAGCTCGTCAGTTGTACAACTTCAAAGTTGATAACGCGAGTGCTTATTAATTGCTGATATTGCGAGGAAATAGAAATGACTGAAAAGAAAAAATACATGACCGTACCGCGCGAGTCAGCGACGTTTGATAAATTGACGATGGCTGAAATCCGTCGCGCTGCTGATACAGGTATTTATGACATCCGCGGTGCCGGTGCCAAACGCAAACTGCCCCATTTTGACGATCTGCTGTTCCTGGGCGCGAGTATGTCTCGTTACCCATTAGAAGGGTATCGTGAAAAATGTAATACCTCGGTGACCTTAGGTACCCGTTTTGCGAAAAAGCCAATCACTATTGATACGCCTGTCACGATTGCTGGTATGAGTTTTGGTGCATTGTCAGCTTATGCGAAAGAAGCCTTAGGTCGAGGTGCATCAGCAGTAGGCACGTCTACCACGACAGGTGATGGTGGTATGACGCCAGAAGAACGTGGTCAATCAAGCAAACTGGTTTACCAATACTTGCCATCACGCTATGGCATGAACCCAGACGACTTACGAAAAGCAGATGCGATCGAAGTGGTATTGGGACAAGGCGCAAAACCAGGCGGCGGCGGTATGTTACTGGGTCAAAAGATCACAGAACGTGTTGCCCAAATGCGTACATTGCCCATGGGCGTAGACCAACGTTCTGCATGTCGTCATCCTGACTGGACGGGTCCTGACGATCTGGAAATCAAGATCAAAGAACTGCGTGAAATCACAGATTGGCAAGTGCCTATCTACATCAAAGTCGGTGCAACTCGTACTTACTATGATGTGAAGCTGGCGGTGAAAGCCGGTGCTGATGTTATCGTCGTCGACGGTATGCAAGGTGGTACAGCGGCAACGCAAGACGTGTTTATCGAACATGTCGGTATCCCAACGATGGCAGCGATTCCTCAAGCGGTTCAAGCGCTACAGGAAATGGGCATGCACCGTAAGGTTCAGCTGATTGTCTCGGGTGGTATCCGTAATGGTGCCGACGTCGCGAAATGTATGGCGTTGGGTGCTGATGCGGTAGCTATCGGTACGGCTGCACTAGTGGCGCTGGGTGATAACGATCCTAAATGGGAAGAAGAGTACCAAAAACTGGGTTCTACAGCCGGTGCTTACGATGACTGGCATGAAGGTCGTGACCCAGCCGGTATTTCTACTCAGGATCCAGAGCTCATGAAACGCTTTGATCCGGTTGAAGGTGGTCGTCGTCTGGCGAACTACCTGCGTGTTCTGACGCTGGAAGCACAAACATTAGCGCGTGCTTGCGGTAAAAACGATCTACGTCATCTGGAACCAGAAGACTTAGTGGCATTAACAGTGGAATCTGCAGCGATGGCTCGTGTGCCATTAGCCGGCACAAGCTGGATTCCAGGCACACATACATTCTAAAAAATGTTGTTGCGCCAGTGATAGTTAAAAACCGGTGTTACAAAGATAACGTGGCTTATTGCGATCCTTACCCCGTCAATATAAGTCACGTTGTCTGAGTAACATTGGTTTTATAACAAAAATCATATTTATTAAAACGCTGTTTTAATCAAAACGACGTATTTAAAACAACCAAGGGGTAATGCTCTAATCCCAAGGTAGTAACCCTTCTTTGGCATTTTTTTACCCTTTGAACTCAGTGATACTGAAACTGAATTTTGTTTTAGTTGAGCCATTTTTCAGTTGATTCAACCGGTGTGTGAATCATAAAAACTAAGGATACATAATGAATCTTCCACTAACGCATCGACTTGAAGATGTCCAAAATACGCCCGACAAACGTCAACTCATCATTGATAAAGTCGGTATCAAGTCACTGCGTTATCCGGTTTTATTTCAGTCAACCACAGAAACCCCTATTCGTGTTGTGGCTGAATTTAATATGTACGTACATCTGGCTGCTGATGTGAAAGGCACGCATATGTCACGTTTCATCGAGTTGCTGGAACGTCCTGACGCCATATTCAGCCTGAGCAATATGCCTGCATTTATGGCCGATATGTTGGAGTTACTGGGTGCAAAACAAGGTCATGTCAGCTTACGATTCCCGTATTTCATCAGTAAGGCGGCACCTGTTTCTGGCGTGAAAAGTGTCATGGATTATGACATCACACTGACCGCAGATTACACCGATAAACTGGAGCTGACCGTAAAAGCTGAGATCCCCGTGACCAGCCTTTGTCCGTGTTCCAAGAAAATTTCAGATTATGGTGCCCATAACCAACGCTCTTTGGTCACGGTTGAAGCCCGCATTAGTGAAGATATGACGCTGGATGCGTTAATTCAGCTGATTGAACAGCAAGCGTCCAGTCAGCTGTATGGTTTATTGAAACGACCTGATGAAAAATATGTCACCGAATTTGCTTATGACAATCCCAAATTTGTTGAGGATTTAGTCAGAGATATTGCTGTCGCATTAGCTCAGCAGAGTGATGTGTCGGGTTTTAGAGTAGAATGCGAAAATTTTGAATCCATCCACAACCACTCAGCCTACGCCGTTATTGACCAGTTATAAGGAGTTTTATACTCATGCCAGAATCCACGTTGAAGTCATGTTCTCAAGCATCACATATCGCTACGACTGAGGAGATTATTGAGGACATTCGACAAGGAAAAATGGTCGTCTTAATGGATGATGAAGACCGTGAAAACGAAGGCGACTTGCTGATGGCTGCCAGCCATGTGACATCGGAAGCCATTAATTTCATGGCTATGCATGCTCGCGGCTTAATCTGCCTGACGTTGACTGAGCAACGCTGTGAGCAATTAAATTTACCCTTAATGGTTAAGCAAAATAAAGCTGGGTTTGAAACCAACTTTACGCTATCGATTGAGGCGGCTGAAGGAGTGACTACTGGTATATCAACCCAAGATAGAGCACTGACAATTCAAGCTGCAGTAGCGGCGAATGCAACGGCTGATGATATTGTCAGCCCAGGCCATATTTTCCCGGTAATGGCTCGGGCGGGTGGGGTGTTGACTCGTGCAGGACACACAGAAGCCGGCTGTGATTTAGCGGCATTAGCAGGACAAGAGCCTGCGGCTGTTATCTGTGAAATCATGAATGAAGATGGCACGATGGCTCGACTGCCCGATCTACTCGAATTTGCCAAACAGCATGATTTAAAGGTTGGCACCATTGCTGATCTTATCGAGTATCGTCATCAGCATGAGCAAAATGTGGTTCGCCTGAGCGAGCGTGATATGCACACCATGTTGGGTTCATTCCGTCGTCATGATTATCTGGACAAAACAACGGGCATGAAGCATTTGGCACTGGTTTACGGTACGCCTGTTGCTGGTGAAGAAACCTTGGTTAGAGTTCACGCGCCGTTTAACACGATGGATTTATTGGATGATGATCGTCACGGTCACACATGGAGCGTGGCGGAAGCGATGCAGCATATTCAACAAGAGGGCGCAGGTGTTCTTGTGTTACTACATGGTGATGAAGCTGAATGGGAGCGACTGATTCAGTCAGATCGAAATTATGCTGAAGAGTATGTGCTTAAACATTATGGCGTCGGTGCTCAGATATTAAGAGATTTAGGCGTCACAGAAATGCGCTTGATGACGTGGCCAAGAAAATTACCTTCGATGAGTGGTTTTGGCTTGAGCGTGACTGATTATGTGTTGCCGGATGATCTTGCTGAAAAATTAGCGACATCAGCCGCCGTCTGATGTCGGTGACTATAAGATTCATAATTTTAAATTAACGAATGACATACAAGGGCTGTTTATGGCTTGGCTAGCATTAGTAGTAGCGGGATTACTGGAAGTCGTCTGGGCGGCGGGACTGAAATACTCTGAAGGTCTGACCAAGTTAGGGCCCAGTCTGCTGGCACTGGTCACCGTTGCGTTGAGTTTGTGGTTATTGGGGGTGGCCATGAAAACACTACCACTAGGCACTGCCTATGGCGTTTGGGTAGGCATCGGTGCGATTGGCACCGTGATTTTCGGTATTGTGTTTTTATCCGAGCCAGCCACGATAGCGCGTATATTCAGTATTTTATTAATTCTATCGGGCATCATTGGGCTAAAAATCTCTCACTAAAATAAGCCAATGGCCTTTTCCGACTTACATCAGTGTATTGCTGGGGGAATTCTGTCTGTTGTAGGTTCAACACAGTCTTGAACCCGCTAAGGCAACAAAACAGCAATCAGTGTGAGGCCGCGAGTTTAGTCTTTATTATCACGCTTATCGGCTACCACTTCATCATGGAAAAGTGGTGCGATAGATGTATTGTCGATGTGCCCAAAAGCTGTTTTCCAATCCGGAGTATTAAAGGCTTTAACATGGCGTGCATGAAACTTCACAACTCCGTTATGGCATAAAACTGCTTATCTAGTTTGCCGACCCCTTGATTTCGCTGATTTCTAAGTACACCTATAAAAGCAATATATAAGTTTCTTTTCGTAATAAAATAACGTTCAATTCAAAAAGAAACATATATATTGCTAATGTGTAAAAAAGAAACTAATATGTTTCTAATTGGTTAATAGCAACTTATATGTTTCATTATGAATTCACTACTCGACCAGATCAAAAAACGCCGTATCGCATTGGAACTCAAGCAGCACGATATGATGCTGCGCGTTGGTATATCACGCCAGCAATATCAGCGATTGGAATCCAAAGGCAATCCGCGCCTTGATACCCTTGAACTTATTGCCAAGGGGCTTAAAAGTGAGTTACTGCTGATACCACAGGAAAAACTACAAGATGTGCTGGCGGTATTGGCTGACGATAACTCGTCATTAACTAAACCAAATACGACGGACAAAGAAAAAAGTAGCTCATTGGCTGATGATCCATGGCAGGGATTGCTGGGAGAAAATGAATGAGCACAGACAGCAATGATGAAGTAAACGAAATCAAACTCACTGCCCCTTTTTATTCTGAATTATTTATTTCGTAAGTTTCTTACTAAAAAAGAGTTATTGGGGCCACGTTTAAGTTCAAATAAGTCAATGGCTTTAAACAAGCTACTAAGATTTTTAAAGCCATAATTTCGGGTATCAAATGAGGTTTTATTAGAAATATTTGAGCCTACTGGTCCAAGCGCTGCCCAGCCTTCTTCGTCTTCTGTTGCCTCAATGGCCTGTCGCAGAAGATTAATTAACTTACTATCCGATTTAATATTCTTCGGTTTAACGATTGTTGTGGTTTTTTCTTTTTCTTCATCCAAGAAAAGAAACTTAGAACAGGCGTTCACAAATGCTGATGGTGTTTTTCGTTCACCAAATCCCAATACCACCTTCCCTTCAGATAATGCTCTGGTCACCATCGGCGTAAAATCACAATCCGATGATACAAAACACATCACATCAATTTGCTTGGTATACATTACATCCATTGCATCAATCACCAGTGCAATATCCGACGCATTTTTCCCCTTGGTTAAATCATATTGCTGTATGGGTTGAATGGCATATTCATGTAACAGATCTTCCCAGGCCTTTAACGTAGGCGACTTCCAGTTACCATAAGCCTTACGAATAGTAACTACACCATAGTTGGCGACTTCGCTCAACACATCTTCAAACTTACTCGCGGGCGCATTATCAGCATCAATAAATAATGCTATTTTTTGTTTTAACTCATCCATGTTAGTACCTTAAGACGGTTCAGGTTTATAAAGAAATCAAACATTTTGACACTATTGAGCCAAGAGGTATTCAGTTTGCTTCTTGCTCGTTGCGTCTGAAGCTTTGCTTTGTTAAACATTGCTCCCTTCGCTGATTGCTGAACAGATACCATATGCACTAAGACCAAGAACAACCCAAAATAAAAAGCCTATAAATACAACAATAACCCCATCTGGATTAGGATCATTCTTGGTCAGTTGTTTGCAGATGAAATAACCTGGACCCTTTAGCAATAATTCTAAAATGATTTCTAGAAGCATGTAGCCCAAGAAGCGGGCAATAACTTTAAAAATACCACCAGCGACATCCTCTATCATGTTATTCCTTAATTACCAATTTGGTTACGCCATGATTTAGTCTTGAGTATCTATTTCAATCTCTTCCACAATAAACCCGAGGTTGCCTTTGAGTCCAAATAGCGTTGCTTTTAGGTTTCCTTCTGGAAATTTATTGTACGAAAGCTCTGAAATATTAAATCGAAAGAGAGTCATAGTAGGGCTATCGACAAGTCGTAACTCGTAATGATAATCACTAAAGTAGCTTCTTCTTCCATGGCGAGTCTTAGTTTTGTAAACCTGTTGCTGTTGTTCAAACTCTTGTCCTGTTAATTTGGTTAACTGATAAGGAATGACCGAGGCAAGAATCATCCAATACGTGCCAATTAGCAGGAGGGGGAATATCAATATAGAAGCTAACTTATTTGTTAAAGGCATAGTCTTTACGACTGTTCCGACACGTTGCCTAGCCTTTATTTTTATAATAATGATCGCTGCACAAAATAACAGGGAAATGGCAATAGCGGTATAAAGTGAAAATAAGCTGACTGTTGGATCGACTATAAAATTATTCACACAGATTAATTGCAGGAGTGCAATACAAAATGAACAGAGTAAAACAATTCCCAGAATACGTAGCTCACGAGGAGTGTCTTTTTTCCAAAAACGTGCTTTAGTTTTCATCATCTATTAACCGAGATAGATGAATTCGTCTAGACGTATTGAAGTGTCATTGATTTTTGAGATTGATATATAGAAATCCTTTTCAGTCCTAATCACGGTATTACCTCAATCCTTTGTTACTATTTAAATGCTAATCCATGTGTGCGATTTTAAAAATCAAATGCTCTGACCTTATTGATTTGGAAACAAGATAACAAAAGCTTGGCACTATTTTTCCCACCCAGTTCAATTTTCTGGCCTTATAATTTCATGGTTTGAAATTAATTTATTTCATAGTCAATATGTTATGGTTGCCAAAAATGAATTATGAGGCCAGTGGCCTTATAAAACACACTGTTATGTGAGAAGGGAAGCATCGTGAGCTCACCGGAAGATACAGAATACCGACTCTTTACCGAAGCTGTTAAGTCCTGGGGGACTACGTTTGGTGGCGTCAGCGCAATAGATCTTGCAGAGAAGGCTCAAGTTCCACATGAAGATGCCATGCGATTCGTGGAGTCTTGGGTTGAAGCGGGCAGGGGAACAATGAACGCAAACGTTGAGCTAAGTGTTGTCAATATTCCTACTCCGGGAAGCAGTGAAAAGCTTTCATTAAAACCAATCAACACCCACATTTTCTTCCCCAGTCGAGAAGAGTTGATTGAGCATTTTTATCGCTCAGGAAATGCCCGCATGGAACCGCCAGAGTTCAAGAAGCGCTTAATGTGTGGAGAACACCAGCTTGCTTTGTGCTTCTTTTCAGAAGAAGTTTTGGCTAGGTATTTTAGTCACTTGGATTGGTACGAAGTAGATGATTCCACGGCAGGCGGTCACATTTGGACAAAAGCTGAGTCACCTTCGGATAGATTTATCGATGTTAGATTTGGGAAGGGAAGAGCCCTAGACGCCACAACATTTGTTACCGCTATCTACAAGGATCTCTATTGTTTTTCTGATTCTGAGCAGAGGCATTGGCATGCTCATGAAATTGCGAGACCGAACTTTGACCCAAAAGATGAAAACCTGAGGCTGTTTGCAGCCAGAACCTATGACGGTGCGTGGGTCGAGTTCCCAAAGCCCATAAAGGCTGTTCAGGATTCCCTCGGTAACCTAAATTCGATGTTCAGTCCGCATCCTCTCTTCGGGCGCCTTGAGAATGAACATCTAAGGATGCCAGTAGAGAACACAAACAAAGCGCTGGCAGACAGCTGCAGTGAATTATACAAAATCATAGGCTCTGATTCATTGAAGCTGAAGCCGTTGAAATTTTTCCTAAAATCCAATTTTGGAAAAACTGAGGACGACTTTATTCACAGCAGCGGGAGGCCTCTGAGTGCAATGCAACTGCTTGAATTCGTTGAGTACGAGTTAGGGCTTGTTAATCGACTGTCTGATGTAATTAAGAACATTGCAAAATATCGAGTCGAAGCAGATCACAAAGTGCTCTCCACTAGTTCGGACAAGCAAAGATACGGTGAAGAATTTGAGCTTCTGTGCAAGCAGTTTGTTTCTGCCGCCAACCTCTTTGCTGACGCAGTAGGGGCAAAAAATGCCACATAACCAGTGCAGGCACAGCGACGCCCTCTACGGCTCCATTCCAAGCGCGCGCATGCTGGAAGCGTTAGGCATCATGAGGATCAGGCATGGAACTTGAACAACTAGATCTAGAGCTATTGCCTCTGCTTGGGGCATTGCTAGTTATCTTTCTGCTTGGGTTCTTAGTTGGACCAGTTGTAAGAGGGCTTACTAATCATATCCGGCCATATGGTGCTTGGAATAATGATGTTTTGGCTGCCGGCAGACCTATCGGACTGTTAGAAACAACTGTATACATGCTATCTATTATCTCCGGAAATCCAGTTTTTATCGGCGGCTGGCTGGTTTTCAAGGTTGCCGCAAAGTGGGAAAACTGGGCACATGTCGTTCGGCTCCCCGAGTTGAGTACAATGGATTTAAATTCTGCTGAATTCGAGCATCGCGCTAAATTTGCTTCGTGGCTGCACTCACGTTTTTTAATAGGTGTTCTTTTAAATATCTTAGTAGGTATTATTGGCGCGTGGTCATACCTTCAGTTAACCAAACTAACGTGCAATGCCTAACAATCCGCAGCAGTCGCTCCCGTTGGTCGCTGGGATTGCGACAACGCTGTGCTTATTTGTCGGCCCCTGTGCGGGGCGTTAGGTGAAAATGAATCTGAAACAAAAATTCTCAAAATGGTATGAAGGCGAGTATGTGCCATACGAAAATGACCCCAACTCAAGTTTTGTCATGATCGGTGGAGATTATGAGAGGCATTGGACAGCAAATGTTGTTCGCTCTGTAGTTGCGTTCTATCTTGCACACTGGAAATGGGTATGGGGTTTCTCGGCGTCTGTTGTGGGGTTGTACATGGCATATTTAAAACTATAGAAATGTTAATCGGAAGCGCACCTAACAATCAGCACAGCAGCACGTTAGCCCGGCAAAAGTCGCCGGGCCGGACGGCTTACATTACGCTTCATTTCAGCCGCCCATGTGCTGGGCGTTAGGCACAAATATTAATATCCGTATTAAATAGCTTCTCATATTTAAGCTGAACGAAATTTTAGGCTTTGTGTTGGGTGTGGAACCATCCAATTGCTGACTCAGACTGGTTGCCAACATCATGTCGGGTAGGGCAATCTGACAGGCTAATAGACGCTAGTTAATACTGTGAAGCGCTGAGGATTTCCAGCTCAATTCCATATATAGCAGGAATAAAACATGTACGAAGTATGGTGACGCATGGCTTTAAGATTAAAGAAGCATTGCGCACAGACTTTGAATAACGTTATTTTATCCAGCATTGAGAGGGTATTTGATTGCCCTAATGCACTTTATTTACATGAGGAAACAGATTTGGCAGATATACATGGGGCAGGTGTTCGAGACGATATCGATGGTAATGGCTTTCGAGTAGGTATCGTTGTCTCGCGGTTTAATTCTGAGATTTGCACAGCGCTGTTAAATGCCTGCGTCGATCAGTTAAAAACCAGTAACGTTCAGGAACAAGACATTCAGGTGTTGTCCGTGCCGGGTGCATTGGAAATCCCAATGGTCATGCATGAACTGGCTTTAAAAGGTAACTGTGACGGTCTGGTGGCGTTAGGCTGCATCATTCGTGGTGATACTTATCATTTTGAAATTGTGGCCAATGAGTCAGCCCGTGCTTGCACAGATATTCAGATCGGGACTGGCATTCCTTTAGCCAATGCCATATTGACGACAGATACTGAGCAACAAGCCAAGGATCGAATGACCATTAAAGGCCGTGAAGCGGCATTAGTGATCATTGAAATGATTCAAACCTTAAAGACTTTGCATTCTGAGTAGTTTTTTTAGTGAGTTCATTTCTTTTAATTGAGTGAAGGTGTTGATACAGGGGCTTTAGTGGTTTTACCCACTATGGAGTACCCCATCATGAGAATTTTTATGACAGGCTGATTTCGGTAAGTTTTTTACATTGAATTCGTTCTATGTAACCGGAGTTAGTCCATGAACAATCCCTTACCCAAAGAAAGTATCACACGAAACTCAGTTCTCAATGTTCGTCATAAAGAACTTGGGTCAACACTGGATGGCGAAACATGGAATGGCATGCCCATTCCATGGAGCTATCATTCGGATGTGAATGATGAGGTGGTTGCGGTCCGCACCCGGGCAGGTCTTTATGATGTGTCTGGCCTCAATATTGTTAATGTTTCTGGGCCTGCGGCATTAAAAATTCTCGACAAGTTAGTGACAATTGATGTGACTAAACTTGAGCCCGGTACTTCTCGACTTGCTGGTGAAGTCAATGAGGAAGGGGCGCTGGTCGATGACATCATGGTTATCTGTGATGATAAAGAGCATTACCGTTTATCGCATGGCAGCGGAGCTACTCAGCAAACTCTAGCTGAACTTGCCAAGGGCGAAGATGTGACGGTGGAGCAGGATTACGATGTGCATATCCTGTCGCTCCAAGGCCCGCGTTCTATAGATATTCTCGATCCGGAACTGGATTTCGATCTTGCCGGACTTCCTTATTTCAAACATATCAAGACAACGTTATTCGGTCGTGAAGTGATTCTCGCTCGCGGTGGTTACTCTGGTGAGCGCGGTTACGAAGTCTACTGTTCAGCGGCTGATGCTGTTTACCTGTGGGACATGATTCTCGAAAAAGGTCAGCCGTATGGCTGCATCCCTGCATCATGGGACTCACTTGACCTGACTCGTGTTGAAGCTGCCTTACTTTTCTTCCCATTTGATATGCCTGAAGGTGATACCACGCCGTGGGAAGTCAATATGGACTGGTGTGTGGATATAGATAAACCCGGTGATTACATCGGTAAAGAAGCCGTCATTAAGCTGAAAGGCAGAGAGCGTTTCAAACAAATCGGTCTGGAATGTCGAGCTAAACAAGCGGTAGAAGTCGGTTCTAAATTATTCATTGATGGCAAAGAAGTGGGCGTGGTGACCAGCTCCAGCTACAGCCAATATCTGATGAAGTCTTTGGCGATGGCCCATATCAAACCGGAATACAGCCAACTTGGTACCACAGTGACAGTGGCCGACGGTGATGAAGTCAAAGCGACCATCGTCAAAATGCCTTTTTATGATCCTATGCGTGTTCGCACTCACCCTGAGTAAATTGAGGAATAGATGATGGAAAAAGGTTACTCAATTACAACCAAACCGATATATGGCACCCTGATCTGGCAAAAAAAAGCGACACATCATGTGGTGGTAGTCGGTGGTGAAGGTGGCGGTAAAGCCTTGCTGAAATTATTCCAGCAAATGGTGCCGAAGCAGCCGGTATCCGTGTTTTATCTAGCCGAGGATGATGCAAGTAAAAAATACGTCAGCACGGTTGAAGACATGTCTGGTGAGTCCATTACTGTTTGCGACTCGCTGGAAGCCTTAACAACATCGCTAAAGACTGAGCTGACCAATTGTTATATGGGCACACAGTTCTATGTGGCAGGTGAAGAAAAATTGATCTGGCCGGTCGCCAAGGTGCTCACTGAATATGGCGTCGATGACCGTAATATTTTTAAAGAACAGACAGGTTCTTTAGCCAGACGCGTGTTCTGCGTGCATTGCGAAACGATTAATGAGGATGTTCACCACAATATTCATCAATGTGTGAATTGTGGCCTTAATTTATTCGTTCGTGATCATTTCTCCCGTCATTGGGGTGCCTATATGGGCTTTATGGTCGATGGTGAAACACCCGGCGAGATTCCACCAGCACAGGAGGTTTACCCATGAGTGCTTTAAAAGTCAAAGTCACGGCTGTTGAACAAGTGGCTGAGCAAATCAAACATTTTACGATGGTCGCTGAAGATGGCAGCCCATTACCGTACTTCTCGGGTGGCAGCCATGTGGTTGTGTCGATGGATATCGATGGCCGGACTCATCGCAACGCATATTCTTTGATGGGCCCGACTAACGATAACAGCGCCTATCAGATCGCGGTGCGTAAGCAGGAAAAATCACGCGGTGGCTCCGTGTTCATGCATGAGAAAGTCGAGCCCGGCACCTTATTAGAAATATCGATGCCGACCAACTTATTCTCGATTCACCGTTTGGCGAAAAAACATATTCTGGTGGCTGGTGGTATTGGTATCACGCCATTCTTATCACAGATTACCGATTTGAATCGTCTTGGTCATGACTATGAGCTTCATTACGCTTATCGCAGTGCCGAGCATGCGGCATTCCGTAAAGAAATCGAAGCCTTATGTGGTGATAAAGCGTTTTTCTATCCTGAAAATGAAACCGGCCGACTCAATATCACTGAATTATTAAGCAAACAGCCTCTGGGGTCACATGTCTATGTCTGCGGTCCGGATCCAATGGTGAATGGTCTGGAGCTGATCGCTTCCGAGTTGGGCTGGCCGGAAACATCGGTACATAGTGAGAAGTTCTTAGCACCAGCGACGGGTGCACCTTTCACTGTCAGTTTATTGCAATCGAATACAGAAGTGGTTGTCCCTGGTGACCTCAGCATGCTAGAAGCGATGGAAGAGGCCGGTATTGACGCCCCTTATCTATGTCGTGGTGGTGCCTGTGGTCGTTGCGAAGTGGAAGTAGTTGAATGTGATGGTGATTTAGTGCATCACGATGAATACCTGTCCGACGCAGAGCGTGTTGCTGCCAATAAAATTTTACCTTGTGTCTCGCGTGCCAACTGTTCACGCATGGTCATCAATTTGTGAGGAATAAACGATGAATATGGCATTTAATGAAGAAACGTTTCGTGGGGATTTTACCTTCAGAAACTCGCCGGAATCGGTACGTCGTTTCCCTTATCCGTTTGAGGAAGACGAGTACATGTACAGCGTCAATATTGAACAGCACACATCAGGTGAGCCTGGTTCAGTATTCGAACACCCCATTGATGTGGATGAACACTATGTAGCCGAATGTAAAGAGCGTGCCATTGTTCTGAGTGAAGATCATACTCGCTGCGTTGCTTTGCCTCATATGATGGATGCGCAATGGGATACGCTGGAACTGGTGATGACATCCCTTTCTGAAAGTTATCCATCAGAATTTCAATTAACCATTGATGGTGATAAGTGGCACTGGGTGAATAAGCCTCTGGACATTGAAGATCACTTTGTGTTTGGCGACGTGTCAACGTTACCGATGGAGCCGTTTGAATACGTGATGCGCCAAGTTCAGGGTGACTGGGTCATTATGGATCAACGTGATGATGATCTTTATGCTGATATGGGAATGGTCACGGGGCAGGCAGACTGGTCAGTCGCTTTTGATGCCGGCATGTCATTTAAAGAATGGCACGCACCTGTGCCCCATGCACCTGAAATGGGGATTTTTGATCGTGCATTGAAATACCTTTTACACCTGCAATATGGCAGTCCCGTTCGTCGGACTAACTGGCGTATGTGTGTAAATCCACGACTGGATACGTCTTCTGAAACCTACGATGTGTGGGGCACAGATAACGTTTCCGCCACCAAAGAAAACGCCGGTGACAAAGTCTTTTTACGCGTAGAGCTACAAGCACTGTTCAGACTACCACGCAGTAATGCGATTGCCTTTAGTATCCGTACTTATATGGTGAGTCTGGCAGACTTGGCGACTTACCCACGTTGGGCGAAACGTTTGAACCGTGTTTTACGCAGTCTGCATCCGGACCTGGCTGAATACAAAGGTTTGAACAGCTTCAAACAACCTGTATTGGACTGGCTTGAGCCATTGGATGATGGCGCCTTTTTGGAAAAAGGTGTTCATCCTGAGTAAGAGATAAAGCCAGTGTAGTCTTTTTTACTTGTTTCATAAGCGGCAGCAGAGAATCATGGACGACTCTCTGTTATTGCTTTTCTAAAAAATACTAGTTTTAAAACAATTTCTTAAGTTCTCTAAACTCCCAGGCTAAATAGATCAGATTATCTTTATTTGAGCATTCAGTGGATGCGCTTATTTGGTCTCTGGAAATAAGACTATTGGCTGATCAGCATGCCACTGTTCATATTTCACCATGACATTGGCAAACAAATCACTGTGTAAAAACTCACTCAACCAGTCTCTGACCAGTGGGTAGGGTGATTGCTCGAACCAGTCCATATCAACAAAGGCGAACTGACGGATAAAGGGTAATAGTGCAATATCTGCCATCGTCCATTTTTCAGTAAGCAGGCAACCATTTTTTGCTAATAAGGATTCCAGTTTTTGTAAGGTTTTTTCACCTTGCTCACGGTAATACAGTTCTGGGTATTCTGGGTAACGATCGGCATATTTATAGCGATCGAGATAATACTTAAACTCACCATCATTATTGGCAATCAGCTCATCACAGTACTGTTTTTGTTGGTGAGTGAGCGTTTGATACCAATCTTCGGGATCTCGCTTTTCCAGTGCCCAACGCATAATGTCGATACTTTCGTCGATAACTTTTCCTGTTTCGGTCTGTAGAACGGGGACAGTCCCTTTTCGGGAAATAGCTAATAATTCTGCAGGTTTATCTTTTAATACCACTTCGCGAAGTTCGGTTTTAATACCGCTGGCGGCGAGAGCTAGCCGGGCTCGCATGGCATAGGGACAACGACGAAAGCTGTATAAAGTCGGGTACCGCATTGAGTAAGAATTCCGGTTTGAATAAAACGCCAGTATAGACAATCAAAGCAGATGACTGTAAATTAGCAAATGCTAATATAGTTATTGAGAACACCATGGAACAGTCATTATTAAGGTGGACCGCTTTTATCACATTGCTGTTGTCAGCCAGTTTTAATATTAACGCGGAGGGGCTGCCCCATACCGAAGCGGTCTATAAAAACTATGCTCGACAGTGGACTTATGATGGCAGTGTTGAAGCTATCAATCAGGCAACTGTTTCGTCGCGTGTTTCTGCGCAAGTGGCTGAGATTTTTTATGACGTGAATGACCGGGTAGAAAAGGGCGCGCTGATTTTACGTTTTAACGACGAAGAAATTAAAACCCGTTTATGGCAAGCAGAAGCGAACCTGCTGGCTGAACAAGCCCAGTTAAAAGAAGTACAGGCAAGATATACCGAGGCCGCAGCGGAAGCCAAACGAATCAGTGATTTATACCAACGCAAACAAGTGACACGTTCTGCGCTGGATAAAGCCGAAGCCGATAAAGCTGCGACAGCGGCGCGGGTCAATGTATTAAATGCTCAAATCAAAGCCCGCCAAGCGGAAGTCGAGCAGGCTAAAGTTGAGCTGTCATATACCGAAGTCCGGGCACCCTATGCTGGTGTGATGACCAAGCGCTGGATTGAAGTGGGTGAAATGGCAACGCCTGGTCAGCGCTTAATGTCAGGCCTGTCACTGAATGATTTGCGTGTGGTTTTTTCCGTGCCACAGAAACAATTAACAGAGGTGATGGCGGCCAAGCTGGATGTGCTTTTACCTTCAGGCGAGCATTTAACACAGATTGATAAAACCTTAATTCCAGCTGCAGATCCACAGACTCACAGTTTTCATATCCGTTTGGATTTACCACAAAATATCAATGATATTTTCCCTGGCATGACGACAAAAGTCATCGCTTATGGCCGTGAGCAGCCGGTACTCGTGATTCCAAAACAGGCCTTGGTAAAACGGTCTGAAGTGGATGGGGTTTATGTGCTCGCGAAGCAACAGCTTGTATTCAGACAAGTCAGAGTTGGGATGGAATATGAAGATGGCTGGGTTGAAGTCTTATCCGGTATCGATGCCGGAGAACAAGTGATGACTCAGCCAGATAGGGCTTTAGTGTATTTGCAGCAACAACATGACTGATCTTAAGCCAACATTGGGAATATCCGGCCGTATTGCCGCCTTATTTCAGGACAATGCACTGACACCGCTAATGGCATTGCTGGCTTTATTGCTGGGGGTGTTTGTATTGATGGTAACGCCGCGTGAAGAAGAGCCGCAGATTGATGTCACCATGGCAGATATTTTCATTGCTTACCCCGGTGCGTCAGCCAAGGAAGTGGAAAGTCTGATAGCGACTCCGGCGGAGCAGGTGGTGAGTGAAATTTCTGGCCTGAAACATGTGTATTCAGTATCGAAGCCAGGGCTGGCTATCATCACTGCACAGTTTGAAGTAGGCGAGAACCGTACCGATGCGATTGTGCGTTTATACAATAAAATCTATTCCAATATGGATTGGCTGCCAAAAAACTTAGGTGTGTCCCAACCCATTATTAAACCCAAAGGCATTGATGATGTGCCGATTCTGACACTCACTCTATGGCGTGAAGGCCAGCAGGATTCCAGTCAGTTAAAACAGTTAGCTCAGTCCTTGGAAGTAGAACTGAAGCGGGTTGATGGAACACGGGATATTTATACTGTTGGCGGTGCTGATACCGTAGTGAATATCACCTTAGATCCAGAGGCTATGGCGGCCTATCACATGGATAGTCATAGCCTGAGTTTGGCTTTGGAAGCCGCAAACCAATCGGTCGAAGCCGGGACGACAGTACAAAATAATCAAATGACAAGTGTTCAGGCAGGTCAGTTTATTGTTTCCGCTGACACGCTGAAATCACTCATTGTCGGTGTCTTTAATGACCAAGCGGTGTATTTAACGGATGTGGCTGATATTTATCTTGGTCCAGAACAACCCCGTCAATATGTCTGGTTTGGTACGGGGCCAGCGGCAGCAGACAAACAGATAAAAGCTCAGGGTGAATATGATGCTGTCACCATTGCCATTGCCAAACAGCCAGGAACCCATGCCGCCGATATTGCCAATGCGGTACTGCAGCAGGTAACAGCATTAAAAGGCGTGATGATTGCGGATGAGGTGCAGGTGACCGTGACGCGTAATTATGGCGAAACGGCGGATCAAAAGGCTGATACGCTGATCCATAAACTAATTTTTGTCACGGTAGCTGTGGTTTTATTGGTGTTATTTGCACTCGGCTGGCGAGAGGCCATTATCGTTGGCGTAGCGGTGGTGATTACCTTATTACTGATGTTATTTGCTTCGTGGGCATGGGGTTTTACTTTAAATCGGGTGTCGTTGTTCGCCTTAATTTTTTCTATTGGCATTCTGGTAGATGATGCGATTGTGGTGGTGGAGAATATTCATCGTCATATTCAACAAGAAAAATTAAGCTTAAAACAAGCGATTCCAGTCGCTGTCGATGAGGTGGGGCAGCCAACAATATTGGCGACTTTAGCCGTGATCGCAGCCTTATTACCCATGGCCTTTGTCAGCGGTTTGATGGGCCCGTATATGAGCCCGATTCCGATTAATGCCAGCATGGGCATGCTGCTGTCATTAATGGTGGCCTATGTCGTGACACCATGGATGGTGTTGAAGATGCTTTCACATTCTCGTTCGGCCAAGCATGAGCAAGTTGCCGAGTCCCAATATGACGCGGTTTTTCAGCGTGTTTTGAGCCCCTTTCTATTACATGAACATGCTGCCCGCCGCCGAAAATTACTGTGGGGTGGACTTATTTTGCTGGTTATTGTGTCTGTTGGTCTGGCAGCAATGAAACTGGTCATTCTGAAAATGCTGCCGTTTGATAATAAGTCTGAAGTGCAGATTGTGATTGATATGCCTGAAGGCTCGCCATTAGAAAAAACAGCAGCAGTCACCCGTGCGTTGACAGATTATCTGTCGACCGTTGACGATGTGACTGATTATCAGGCCTATGTCGGCACAGCTTCGCCGATTAATTTTAATGGTCTGGTGCGTCAGTATTATTTACGTGAAGGCTGGCATCAGGCAGATATTCAAATCAACCTCAGAGATAAACATCAGCGTGATGAACATAGCCATTCTTTAGCACTGAAGCTAAGAGAACCACTAACAGTGATTGCTAGGAAATGGGACGCGCGTATCAAGGTCGTTGAAGTGCCGGCGGGGCCACCTGTGTTATCACCCATTGTGGCGGAGTTGTATGGCTTGAGTGAACAACAGCGACAAAATCAGGCATCACAACTTGTTAAGGTGTTTGAGCAAACTGATGGCATTGTCGATATTGATAGCAGCATTGAGGCGAAAGCCGACAGACAGATCATTAATGTAGATAGAAATAAAGCGAGCTTATTTGGCCTGAGTCAGCAACAGATTGTTGAAGCTATTCAGTTAGCGCTGACTGGCAAGGATGTAGGGTATCTACACGATGATAATGTGAAATACGCCATACCATTGCGATTGCAATGGGCAATCAAGGATAAAGCGAACCTTGATGCTGTATTGAATATGAAGCTCATCAATCAACAAGGTGAGCTGATTCGTTTAGCTGATGTCGTCAATGTGGTGGAGGAGGAACATCAACAAACGCTTTATCATAAGGACTTACAAGCCGTGACTTACGTGACAGCGGATATGGCTGGCAAGGTCGATAGTTCCTTGTATGGCATGTTTTCGGTGTATCAGCAATTAGAGAATATACCGATTCAGCAATATTTGGTTTCAGTACCGAGTCTGGCCTTACAAGATTCATTGAAATGGGACGGGGAATGGCAAATTACCTATGAGACGTTTCGTGATATGGGATTAGCCTATGCCATAGGCATTATTCTGATTTATCTGCTGATTGTGGCGCAGTTTCGATCTTATTTATTGCCCTTGATTATTATGGTGCCGATTCCGCTGACCGTGATTGGTGTCATGCCCGGGCATGCTTTATTAGGCGCACCTTTTACAGCAACATCGATGATTGGCATGATTGCAATGGCAGGGATTATCGTGCGTAACTCTATTTTGTTAGTCGATTTTATCCGTCAGGCGATGGCTGAAGGCATCACGGCTGAGAAGGCAGTAATTGCCGCTGCTGCAACCCGTGCTAAGCCTATTATTCTGACTGCGCTGGCTGCGATGGTAGGGGCGGTATTTATTCTCGATGACCCTATATTTAATGGTTTGGCTATTGCCTTATTATTCGGAATTCTGGTGTCGACTTTATTAACCTTATTGGTCATTCCGTTGCTGTATTACAGCTATATCAAGACTCGATAAGGGTCATGGCGCCTGTGAGTTCACCTTCACGTAGACGTTCTGCCTGACGTTTTAATGTATGACGAATGAGCACATTACGATCCATTTCATCCATATGAGTGAAGGCCATACGCAATAAATAAGGTGTTTCAGCCGGTGCTTGTTCGATTTTGTCACAGCCAATCACCGTTGCCAGCGTGTGAATAGTGCTGGCTGAGGGTTTTAGCTGCATAAAGAGTTCAACATAATCTCTTGGCTTGATAGGGGTAGCGACCAATAAGGCAACACCACCCCCACTCAAGTTTACGTCTGTCAGCTTGTCAGGATTGATAGGATTATTGTGACGTTCAATACGTTGTGCAATCAGGTTGACCTTGTCATCTAATAAGCGCAGTGCACGTGCAATTTCACGATCATGCTGACTGATTTGGTCTAATAAGTGTGAAAACACGTTTTGCATCGTACGAAGCTGAGCCCGTTCAGAATCACCATCACTTTCTGATGATTGTGAAATACGTTTGGCGACTTCACCGACGTGCGTTTTTTCCACAGGTTTGTACTCAATGACTACCGAGTCATTGATTCGAAAAAACTCACGTCTGTCTGAACCTGGATGTTGCATCACTCTCTACCGTTATCCTTAAAAGCTTAATGTCACTTAATCGGCCTGAATATAAGATTCTTTATATCATGTTCAGACTAAGTTGCCAGCATTAAAGGTTTTCAGAGGCGTAATCAGCCAGTCTTGAACGCTCACCACGGAGCAGCGTAATGTGACCACTGTGCTGCCAATATTTAAAGTGATCAACCACATAGGTCAGGCCAGATGTTGTTTCGCTCAGGTACGGTGTATCAATTTGAGCGATGTTACCTAAACAGACAATTTTGGTACCTGGACCGGCACGCGTAATCAATGTTTTCATCTGTTTCGAGGTTAAGTTTTGCGCTTCATCGATGATTAAAAAGCGATTCAGGAAGGTGCGGCCGCGCATAAAGTTGAGCGAACGGATTTTAATCCATCGCTGTAATAAATCGTTAGTGGCCTGACGACCCCATTCGCCACCTTCTGTTTTATTTAATACCTCAAGGTTATCCATTAATGCGCCCATCCAAGGGGTCATTTTTTCTTCTTCGGTGCCTGGTAAGAAACCGATATCTTCACCGACAGGCACGGTAACCCGTGTCATGATAATTTCACTGTAGCGCTTGTGTTCGACAGTCTGCGTTAAGGCTGCTGCTAATGTCAGTAAGGTTTTACCAGTACCGGCCTGACCCAATAAGCTGACAAAATCCACTTCAGGATCCATTAATAAATTCAGTGCGAAATTCTGTTCGCGATTACGGGCGGTAATGCCCCAGATGGCATGATTATCTTTGCGGTAATCGTTAATGAGTTGAATATCTGCACTGGTTTCAGTGACGGAACGCACCACGGCTTCAATATTATGATCTTCACCTGGAGAGTAAATAAGCTGGTTTGGATACCAGTCCTTAACCACATCGCCTTCAACTTCATAGAAGGTCTGACCATCTGCTGTCCATGATTCCAGACGATTCAAATCATCCCAGAAATCCGCATTGAGCTCGCTGGCACCGCGATAGAGCAGATCCACATCATCCAGTACTTTATCGTTGTAATAGTCTTCGGCACAGATACCTAAAACGGTGGCTTTGATCCGTAAGTTGATATCTTTTGAAACCAGAATAATGGTGTGATCTTTAATGGCTGCCTGTAATGCAATCGCTACACTCAAAATAGCGTTATCGCCCTGATGGCTGGGGAGTTCTTTAGGTAATTCCTGCTCCATTTGGGTAGTCTGGAAAAACAGACGACCGCTGGCATTAGGCATATCACCACTGTTCACGCTGGGTAGAGGAATACCTTTGGTAATGGCTTCATTATCTTCAGCCTGCAGCAATAAATCATCGAGGAACCGACTGACCTGGCGTACATTACGGGAGACTTCAGATAAGCCTTTTTTACCACGATCGAGTTCTTCTAATACAACCATGGGTAAGTAGATATCATGCTCATCAAAACGGAATAAAGCCGTTGGGTCATGCATCAATACATTGGTGTCCAGAATAAACAGACGTTTACCTTCGGCGGGACGTTTGATCATTGGTTCGAGATCCTCTTTGGTTAGTTGGAGACCTGAGGTTGATTATGGTGCAAGAAATCACTGATGCAAAGAGTGAATAAAGATTATTTTGCCAATGTCATCCCTATAAACGCACTGCCACTTCACAACTGGATATTTAGTGTTAATATGAAAAGCCTTCCTCAAACAATTTATATCCGAATATTTAGCTATCACTCTGCTTTGATAGGCGGGGTTCTTTTCTGAATGTATTTCCTATCTTATTGATTGTTAAGCTCTCTATGTCTTTTTCCTTAGACATGCCTAAATTGCTGATCCAGTAATGATTGACCGCTTTGCTATGACTTGAAAGTCATTTCCATCTCCTGAAAAGACAGTAAAAAAGTTCTGTTTTTGCAGCAAGCTGATATTGAAAAACAGGGCTTTTGCGATAACGCTGCATTAACGATCTAGGAGTCAATCCCAATTATCACTAGGATGTCTTGTTCTGCATGAGCAGCGAGATTAGTGTTATCGGATGAGTTAGGTGGGTGTTCTGAATCTTGTTTGAGTAATGAGTCCTCCTATACCTATGTAGATATCTAAGGAGGTTGATTCCCATGAAATTAAAACCAATGTTGTATGCCGTGTTGGCTGGTTTATCCGTATCTAGTGTGGCTGTTGCAGATGTGACATTCGATGATTTAATTGGCACCTGGTATGCCGAAACCCAACATGATGGTGAAACCATGAAATGGTTAGTCAAACGTGAGCCTGATCAAAGTTATGCGGCATTATTTCTAGTCTGTGATGGCGAAAATCTGTCATGGGTTCAAAAAGAGCGTGGCCAATGGAAGATGGAAGGGGACGAAATGCACACGGTCATTGCTGCTTTTCAGGATATGAATGGTGGCCCCTCTGATCAGATTGGTAAGCAAATTCATTATGAGAATCTTGAATTAGCTGATGACGAGCTGAATTATGAACAGAAAGGTAACGACAATACTTACAGCTTTAACCGCGTGAAAGATGGCTATCAAGTCAGCTGTCAATAATCGAAAACAGGTCAGTCTGAATCAGGCTGACCTGTTTAGGCTTAAACACATGCAAGATGTGTTTAAGCTAGTCATATTGTGGTTATCAGTGTCGACGAAGACGTATCAAGCCGATCAAACCAGACAGTAATAACCAGAATGCAGCGGGTATGGGGACGGCTGAGATATTAGCGCCATAAAGGTATTGAATACCGGCGATATCGTCAGCTTGAAGGCCGGTCAATGAGGGATTATAAAAAGGTCCCATTACTGATTTAGATGCCTCGGAGTGTCCCAGTCCAAGTGAGTGCCCGATTTCATGTAAAGCTACCCAGAAAATACTGATACCATCTATGAGGCTATTGATACTCCATGTTTCTGCACTATCAAAATGCAGATCACCACCTGCAGAGAAATACCAGTGGGTATCTGGATAAAAGGCATGCGCTAATACCCCGCTCGGGCCATCAATCGCTTCACCTCCAATTCGAATATCACCTGATGTTGTGAGTGTATTAAAGTTAGCACCATCATCTGCTACTTCAATAAAATTGAGGTTAGCGACACTGCTCCAGGCATTAAAGGCTTTTTTAATTTCTTGCTGAAAACCCGTGGGCATAAAACTGTTTAGTGGAGAGCAAACCGCTTGGTCACATTCTTCACCACCCAGCATGAAGCTATAACTAATCGTTGCCCCGGTACCCAATGTGGGGTCGCCCCACTTTTTTATCGGACCGGGAGAGAGGGTGTAAGCATTGGCTGTGGAAATAAAAAAGAATAAACAAAATAGGCTTAAAAAGAGTTTCACTGAAGTCATCCTTGTCTTAAGTTTGGTGTAAATTAGCTATCCAGCTAATGTGAAATTTATCACATTTTTCGGCTTCATAGTCTAGCCATAAATATCACTTCCAGTCTGCTTGGATAAGCAAACGTATGAGGATAATCAAAAAATATTCTGATGGATGAGCTCGATAAAATGATATGGCAAATGGTTGATGCTATTCCTTATGGTCAAGTCATGACCTATGGGCAAATTGCAATCAGTTGTGGTTACCCGGGGTATGCCCGCTACGTAGGTACCGTTCTTAAAAAACTTCCACCAGACACACATTTGCCCTGGCACCGCGTTGTCAATGCTCAGGGGCGTTCTTCTTTTCCAGAGGGAAGTGAGAAATATCGGGAGCAATTACAGAGGCTCCTCGCTGAAAATATTGTAGTGAATAACGGCAAGATAGTCTTATCGGTTTATCAGTATCAGTAAGGTCAGCCCTCATTTTGCCAATGAGGATGTGGATATATTAATAATAGTATTTATGGTAACAAGCGCCACTGATACCATATGTGTTTAAATTTCTGAGAACACCATGCAAGGTTTAATCTTAGCCGTTCTGGCTTATACCATCTGGGGGCTTTTTCCTCTCTTTTTCAGTTTCCTGAGTCACGTGTCACCGATTGAAGTTACGGCGCATCGGATTACCTGGTCACTGGTAGCGACTTTGACCGTGGGCCTGGCCTTAAGACGTGGCAAGCATTTATGGGAAGCGTTACACAATAAAACGACCTTACTCTGGCTTGGTGGCTCAGCGGTGTTTATTGCGATTAACTGGTTGGTCTATATCTGGGCCGTTGGGCAGCATCGTGTGCTTGAAGCCAGTTTAGGTTACTTCATCATGCCTCTAGTAAGTTTATTGATGGGGAGGCTTTTGCTAAAAGAGTCGCTGCATCCTTTACAGGCCATAGCTGGGGGCATTGCTTTTCTAGCCGTGCTCTGGGAGTTGTGGTCGTTTGGCAGTTTACCGTGGGTAGGCGTGGTGCTCTCATTTGCTTTTGCATTCTATGGACTGATACGTAAGGTGCACCCGATTGATGGGATAAATGGATTAACCATCGAAGCGTTGTGGTTAATGCCTTTTGTTTTGTTGTGGATTGGCTGGCAGTCAAATTCAACAGAATCGATATTACAATTCGGCGAAGATACAACGACGACCGTTTTGCTCATTAGCTCTGGTTTTCTGACGGCATTACCTTTGGTTTTATTTGCCATGGCCACTCGTCGCATCAATTTATCTATTGTCGGTTTTATTATGTATATCAATCCGACCATACAATTTTTGATTGGGGTCTACGTGTTAGATGAGCATTTCCCTCAAGCCAGGTTAGTCACATTTATTCTCGTTTGGTCGGCGATGGTGTTGTTTATGATGGGGATGTGGCAGTTACAAAAACAGAAACGACCTGCGTCATAAGTTTTGGCTGATCTACTCACTACATCAACCAACCGGCAGCGCCGTTGTTTTGATAGGTGATTTCATGACAAACGAGGTATGAACTCCTGTCACACCCTCAATGCGCGTTAGTTTATTGAGCAGGAATTGTTGATAGGCATCCATATCTTTCACAATCACCTTTAATAAATAATCGGCAGATTGGCCGGTAATGAGGTGACATTCGAGTACCTCAGGATAGCTGGCAAGTGTGGTCTCCAGTGCTTCAAAACGCTCCGGTGTGTGTTTATCCATACTGATCCCAATAAAGGCCATTAAAGTCAGACCTAATTTTTTTGCGTTGAGTAAAGCAACGTAACCATCAATTAAGCCTTTTTCTTCCATTTGTTTAACCCGACGAAGACAGGGCGAGGGGGACAGTTTGATAGCTTCGGCTAATTCCTGGTTGGTAATGCGTCCGTCAGCCTGTAATTTTTGCAGGATCATGATGTCGTATTTATCGAGGTTATCAGACATGTAATTTCTCCATTAATTTTTATTGTGGTTATATATTTCAATATTTGTATTATTTAAGCAATATTATTCTTGTTTAAGTCGGTTTTATGCAAATATAGCAATTTAATTCCATAGTGACTTCTTTATACTATTTCACATGGCTGGAACTGATAGCCGATGCGTCAAAAGCGCAGCTGGCACGATGAACTGACATGATCAAAAGTCATGAAAGTCCTATCGGAAAAGTATGAATTAACCCGGTTCATATGGTGAGTCAGGCAAATTTGTTTCAGCAACTTGTGTGTCATTAATAGTTATTGTCAGGAGTCAGACATGATTAGTCAGCCCGCTCAAAAATATCGTCGCTTTGATGCTATCCAATTGCCTGATCGGCGGTGGCCCAATGTGGTATTGGATAAAGCCCCAATCTGGATGAGTACAGATTTACGTGACGGTAATCAGGCTTTGATTGATCCGATGTCTGTTGATACCAAAATGCGGTTTTTCCTAGCCTTGGTGGATATGGGCTTTAAAGAAATTGAGGTTGGTTTTCCATCAGCCTCAGAAACGGACTTTAATTTTGTACGTCGTCTGATTGACGAAAATCGTATTCCTGATGATGTCACGATTGAAGTGTTAACGCAGGCCAGAGAGGATTTAATTGCCCGAACCGTGGAATCCTTGAAAGGTGCCAAACGCGCTATTTTGCATATGTATAACCCGATTGCCCCTGCTTTTCGTGAAATTGTCTATCGCACTGATAAGGCTGGGGTGAAAGAGATCGCTGAGCGTGGAACGCGTTGGGTGAAAGAGATGACGGCAAAACAGCCAGAAACCGAATGGGTATACCAATATTCACCGGAGACCTTTTCCAGTGCGGAAATGGAGTTTGCGAAAGAGGTTTGTGACGCGGTGACGGCCATCTGGCAGCCAACACCAGAACATAAGATGATCATCAACTTGCCGGCAACAGTAGAAATGGCGACGCCGAATACCTATGCCGATCAAGTGGAATGGATGCACCGCCATCTAAATCAACGTGACAGCATTATTCTGAGTGTGCACCCACATAACGATCGTGGCACGGCGGTAGCAGCAGCTGAGTTAGCCGTCATGGCGGGGGCTGATCGTGTGGAAGGTTGTTTATTTGGTAATGGTGAACGCACGGGTAATGTGGACTTGATCACCTTGGCGATGAATTTGTATTCGCAGGGAATTCATCCTGAGCTTGATTTCACTCAGATGGATCAGATCCGACAATTGTTTGAAGAAGCCACACAATTACCCGTGCATCCGCGCCATCCTTATGCGGGTGAATTAGTGTTTACGGCTTTTTCTGGCTCGCATCAGGATGCGATTAAAAAAGGATTGGCCGTACAAAAAGCGGATGACTATTGGCAGGTACCTTATTTACCCATTGATCCAGCCGATGTAAATCGTAGTTACGATGCTGTGGTGAGGGTCAACAGTCAGTCCGGCAAAGGTGGCGTGAGTTTCTTGTTACAGCAACATGCCGGCTTTGAATTGCCACGTCGTTTGCAGATTGAGTTCAGCAAAGTGGTTCAAAAGGTCAGTGACAGCAGTGGTCGTGAGATTAACGCTGAGAATATCGTCTCACTGTTTGATGATGAATACGTGCAAGTGAACAGTCCTTATCAATATATGGGAAGTCATATCGTCGATGAAGAAAGTCATCAAGTCATGAGCCATGTGGTGGTGAAATATGAGCAACAGCGTATTGAGTTAAAGGGACAAGGCAATGGACCATTGGATGCTGTGGCCAAAGCTATCTCAGAGCATATCGGTGAAACAGTGACTGTCGCGGATTATCATGAACATGGCATGACGGCCGGTTCTGACGCAACGGCGGTGAGCTATGTTGAAGTCAAGGTGGGAGAGCATGCAACCGTGTTCGGTGTGGGGCAGGATAAAAACATCACTACTTCAGCGATAAAAGCATTATTAAACGGAGTCAATCGCTTTATGAATACTGGCACTTCTGTAGCCGTTGATAAAAAAGCAGTCAGTTAATCAGTGATATCCTGAGTCAGCTGTAAGGATTGTCTTGACTAGCGTTAAGGATAATCATTGAATAAATGATGTGAGTGTGAGTTGTTGATTATTAAGGTTATTTTGTTTCTTGGCGATTTGATCTCATATGAATAATTCGTTAGGGTAGGAATCAGTCCTGAATGATAAATTCAATATTCAGGCTCTTTTTACCGATGTTTGATGGTTCAAACAAAGGAGAAAATAATGTTAAACAAACAATTTACAACATTGTTATCAGTAGTATTCACGCTTCTATTCGCATCAAGTATGGCGTTTGCGAATGAGCATAAAGACTCCCATGACGGTGCGAAACATCCTGCCCATGAAATGGGAGAGTCTGTCGACACTCATAAAGATAAAGAAATGAGTGATGACTACAAAGAAAATATGAAAGAAGCTGAAGATGCAGCTAACGCTCCTCATCCTGCACATGAAATGGATGAAAACGAGGAGCTTCAGGAACGAGGTCAATAACCGTTTCTGAATGGGATAAAGTCCCATTAAAGCGATTAAACGCCGCATATTGATTGAAATATGCGGCGTTTTTTTATGTCACTAAAACAAGTATCGATTGAATAAGCTTGAATTAAGGCGTTGCGTCTATATTAATACTTAACTTTCTTATTGCATCAATGAACAACAACAGGACCGTGTTATGCGACAACTCCGCTTTATTTTTCTATTCACCATGGTTTATTTTTTGTCGGCATGTGCGAGCTTTTCGCCTGAATTTGAACAACCTCAAGTCAATATCACTTCGTTTAATCTGGCACCGTCTTCAACTGCCTCAACACCTATATTCATTATCGGTTTACAAGTGATTAATCCTAATCGACAAGCGCTACCATTGAAGGGGATGAGCTACTCCGTTGAGGTAGATGGTTATCGGATATTGAGTGGAGCGGAACCGGATTTACCGCGAGTTGCGGCATACGGCACCGAAGAATTTACAATCCAAGCAATACCAGATTTGCTTGGTAGTGCGAAATTGATTAGTCAGTTAATGTCTCATCATCAGGATGCGGTTAAATATCGATTTAAGGCACGTTTGGATATCGGTAGTCTTTTTCCATTTATTGACATTGAAGAAGCTGGAGAGTTGAGTTTAAAGCGGCCATCATCATCTCAATAAATTCACTGTCATTTCGTGCTCTTCAGAGCATTTGTTGCTATGTTTAGTCCATAGATCACTGATAAAAGCGCCTTTATGAATTCGATAAGTATGTTGTTTTTGTTAAGCGGAACCTTGATTGCTTTAAGCATTCTGGCCAGCCGCTTATCTTCTATTTTTGGTTTGCCATTGCTGATCATTTTCCTGGCACTAGGCATGCTGGCCGGAGAAGATGGCATATTAGGTATTCAGTTTGATAATTATTCCGTGGCATTCGTTATCGGTCATTTGGCACTTGCCATGATTTTGCTCGATGGCGGTATGCGTACTCGCCTCAAAACATTTCGTGTCGGCTTTAAACCTGCTTTATCCATGGCAACGATAGGTGTGTTTATCACCAGCGGTGTGGTGGGGTTAATAGCCATGTGGATATTCAATCTAACACTGGTTGAAGGCTTATTGATTGGTGCGATTGTAGGGTCGACAGATGCGGCTGCAGTCTTTTCTATGTTGCGTGGTCAGGGCATTAATATCAACGAACGAGTTGGGGCGACGCTAGAAATCGAGTCTGGCACCAACGATCCGATGGCGATTTTTCTTACATTGATGTTCATCCAGTTATTGATTAGTGATGAAAACACTGTGTTAGGCAATGTACTGTTTTTCCTTCAACAATTCGGCTTTGGTATTGGTATTGGTCTCTTAGGTGGCTGGTTAGTTAAGCGTTTATTGGCAAGACTGGAGTTAATGCCAGGCTTGTACTCACTGTTGGCATTAGCATTGGGGTTTAGTATTTTTGGTTTAGCGTCCTGGATGGGGGGCAGTGGTTTTCTGGCTATCTATCTCTGTGGTTTGATGATAGGCAGTGAAAACACCCGTCAATTACAGCATATTTTGCCGGTATATGATGGTCTGGCCTGGTTAAGCCAGATTGGTTTATTCCTGGTGTTGGGGTTGCTGGTCACTCCAACCGAATTAATGGAATATGCTTTGCCATCACTTGTGATTGCCTTAGCCCTGATATTTATTGCAAGACCACTGGCAGTCATTCTCTCCGTAAAACCATTTTTTAAATTCCGCTGGCGTGAAATTGGTTTTATTTCCTGGGTGGGATTACGAGGAGCTGTGCCTATTGTGCTGGCGATTTTTCCTGTCATAGGTGGGGTAGATAATGCCCCGATGTATTTTAATGTGGCGTTTGCTGTTGTGTTGTTATCGCTACTTATCCAAGGCGGTACTTTATTACCGATGGCAAAATGGATGCGAGTGCAGATCCCTAAAAAGGCCAGTCCAAGACAACGCGGTTCTTTAGGTATCTTGCCTGAGCGCGATTTTGAAATGTTTGTTTATAAAGTAGAGAACCAACGTCTCGATGACCAACCTATTCGTTTACTGCGTTTTCCATCTGGTGCGATGATTTCTGCCTTATTCCGGCATGAGGAGATGATTCATCCTAAGGGCAGTACGCGTCTAAAACTAGGCGATATTCTATGTGTGATCAGCCGTGAAGAAGACCTAGATAACCTGAACGAATTATTCAATGGTGATACTCAGCTGAATCAGAAGCAATTAGCATTTTTTGGCTCTTTTGTTCTCAATGGTGAAGCGATGTTAGTGGATATCGCTAAAGCCTATGGTCTGACGATCAGTCCACAGGAAGTGGGGGTGAGTTTAGGCGAGTTTATTGCACGACGGGTGGGGGGACATCCTGTTGTGGGTGACGACATTGATTGGCACGGCATTCATTGGGTCGTGAATGAGGTCGATGGTGACATCGTGAAAAAGGTTGGGATGCGTTTATATTAGAAAAAACGGAAATAGTTCATGTTTCCTCTCATTAAACATTGTTTTCTGAGAGGCTTTCTGTCATATTTTGCGCATCATCATTTCTTTGGTGCCCTGTTGTCATTCATAGAACATTTTCCGGCTGCTGTTTAATGAAGAACTGTCTGCATGGTTTGTGCCTGTTTGAGTCTTTCACTGTAAAGGTTTAGCTTGATTTTTCAGCTGATAAACATGATGCGATGTTGACGGGGAACCGCTTTGTGTGGAGTCAGTATGAACTTATCTATTCAGCAACGGTTTAGCTTCTGGGCTGGACTTAGTCTACTCTCTGTTGTGCTCGTGACCGCCTTGGTGGCGATGTATAACTTTGGCAAAATTAATCAATCACTCACAGAATACAATAGCGAACTGACAAAAAAGCAGGCGGAATCGTACCTCGGACTACTCGCCAGTGATACCAGTGCCAGCCTGCTTGTCCCTCTGGAGAAAGCATTGAACGTGGCCACATCTACGTCGATGTCCATGCAATCGTTAGCCAGTGCTTCTAATACTATAGACAAACGTCAACTGGCTTTGGATACCCTAAAAAAGACCTTGAATCTGAGTCCTAATTTCCTGGGTACCTATGTTGCCTTTGAACCCAATAAGTTTGATTTTTCAGATGCTTTGTATCCATCAACCGTTGGTAGTGATGAGAGTGGCCGGTTTCTACCCTATGTGATTCATGGCGATAATGATGGTTTCACCGTCGAGAGTTTAGTTGGATTAGAAGACCAGACGCTTGACGATAATGGTGTGAGAGCCGGTGAATATTACTTATGTCCCAAAGAGTCCAACAAAAGCTGCGTCGTTGACCCTTATATCTATCCGATAAATGGGAAGGATGTATTGCTAACCAGTATGGTTGTACCAGTAACGAAGAATGGTAATTTTATTGGTATGACAGGGATTGATATCAGTGCTGACTTCCTACAGTCCAATATCGTGAAAGTCGATAAACAGCTCTATGACGGCGCTGGTGAGATTTTATTAGTTAGTCCAAAGGGCGTCATTGTTGCTGATAGTGAGAATCCAGAATTAGTCGGGAAAAATTTGAAGTCAATTGACGCTGATCTTGTGAGTAAAATTAAGAATCTATCCATGTCAGATGAGAGTACTATTTTTGCTGCTGATGATGCTTTGAAAGTGTTAAAACCTTTTAAGCTAGGTGATACGGGTGCTCACTGGACTGTTTATATCTCCGTGCCTGAGTCCGTTATTTATGCTGATCTTCAGCAACAACAAGCCTTTATGGATCAGCAACAATCACGCTTTATCAGTCAGACGACTCTGCTGGGCTTTTTGTTTGCGATGATTGGTGTGGTCATTGTCTGGTTTGTTGCCAAAAACAGCGTTAAGCCCCTGCATGATATGACCGGTATTGTTGGTAAACTGGCCGGAGGCGAAGGGGATCTGACACAACAAATCACTGTCTCTCGCCAGGATGAAACCAGTAAGCTGGCAAATCTATTGAATACCTTTATTCAAAAACTACAGACTTTGATTAAGGGGATGTTGCCGATTGGTAACCGTATAAGCGCCTTATCTGCTCAAGGTAAGCAAATTAGCCAACAAACCAGTGATCAGATGAATGAACAGAGCAGTTTACTGGATCAGATGGTCTCTGCAGTCACTGAAATGTCGGCTTCAGCTCAGCAGATTGCTGGTAACGCAGAGCGCACCGCAACATTAGTCAGTGATGCGCATCAATCAACAGAAGCGGGTGCAGATCTGGTGAGTCAGAATGCTCAATCAATCAGTGATGTGAAAAATAGTGTTCAACTCTCTGAAGCTGCATTGGATCAACTAGTCAAGAATAGTGGCGCCATTGCAGAGATTCTGGTGGAAATTCAGGGCATTGCTGAACAAACAAACCTATTAGCTTTGAATGCTGCGATTGAAGCGGCCAGAGCCGGTGAAAAAGGTCGTGGTTTTGCCGTGGTGGCAGACGAGGTGCGAGCGTTGGCGAATCGTTCACAATCAGCGACTGTGGAGATTCAAAATCGTTTGGCCTTACTGAACCAAGGAAATAAAGAAGCCTCTGTCGCTATGAAGAAAAGTGGCGAGCAGGTCGAGCATAGCGTGGAATTAGCGCATTCTGCTGCTAGCGCTTTAATCAAAATTAGAACCGCGATTGATGAAGTCTCTGAGATGACCTTACAGATTGCATCCGCAACAGAAGAGCAAAGCAATGTTTGTGAAAATGTCAGTGAAAATTTAACCCGTATTTCGGATTTGGTTCAGCAGACAGCTGAGGGTGCAAAAGAACTCAGTCAGGTCGGTAGCGATTTGGATGCCACAGCCAATGAGTTACAAACAGGCTTATCGTCATTTAAGGTATAAATTCTAATGCTCAGCCAGTAGCGATGCTGGCTGAGTTCAATCTGTCACAGTTCAAAAGTCGTGATGAGTATCTGGTATAATCGTGCGATTTTTATAATCGCTTTACCAGATGGGAAATCTGCTTTAAATGACTGTGCATCAACAAATTAAATCCTTACTTGAGCAACGTATTCTGATTCTAGACGGTGGAATGGGGACGTTGATCCAAAGTTATAAACTGGAAGAAAAAGATTTTCGTGGTGCGCGATTTGCAGATCATCCCTGTGATGTAAAAGGCAATAACGATCTTTTGTCTTTGACCCAGCCGCAAATTATTCGCGATATCCATCGTGCCTATTTTGAAGCCGGTGCGGATATTGTTGAAACGAACACCTTTAATGGTACGTCAATTGCCATGGCTGATTACCAGATGGAAGATCTGGTTTATGAGTTAAATAAAGTCTCAGCCGAATTAGCTAAAGAAGTGGCTGATGAATTTACGGCTAACAACCCAGACAAGCCACGTTTTGTCACCGGTGTATTGGGCCCAACTAACCGCACGGCCAGTATCTCTCCTGATGTGAATAATCCTGGCTTTCGAAATGTCAGTTTTGATGAACTGGTTGATGCATACATGGAAGCCATTCGTGGTTTGGTTGATGGCGGTGCTGATTTGTTGCTGGTCGAAACGGTGTTTGACACCTTAAATGCCAAAGCCGCCTTGTTTGCGATTGATCAGTTCTGCGAACGAAATGGTGTACATATCCCGGTCATGATTTCAGGCACGATTACTGATGCCAGTGGTCGTACACTTTCAGGCCAAACGGCCGAAGCATTCTGGAACTCGCTGGCGCATATCCAGCCTCTGAGTATTGGCCTGAACTGTGCACTGGGTGCGGAGCAGTTACGTCAGTACGTGGAAGAGTTAGCCAATGTAGTGACTTGTCATATCAGTGCTCACCCCAATGCAGGCTTACCTAATGAGTTCGGTGAGTATGATGAATCACCAGAAGTCATGGCAGCACAGATTAAAGAATGGGCTGAGTCTGGTTTCTTAAATATTGTTGGAGGCTGCTGCGGTACCGCCCCTGCTCATATCAAAGCGATTGCTGATGCAGTAGAGGGTATTCAGCCTCGTCAGCCAAAGAAGAATCTACATCACTGCCGTTTGAGTGGTTTAGAACCTCTGAATATTACCCCTGACAGTTTATTTGTGAATGTAGGCGAACGGACCAATGTCACGGGCTCGGCGCGTTTCGCCAAGCTAATCAAAGAAGGCGATTACGATACGGCATTGGAAGTGGCACGTCAGCAAGTAGAAAACGGTGCTCAAATCATTGACATCAATATGGATGAGGGCATGCTGGACTCGAAAGAGGCCATGGTCATCTTCCTTAACTTACTCGCTGCTGAACCAGATATCAGCCGTGTGCCTATCATGATTGACTCATCCAAATGGGATGTGATTGAGGCTGGTCTGAGATGTATTCAAGGTAAAGGCATTGTTAACTCCATCAGCCTGAAAGAGGGTGAAGATAAATTTATCGAACAGGCCAAATTGGTTCGCCGTTATGGTGCAGCGGTGATTGTGATGGCCTTTGATGAAGTCGGTCAGGCCGATACACGTGAACGTAAGCTGGAAATTTGTCGACGTTCATACGAAGTGTTGACTGAGAAAGTGCATTTCCCACCAGAAGACATCATCTTCGATCCCAACATCTTTGCCGTCGCCACAGGTATCGAAGAGCATAATAATTACGCCGTCGATTTTATTGAGGCTGTTCACGATATTAAACAAAGTCTGCCACATGCGCTGATCAGTGGTGGTGTTTCCAACGTCTCGTTCTCATTCCGTGGTAACAATCCGGTGCGTGAAGCGATTCATGCGGTTTTCCTCTACCACGCGATTAAAGCGGGAATGGATATGGGGATTGTTAATGCTGGCCAGCTGGCTATCTATGATGATCTGCCTGAAGAATTGCGTGAAGCCGTAGAAGATGTCGTCCAAAACCGCCGTGAAGATTCTACTGACCGATTGCTGGAACTCGCCGAAAAATACAAAGGCGAAGGTGGCAGTGTGGCTAAGCAGGAAGACTTGGCCTGGCGTGAGCTACCTGTCGTCAAGCGTCTTGAGCATGCTTTGGTAAAAGGCATTGCGGATTATGTTGAAGACGATACAGAAGAAGCGCGCCAACAATTTGCCAAACCACTGGAAGTGATTGAAGGGCCGTTGATGGACGGTATGAACGTGGTGGGTGATTTGTTTGGCGAAGGTAAAATGTTTTTACCTCAGGTGGTCAAATCTGCCCGTGTAATGAAAAAAGCTGTTGCGTATCTGATGCCCTTTATCGAAGCAGCGAAAGAAGAGGGCGACGATAGCAAAAATAACGGCAAGATTTTGATGGCCACCGTCAAAGGTGACGTACATGATATCGGTAAAAATATCGTGGGCGTGGTATTGCAATGTAATAACTTTGAAGTGATTGATCTTGGCGTGATGGTGCCAGCGCAGAAAATTCTTGATACGGCACGCGAAGAAAAAGTCGATATTATCGGCTTGTCTGGTCTGATTACGCCATCACTTGATGAAATGGTGCACGTCGCGAAAGAAATGGAGCGACTGGGCATGGAAACCCCACTGATGATTGGTGGAGCTACTACTTCTTTAATCCATACCGCCGTGAAAATTGAACCGAACTATCATGGCTGCAGTATCTATGTAAAAGACGCGTCACGTGCGGTGGGTGTGGCTCAACGTTTAGTCACCAAAGATACACGTGATGCCTTTATTGCTGATCTGAAAAAAGACTATGAAGAGAAGCGTTCAAGACATAAGGGACGTAAGAGCAGTCGACGTCAATTAAGTATCACGGAAGCACGAGCGAATAAAACCAAGATTGACTGGGCCGCTTATCAACCAACCAAACCTGCTAAATTGGGTCTGGAGGTGTTTGATGACTATCCTCTGGCTGAATTGGTGGATCGCATTGACTGGACGCCTTTTTTCCAATCCTGGGAGCTGGCTGGCAAGTACCCTCGTATTCTGACCGACGAAGTGGTTGGCGAGCACGCCACACATCTATTTGAAGATGCACAAAAAATGTTGCAGCAAATCGTCGATGAGAAATGGCTGACAGCCAAAGCGGTCATTGGCCTTTTTGCGGCGAATAGCGTGAATGACGATGATATTGAAGTGTATCGTGACGATAGCCGTGATGAGGTATTGATGACATTGCATAGCTTACGTCAACAAACCGAGCGTCCACCTGGTCGTCCAAATGCCGCTTTAGCCGATTTTATCGCGCCAAAAGACACGGGCGTCAATGATTATATTGGGGCGTTTGCCGTAACGGCAGGTATTGGCATTGATGAGCACGTTGCACGCTTTGAAGAAGATCATGACGACTATCACAGCATTATGCTGAAAGCGCTGGCGGATCGTCTGGCAGAAGCCTTTGCAGAACGCATGCATGAACGGGTTCGAAAAGAATTCTGGGGTTATGCTAAAGAAGAGCAATTAGACAATGATGCCTTGATTGATGAGAAATATCAGGGCATTCGTCCGGCACCAGGTTATCCTGCCTGTCCGGATCATACTGAGAAAGGTCTGTTATGGGAGCTGATTGATCCTGTTACCCATGCCGATATGACCATTACAGAAAGTTATGCCATGTTGCCAACTGCCGCTGTCAGTGGGTTCTATTTTGCCCACCCTGAGTCACGTTATTTTGGCTTGGGTAAAATCGACCAGGATCAGGTGGAAGACTATGCTGAGCGAAAAGGTTGGGATAAACAAACAGCTGAACGTTGGTTGGGACCGGCATTATCTTATGATGGAGATGACTAATGACGGTAAATGAGAATGACATTATTGATCTTCAAACGCGTTTAGCATTCCAGGATGGTTTGCTGGAAGACTTGAATCAAGTGATTATTGGCCAGCAAGATCAAATTTCTCGCTTAGAACTTGCCATTGAAACCTTAAAGGTGCAAATGCGTACTATGCAGACCTCAATGCATCAGAGTAATAATGGTCAGGAACATGAGATACCACCGCATTATTGAACCATAAAGTATGTCACTGCCACAGCGTCACTGTTGGATCATACAAGGCGATACCGAATGGCTTTATCAGCAGGCATACGCTTTGTACCAGTCTGTGTCGTCATCAAGCTGTTTTTGGTTAAGTGATGCTGAACACACCAATCAGGCAGTGCATGTTAAACAGGCTCACCAGCATTTAGGGCAAGAGTGTGAGTTATTACTTTTTGAGGTAAGCAATAAGTTTGATGCCGATGCCTTCGGCGCAGTCGTTGGCTGTGTCAAAGCTGGTGGCACTGTCGTTATTTTATTAAACAGTACATTATCATCGACCCGATGGTTGAGACGATTTCTTCGAACTGCAACTGACTTTCCAGCAATTCAACAATTCCATCAGCCGCAGTCTTTACCCTCTATATCCAAATTACACGCTAAGAATATAACCACCACTATTATCGAGCCCACACAAGAGCAAGAGCAGGCGATAGCGTTGGTTCAGAGGGTAGTCACGGGGCATCGCCGTCGCCCGTTAGTGTTAACAGCGGATCGAGGTCGGGGGAAAAGTGCCTTATTGGGCATGGCTGCCACTGAGTTGCTCAAAGCTGGAAAACAACATGTCCTGGTCACAGCACCAAGCTCGGCTAATATCCAGACGTTACTCTTTCATGCCCATCAGCAATTACCATCAAGTAAGTTAAGTGCAATATCAGTGACATGGCAGGATGCCATGATTGAATTTATGGCACCAGATGCCATTTTACAGGCACAACCGACTACTGATTTATTGATCATCGATGAAGCTGCTGCTATCCCAGCTAATATGTTGGAGCAATACCTGATTCAATATTCGCGTTTGGTGTTCAGCTCAACTATCCATGGTTATGAAGGCACCGGGCGAGGGTTTGCTTTACGGTTTTATAAAACACTAGATAAGTTAGCACCGGACTGGCGAGCTTTCAGCCTAAAACAGCCTATCCGCTGGTGTGAGGGAGATATCGTTGAGCAGTTCTCTTTTGCCGCTTTATTACTGGATGCTGAGCCGGTTGATAGGCAAGAGATTGACGCTGCAAACGTAAATGAGCTGAACTATGTTCAGCTTGAACAAGGGCAGTTATTAAATGATGAAAGCCTGCTCAGACAAGTCTTCGGTTTAATGGCGCTGGGTCCTTACCGTACACGACCTTCTGACTTGCAGATGTTATTGGACCAGTCTGATATACGAATAGGTGTTTTACGTTTTCAGGGTAAAGTCGTCGCCACACTGTGGACTATCGCAGAACCGCAGCTTGAGGACACGCTTGCTCAGGCTGTTTATGACGGTCAACGGCGGTTGAAGGGCCATTTGCTGCCGCAATCTTTATTAGTGCATACGGGAATCATTGATGCGGCACAGAGTGACTATCAGCGTATTAGTCGTATAGCGGTACACCCTGACTTTCAGCAGAAAGGTTGGGGACAGTATTTATTAAAATGCGCTGTTGCCGAAATGACAGATGACACCGATGTGGTGGGGGTGAGTTTTGCGATGACGGATGATTTGTTACATTTCTGGCACAAAGCCGGATTTGAAACAGTTCGGCTGGGTCAACATCGTGATGAGGTGTCCGGTAGTTTATCGGTAATGATGTTAAAACCACTGACACCGCGTGGTCAGACTTTGGTTGAGAAGGCCCGTAAAATATTAGCTTGTCAGTGGTCGTTTTTATTAAGCAGACAATGGGATGAGCTGGATGCTGAGTCGGTAATTCAGATTAGCCAGACACTGCTTGATGATGAAACATTCAGTATTGATGTGTTGCCGCAGATAAAGAGTTTTGCATTCAAGCAGCGTCCTTATGAGTCCTCGGAGTGGGCATTATGGCAGTGGTTCAGATCTCAATTATCCAGCCCAGGATTTAAACTATTATATAAAGAGCAGCAACAATTATTAATTATGTTGATTCTGCAAGGTTTGCCATTCGATAAAGCGGGTAAGCAACTCAAACTATCTGGTCGAAAACAGATCATTACACAATTAAGAAAAGCGGTAAGTCAATTACTCGACTTCGAAGCAGATATTAATTCATAAGCAGTTTGACTATCACCCCACCAACTAACCAGATACCTGATAAAGTCACAAGTGTATTCATTACAACTTTTCCTAAAGAAAGTGACGTCTGATGATGGTGACCTGATTGTGACTGTTTCCAGTTATAAAAAAGATAGCTTGAAATAAGTAAAAAGCCAATATTTAAAAAGAAATTATAGTTGAGTATGAAATGGTCTTGCTCAGCAGGTGATGACCAGTTTTCAGGATTAGGTAATACATCAAATAATTGAAAGCCATAATGAAGTAACAGTGATGTTATTACCAGGCAGATAAACAGCATCATAGAGATAAATAAGGCCATTTTCCAACCGTAATATTTGGCATTAATACGAAGCACTGGCAGAACGACCATATCAGAAAAAATAAAAGCCATCACACCAGCAAAGGCAACTCCTTGGCCGTACAAAACAGCAGCCAGAGGAATATTACCCATTGAGCCAATGAAAGTGAAAAAAGCAGCAACTGGACCTACTAATGTTTGTTGTAAGACTGACCAGAAGTCTGGATTGTCTGTGCCTGCGCCGATGAACAGCCATTGAAAAAAAGCATCAGGAACAAAAGCGGAGATAATACCGGCAACCGTAAAGCCAATCAGTACATCTTTCCATACCATTTGCCATTCCATGACATATTTCTGACTGATTTGTTGCCAGATATCTCGGCTAAACAGCCGTGACCAGGCATGTCCCTCAGATTCATTTGCCTGCATATCCTCAGATTGATTATCACGAGCCTGCTTTATCAGGGATTTAGGGTTGGTTAAGTAAATAAACAACCAAGCGATCAGAATTAATAAAATTGCGCCTAGGTATTCACCAATAACAAATTGCCAGCCTAGAAAAATGGCGATGACAAAACCCAGTTCAATAACCAGATTCGTTGAAGCCAGCATATAAGCCATAGAAGCGGCGAAAGTGGCGCCTTTTTGGAATAAGGCACGTGTGGTGGACAAAGCAGCAAAACTGCATGAGCTAGATATAAATCCGAATAGTGTGCCTGTTGATATGGATTTAAGACCATCGCCTCCCATAAGCTTTCGCATTTCTTTTCGAGAGACCATGACTTGAATAATACTGCTGACGATGTAGCCAAATATAAATGCCCACAAGGCCATCCAGAAAAAACCAAGACTGGTTAGAGAGGCTTCAGACCATTTTTCCAATAGTTGCAAAATAATCTCCCCTGGAAGGTATAAATCTACCGTATCAGGAGATGGAAATAAGGTAAACCTCGCCCGATGCTAAAACCTTAATATTAAGCGGTGTGAGACTTTCCCCCCGGCAGGGGCCTGAAAAGCAGTAACCGTCTTCCAGTTGAAACAAAGCACCGTGAGTTGAACATTGGATATGTGTTCCTTCCAGCGACATAAACTGATCGGGTTGCCAGTTCAGTGGGATACCTAAATGAGGACAAAAATTTAAATAAGCTCGCACCTCACCATCTTGTTTCAGTAAAAAACAGTCCAGTGTTTTATCGTCTTCCAGCTCAATGTTAAACCCCCGCGTTTGGTATTCCTTTAGCTCATTTTTATTACAAAGATAGATTTCTGTCATAACGGTAATAAATTCTCCAGTCCTTCCTGGCCACATTTTTTGCCTGCCAGGCGACAAGCAAATGAAAGTGTCTCTTCATCAGTTAGTTGTTTTATCATTCCAGAAATGATGCCGGCATTAAATGTATCTCCGGCGGCGAGCGTATCAATCACGTCGTTAGGAGGGAAAGCTGGACTAAAAATGAGCACATCATGGTTTTTTAACCAAGCCCCTGTTTCACCCCAGGTACAAGTCATAAGACTCGGCAGGGATAAACTCTGAAGAAACAGCTCAGCGGAGTCATATCCCTGACTAAGCACATAAGGTTTAGAGAATAACAGCACATCTGCCAGAGGAAACAGTTTTTCTATACCTTCACGTGGTTTCTCTATTTCCAGAGAACAAGGTAAGTATGGGTAATGTGTTTTTAACCATCGCAGCATTTTGTCGAGTTCATCGACATTTCTACCTTCGAAATGAATCCAGTCAAAGCCAGCCAGATCTTGCTGTGAAAAAAAGTGAAAATCCAGCTCGGGACAATCACGGTAGTGCACGATGGTGCGACTGCCTGTTGACTTGCTCACCGTGATGTAAGAGGTCGGTAACTTACCTGTAGAGAGTTGCTTACAGAATCGATAGCTGATCTGATGAACGTCTAGATCGTGTTTAACAATAGCGGCATCGCTTTCGTCAATCAACACGCCAGACCAGACGCATTGATGCCCTAACTGACTGAGAACGACCAGTGTATTTGTCGCATTTCCACCACGTCGAATACTCTGGCTGATAGCTCTGATCTCATCATCTTCGTGAGGATAGTCGTTAACACGGTTGATGATATCTATGGTGGCGATACCGACAGCTAAAATATTTGCCATAAAGTGAAACCGGCCCTTTAGGGCCGGTATCTGTGTTAATGGATTAGATGTTATCGAAAACAGCACCGACGGCATTGGTGATTTCATCAATATCACCTGTGCCAGGAATGGCGTGAAGCTTATGCTGTCTTTGATAGTAACCAATTAATGGCGCAGTCTGTTCTTCGTATACTTTCAGACGATTACCAATGGTTTCTTCATTATCATCAGCGCGCTGAAATAATTCGCCGCCACAGCTATCACATTGGTCTTCTTTTTTAGGTGGTGACAGGTGGATATTATAAATGGCACCACAGTCTTTACAGGTACGACGACCAGTTAAACGTTGCATTAACTCTTCAAAAGGCACGTCCAGTAACACAACACCTTGCAAAGGTTGGCCTAATTGCTCAAGCATGCTGTCTAAGGCTTCTGCCTGGGCAATATTGCGTGGGAACCCATCAAGAATGTAACCATCTTGAGCATCTTCTTCTGATAAACGCTCGCGAATCAGACCGATAACGATATCATCCGATACCAGAGCACCTGCATCCATCGCACTTTTGGCTTGTTTGCCTAACTCTGATCCCGCTTTTACTGCCGCACGCAGCAAATCACCCGTAGAGATTTGTGGAATATTGAATTTCTTTGATAACACAACGCCTTGTGTGCCTTTACCGGAGCCTGGGGCACCGAGAAGAACCGTTCTCATTGTTAGCCTCTTAAATAGATTAATTTTATGTTGAACTTTAATGCTCAGTCATCATAACGGATTCCAAACGCTGGATTTGTTTGGCAACCTGCCTGAGTAAATCCGGAATTTGGTATTCATTCAAGCCCAGCAAATCCCAAGCTGCTGGGTCTAGCGGTGGAACATGGCTGTCGCCACTGTGTCCGAAAGGCACGGAAGATACCAATATGTCGGCAATATGTACAACTGCGGCATCAATCAAAAACTCATCCGCATCGGAAGGAGAATGGTGATAACGTGCGACTTCCTGAAGTGATTTTGGTAAACGCCAGGCTTTAGTCAGCGCTTCACCTACGTGAGTGTGATCAAAGCCCATTGCCCGCTGCTCGGCTTCAAAAATTATTTCATGGCCGAACTCAGCACTATTAATCGCTTCACGCGCTAATTCAGGCACTGTCTGATAAATCACCAAACTACCGATATTGTGAAGCAGGCCGGCAATAAAAAAACGCTCACTTGAACGTTGGCCACACTCTTCAGCCAACAGCTTGCTGGCGATCGCACTGGCAAAACTATGGCGCCAAAACTCATTCATGTTGATCAATGAGGTAGGAATGCCTCTGAATGAATTCAGTACTGATGTCGCTAGAATTAGATTAGTCAGCTCACGGGTACCTATAATGGTGATGGCTCGCGAGATAGTATTTATTTGAGAGGGAAAGCCATAAAAAGGGCTGTTCACGATTTTTAACAGACGTGTTGCTAATGCCGGATCGGTATTAATGACCGCACTGATATCATCGATACTACTATCGGGGTCTTCCATTAGCTCATTGAGCTGTGTGTAAGTAGTGGGTGGTGAAACGAGTTCCAGTGATTTGTTGACCAGTGATTCAGCTGTGAGGCTCATGTTTGCTCCTCCTGCTCATTTTCCAAGTCTAACTGCATTTCATACAGTGCTTTCATGAGGGGGTGACTCAGATCAACATAGCGAAAGCGTTCATCACGCTCTTCGCGTTGGGCTTCAGTTAATTCAATGGTGTCTGCCATATTATTTCACACTCCATGATGCCTTCTCACTGACGAATTGAGAGATAGATGCGCCGAGCTTGCCTGCAAACTGATCAAGGTAGTTTGGACGCGGGGTGTAATCAACAATATCTTCTGCGCCCAGAATATCACGTGCCACAGTACTGGTGTTTGCTAAACCATCAATCAAACCAAGATCGACAGCTTGCTCTCCCGACCAGAACAGTCCAGAGAATAAATCATCATTATTCGCCAATCTATCGCCACGACCTTCCTTTACTACGTCAATAAATTGTTGATGAATGGTGTCCAGCATATTGTGGGCATGTTCAAGATCCGCCTCTTTCATCGGCAGGAATGGGTCTAAGAATGCTTTGTGTTCACCAGCGGTTAAAGAACGTCTTTCAACACCTACCTTGTCAATTAAATCAGTAAAACCAAAACCATCCATTCTGACGCCAATTGAGCCGACTATACTGGCTTTATCTGCATAAATTTTGTCAGCTGCTACGGCGATGTAGTAACCGCCTGAGGCACAGACATCTTGAATAACAGCATAGACGGGAAAATCAGGGCGTGTTTTTTTGAGGCGCTGAATTTCATCATTGACGATACCTGACTGAACAGGGCTGCCGCCGGGAGTATTCATTCTCAGGATTAAACCTTTGGCTGATTGATCTTCAAAAGCGTTACGAATACCCGTAACAATACTGTCAGCATTCGCTTCGGATTCACTGGCTATGGGGCCACTGATTTCAACCATCGCTGTGTGGGGGCCAGTAGCAGAAGATAATTGTTTGGGTGAGTAACTTAGAATTAGAAAGGCGATAAGATATAAAAAAATCAGGCCTTTAAAGACATATCCCCAGCGGCGTTTGTTACGCTGTTCTCTTATGGCTGCAAACGCCAAATCTCTCAGAACATTGCGTTCCCAAGTCTGATCTTCCTTGCTGTTGCTTGTATTTTCCGAATTATTATTAGGTGGGAAATCGCCAAATGTTGCCATGTTTATCTATCCTGAAAAAAACATAAGTATGCCATCATATCAAAACTCTGTGTCAGGACGAGCTAACCACTTCTCAACTTGATATAGATCATGAACAATGGCTCTGGGGTTCGCTGCTTTAAGAGTGAATTCTGGGTGTGCACCATGAGTGATTCCGAGACTGTCAGCACCGGCATTATGGGCCATCATTAAGTCGAACTCTGTATCACCTATCATCAGCGTTTGGTCAGAAGTGACACCAGCATAATCCATCAGTTCCATCAGCATTTGAGGGTGTGGCTTTGAATGGCATTCATCGGCACAGCGGGTTGATATAAACAAATTACCCAACCCGGTTTGTTGCAAGGCTCTATCCAAGCCTCTACGACTTTTCCCTGTGGCCACGCCTAACAAAATATTTTGTTCATTAAGTCGACTTAGTAAGGCTTCAGCATGGGTAAAAAGCGGTGTTGACTCCGGCGTGTTTACCCAGGTTTGACGATAGCAGTCAGCCAATGCTGTCCAGGTTGCCGCATCAGCATCTGGATAGAGTGTCTGCACTGCTTCATGTAATCCCAGCCCGATGATATGGCTGACTTGCGTATCTGACAGTGGTTCTAAAGATAAGGTTGAAATAGCTCGGTGCATACAATGAGTGATGTGCGCCGTTGAATCCATCAAGGTGCCGTCCCAATCAAATACGATGAGTTGGTAGTCCATTATGCATGCTCCATGAGTGAAACAACGCTCACCAGGTTGTCTGGAAGAGGGGCCTCCAATAGAAGTGGCTCATTGCTGATGGGGTGTCTGATACCCAGACGCCAAGCGTGAAGAAACAAGCGTTTCAGGCCATAGCTTTTCATGATTTTATTGAATTCGCGATCGCCATATTTGTCATCACCTGCAACAGGATGACCAGACCAGGCTGAATGGACACGTATCTGATGAGTTCTGCCAGTAAAGAGTTTGACCTCAGTCAGCTGGGCAAGGCCAAAAGCTTGTTTGGTGATAAATAAGGTTTTGGCTTTTTTTCCTGCAGAGTCGACTTTGACCATGCGTTCACCGGAAGAGACGGTATTTTTCTGAAGAGGTTGTTCGACGTAGAGTTCGTCTTGCTTGATTTCACCTTTTAATAAGGTTAAATAACGTTTGTCGATTTCATCAGAAAGCATTTGTTGTTGTAGACTCAATAGACATTCACGACTTTTTGCTATTAACAAGCAACCTGAGGTGTCACGATCGAGGCGGTGAACTAACTCGATAAATTCCAATTCAGGTTTTATCAGTCTGAAGGCTTCGATGACGCCCATTTGAATCTGAGTGCCTGCATGAACCGCCAGACCTGAAGGTTTATTCAACACCAGCATGGATTCGTCTTCAAAAATGATGCAAGCGAGTAACTGCTGTTTTAATGCGTCTGAAATCTCTGTTGGCTGATTTTTTTCAGATACCTGCAAGGGTGGCACACGAATAGAGTCACCAGCCTGGATTTTATAGGTTTGTTTAATACGGCCTTTATTGACACGCACTTCACCTTTCCGGATGGCACGATAGATCCGACTTTTTGGCACACCTTTTTCAAGTGTAAGCAAAAAATTATCGATACGCTGCCCAGCTTGAGATGCGCTTATTTCAATAAATTGTACTTTTTGTGACTGAGGTTTGTGAGCTGCCATAGAAATAGGTTAAATTTTGAGTTGCTGAGATGGCAATAGACTGCTATATTCGAACGTTGGTCCGTGCGTAAAATGAGGTCAGTATACCTACTTTTGTCCACGATGACTGAATTTTGCGTCGCGCCCTCGAAAAAGAGGTTGATGCGGCGCCCGGTAAACAAATATATATCTTCGCTGGACAGGGGTTCAGCGGGTGGGCTCATAGGGAGCCCTTGTAAGAATATCAGGTTCCCATGTCTTGATTGCCATCAAAACGAGTAGAAAGACGCATCAGACAGGACGACAATTAAGTAATTAATATAAACAAAAAATGGTTCAGATTTAGGCTTGAAGGTAAGCTAAGAAACCAATGAAAGTTGCAGAACACTATTGCAACCCGATGAAAGAAAAAGATGACTCATGTTCGCCTTGATGGGATGGCGCATGAAAGAAACGATACGATAGACAATTAATTACTGAACAACAGACATCGTCGCTCTGTAAAGCCCGACTGGCTAACGCGTCCCCTACGATGGTGGGCGGCAGGATATGCGAACCTCAACATTGAGGTTAGTGCATGAAACGAATTTTAATCAACGCAACACATGAAGAAGAGTTGCGTGTGGCAATGGTCGATGGCCAACGCCTATTTGATCTGGATATTGATACCCCATCCAGAGAACAGAAAAAAGGTAACATCTATAAAGGAAAAATCACTCGAGTAGAGCCGAGCTTAGAAGCTGTTTTTGTTGACTATGGTGCAGAAAGACAAGGCTTTTTGCCACTGAAAGAAATTTCAAAAACGTATTTTAAAAAACGTGATGATTCTGATGACAACAATGGGCGTCTCAACGTTCAGGATGTGCTTTCTGTTGGTCAGGAATTAGTTGTCCAAATCGAAAAAGAAGAGCGTGGCAATAAAGGTGCGGCTCTGACGACTTTTATCAGCTTGGCTGGTCGTTATTTAGTTCTAATGCCTAACAGTCCTCGTGCAGGCGGTATTTCTCGTCGGATTGAAGGGGATGACCGTGCAGAGTTGCAAGAAGCTTTACGCTCCTTAGAAGTCCCGGAAGGCATGGGCATGATCGTGCGAACTGCTGGTGTTGGAAAACAGCCAGAAGAGTTGCAGTGGGATCTTGAGTATCTTGTCCAGCTCTGGACGGCTATTGACGTGGCTGTCAAAGATCGTAACGCGCCATTTTTGGTTTACCAGGAAAGCAATATTATTATCCGTGCTTTACGTGATTACTTGCGTAAAGACATTGGTGAAATTCTGGTGGATTCGCCTGAAGTCTATCAAACAGGCTATGACTTTATGCGCATGGTTATGCCGCATGAACTCAGTAAATTTAAACTGTACCAGGATAGAGTGCCGCTATTCACTCGTTATCAAGTTGAAAGCCAGATTGAGAGCGCTTTTCGACATGAAGTGCGTT
>ENA-ORCW01000191-ORCW01000191.1-marine-metagenome-genome-assembly--contig:-NODE-191-length-64309-cov-5.053322_pt1 | contig 64309 bp, 61 predicted proteins | sample MGYA00237784_ERZ508517 | MGnify/ENA primary metagenome ERZ508517 (study PRJEB26187, sample SAMN06268979) | marine metagenome | isolation source: Tt ae E1 feedstock associated aerobic enrichment on...
CGGACCGGCCGGGCGAGGCGATCGTCTTCGGCGACCGTTTCCCCAACGAGACCGGTCTCGGCAAGTTCGTGCCGGCGGAGATCGTGCCGCCGGACGAGCAGCCCGACGAGGACTATCCCTTCATCCTGACCACAGGCCGCCAGCTCGAGCACTGGCACACCGGCGCCATGACGCGGCGGGCGACCAGCCTCGATGCGCTCGAGCCCGGGCCGACGGCGGGTCTGAACCCGCGCGACATCCGCCGCTTCGGCATTGCGCCCGGCGACACGGTGCGCCTCAAGACACGGCGCGGCGAGATCGAGCTGGAGGCGCGCGCCGACGGCGCGGTGCCGGAGGGTGTGGTCTTCGTGCCCTTCGCCTATGTGGAGGCAGCGGCGAATCTCCTGACCAACCCGAAGCTCGACCCGTTCGGCAAGATCCCGGAATTCAAGTTCTGCGCGGTGAAGGTCGAGCCCGCCGAGACCCGCGCCGCGGCGGAGTAGGTACGAGGCTCACTCACCCCTCGTCGGGGAGAACTTATCGCCGTTATGGTCACTGATCGTGCACCAAGTACTCGGCGTCGTCCCGGGAACAAGTCCCGGGACGACGCCGAGGTGTTTGGTCACGAAGATGCGTAGCAACCACTGGCGACGAACCCCTCCTTCGACGGAGAGGGGTGGGGTGAGCCTTTCCTCCTCGCGTCATGACCGGGTCAAGCCCGGCAATGACGAAGGAAAGGCGTGTCCCCCTCAGCCGGCGCGCTTGGGCTCCAGCGTCACCTCGTAGAGGTCGGCGTTGTCGCGGTCCTTCAGCGTCACCGTCATCGCCTCGCTGTCGCCGTCGATCTTCACCTGGCCAAAGAACTGGAACCCCATGGACGGCGGCAGGTTCGCGCCCTGCTCCTTGGAGGGGTGCTTGGTGAACTTCACCTGCGGCCCGAAGGTGTTGTCCATGTCGTTCGGTCCGAAGGTGCCGGCATGGAGCGGGCCGGAGACGAACTCCCAGAACGGTTCGAAATCCTGGAACTGCGCCTTGTTCGGGTCGTAGTAATGCGCCGCGGTGTAGTGCACGTCGGCGGTCAGCCACACCGTGTTGAGCACCTTGGCGTTCTTGATGAAGCGCAGGATCTCCGCGATGTCGTGCTCGCGGCCCTTCACCGGCCCGTCGCCATTGGAGCTGTTCTCGAAATTGTCGCCGTCGCGCACGATCATGCCGATGGGCATGTCGGCGGCGATGACCTTCCAGGTCGCCTTCGACGCCAGGAGCTCGCGCTTCAGCCAGTCGAGCTGGGCGCGGCCGAGGAAGGAGGCCGGGCCGCCCGCCTCGCTCTGGTCGTTGGCGCTGTTGGGGCCGCGATAGGTGCGCATGTCGAGGAAGAAGATGTCGAGCGAGGGCCCGTAGGCGACCTTGCGGTAGACGCGTGCCGGCTCGATGGCGTTGGCCCGGATCGGGTTCATCTCGAAGAAGGCGCGGGCGGAGCGGGCCGACAGGAGCGAGGAGGACTTCTCCGTGTAGCGGTCGTCGGAGATGAGCTGCTCGCCGGGATACCAGTTGTTGGTCACCTCATGGTCGTCCCACTGGACGAGCATCGGCACTTGCGCATTGAAGGCGCGGACATTGTCGTCGAGGAGATTGTACTTCCACTGGCCGCGGAACTCCTTGAGCGTCTCGGCCACCTTGGACTTCTCCTCGGTGGTGACGTTCTTCCAGATCGTGCCGTCGGCAAGCTCGACCTCCGGCTCGATCTTGCCATCGGCATAGATCGTGTCGCCGGAATGGATGAAGAAGTCGGGGCGGGCCTGAAGCATGGTGGCGTAGGTCTTCATGCCGCCGCGGTCGCGGTCGATGCCCCAGCCCTGGCCGGCGGTGTCGCCCGACCACACGAAGGTGATGTCGCGCTTGGCCATGGGGGCGGTGCGCAGGCGGCCCGTGACCGGCTCGCTGGAGGTCTGCATGTCGGCGAGGTCGAGGAACTTCACCCGGTAGAAGATGTCCTGATCCGCCGGCAGGTCGGTCAGGTCGAGCTTCGCGGTGTAGTCGGAGGCCTCGATGGCGTCCGGGCCGGTGAAGACCATCGGGTTCTTGAAGCTGTCGGTCGTGGCGACCTCCACCATCATGCGCGACGGACGGTCGGCGCGCGCCCAGACGATGGCGCGGTCGGCGGTTATGTCGCCCGACTGCACGCCATGCGTGGCGACCGGCCGGCCGGCGGCGCGGCTCAGATGGGGCATGAAGACGCCGCCGACGCTGAGCGCACCGGCTGCCGTGGCGGATTTCAGAAGGGTCCGGCGCGTGAGCGTGCTCCGGGCGGTGGTCCGTGACATGAAGGCCTCCAGATTGGAATGAATCGAGGGTGTCGGGACCCTGTCACGGCTCGTTGACGGTTGGCTGACCGTTCGATGACAGTTCGATGATGGGGGCGGGAGGGGGTATCGGATTGCCGTGGTCCCGGCCCGCTACTGCCGCGCGGCGCCGTTGTAGAGCAGGCGGAAGAAGGTGGGTCCCGGGACGGGCGGGACGAGCCGGGCGATCGCCGCGACCACGGCGAGCGAGAAGACGATGCGCCCGACAAGCACGCCGGTCACGTCGGCGCCGAGCGCCAGGACGACCAGCGTGTCCTCGATCAGCCCGTGGGCGAGCGCCATGAAGCAGGAGGCGAGGAACACGTCGCGCGCGTCGAGCCTGCCGGAGCGGGCTTCCCGGATGATCAGCCCGCCGCCATAGGCCAGCCCGAGCGTGAGGCCGACAATGGTCAGCGGTGTCGCCGCGCGCGACACGCCGGCGATGCGCAGCACGGGGCTGAGGAGCGCGGTCAGCCGCGGCATGAGGCCGGCCGCCTCCAGGAGCTTCATGACGGCGACGATGGCGAGCAGCACGGCGAACATCCACAGAAGCGATTCCGCCGTGGTCCATGCGAAGGCGATCCAGCCCGGATCGGGGCTTGCCGGCACCCAGAGCGCGGAGACCGGCTCGTCGAGCCAGCCGGTCGCGCGGCAGATCCGGTGCAGGAGATAGCCATAGACGAAGGCCGCGACGAGCCTGAGCGCCGTCATCGCCACGAGTCCCGGCCCGGCCTTCTGGACGATGCGCTGCTCGATGGGCAGTGCGTGGGCGAACATGATGAGGGCGGAGAAGACGGTGACCTGCGCCGCCGTCATCGCGTCCGGCGGCACGAGGGCGAAGACCGCCGCCGCGCCGCCCCACACCCCCACCAGCATGGCGGTGACCAGCGCGAAGCCGAGTTCCGGCGGCAGGCCGAGCAACGTCATGACGGGGGCGAAGGCGGGCGCGAGCAGGTCGATCAGCCCGAGCTCGACGGCGATGCGCGTCGCCACCATCACCGGCAGGACGATCTTGAGCAGCATCCAGTAGAGGCTGGCGGAGTCGACGAACAGAGCCCGCACTGCGCGCAGGAGCGTCATGATGCTTGTCCCGTGACAGGCGGAGGCTGGCCACAGGCGATGCCCCCCATAGGTGTTACGGGGACTCTCCTAGCGCAGTCCGGTTCGAATTTGCGGTCAAAATTTGCGCCGAACTGCAATAATATTGCAGAAACGCGAAAGAGGAGCCGGAGCCATGGACCGTCTCGACAGGAAACTCGTGGCCGCCTTGCAGGCGGATGCCTCGCGGACCAATGCGGCGCTCGCCGAGGAGGTCGGCCTGTCGCCGTCGAGCTGCCTCAGGCGCATCCAGCGGCTGAAGGCGGCGGGCGTGGTGCGCAGGACCGTGGCCCTTGCCGACCCGGCGGCGCTCGGCCGGGGCCTCACGGCCATTGTGGAGGTCGAGCTCGACCGCCATGGCGAGCAGCGCATGCGCGCCTTCCTGCGCGGCGCCTGCCTCGAGCCGTCGGTCACCAACGCCTATGCGGTGACCGGCGATGTCGATGTCGTCTTGATGCTGCGCCTCGTCGACATGACGGAGTTCCAGGGCGTGTGCGAGCGCCTGTTCCGCGACGATGCGAATGTCGCCCGCTTCCGCACCATGTTCGTGATGGAAACCGCCAAGGAGGAGACGGCCATTCCCGCCGATGCGGCGCCCGGCGCGTGACGGATCCGGCCCGGCGCGCAGGGGGACGGGGCGCAAACAAGACAAAGCCCGGCCGCATGGCATGCGGCCGGGCTCTGGATTCAGGGACCGGAAAAGCGGGGCTGCCGTCAGGCCGCCTTCTCCGCCTCCGGCTCGGCCTCGGCGTCCTTGCTCTGGCGCTGGGCGCTCTTCTCCAGCACCTCCTCGATCTCGGAGATGGCGTCCGGCTCGTCGGCCTTGCGCACGGCCGCGATCTCGCGCGCCATGCGGTCGAGCGCGGCTTCGTAGAGCTGGCGCTCGCTGTAGGACTGCTCGGGCTGGCGGTCGGAGCGATAGAGATCGCGCACGACCTCGGCCACCGAGATCAGGTCGCCGGAATTGATCTTCGCCTCGTATTCCTGGGCACGGCGGCTCCACATGGTGCGGCGCACACGCGCGCGCCCCTTGAGGGTCTTCAGGGCCTGGTCCACCGTGTCCTTGTCGGCGAGCTTGCGCATACCCACCGTCTCGCACTTGCCCGTGGGCACGCGCAGACGCATCTTTTCCTTGTCGAAATCGATCACATAGAGCTCAAGCTTCGCACCGGCGATCTCCTGCTCCTCGATATCGACGATCTTGCCGACGCCGTGGGCGGGATAAACGATATATTCACTCGCCTTGAACTTGAGCTTCCGATCCGTCTTCTTCTGGTTCTGGGCTGCCATTACTCTCCACACCTCGCCGCCTGTTCCAAGAGCGCGATCGGCCCAGGCCTCTCCCGGAAGCGCAGAAAGGCGACCTGGTGGCCCGGGAAGGCCCCCTTTTCCGTGTCGTCGCCACGTCGCTTCGAGACGCCGCTGATGGCGGTGTCCGGGAGTATCGCCGAAGACCATTCTCCCCGCTCGAGACAGGGGCCTCTGGCCCGTCTCGCCCGCCAGCCTGGCGGTGAAAAGAATATCGGCGAAAAAAGCACGCGCCATGCTACCAGCTCGAGCACGGCTTCCTGGGTTGGTCACGTTATTACCAGTGCATATATAGCACAGAGCCCCTGCAATTTGAAGGGCTGCCCCCGGCAAGGTGCCATATATGGTTGACGGTCATTCGCCCGTCATTGAAATGCGGCACGGTATTCTGCCGCCGATTCGCTGGACTCTTGCCACTATTTCCAGGTCCGGATACCGCGTCATTGCGCCGCAACATCGCCGGCGCATGCAGGCGGGCGTCAATCGCCCTCGCCCGGCTCCGGCGAGAAATACTTCTCCATCTTGCCCTGCTCGTTGAGATGCTCGTCGGCATCGGCCGGAGGGTCCTTCTTGGCGGTGATGTTCGGCCACTTGTCGGCATATTCCGCGTTCAGGCCGAGCCAGCTTTCCAGATCGGGCTCGGTGTCGGGCTTGATCGCCTCGGCCGGGCATTCCGGTTCGCACACGCCGCAATCGATACATTCGTCCGGATGGATCACCAGCATGTTCTCGCCCTCGTAGAAGCAGTCCACGGGGCACACTTCCACGCAATCCATGTACTTGCACTTGATGCAATTGTCGGTGACGACGTAGGTCATCTTCAGCTCCGGACAGTCTCGAACACGGACGGACGGCCTGCATGCCGCCCGCAATGGGCGCCGCTATATCACAGGCGCGGGGGATTGCACCATCCTTTCCGCGCCAGGCTTGCGGACAGCCGGTTACATCCTGATCTAGGTGTCGCCCCCGTCGCCGCGCAAGGTGTCAAGCTGACGCCGGTCCCGCTTCGTCGGGCGCCCGGCGCCGGCGGGCCGCGCCGCGGCAGGCGCCGGGGCGGCGCTGCCCGTGGTCTCCGGCTCCGGGGACAGGTCCTCGTAAAGCGTGCGGGCCTCCGGCGCCGGTCCGCGCCTGGTGCCGGGAGCCACGACCCGGACCACCCGCACCTGCCGGTGAAGCGCGAAGGTCAGCACATCGCCCGGCGACACCGTATGGCTCGGCTTGGCCACGCGCTGCCGGTTGACCTTCAGCTTGCCGGAGTCCACCAGCCTGGCCGCCGCGCTCCGCGTCTTCAGGAAACGCGCATAGAACAGCCACTTGTCGATGCGCTGGCGGTCAAGCGTCATGCATCGCTCTCTTCCTTCTTGCGCGCGTCGAGTTCGGCCTTGAGCGCGCCGAGGACGGCGAAGGGCGAATCCGGATCGGCCTTCTTCTCCGGCTTGCGTGCGGGCTTCTGGCGCGGCGGGCGCTGGCGGTCATCCCGGCTGCGGCGCCTGGGGGCACCATGCTTGTCGGCGCCGCTGGCGGGGCCCTTGTCGGGTCCCCTGTCGGCGCCCTTGCCCTGCGCCTTGCGGGGCGGCCTGCCCTGGCCCTTGCTCCGGGCCTTCTGGCCCTGTCCCGCGCGGCGCTCGCCACGTCCGCGCTGGCCCTGACCACGCTTGCGGAAGGGCCCGGCATCCTTCGGCCACCAGACCTCGATGGTCTCCTCCGGTGCATCCGCTGCGGTCTCCCCGCCATCCTGCGATGCGCCGGCTGTCTCGGGCTCGGGGACTTCAGGCGTCGACGGAGCCGGCGTGTCCTCGGAGGCGGGCGCCGCCTCGCCGGCCTCCGGCGCCGGGGTCTCCGCGGCAGCCTCTGCTGCAACCTCTGCCGGAGCGTCCGTTTCCGGAGCCTCCGTGGCCGGCGCGGCCTCCGGCTCGGCCGACGGCGCGTCTCCGGCGGGGGTTTTCGCCGCCGGTGCGTCCGCTGCCGATGCCTCCGCCGCGGGTGTCTCGCCGGCCGGGCTTTCGGCCGGTGCGGCCTCTGTGGATGTGGCGTCGGCCGATGCGGCTTCGCTCGGCGCGGCCTTGGCGGGCGCCGCCGGCACGGTCCGGCGTTCGCGGCGGAAGCCCAGGGCCTGCAGGATGCCGGCGAACTCCTCGCCCGAACAGCCGACCAGCGACATCATGTCGGGGATGACCGTGAAGCCGCCGCCGTCGACGGAGCCGTCCGGGCGCTCCTCGCCGTCGCGTTCGGGCCGCCAGAAGACGCGTGGGCGGATGAGGTCGGCAAGCCGCTCCAGCATGTCGATGCGCACGATGCGCTGGCCGCAGGGCATGAAGCCGATCACGCGGTAGAAGTCCTCCGGCACCGCCCGGTCGAAGGGCGCGGAGGTCAGCCCCTGGCCCGGCGGCGCGGGAAGATCGTCGAGCTTCAGCCGTCCGGCCTCCTCCTCCTTCAGGCCCCACAGCACCTCCTTGAGCGCGGTTGCCGCCGGCTTGAGCAGGGCCGGCACGAAGATGTGGAAGGCCCCGAAGCGCACGCCGTGGCGCCTGAGCGCGGCGCGCGCGGTCTGGTCGAGGCTCTGGACGTCGTTGCGCACGGCCTCGCGCGGCACGATGCCGAGGCGTTCCACGAGCCGGAAGGCGACGCCGCGGGCGAGCCCCTCGAGATCCTCCGCCCGGTCGAGCTGCACGAGGGGGCCGAGCGTGTTGGCGACGTGGCGGTGCAGATATTCGTCGAGACGGGTCTGGACGGCCTCGCGTTCCGGACCGGTGAGCTGCTCGTCCGCGATGAGCTGGACGCGGGGGCGCAGGATGTGATCGCCCGCCACGAGCCGGGCGACCTCCGCCTCGCGCCAGACGACGACGCCGTTGCGGGCGAGCGAGAAGGCGCCGTCCGGCTCGGCGGCGAGCCCACGCGCACGCTCGGATATCTCCGCGGCGACCGCCTTCATCGACGCCGCCCTCAGGGCGCGCTGCTGGGCGGCCTCCGAGGAGGTTTCCGGCATGAAGCGGAAGCCCTTGAGGTGGCCCACGAACACGCCCTCCACATGAATGTCCCCTTCGGACTTCACCGAAGTCATCAGGTCTTCCTTCTCTCTCATCCGTTTCATCAGCACGCTCGTACGCCGGTCGACGAAGCGCTGGGCAAGGCGTTCGTGGAGGGCGTCGGACAGCTTGTCCTCTATGGCGCGGGTCTTGTCCTGCCAGCCGGCCGGGTCGTCGAGCCAGTCGGACCGGTTGGCGATGAAGGTCCAGGTGCGCACATGCGCGATGCGGTTGGCGAGCGTGTCGATATCGCCGTCGGTGCGCTCGTTCTGGGCGATCTGGCGGGCGAACCACTCGTCGGGGATGACGCCGCGGTCGGTCATCAGGAAGCGGTAGAGCCGGCCGACGAGATTGGCATGCTCGGCGCCGGTGATGTTGCGGTAGTCGGGAAGCTGGCAGACATCCCACAGGGTGCGCAGCGCGGCCGGGCTGGCGGCCATGTCGCGGATCTCGTCCTCGCGCGCGAGGAACTCCAGAGCCTCCACGTCCGCATTGGCGCGCGCCCGCACCAGCCCCGGCGTGTCGGGCGCGGCGGCGAGGCTGCGGATGAGCCCGTCGAGCGAGCCGAAGTCGAGGGTGCGATTGCGCCATTGCAGGATGCGCAGCGGCTCGAACTCGTGGGATTCGATCCGGTTGACGATCTCGTTGTCGAACGGCTTGACCTCGCCGGTCACGCCGAAGGTGCCGTCATTCATGTGCCGGCCCGCACGGCCCGCGATCTGGGCGAGCTCGGCGGGGGTGAGGTCGCGGAAGGCGAAGCCGTCGAACTTGCGCGCCTGGGCGAAGGCCACATGGTCGACATCCATGTTGAGCCCCATGCCGATGGCGTCGGTGGCGACCATGAAGTCGACGTCGCCGTTCTGATAGAGCGCGACCTGGGCGTTGCGCGTGCGCGGGCTGAGCGCGCCAAGCACGACGGCGGCGCCGCCGCGCTGGCGGCGGATCAGCTCCGCGATCGCATAGACGGTCTCCGCGGAGAAGCAGACAACGGCGGTGCGCGGCGGCAGGCGCGTGATCTTCTTCTGGCCGGAATAGGTGAGCCTGGAGAAACGCGGCCTGGTCACGAAGTTGGTGCCGGGCAGGAGCTTCTGGATCAGCGGGCGCATGGTCGCCGCGCCGAGCAGCATCGTCTCGTGCGTGCCGCGCCGGTGCAGCATGCGGTCGGTGAAGATGTGCCCCCGGTCGGGATCGGCGGCGAGCTGGATCTCGTCGATGGCGAGGAAATCGACCTCGATATCAGGCGGCATCGCCTCGACCGTGCACACCCAGTAGCGCGGCTCCGGCGGCACGATCTTCTCCTCGCCCGTCACCAGCGCCACCTGGCCGGCGGCGACGCGCCCCTCGATCCGGTCGTAGACCTCGCGGGCGAGCAGCCTGAGCGGCAGTCCGATCATGCCGGTCTCGTGGCCAAGCATGCGTTCCACGGCCAGATGGGTCTTGCCGGTATTGGTGGGGCCGAGAACGGCGGTAACGTTGTTCATGGATCCGATCATCCGCATGCTTGGGGGAGGGCCGTCAATGCCGTGAGCGGCGGGAGATGGCGTCTTGCGAAAGCCTATAGCCGATGCGTGGGGCGTCCGTCGCGGGTGGCAGGAGAGGGCATCGATGTCTGTCTTCCGACGTCCTGTTTACCATTGGAACATCGTGAGAACAAATGCTGACCGAATCGCTGACTCCGCCGCGATTCCATGTTTGTTCGCTGGCATCATCTCGCGGAAAACCGCGGTTTTCAACAGGTTATCCACAGCCTCGCCCCCTTTTCCGGCCGCGACGATCCGGCCGGATCGGTCCCGCAAAAGGTTAACGCATGGCGGTGACCGGTTAGCGAAACCTTACCGCCGGACGGACAGATCATGCCGGCCTCGTTAACACTGGGACACTAACGTGAACAGAGCGTGGCCGAATCACTGATCGGCACTCTTTCACGATCCGTTCCCGGCTAATATTGGTAGCTTCCATGACGTGAAACGCTATATCTGCGATGCGCTCATGCGCAGGAGATCAATATGGGCCAGCGGGCCGTTCGGCGGCGTTAACCCGATTGTGCCAAAACGGATCATTCCGGATCAACGGCTGGCGAGCGATTTCTGGTTGAGCGGCCGGCCGGCGATGGTCGCCGCGCGCGTATAGATCACGACTTCGTGGCCCTTGACCTCTCCGGTCGCCGCGATCGGCAGCAGGATGTCGCGCCCGAGCGCCTTGGAGGCGACCGGCGCGAACCACACGCGATAGATCTGGCGTTTCTTGGCGAGCCTCTTCAGCTTGCGTTCCGACTGGCCGGCGACCGGCTTGTACTCGACCTCGCACTGGTAGGACGGCCCGCGATAGACGCCGGCATCCCGCTCGCCGAAGTCGTCGCGCTTCACGAAGGAGAAGACGAACTCGTAGATCTGCTTGCCGTCATAGATGCGCTGGGCGCCCTTGCAGGGCTGGTCGGCCATGTCGATGGCGCGGGTGAGGATGGCGGAGACCGGGTCGGGAATGGCCGGGGTCAGCACCTTCTGCACCGCGGCGGCGCGATCGGAGTCGAGCTTGTAGGAACGCTTGGCGGACACCTTGCCGCCGGCCCAGTTCACCTCCGCCGTCTTGGACTCCCCGTCCTCGTCCTTGCGGTCGTAGTAATGCGCCGGGCGCGCTTGCTCTGCGGCGAAGCGGCCGGAGGCACGCAGGGTGTAGCTCTCGTCGATGAACCAGCTCGCGATGCCGACCGTGCGCGCCTTGATATCCGCCTTGTAGCCGGACGGCCCGAGATCCGCATCGAAATCGATGGCATAGACCCGCACGCCCTTGGCGAACAGCTCGAAGCTCAGCGACAGCGGCTCTGTCGGGGCGGCCAGCGCCTCGCCGCCAAGGCCGGCGCTCAGGACGGCAGCGGCGGCGAGGCCGCGCGCGCAACCGTGCAGGGCGGAGAGGGAACCGGGGGATGAAACGGCCATTGGGATGACTTCCTCATGGATCGCCACGAGCCGGCCAGACCGGCCCGCGCGTCTCAATAGTATAGTACAGACACCATCCGGTCCCCATTCGTCATTCGTGCCTAGCAACGCAATGGGGCCGGACTTCGGCACAGGCAACCGCCCCGCCATGGGACCGGCCGGCACGCTGTCCGCTCTCGCGACTTGACGGAAACGGCCATGCGGCCTATAGCAACGCAACTTCGAGCGGGCGTCTATGCGCCCGCGAAGCCCTGCGCCATGGCGCGAGCGGCTTTAGCCGACACCGAAACAGATCATACGAAGAGACCGGAGCATTGTCATGGCCCGTCGTTGCGAATTGACCGGAAAGGCGGTGCTGACAGGAAATAATGTCAGCCACGCGAACAACAAGACGCGCCGCCGGTTCCTGCCCAATCTGTGCAATGTGCACCTGATGAGCGACGCGCTCGGCCGTTCCTACCGCTTCCGCGTGAGCGCGAAGGCGCTGAAGGACGTGGAGCATCGCGGCGGGCTGGACGCGTTCCTCGCCAAGGCCGCCGAGCAGGAGCTCTCCCTGCGGGCGCGTCGCCTGAAGCGGCAGGTCGAGAAGGCGGCGACCGGCGAGGCCGCCGCGTCCTGACCCCCTGAAGGGGTATTCCATGCCGGAGAGATCGGCCGGGACGGTTCTTTCGCTCGCATTGCCCGTCGCGGCGATGGCGCTCATCGTCGTCGCCTCGAATGTGCTCGTGCAGTTTCCGTTCACGCCGTTCGGGCTGGAAAACTGGCTCACCTGGGGCGCGTTCACCTATCCGGCGGCGTTCTTCGTCACCGATCTCACCAATCGCCGTTTCGGCCCGGGCCGGGCGCGAAACGTCGTCTATGCGGGCTTCGCGCTGGCGATCGTCGCCTCGGGCATCCTCGCCACGCCGCGCATCGCCGCGGCGTCCGCCTCCGCCTTCCTCATCGCCCAGCTCCTCGACGTCTTCATCTTCGACCGGTTGAGGCGCGAGGCCTGGTGGCGCGCGCCGCTGGCATCCTCCGCGCTCGGCTCGCTCATCGACACCGCCTGGTTCTTCGCCTTCGCATTTGCCGGCACCGGGCTCGGCACGGCGGTCTACTCCATCGGCGGCCTTGCGGTGGAAGCGCCGCTCTGGGTCGGCTGGGCGGTCGGCGATCTCGGCGTCAAGCTGGCCGTGGCGCTCGTCCTGCTCGCGCCCTTCGGCCTGCTGCGCGGCCTGATCCCGGCGCGCGAGGCGGTCGGCGAGGCCTGATCCGTCAGTCGTCCGGCAACGCCACGTCGAAGACCAGTATCCCGTCGATCCCGCCTTGCGCATTGGCGACCAGCCGGGCGCCCGCCGCCCTGTGGTCGGGATTGTCCAGATAGGCGTCGCGTGCCTGCGGACTCTTGAAATCGACCACGAAGACGTGGCTGTAGCCGCGCCCCAGCCCTTCCGGGCTGACATTGGGCCCGGAATGGAAGCCGGCGATCCCCGGGACCACGTCCTGGAGGGCTGCGAGGCCGTCGAGCGTGGCGCGGATTTCCGCCTCCGGCAGGCCGGGCTTGAACTCAACGAGCACGATGTGCCGGATCATCGGCCCTGGCGATTGCGATGCGGGTGTCGCTCCGGCCCGGACCGTGCCGGACAGGAGGCCGGCGCAGACGAGCGCCGCCGCAATTGTCGATTTCCACACAACCGGACCGCTGGACATGGGCTGACGCTCTCCGCTCGCCGACATATGCACGCTATGCAATCAATACTGCGTTATGCAATAATAAGATGCAATGCCGGAAAGCCTCTCAGGAGCTGCGCCAATAGACCCCGTGTTCCGCCCGGAAGCGGTCGGCCGCCTCGATCCGCCGGATCACCTCCTTGCCTCCGCGCGAGACGAGCAGCGCGATGAGCGTCTCCATCATGACCACGATTGCGGCCTGGGAGGGGAAGAACTGGGGGCTCGCTGTCGGCGCGATCAGGAGGTGTGTCGCCAGGGGCGCGAGCGGCGAGGCGCGGCTGTCGGTGATCGCGACCACTGCGGTGCCGCGCGCGCGGGCAAACTCGGCGGCCCGCACGGTCTCCGCGCCATAGGGGTCGACGCCCGCGATCACCAGCACGTCCTCCGGTCCGAGGGTGGCGAGCTCGTCGACCATCACGCCCATGGCCGGCTCCGCAAGCCGGACATTGCCGAGCACCATGCGCGCCACATAGGCGAAATAGGTCGCCAGCCCGTGCATGCCGCCAATCCCCACGACATGCACGCAGGCCGCGCCACCAAGCGCGTCGGCGGCGGCGGCGAGCGTGGCGAGGTCGAGCCCGCGCGAGGACGTCTCGATATTGGCGATTGCCGCCTGCGCCATGCCGCCCATGACCTCGCCGGCGTCGCCGCGGCCCGCCAGCTCCTGAAGCCACTCCGCCCGGCCGGCGAGCCCCGCGCCCGGTTGCCTCATCGCCTCCTGGACGGCGCGGCGAAACGCCTTGTAGCTGGCGAAGCCGAGGGCCTGGGCGAGCCGCACCATGGTGGTCGGCGCCACGCCCACATGGCCCGCCAGGCTGCGCATGGAGCGCATGGCGACCTCCTCCGGCGCGTCGAGAATGTGCCGGGCCGCCTGGGCGAGCTGCGGCGGCAGCGCGGGATAGAGCCCGGCGAGCCGGTCGAGCAGCGAGGAGATGTCGGTCTGGGCCAAGGGGCTGCCTCTTTCCCGGGCGCCCCGGCCTTCGGACGGGCGAGGCGCAAATGAACTTTTCAAAAAACATTATGGATCAAATGATCCGGACTTGCTAGGATCGCGTTTACAGACCGTGAGCGGATGGAACCTCGCAATGGCTCGCTATTCTCTGGCCAGCGTTCTCGCGAACGCCATTGGCGGCAACAAGGGCTGGACGCGCGCATGGCGCGACGCCGAGCCGAAGCCCGAATACGACGTCGTCATCGTCGGCGGCGGCGGCCACGGGCTGGCGACCGCCTATTATCTCGCCAAGGAGCACGGCATCACCAATGTCGCCGTCCTGGAGAAGGGGTGGCTCGGCGGCGGTAATACGGGCCGCAACACCACCATCATCCGCTCCAACTACATGATCGACGGCAATACCGACTTCTACGAGTTCTCGCTGAAGCTCTGGGAGGGCCTGTCGCACGACTTCAATTTCAACGCCATGGTCTCCCAGCGCGGCCAGATCAACCTCCTGCACAGCCCCGCGCAGTGGGACGCGGCGGCGCGGCGCGCGAATATCATGCGGTTGAGCGGCATCGATGCGGAGCTCATCGACCGCGAGGAGGTGCGCCGACACCTGCCCTATCTCGATTTCTCCGAGACCGCCCGCTTCCCCGTCCACGGCGCGATCTGCCAGTGGCGCGCGGGCACGGTGCGCCACGACGCGGTGGCCTGGGGCTATGCGCGCGGGGCGAGCGCGCGCGGCGTCGACATCGTGCAGAACTGCGAGGTCACGGGTTTCTCTCGCGAGGGCGACCGGATCGTCGGCGTGGAGACGACGCGCGGCGCCATCCGGGCGAAGAAGGTCGGCCTCGCGGTCGCCGGCCATTCGGGGGTTCTGGCGCAGAAGGTGGGCCTGAAGCTGCCGCTGGAGAGCCATCTCCTGCAGGCCTTCGTGTCGGAGCCCATCAAGCCGCTCGTCGATCACGTGGTGACCTTCGGCATGGGCCATTTCTACATCAGCCAGTCCGACAAGGGCGGGCTGGTCTTCGGCGGCGACCTCGACGGCTACAACTCCTATGCCCAGCGCGGCAACCTGCCGGTCGTGCGCGACGTCGCCACTTGCGGAAAGACCCTCATGCCCTGCCTGTCGCGCATCCGGCTCCTGCGCCACTGGGCGGGCGTCATGGACATGACCATGGACGGCAGCCCGATCATCGACCGGACGCCCGTTCCCGGGCTCTATCTCGATGGCGGCTGGTGCTATGGCGGCTTCAAGGCGACGCCGGCGTCGGGCTGGTGCTTCGCCTGGACCATCGCGCGCGACGAGCCGCACGAGCTCAACGCCAAGCTGCGCTTCGACCGGTTCCGCCGCGGCGTGCAGATCGACGAGAAGGGCGCCGGCCCGACACCCGGCTGGCATTAAGGGGATTCATCCATGCGTATCGATTGTCCCTGTTGCGGCCCGCGCGACCATGACGAGTTCGCCTATGGCGGCGACGCCTCGCGCACGATGCCCGATATCGCCGACACCGGCATGGAGCGCTGGTTCGACCATGTCTTCCTGCGCGACAATCCGAGGGGGCCGCACAAGGAGTTCTGGCACCACGCCCATGGCTGCCGGCAATGGCTGGTCGTGGAGCGCGACACCGTTACCCACGAGATCGCGCGCGTGGCTCTCGCCCGCGGGGAGGTGAGCCGGTGAGCGCGAGACGACTCGGGACGGGCGGCCGGATCGACCGGTCGCGGAGCGTGAGCTTCACCTTCGACGGGCGGTCCTATCGCGGGTTTGCCGGCGACACGCTCGCCTCCGCGCTCATCGCCAACGGTGTGACGCTGCTCGGCCGGAGCTTCAAGTATCACCGCCCGCGCGGCGTCGTCACCGCCGGGTCGGAGGAACCCTGCGCGCTCGTCACCCTGCGCTCGGGCGGGCGCCGCGAGCCCAATGTGCCGGCCACCATGGTGGAGATCCATGACGGGCTGGAGGCTGAGAGCCAGAACCGCTGGCCCTCGCTCTCGCTCGACGCGATGGCGGTCAATGACTGGTTCAAGCCGATCCTTGCCGCGGGCTTCTACTACAAGACCTTCATGGGCCCGACCAGGCGCGCCTGGATGTGGTTCGAGCCCTTCATCCGCCGGGCGGCGGGGCTCGGCGCGGCGACCCGCGAGCCGGATCCGGACCGCTACGAGACGGTGCACATGTTCGCCGACGTGCTGGTGGTCGGCGCGGGGCCCGCGGGGCTCGCCGCCGCCCTTGCCGCGGCGCGTGCGGGCGCGCGTACCGTTCTGGTGGACGAGGGGGCTGAGCCCGGCGGCTCGCTCCTGAACGCGCCGGCGGGCGCCGACAGCGACGGGTGGCTCGAGGCCGCCCTTGCCGAGCTGAACGGGCTCGACACGGTGCGCATCCTCACGCGCACCACGGCCTATGGCGCCTACGACCATGGCGTCTTCGGCCTCGTGGAGCGGGTGGGCGACCATCTCCCCGCGCCCGAGGGCGCCATGCCGCGCCAGCGCCATATCCTGCTGCGCGCCGGCGCCTCGGTGATCGCGGCGGGCGCGGCGGAACGGCCGATCCCCTTCGGCAACAACGACCGGCCGGGCGTGATGCTGGCCTCCGCGGCGCGCGCCTATGTCAACCGCTACGGGGCGCTGCCGGGCGAGCGCATCGTCGTCTTCGCCAACAATGACGGGGCCTATCCGGCCGCCCTCGATCTTGCCCGGGCCGGCGCACGCGTCACCGTCGTGGAGGCGCGCAAGGAGATCCCGCCGGCGCTCATCTCCACCTGCTGCGAAGCCGGCGCGGACATCTTCGTCGGCCATGCGGTCACCGCCACGCGCGGCCGCAAGCGCGTCGAGGGCGCGGTCATCGCCCCCTTCAACACCATCACCGGCGAGACGGCGGCCGGCTGGCGCGACATTCCCTGCGACGTGGTCTGCGTCTCCGGCGGATGGACGCCTGTCGTGCATCTGGCGAGCCAGCGCGGTGTCAGGCCCGTCTATGACGAGGCGCTTGCCGCCTTCGTGCCGGGCGGGGCCGCGATCGACGGCCAGCACCATGCCGGCGCCTGCCGGGGCACCTTCTCCACCCGTGGGGCGGCGCGCGAGGGCTTCGCCGCGGGCCTGGAGGCGGCGAAGGCGGCAGGCCACGGCAAGCCCGCCGGCGAGCTCGCCCATATCGACGTCCTGCCCGACGATGGCTGGGAGACGCCCATCGTTCCCGTCTGGACGGTGCCGCCCGCGCCCGGCACGCGCGAGGCCAAGCGCTTCGTGGACCTGCAGAACGACGTCTCGCTGTCCGATATCGAGCTCGCCCACCGCGAGGGTTATGTCTCCGTGGAGCATCTGAAGCGCTACACCACGCTCGGCATGGCCACCGACCAGGGCAAGATGGCGAATGTCAACGCGCTCGCCGTCATGGCGGCCCTGCGCGACCTTCCCATCGGCGATGTCGGCACTACCACCTTCCGCCCGCCCTATACGCCGGTCGCCATCGGCGCGCTCGCGGGACCGGAGGCGGGCGAGCATTTCAAGCCCGTGCGCCGCACGCCCATGGACGCCGTCCACCGTCGCGAGGGCGCGGCGATGACCGATGCGGGTCTTTGGAAGCGGGCCTGGTATTACCCGCAAGCCGGCGAGGACGTGAACGCCGCCTATATCCGCGAGATGATGGCGGTGCGCTCCGCCGCGGGCATGGTCGACGTCTCCACCCTCGGCAAGATCGACGTGCAGGGGCCGGACGCCGCGGAGTTCCTCAACCGCGTCTATGTCAACGGCTGGTCGAAGCTCGCCGTCGGCAAGGCGCGCTACGGGGTGATGCTGCGCGAGGATGGCTTCGTGCTCGACGACGGCACGACCTGGCGGATCTCGGAGCATCATTACTTCATGACGACGACGACGGCGGAGGCCGCCCGCGTCATGGCCCATCTCGAATATCTGCTCCAGGTGGCCTGGCCCGATCTGAAGGTGCATGTCACCTCGGTGTCCGACCAGTGGGCGGCGGTCGCCGTCGCCGGGCCGAAGTCGCGCACGATCCTCGCCGACGCGCTGTCCGGTCTCGACCTCTCCAACGAGGCCCTGCCGCATATGGGGGTGGGCTTCGGCACGCTGGACGGCATTCCGGTGCGCGTCGCGCGGCTGTCCTTCTCCGGCGAGCTCGCCTACGAGGTCTATTGCCCGGCGGGCTTCGGCGAGGCCATGTGGCAGGCGCTAAAGGCGGCCGGCGCGCCGCACGGGCTCATTGCCTACGGCACCGAGGCGCTCGGGGGCCTGAGGGTCGAGAAGGGCCATGTGGCCGGCAGCGAGATCGACGGGCGCACGACGCTCTCGGATCTCGGGCTCGAGCGCATGGCGAGCACGAAGAAGCCCTTCCTCGGCCAGGTGCTCGCCGGCCGCGAGGCCCTGACCGACGGCGGCAGGCCGCGCCTTGCGGGCTTCGTGCCGGTGGACGGGACGGCCCGGATCCGCCCGGGCAGCATCCTCCAGCCCCATGGCGGGCCGCATGAGGGCCACGGGCTCGGCCATATCTCGTCGACCACCTATTCGCCGGAGCTCGGCCACTATGTCGCCCTCGGCCTCGTCGCCGGCGGCATGGAGGCCGAAGGCCAGGTCGTGGATGCCTGCTATCCCGTCAAGGGCGAGGTCGTGCCCGTCAGGATCACCTCGCCGCACTTCGTCGACCCGGAAGGAGAACGGCTCCGTGGCTGATATCCGCTCTGCACTTGCCGATCATGCCGCCCCCGGCCGCCATGGCACGCCGGGGCAGGCGCCGGGCGTCGTTCTCCGCGAGGTGTCGGGCGCGGGCCTCGTGCAGGTCGCGGCGTGGCCGGACACGGTCGGGGCCGCGATGGCGAGGCTCGCGGAGCTTGCCGGAATCGCCGCGCCGGAGACGACGCGCATCGCGACGGCGGGAACCGATGTCACGCTCTTCCGGCTCGCCCCGGAGCGGTTCTGGATCGCGGGCGCCGCGGCGGACCGCCTGCGCGAGGCGGTCGCGGGGGCTTTCGCCCCGGAGGAGGCCGTGGTGACCGATCTCGGCCACAGCCGGACGGTGCTGCGCGTGTCGGGGCCCGAGGCCCGCGCGTTCCTGGCGCGCTCCATCGCCATCGATCTCGACCCGGCGATCTTCCCGCTGCACAGCGTCGCGCAGACGGCTCTGCACCATGTCGGCGTGCTCGTCCATTTCGCCGCCGGGGCACCGGAGGGCGACGCCTTCGATCTCTACATTCCGCGCAGCTTCGCCCTGTCGCACTGGCATTGGCTCACCCATCTCGCCGAACCCTTCGGATACGAGGTGCGCGAGGCGCTCGCGGCGGCGTCCGGCTGATCGCCGCCGCGCCAATTATACAGAGCCGTAGATTTTCGGCGCGTTTTCTGCTTTGAGTGGACCGCACGGAGTGTGCGGGCGCGAACCGGATGCGCCTGCCCGTTCCGGCACACCACGCATCACACCTGCAAGCCGTCACCCAGAGATCGTAAGGAATTCGCATCATGAGCCGCATTGTCCACGTCAACGGATCGTTCGTGCCCGAGGAAGAGGCCCGGGTGTCGCCGTTCGACAGAGGCTATCTGTTCGCCGATGGCGTCTATGAGGTCACCGCGGTGATCGACGGCAAGCTGGTGGACTATGCGCCGCATATGGAACGCCTCGACCGCTCGCTGGGCGAGTTGCAGATGGACTGGCCGTGCACGAAGGACGAGCTGCGCGAGGTCCATGAGGAGCTGGTGCGCCGGAACGGGATCGAGGAGGGCGTCGTCTACATGCAGGTGACGCGCGGCGTCGCCGAGCGCGAGTTCTCCTTCCCGGAGAACACGCCGACCACGTTGTTCGCCTTCACCCAGGAGAAGGCGCTGATCGACAATCCCAAGGCGGAGACCGGCGTGCAGATCGTCTCCGTGCCGGAGATCCGCTGGCAGCGCCGCGACATCAAGTCGATCGCCCTGCTCGCCCAGTGCCTCGGCAAGCAGCAGGCCAAGGAGGCCGGCGCCTACGAGGCCTGGATGGTCGAGGACGGCATGGTGACCGAGGGCACCTCCTCGTCGGCCTATATCGTCAAGGACGGGGTGGTGATCACCCGGCCGCTCTCCAATTCCATCCTGCCGGGCGTCACCCGGCGCACGCTGCTTGCGCTCGCCGCGGAACGCCAGATCCGCATCGAGGAGCGCCTGTTCTCCATCGACGAGGCCTACAAGGCCGACGAGGCCTTCATGACGAGCGCCTCGAGCTTCGTTCTGCCCATCGTCGAGATCGACGGCCACAAGGTCGGCGCCGGCACGCCAGGAGAGATCACGACCGCGCTGCGCCGGCTCTATCTGGAGAACGCCCGCAGCGCCGGCTGAGGTGCTGTCCGGGCCCGGTGCGGGAAACTGGCACGAGGCTTGCTCCCGAAGACCGGAGGACGCAGATGATGAGTGCCGCGGGCGATCCCGCGGCACAATCCGTCCTCGCAAGGGAACAGGACAGCCACCATGAGCCCGACCGCCTCATCGCGAGACAGTGCCGTGCCGGGCGCGGCCGGGCCCTCCGGCGACAGGCCGCAGACCGGCGGGGCCGCCGGGCCGCACGCCGTGACCCTCGACGGCCTCGGCACCTTCCGGCTGGAGATCGTGCACGATCTCGCCGCGGCGGAAGGCGACTGGCGCGCACTCGAGGCCCGTGGCGAGGGCCACCCCTTCCAGAGCCATGGCTGGATGGCCGTCTGGTACGAGACCATCGGGCGGAAGGCCGGCATCGAGCCCGTCATCGCGATCCTGCGCGACACGGACGGGCAGGCCTGCCTCCTCCTGCCGCTCGGGCTGGAGCGGGGGCGCCTCGGCACGCGGATCGTCGCGCTCGGCGATCCCGTCTGCGACTATCACGGCCCCCTCGTCACACGCGTGCTGGCGCAGGGGCTGACCGGCCCGGCGCTCGAGGCCTTCTGGGCGGCGGTGCTCAAGGCGCTGCCGCGCGCGGACCTCGTCGCGCTCACCCGCCAGCCGCCCTGGCTCGGCACGGTCGCCAACCCGCTCCACGCGCTCGCCAGCCACGCTTACAGCGCCGGAGCGCACGGCACCCGCCTCGGCGCGGACTGGGAGACGTTCTATGCCGGGCGCCGCGGCACCAAGACGCGCCGCCGGTTCCGGGAGAAGGAGCGCCGCCTGGAGAAATTCGGGCCCGTGACCTTCGAGGCCGTCTCCGGCGCGTCCCGGCGCGAGGCCCTTGCCGGGGAGTGCCTGGTCCTCAAGAGCCGCCAGCTCGACGAGATGCAGGCCGCGCGCAATCCGTTCTCAAGCCCCGATGTCCAGGCCTTCTTCCGCGCCGGCGCCCGCCGGCTCGCGGATGCGGACGGTTTTCACCTGTTCCGCCTGAGCGCCGGCGGGGAGACCGTCGCCGCGGCCCTCTGCCTCGTCGGCGGCGGGTCGCTCTATTATATCGTGCCCGTCTATCAGGGCGGGGCCTATCAGCGCTGCTCGCCCGGCGCTCTGCTGCTCCACCGCATCATGCAATGGAGCATCGAACGGGGCTGCACCCGCTTCGACTTCACCATCGGCGACGAGGGCTACAAGGCCGACTGGGCGGACGAGAGCTGGACGCTGGGCTACGGCGTGTGGCCGGTCACGCCGAAGGGCCATGTCGCCGCCCTCGCCATGCGCTCGGCCATCGCGCTCAAGCGGTGGATCAAGTCGCGGCCCGCCGTCTTCGCCCTCGTCCGGCGCGCGCTCGCGCTGAAGACGCGGGTCCTGGGGCGGGGCGGGGCATGACGGTGCTGAGCGACCATCGCGCCGGTGCCGGCATGGCCGCCGGCGAGGCGACGGTGCGCCACATCTCGCCCGAGGCGTGGGACGGTATGGTCGCCGGGTTCCGCGACGCTGTCCACGAGCAGACCGCCGTCTACAACGCCGCGCGCTGGGGCGGCTCGCGCGTGTCGTGCTTCACGGTGGAGCGCGCGGGCGCGGTGCTCGGCGGCGGGGGGGCCGTCACCGTGCGGCTGCCGCTCCTCGACCGGGGCCTCTCCATCGTCAAGTGCGGCCCGCTCCATCGGCAGGGCACGCAGGCGCCCGGCGACACCCTCGCCGTCATTCTGCGGGCGCTGCGCGACGAGTTCGCCGGACGCCGGCGGCACCATCTGACCGTCACGCCGCTCACCGGCCCGGACGATGCGGCCTTGTGGGAGGAGAGCCTGCGCGCGGCGGGATTCGCGCACTGGAGGCCGGCGCCCGACCCGGCGCGCTATCTGGTCGACCTCTCGCTCGACCCCGACGCACAGCGCGCCAACCTGCATGGCAAGTGGCGTTACAATCTCCGGAAGGCGGAGGCCGCGGGCCTCGAGATCCGCCGGGTGGAGGGTGCGGAGGGCCTCGAGACCTTCATGGCGCTCTATGAGGCGATGCTCGCGCGCAAGCGGTTCGACGACACCTCCGGCATAGGCGCGCTGCCGGCGCTCATGGCGGCCCGCGACGAGGCGATCCGGCCGGAGATCTATCTCGCCTCCCTCGATGGGGGTCCCACGGCGGGCGCGGTGATCGGGCGGCTCGGCGAGCGTGCCATGTATCTCTTCGGGGCGACCGACGGGCGCGCTCTCGCCGCGAAAGCCGGCTACGCGCTTCACTGGCACATTATCGGCGCGCTCACCGAGAGCGGCGCGCGCTGGTACGATCTCGGCGGCACGGCCGGCGATGCCGGGCTCCACCAGTTCAAGAAGCAGCTCGTCGGCCGCGCCGGCGCGATTGTCGACCTGCCGGGCGACTATGTGGCCTGCGACAGCGCGCTGAGCGGAGCGCTCGCCCATGGCGTCCACGGCCTGCGCGGCCTCGCCGCGCGCCTGAGACGGTAGGGGGACGCGCTCATGAAACCGATCACGGGGTCACGGCTCTTCACCTTTTCCGCCATGCTGGTCGCCGCGCGCATCGCCGGGGCGGGCCTGACCTTCCTCACGCAGATCATGATCGCCCGCTGGCTCGGCGCCGACACGCTCGGCACCTACGCCATCGCCATGTCCTTTGCGGGCGTGCTCACCATTTTCGCGGTGACGGGCTTTCCCTCCATCGCGATGCGCTACCTGTCCGCCTATCGCGTGGAGGGGCGCGACGATCTCATTGCGGGGTTCCTGAAGGCGAGCCGCCGCCAGCTTCTCATCGGCGCCTGCGCCCTGATCGCGCTCACCTGGGCCGCGCTTGCCCTGTTCGGCGGCACGATGGCCGGCGATCTGCGGCTCTCGCTCGCCATCGGCGCGGTCATGACGCTGTTCATGGGCGCGCTGATGCTCAATGGCGGCATCGCGAATGCCTACAGGCGGCCCTTTCTGGGCTTCCTGCCGGACACGATCCTGCGGCCCGTGCTCGTGATCGTCGCCTTCTCGGCCCTCATCGCGGCGCTTGGCCACGAGGTGACGGCGGCCACGCTCATGGGGGTCAACCTGGCGCTCATCGCGGGCGCGGCGGCTGTCCAGATCGTGCTGATGCGCCGGCGCGGCGTCGCGGTGTCGGGCACGGAGCGCACGGTGGAGAGCCGGTCGGAATGGCAGCGCGCGGCCCTGCCGATGATCCTGCTCGTGCTGTTCACCAACTATTTCGCCGATGTGGACGTGCTCATCCTCGGCATGCTGATGCCGCCGGAGGATGTCGCGGTCTTCAATATCTGCTTCCGCTTCACCGCCTTTATCGGCTTCGCGCTGAAGGCGATCTACCAGATCGTGCTGCCGGATCTCGCGGAGGCCCATGTCCGCGAGGACCGCAGCGGCGTCACGCGGGCCATCGGCCGGGCGAACCTGATCGCCGTCGGCATGGCGGTGGCGGCGACGCTGACCCTCGCCCTCGTCGGCCACCATGTGCTCGCCATTGTCGGGCCGGAATTCGTCCCCGGCTACGGCCTGCTGATCGTGCTCGGCCTCTCGCAGGTCGCCACCGCGGCGCTCGGGCCCAATGTCCAGCTCATGACGGTGACCGGCCACCAGATGCGCGCCGTCCCGGCCTTCGTGGCGGGCTTTGCCATACTGGTCGTGCTGAACCTCGTCCTGGTGCCGCCATTCGGCCTGATCGGCGCGGGCTGGGCCATGGTCTCCGCCGTCATGTGCTGGTCGGTCTGGCTCGCCGTCTCCGCGCGGCGGCTCACCGGCTACGAGATCACGCTTCTCGCCCTTCTGCCATCGCGGGACCGGGCTGGCGGTGCCGTCTGAACCACCGGATCTAGAACGGACTGTCGGGGTCGAAGTCCGGCTTGCGCTTCTCCTTCAGCGAAGCGAGGCCCTCGCGGACCTCGGGGCCGGAGAAGCCGAGGAACTCCAGCGCCAGAGAGGCGTCGAAGGCCGGGCCGGCCTGGCGCAGCCAGTTGTTGAGCGCGTGCTTGGTGAGCCTTATGGCGGCCGGTGCGCCGGCGGCGAGCTTCTCGCAGACGGCCATCGCTTCCGCGACGACCCGGTCATCGTCCACCGCCAGCGAGACGAGGCCGATGCGTTCGGCCTCCTCCCCCGTCACGGTCTCGCACAGGAGCAGGTAGTACTTGGCCTTCGCCATGCCGCAGAGCAGCGGCCAGACAATGGCGGAATGATCGCCCGCCGCCACGCCGAGCCGGGTATGCCCGTCGATGATGCGCGCGGTGCGGCCGGCCACCGTGATGTCGGAGACGAGCGCCGCGGCGAGCCCCGCGCCGACCCCCACGCCCTCTATGGCGGAGACGACGGGCTTGGAGCAGTTGATGACGCTGTAGACGATGTCGGAGGCCTCCTTCCACACGCGCATGCGGGTGGTCCAGTCGTCGGCCATCTCCTCCACCATGGCCAGGTCGCCGCCGGCGGAGAAGGTGCCGCCCTCCCCGCGCAGCAGGACGACGGCGGTGTCGGGATCCTTATCGACATCGCGCCAGATCTCGGCGAGCTCGCCATGGCCCTCATGGTCGAGCGCGTTGAGCCGGCCCGGCGCCGACAGCACGATCTCGAGGATGCGCGGCGCGGGCCGCGCGATCTTGAGCGCCGTGTAGCGGCTGTAATCCACAGACATGGGGGCTCCTCCGAGTTCTGTCCTCCGGCTCAGTTGGGAACGTGTGCGCCGAGGCCCAGCAGCGCGCGGCGCCGGAGCCACAGGCTCGTCCGGTAGCGGTCCTCGCCCGTAATATCCTGCATGGCGGCGAGAATGGCCATGATCCGGTCCGGGCCGACGGCGTCGGCGAGCGCGAGCGGGCCCTTGGGATAGTTGAGGCCGAGCTCCATGGCGGTGTCGATCTCCTCCGGCGCGGCGGCGCCGATCTGCGCCATCTCCGCGCCGAGATTGGCGATCATGGCCTGGATGCGCTGGGCGACGAAGCCGGGCGAATCCTTGATGGCGGTGACCTTGCGGCCCGATTGGGCGATGAGCGCCGCCACCGCGTCGCGCATCGCCGGGTCGGCGCCGGGCGCCGTCATGATCGTGGCGCGCGCCTCGCTCAGGAAGACGAGGTCGACCGCTACCAGGCGGCGATAGTCGGCACCGGTGCGGTGGGCGAGCGTCGCGCAGTCCTCCCCGACCGGGGCGGCGAGGATCGGGCTCGTCCCGTCGTCGGCATCCAGCACTGTCGCGCCGAGCCCTTCCGCGAAGGCCTTCAGCGCGGCGTCGGGCCCGGCGAGCGCCACGGCCTTGGCCGGCGCGGCATCGCTCGCATGGTCGGGCGAGGGGGCGCCCGCGATCCGGCCGGCCTCGTCGTAGTCGTAATGGCCGGCGCGCGTCTTGCGGCCATGGCGACCGGCTTCGAAGAGGGCGCGGTGGGGGAAGAAGGTCTTCAGCCGCGGATCCTGCGAGAAGCCTTCATGGATGATGTCCGTCACCGGCAGGTTCACGTCGATGCCGGTCAGGTCCATGAGCTCGCACGGCCCCATCCGGTAGCCGCAGCAGTCGCGCATCACTGCGTCGATCTCGGCCGGCGTGGCCACGCGCTCATGGAGGAGGCGGATGCCTTCGGTGGTGAAGGCGCGCCCGCCATGATTGACGAGGAAGCCCGGCGCGTCGCGCGCGACCACCGGCACGCGGCCCATGCGCTTGCCGAGCGCGACGAGCGCGTCGACTGTGGCCTGCGAGGTCTCCGGCCCGCGCACCACCTCCACGAGCTTCATGAGCGGCACGGGGTTGAAGAAATGGAGCCCCGCAATCCGGTCGCGCTTCCTGGCCGCGCTGGCAATGGAGGCGATGAGGATGGAGGAGGTGTTGGAGGCGATCAGGCAGTCGTCCGACACGGTCTCCTCGATCTCGGCGAACAGCTTGCGCTTCAGCTGAAGATCCTCGAACACCGCCTCGATGACCACGTCGCAGCCGGCGAGCCCGGCAATGCCGTCGATCAGCGTCAGCCGGCCCTTGGCCGCCTCCGCCCCGGCCTCGTCCAGCCGTCCCTTCTCCACCAGCCGGTCGATACGGGCGAAGACGGCGTCGCGGCCGGCCTCCGCGCCTCCCGGCCTGGCGTCGTGGAGCCTGACAGCCATGCCGCCGGTGAGACTCACCTGCACGATGCCCTGCCCCATGGCGCCGGCGCCCACGACGCCGACGGTCAGCTCAGCGGTGTTCGGATCGTTCATGGAAATCGCTCGCGATGTCATTTTCGGTTGGCGAAACAGTCTTTCGCGAACGCACAGTGCCTCAAGGCCGCCGGCGGGACAAGTCCGGCCTCATTCCGGCCGGTGCGCCCCGCCCGGATCGCCGGCCTCGGCCAGCTCCAGGATGAGCTTGCGGACGAGCGCCTCCACGAAGCGGCCGGCGCTGTCGACGCCGAGGGCGAAGGCGCTCGGGCCGCCGATCACGTCGCGCTCGAAATGGCGGATGAGCGGCCCGCCCCCGGGCCCCGTGAGCCCGCCGCCGCGGAAATTCAGGGCAAGGGCATTGACGGTGATACCGTCGGCGATGGCCTGCTGGCGGGCCTCGGCCAGCGGCATGCCGCCGCGCTGGCCGGCATCGCCGGAGACATCGATGATCCTGCGCTGGCTGTCGTAGGAATTGGTCTCGATCCAGTCGTGGCAGAAGGCGATGGCATTGGAGATCGAGTTCCAGCCGACGGTGCGGCGCGGTGCGGCGACGAGCGCGTCGCCGAAGGCCCTTGCCGCCTCCGGCCCGTCGATCACGCGCCAGGAGACGATCTCCTCCATGCTCGACGCGCCGCCCCATTCCATATAGGCCAGCGCGATGCGGCCGCGATAGCCCGCGCCGATCACGTCCATGACGCGGGCATCGGCGATCGCCGCGGCATAACCCTCGCGCTGGAAGCGGAACTCCTCGTCGCTGATCGAGCCGGAGCCGTCCGCGGCGAGGCAGAGCTCGGCGTCGACGGCGGTGTCCTGCGCCCGCGCGGTCGCCATGGCCGCGAGCGCCATGGCGATGGCTGCAAGGGGTCTCGCAAACGGCACCATGAGTGGCCTCCCTCCTGCCGGATCATGATGGCACAAATCGTGCCGCCTCGCGTTCCGCCTGGAGAGAAAAGGTGTTCGTTCGATCAGCCGGTGCAGCCTCGGTCAGGCGTCCCCTACCGGTTCACCTGGCTCTGGTCGAAGCCCGCCATCTTCTGGTAGCCGGCGACGATGGCCTTGAGCTCCTCCGGGCTCGCGACGTCGCCGATATCGGCAAACCCCTCCGGCGCGCGCTCCTCGATGACGTCGATCACCCGTTCCGGTCCGCCGGAGCGGTTCTGGATCACGATGTCGGCGGTCTTCGCCAGCCGTTCCACCTCATAGGCCTTGAGCGCGGCGGCCGGATCGCCGCCGTGGGCCAGCACATCGGCGAGGAAGCGGGCGTCGAGCACGGCCTGGCTCGCCCCGTTCGAGCCGACGGGATACATGGGATGGGCCGCATCGCCCAGCAGCGTGACCCGTCCGAAGCTCCATTGCTTGAGCGGATCGCGGTCGCACATGGGATATTCGTAGAACTCCTCGGTCGCCTCGATCAGCTTCACCGGATCGATGACGCAACCGCTGAACGAGCCTTCCACGAAGGGCATGAGCTCCTCGCGCTTGCCGGGCCGCGACCAGTCCTCGCGCCGGGGCGGCGGCGTGTCGCGGTCGCCGATCTTGGCCACAACCGCCCAGTTCATGAGCGTCTCGCCGGGGCGCGCCGGATCGTTGTAGATCGGATAGAGGACGAGCTTCGCCTTCATGCCGCCGGCGATCACCATGGAGCGCCCGGTCATGAAGGGCGGCCACCATGTCGCCCCGCGCCACAGCATGAGGCCGTTCCAGCGCGGCGGCCCCTCGTCGGGGTAGAAGGTCCCGCGCACGGTGGAATGGATGCCGTCGGCGCCGATCAGGATGTCCCCGCGCGCGTCCTCGGCGCCGCCGTCGCGCCTCTCGAACCGCGCGGTCACGCCCGTGTCGTCCTGCTCGAAGGCGGACAGCCTGAGGCCCGTTCTCACGCGTTCGGGCCCGAGCCTGTCCAGCACGGCCTCGTGCAGCACGGCCTGCAGCTTGCCGCGATGGATGGAGAATTGCGGATAGTCGTAGCCCGCGTCGGTCCCGCGCAGCTCGCGCCAGATCTCCTGGCCGAAGCGGTTGGTGTAGATCAGCTCGTGCGTGCGGATGGCGACCCGGTCGAGCGCGTCGAGCAGGCCGAACGCGGCGAGCTCCCTGATGGCGTGCGGCAGCGTGTTGATGCCGACCCCGAGCTCGCGCACCTCACGCGACTGCTCGAAGATCTCGACCTCGATCCCCTTCTCGTGGAGCGCGAGCGCGGTGGCGAGACCCCCGATCCCGCCCCCGACAACAATGGCTTTCATGGACTGACCCTCCCCTGTCTCTCCCTGTCCGGGCAATCTTATTCCGCCGCCTCGCGCATGCGCTGGTAGCGATGGCGCGGCCTTGCCTTCAGGCGCAGCTCCTTCAGCTCCTCGCGGGTGCGCTGCGCATTGCGCGTGGCCTGCTCGAAGCCGGCCTCGTATTGCGGCGGGCAATAGAGATCGCCAAAGCCATACTCCGCGGCGGCGTTGAGCGCAAAGCTCGGATTGGCGAGATGGGGCCGCGCCAGCGCGACGAGGTCGGCGCGGCCAGCGGCGAGGATGGTGTTCACCTGGTCCGCCGTCGTGATGTTGCCGACGCACATCGTGGCGAGCCCCGCCTCGTTGCGCACCTGGTCGGAGAACGGCGTCTGGAACATGCGCCCGAAGACCGGCTTGGCGTCGTGCACCGTCTGGCCGGAGGAGACGTCGATCAGGTCGGCGCCCGCGCGGGCGAAGGCGCGCGCGATCTCCACCGTGTCGTCGCCGGTGATGCCGCCCTCCTTCCAGTCGGTCGCGGACAGCCTGACCGACATCGGCTTGTGGTTCGGCCAGGCCTCGCGCATGGCGGCGAAAACCTCCAGCGGGAAGCGCAGGCGGTTCTCCAGGCTGCCGCCATATTCGTCCGTGCGCCTGTTGGTCAGAGGCGAGATGAAGGTCGCGAGCAGATAGCCGTGCGCACAGTGCAGCTCGATCATGTCGAAGCCCGCGCGCCCGGCGCGGCGGACGGCGGCGATGTAGTCCTCGAGCGCGGCGTTCATGTCGGCGCGCGTCATCTCGCGCGGCACCTGGCTGTGGGGGAAATAGGGCAGCGGCGAGGGCGCGACGATCTCCCAGTTGCCCTCCTCCAGCGGTTCGTCGATGCCCTCCCACATGAGCCGGGTCGAGCCCTTGCGCCCGGCATGGCCGATCTGCAGGCAGAACTTCGTGCGGGAGCGCTCGTGGACGAAGTCGACGATGCGCGTCCAGGCGGCTTCCTGCGCGTCGTCGTAGATGCCGGTGCAGCCGGGCGAGATGCGGGCGTCGCGCGAGATATCGGTCATCTCGGTGAACATGAGCCCGGCCCCGCCCATGGCGCGCGCGCCGTAATGGACGAGATGGAAGTCGCCCGGCACGCCCTCCTCGGCCGAATACATGCACATGGGCGAGACGACGACGCGGTTCTCCACGACCATGTCGCGAAGACGGAAGGGCTGGAACATCGGCGCGACCGGCTCATCGACATCGACGTCGAAGCCGCGCCCGCGCGTCTGGCGCGCGAACATCCGGTCGGCCGCGCGCACGAAATCGGGCGCCCGGAGCTCCAGATTGTCGTAGGTGATGGCCTTGGAGCGCGTCATGAGGCCGAAGGCGAACTGCACGGGCTCCATGTCCCAGAAGCGGCCGACATGCTCGAACCAGACGAGCGAGACGTCGGCGGCGTGCTGGGTCTTCTCCACCTCCTCGCGCCGCCCGCTCTCGAACCGGGCGAGGGCATCCGCCACCGTGCCGGTGGCCTTCAGGGCCTCGAAGAGGGCGATGGCGTCCTCCATGGCGAGCTTGGTGCCGGAGCCTATGGAGAAATGCGCCGTCGCCTTGGCGTCGCCGAGCAGCACCACATTGTCCATGGTCCAGCGCTCGTTGCGGATCATGGGGAACTGGCGCCACATGGAGCGGTTGGTGATGAGCCTGTGCCCGTCGAGCTCGTCTGCGAACACGCCTTCGAGGAACCGCGCCGCCTCCTCCTCGCTCATCGCCTCCAGCCCGGCGCGCGCGAAGGTCTCGGGATCGGTCTCCATCACCCAGGTGGAGCGGCCCGGCTCGTACTGGTAGCAATGGGCGATGAAGATGCCGTGTTCGGTCTCCCGGAAGTAGAATGTGAAGGCGTCGAGCGGCTTGGTGGAGCCCATCCAGGAGAAGCGGTTGGGGCGCAGATCCGTCTGGGGGCGGAAATGGTCGCGATGATCCTCGCGGATGCGGCTGTTGATGCCGTCGGCGGCGACCACGAGGTCGCTGTCGGCGAAGCGGGAGAGATCCGAGACGTCGTCGTCGAAGACGAGCTCCACGCCGAGCGCGCGGGCGCGCTGGTGGAGAAGCTTGAGGAGCGTGGTGCGCGCGCAGCCGCAGAAGCCGTTGCCGCCGATCCGGTGGATGCTGTCCTTGAAATGGATCTCGATATCGTCCCAATAGGCGAAGTGATCGGTGATGAGCCGGTAGCTCTCCGGATCGTAGGTTTCGAAGTTCTGCAGCGTCTCGTCGGAGAAGACGACGCCGAAGCCGAACGTGTCGTCCGGCCGGTTGCGCTCGTGGACCGCGATGTCCATGGCCGGCCACGCCGCCTTGGCGAGGATGGCGAAATAGAGCCCGGCCGGACCGCCGCCGATGATCGAGACTTTCATTGCGCGTCCTCTCCCAGTCATGGACTGCATGCCGCACGGGGGCTTGCAGACGTCCTCCTTCTCCGTTCGTCATTGCCGGGCTTGTCCCGGCAATCCATGAAGCGCCCGCAGCAAGCCGGGACACTCTGTGGATGCCCGGGACAAGCCCGGGCATGACGAGAGAAGGGACCATCCTCCCTGCCGCCATTGAGACCCGGGGACAAGTCCCGGGACGACTCATGTAACTATGGCGGGCGACCAGCAAGGCCGCCTTGTCTTGCCACCGAAAATATTTTAAGCTTAAAATAACTCGGGTCGCAAGATGGCAATTCCCAAGGCCTTCGGCGACCGCGAAACGGGAGGAGGCTTCGATCCATGTCGCTTGCGGGCCGACATGCGATGATAACAGGCGGCGGCACGGGAATCGGCGCCGCGATCGCGGCGGCGCTCGCGCGCGCCGGCGCGCGGGTGACGCTCGCCGGCCGCCGGGAGGGTCCGCTCAAGGAGACGGCGGAGGCCATCGGCGCGGCCGGCACGGTTCGTTTCGACGTCACCGACGAGGCGGCGGTGGCGGACGGCTTTGCGCGCGCAGCCGAGCGCTCCGGCCCCGTCTCCATCCTCGTCAACAATGCGGGCGCGGCGGAGAGCGCGCCGTTCGAGCGCACCGACACGAGCCTCCTCAGGCGCATGCTCGGGGTCAATCTCGAAGGTGCCGTCCATTGCATCCACGCCGTCCTGCCCGGGATGCGCGAGGCGGGCTTCGGGCGTATCGTCACCGTGGCGAGCACGGCCGGGCTCAAGGGCTATCCCTACGTCTCCGCCTATTGCGCGGCCAAACATGCCGCGATCGGACTGACCCGCGCACTGGCGATCGAGACGGCCCGGTCCGGCATCACCGTCAATGCGGTCTGCCCGGGCTTCACCGATACCGATCTCGTGCGTGGCAGCGTCGCCCGCGTCGCCGCGGAGACGGGCCGGGAGGAGGCGGATGTGCGCGCGAGCTTCACGCGCGCCAATCCGCAAGGCCGGCTGGTCGCGCCGGAGGAGGTGGCCGACGCGGTCTCGTGGCTCGTGGGCGAGGCGGCATCCGCCGTCACAGGCCAGGCCATCGCGGTCGCCGGCGGGGAGCTCATGTGATGGACGAGAAGGCGCCGCTCATTCCGCTCGATGCGGAGACCAAGGCCCATGAGCGCCCGCGCGAGCACAAGGCGGAGCTCAGGCTGTGGCTGAGGCTGTTGACCTGCACCAACATGATCGAGGCGGAGATCCGCCGCCGCCTGCGCCAGCGCTTCGACGTGACGCTGCCGCGCTTCGACCTGATGGCGCAGCTCGAGAAGGCGCCCGACGGGCTGACCCTGAGCGAGGTCTCCAAGCGCATGATGGTCTCCAGCGGCAATGTCACGGGGCTCGTGGAGCGCCTCGTCAATGACGGGCTGATCGAGCGGCGCACCGCGCCCAACGACCGCCGCGCCACCTATGTGCGCCTCACCGCGCGCGGCCATGAGAGCTTCGCGGAGATGGCCGGCGAGCATGGCGACTGGATCGGCGAGGTCTTCGAGGGGCTGTCCGACGGGCAGATCGACGAGCTGATGGCGCTGCTGGAGACGCTCAAGGCGTCCGTCCGGCAGGGCGCGGAAAGGGAGCAGACGTCTTGAGCGACCGGTTCACCATCACCCTGCCTGTCGCCGAATACGAGCCGGCGCATTTCCGCCTCGCGGTCGACGGCAAGGTCGCGACGGTCACGCTCGACCGGCCGGAGCGCAAGAACCCGCTCACCTTCGAGAGCTATGCGGAGCTGCGCGACCTGTTCCATGCGCTGCGCCACGAGGAGGCGGTGAAGGCCGTCGTCGTCACCGGCGCGGGCGGCAATTTCTGCTCCGGCGGTGACGTGTTCGAGATCATCCAGCCGCTGCTGGAGCGCGACATGGCGGGCCTTCTCGACTTCACGCGCATGACCGGCGACCTGGTGAAGGCCATGCGCGCCTGCCCGCAGCCCATCGTCGCCGCGGTCGACGGCGTGTGCGCCGGGGCGGGCGCCATCGTCGCCATGGCGAGCGACCTGCGCATCGGGACACGAGGCGCCAGGGTCGCCTTCCTGTTCAACCGGGTGGGGCTTGCCGGCTGTGACATGGGGGCCTGCGCGATCCTGCCGCGAATCGTCGGGCAGGGCCGGGCGTCGGAGCTGCTCTATACGGGCCGCGCGATGACGGGCGAGGAAGCGGAGCGCTGGGGCTTCTTCAACCGGCTCGCCGCGCCCGACGCGGTGCTCGACGAGGCCCGCGCGCTTGCCGGAGATCTTGCCGACGGCCCCACTTTCGCCAATGCCATGACCAAGAGAATGCTGCATATGGAGTGGGACATGGGCGTTGACCAGGCCATCGAGGCCGAGGCGCTCGCCCAGTCGGTCTGCATGCAGACGGAGGATTACCGCCGCGCGTTCGACGCCTTCGCCGCGAAGCGCCGGCCGGCGTTCGAGGGGAACTGAGGAGCAAGGCCCATGGGCGACTATACGGCACATGTCGACACATTTGCCCGCGACAACCTCCCGCCGCGGGATCAGTGGCCGGATTTCGTCAATCTGGAGAAGCTCGGCTATCCGGACGTTCTGAACGTGGCCTCCGAGCTGGTCGACCGGCATGTGGAGGAGGGCGTCGGCCATCGCAAGGCGGTGCTCGCGCCGGGGATCGAGTGGTCCTACGAGGCGCTGGCGGAGAAGGTCAACCGGATCGCCAATGTGCTGGTGAAGGATCTGGGGCTCGTCGCCGGCAACCGCGTGCTCCTGCGCTCCGCCAACACGCCGATGATGGTCGCCGCCTATTTCGCCGTCTTGAAGGCGGGCGGCGTGGTGGTCGCGACCATGCCGCTCCTGCGCGCCAGGGAGCTCGGCTTCATCGTGAACAAGGCGGAGATCGACCTCGCCCTGTGCGACAGCCGGCTTGCCGGCGAGATGGAGAAGACGGCGAAGGCCGCCCCGCGCCTGAAGCGCGTCGTCTGGTTCGAAAGCGAGGCCGAGGACGGTCTGGAGGCGCTCATGGACAAGGCGTCGGACAGGTTCGATGCCTGCCCGACGGCATCCGACGACGTCTGCCTGATCGCCTTCACCTCCGGCACGACGGGCGAGCCCAAGGGCACGATGCATTTCCATCGCGACATGCTGGCGATCTGCGACTGCTATTCGAACCAGATCCTCAGGCCCAAGGCGAGCGACGTGTTCATCGGCTCGCCCCCCCTCGCCTTCACCTTCGGGCTCGGCGGGCTGGTGCTGTTCCCCTTCCGGGTCGGCGCGGGCACGGCGCTTCTCGAAAAGGCCGGGCCGGACGAGCTGCTCGCCGGGATCAAGCGGTTCAAGGCCACGGTCTGCTTCACCGCGCCGACCGCCTATCGCGCCATGCTGGCAAAGCTCGGCGACGCCGATATCTCCTCCTTGCGCAAATGCGTCTCCGCCGGCGAGGCGCTTCCCGCCGCGACATGGGCCGACTGGCACGACAGGACGGGGCTCTCCATCATGGACGGCATCGGGGCGACGGAGATGCTGCACATCTTCATCGCCGCGCGCGAGGAGGACATCCATCCCGGCGCGACCGGCACGCCGGTGCCCTATTACGAGGCGAAGGTGATCGACGAATACGGCAACGAGGCGCCGCACGGCCAGCCGGGCCGGCTCGCCGTGCGCGGCCCGACCGGCTGCCGCTATCTCGCCGACCCGCGCCAGGCCGACTATGTGCAGGATGGCTGGAACGTTACCGGCGACACCTATGTCTGCGACCGCAGCGGCTATTTCTGGTTCAAGGCGCGCTCCGACGACATGATCGTGTCGTCGGGCTACAACATCGCCGGCCCGGAGATCGAGGCCGCGCTCCTGACCTACCCCTCGGTAGCGGAATGCGCCGTCATCGGGGTGCCGGACGCCGAACGCGGGCAGGTGGTGAAGGCCTATGTGGTGCTCGCCGGCGATGTCCGCGGCGATGCCGGGCTCGTGCACACGCTCCAGGAGCACGTCAAGGCGGAGCTCGCACCCTACAAATATCCCCGGCAGGTCGAGTTCGTCGACAAGCTGCCCAAGACGGAAACCGGCAAGCTGCAGCGCTTCCGCCTGAGAGAGATGGCCGCGTCGGCCTCGGTCGCGCAGGCCTCGTAAGGGCCGGCCGGATTCATTGGAGGAGATGGTCAAGGTGAGTATCCGCACCGACGGGCGCGGCCCGTCCCTCGACGCCGCACTGGCCGAGACGACAGAACGCGGCGGCCTCACGCCGCTCCAGCCTGCGGGCTGGCCGAAGCCGCGCGGCTACAGCAACGCGCTCATGGGCCGGGGGCGGGTGGTCTGCATTGCCGGACAGGTCGGCTGGGACACGGACGGGACCTTCCCGACGGATTTCCTGGAGCAGGTGCGCCAGGCCCTGTCGAACATCCTCGCCGTGCTCGCGGAGGCCGGCGGGGATGCCAGCCACATCGCGCGGCTGACCTGGTATGTCACCGACATGGACGAGTACCGCGCCTCGCTGCCGGAGCTCGGCCAGGCCTACCGCGCCGCCATGGGCAAGAATTTCCCGGCCATGACGCTGGTCCAGGTGATCTCGCTCGTGGAGCCGGAGGCGCGTGTGGAGATCGAGGCGACGGCGATCCTGCCCGATTGAACGCGGCCTAGAGACCGTCGGCGAGGAGATCGCCGACGAGGCCGTCGAAGGCACCGTCCGCGATCAGGCCCGCCACGGTCTCGATCTCCGCGCCGAAGGCCCTGTCGGCCTCGCGCTTGGGGACTTCGGCACGGATCAGCGCATGGGCCTCCTCCACCGGGGCGGAGGAGCGCAAGGGGCGGCGGAACTCGATACCCTCCGCTGCCGCCATGAGCTCGATGGCCACGATCCGTCGGACATTGGCGTTGAGCTGTTTCAGCCGCCAGCCCGCATGGGTCGCCATGGAGACGTGATCCTCCTGATTGGCGGAGGTGGGCAGGCTGTCGATGCTCGCGGGATGGGCGAGATGCTTGTTTTCCGCCGCGAGTGCCGCCGCGGTGACCTGCGGGATCATGTATCCCGAATTGAGCCCCGCATCGCTTGTGAGGAATGCCGGCAGGTAGCTGATGCCCGGATCGATGAGGGCGGCGACGCGCCGCTCCGCCAGCGCCCCGGTCTCCGAAATCGCGAGCGCCACGATGTCGGAGGCGAAGGCGACGGGTTCGGCGTGGAAGTTCCCGCCGGAGAGAACGTCGCCATCCTCCGGGAAGACGAGCGGATTGTCGGTGACCGCATTCGCTTCGGTGAGGAGCGTGCGGCCGGACTGCACGAGCAGGTCGCGCGCCGCCCCCAGGACCTGTGGCTGGCAGCGGAAGGAATAGGGGTCCTGCACCCGGTCGCATTCGAGATGGGAGGCGCGGATGCCGCTGCCCGCGATCAGACGCCTGAGCTCGGCGGCGACGAGTTTCTGGCCCGCATGGGGGCGCAGCTCGTGGAGCCGCGGGTCGAAGGGCGTGTCGGACCCCATGATCGCATCGACCGACATGGCGCCGGCCACGAGCCCGGCGCGCATGGCCCGTTCCGCCTCCGCAAGCCCCGACAGCGCGAGCGCGGTGGAGACCTGCGTGCCGTTGAGCAGCGCCAGCCCTTCCTTGGGCGCGAGCTCCACGGGGCGGACGCCGGCGCGCTCGAGCGCCTCCGCACCGGAGATGCGCACCCCCTCGTGAAGCGCCTCGCCCTCGCCGATGACAACGAGCGAGAGATGGGCGAGCGGGGCGAGGTCGCCCGAGGCCCCGACGGACCCCTGGCGCGGGATGACGGGCAGGATATCGGCATGGAGGAGCGCGGTCAGCGCCTCGAGGAGCTCGGGCCTGACCCCGGAATGGCCCGCCGCCAGGCTCTTGATCTTGAGCAGCATGGCGAGCCGCGTATCGCCGGCGGGCAGGGGCTCGTCGGTGCCCGAGGCGTGGGAGCGCACCAGATTGCGCTGGAGATGGGACAGTTCCTCCGGCGCGATGCGCTGGCTGGCGAGCTTGCCGAAGCCGGTATTGACGCCATAGATCGGCGCGCCCTCCGCAAGAAGGTCCGAAACGGCCTGCGCGCCCCGCGCGATGGCCGCGCGCGCCTGCGCGTCGAGCGTCGCGCTCACGGGGCCGCGCAGGGCGGCGCGCAGATCCGCCCAGGCGAGCGGGCGCGGGCCGATGGTCACAGCAGTACGCGTCATGTCGCTTCCTCCCTTATCCGACGGACGGTTCGGCCAGAAGCCGGTCCAGAGCCGTGCGATAGCGTGCGGCGATCTCGTCTTCCCTCTCGTGCCGGCCTCCGGCGACGACCTGCCGGCCGCCGACATAGACATCGCGGACCGCTCCGCCATCGCTTGCAAAGATCCAGGAGTCGAGGAGCGCGTCGCCCTCGCGCGAGACGAGCGCCGGGGCGGCGGTGTCCAGCACCGCGATATCGGCGCGGGCGCCGATGGCGAGCCGGCCCGTCCGGCGGCCCATGACCTGCGCCCCGCCGAGCCGGACGCGGTCGAAGAGGGTGCGGCCCGTGGAGCGCCCGGGCCCGCCGGCGAGCGCGTTGCGGGACCGGTGGATCAGTCGCTGGCCGTATTCGAGCATGGAGAGCTCGGCCGCCGGCGAGCGCGAGACATGGCTGTCCGACCCGATGGCGATGCGCCCGCCGGCCTCCAGATAGCGCGGGGCGGGGAACAGCCCGTCGCCCAGATTGGCCTCGGTCAGGGGGCAGAGCCCGGCCACCGCGCCCGATTGCGCGAGCCGGTCCGTCTCGCCCTCGTCCATATGGGTCGCATGGATGAGGCACCAGCGCCCATCGATGCCGATGCGGTCCATGAGCCAGGCCACGGGCCGCGCCCCGCCCGACCAGGCGATGCACTCCTCCACCTCCCTCGCCTGTTCGGCGACATGGATGTGGACCGGCGCGCCGGGTGCGATGGCGTCGAGCCCGGCGAGGGCCTCCGCCATGAGCTCCGGCGTCACGGCGCGCAGGGAATGCGGCGAGATGCCGAGGGCGGCGTCGGCGTCGCCGTCGATGGTTCCGGCGAGGATCTCCACGATCCGCAGGAAGCCCTCCGCATCGTTGAGGAAGCGGCGCTGGCCTTCCCCCGCCGGCACGCCCCCGAAGCCGCCAAAGGCGTAGAGCGTCGGCAGGAGGGTGATGGCGATGCCCGCCTCGCGCGCGGCGGCCAGCGTGCGCAGGCTCATCTCCGCGCGGGTCTCGTAGGGGTGCCCGTCGGGCTGGTGGTGAAGGTACTGGAACTCGCCGACCGCCGTGTAACCCGCCTTCAGGCATTCCACATAGAGCTGGGCGGCGATGGCCTGAAGGTCCTCCGGCGTCATGCGCCCGAGGAAGCGGTACATGAGCTCGCGCCATGTCCAGAAGCTGTCCGGCCCCGGGCCCGAGCGCTCCGTCAGCCCGGCCATGGCGCGCTGATGGGCGTGGGAATGCACATTGGCGATGCCGGGTAGCCCCGCGCCCTCATGGCGGACGGCGCCGTCCGCCGGCGTATCGGAGCGGATGCCGGCAATCGTGCCATCCGCCCCGACCGTCATGAGGACGTCGCGGTGCCAGTCATCGCCGATCAGGGCGTGTTCGAACCAGAGCTTGTGTTCCTGCATGCGGAAAGAGTAGTATAGACAACCATAGACAGCAACGGCATTCTGGTTCCTTGAGGCCGCGTCCATGACCCCGACCGCGCGTGCGAGCACCCGCCTTGTCCTGACCCATGCCCGGATGGCCACCATGGCCGGCGGCGGCGCGCCCTACGGGCTCGTCGAGGACGGCGCGGTGGCGATCGAGGACGGCAGGATCGTCTGGGCCGGCCCGTCCGATGCGCTCGATGCGGGCTTTGCCGGCAATGCCCGGACCGTCGATTGCCGCGGGCGGCTGCTCACCCCCGGCCTCATCGACTGCCACACCCATCTCGTCTATGGCGGCGACCGCGCGGCCGAGTTCGAGATGCGGCTCACCGGGGTGCCCTACGAGGAGATCGCCCGGCGCGGCGGCGGCATCGTCTCCACCGTCAGGGCGACCCGGGAGGCCGCCGAGGAGACGCTGTTCAGAACGGGACTCCGGCGGCTCGACGCGCTGATCGCGGAAGGGGTGACCACGGTCGAGATCAAGTCCGGCTACGGGCTCGACACCGCGAGCGAGCTGAAGATGCTGCGTGTCGCCCGCCGGCTCGGCCATGCCCGCCCGGTGACCGTGAGCACGAGCTTTCTCGGCGCGCATGCCCTGCCACCCGAATACGGCGATGCGCGCGCGGACTATGTGGCGCTCGTCGCCGACGAGATGATCCCGGCTGTGGCGCGCGAGGGGCTTGCCGACGCGGTGGACGGCTTCTGCGAGGGTATCGCCTTCTCCGTCGACGAGATGGACCGCGTGTTCGCAGCGGCGCGTGCGCACGGCCTTCCCGTCAAGCTCCATGCCGAACAGCTCTCCGATCTGGGCGGGGCGGCGCTCGCCGCGCGCCACGGCGCGATGTCCGCCGATCATCTCGAATATCTCGACCGCGACGGCGTTGCCGCGATGGCGGAGGCGGGAACCGCCGCGGTGCTGCTGCCGGGCGCCTTCTACTATCTGCGCGAAACCCGGCTGCCGCCGGTGGCGGAGCTGCGCGAGGCGGGCGTGCCCATGGCGGTGGCGACCGATCTCAATCCCGGCACCTCGCCCGTCCATTCGCTGCTCGCGGCCATGAACATGGCCTGCGTCCTGTTCCGCCTGACCCCGGAAGAGGCGCTGAAGGGCGTGACGGTCAACGCCGCGCGCGCCCTGCGTCTCGCCGACCGCGGCGCGATCGCGCGGGGCATGCACGCCGATCTCTGCCTGTGGGATGTCGAGACGCCGGCGGCGCTGGCCTATCCGCTGGGCTTCAACCCGCTCGCCGCGGTGCTGAAGGATGGTGCGGTCGTGCGCGGGGAGCTCGCCCCATGACCCCGCTCCGCCAGCCGGCCCCCGTGCCCCAGCCGCTCTATCAGCGCATCAAGGGCCATATTGTCGACCGCATCCGCAAGGGCGACTGGCCGGTCGGCGACCGCATCCCGTCGGAGAACCGGCTTGTGGAGGAGCTCGGCGCGAGCCGCATGACGGTGCATCGCGCGCTGCGCGAACTGACCGAGGAGGGCTTCCTGTCGCGCGTCCAGGGGGTGGGCACCTTCGTGCGCGGCACGCCGGGCCAGTCGAGCCTCATGGAGCTGCGCAACATCGCGGAGGAAATCCGCGCCCGCGGCAACCGCCACAGTGCCCGCGTGGAGGCCAGCGAGACCGTCGCGGCCGACGCCAAGCGCGCCCGCCAGTTCGAGGCCGAGCCCGGCACGGCGCTGTTCCATGTGCTGATCGTGCATAGCGAGAACGGCCTGCCGGTCCAGCTGGAGGACCGCTATTGCAATCCCGCCGTCGCGCCCGACTTCCTGAAGCAGGACTACGCCGAGGTCGTGACCACGGACTATCTCGTCTCCGTCGCGCCCGTGGACCAGCTCGAGCACGTGGTGCGCGCGGTCCTTCCCACCGATGCCCAGCAGGCGCTTCTGAGCGTTCCCGCCAACGAGCCCTGTCTCGCGCTCGAACGGCGCACATGGTCCTTCGGCCAGGTCGCCTCGGTCGCGACCCTCACCTATCCCGGCGGGCGCTACGAGCTGCGCGGCCGCTACGCCACCTCGCCCACCGGCCGTATCCGCGCCCACGGCGAACCCCACGAGGGAGACACAGCCCCATGAGCGCCAGGGGTGTCAGACGTCGCGTCATCCCCGCGAAAGCGGGGATCCAGCCTCTATCGCCGCATTGGATCCCCGCTTTCGCGGGGATGACGAATGGATGCGACTGTGCGGTGATTGGCACATACCGGGACGGCGCCCGAGACCTTGGCGAACACCCAGTGGCAACCGAAAGCGAGACAGCCCCATGAGCCCGACCCGCCTCGACAATGCCCGCAGGATTTCCGCGCCGCGCGGAACCGACATCTCTGCGAAGAGCTGGCTCACCGAAGCCCCCCTGCGCATGCTCATGAACAATCTCGACGCGGAGGTCGCCGAACGGCCGGAGGAGCTCGTCGTCTATGGCGGGGTGGGCCGCGCGGCGCGCAACTGGGAATGCTTCGATCATATCGTCGCCGCGCTGAAGGGGCTCGGGGCCGACGAGACGCTGTTGGTGCAGTCCGGCAAGCCGGTCGGCATCTTCCGCACCCATGAGGACGCCCCGCGCGTGCTCATCGCCAATTCCAACCTCGTGCCGCACTGGGCGGACTGGGACCATTTCAACGAGCTCGACCGCAAGGGCCTCATGATGTACGGCCAGATGACGGCGGGCTCGTGGATCTATATCGGCTCGCAAGGGATCGTCCAGGGCACCTACGAGACCTTCGCGGAGGTCGGCCGGCGCCATTTCGGCGGCGATCTCAAGGGCAAGTGGATCCTCACCGCGGGGCTTGGCGGCATGGGCGGCGCGCAGCCGCTGGCGGCCACCATGGCGGGCGCCTCCATGATCGCCATCGAATGCCAGCCGAGCCGGATCGAGATGCGGCTGAAGACCGGCTATCTCGACGAGCAGGCCAGGACCCTCGACGAGGCACTTGAGATCGTCGAGCGCGCCAGGGGCGAGGGCCGGCCCGTCTCCGTCGGGCTTCTCGGCAACGCCTCGGAGATCGTGCCGGAGATGGTGGAGCGCGGCATCCGCCCCGACGTCGTCACCGACCAGACCTCCGCCCACGACCCGGCCAACGGCTATCTGCCCGCCGGCTGGACGCTCCAGAAGTGGGAGGACATGCGCGAGCGCGACCCGAAGGCCGTCGCCGAGGCCGCCAAGCGCTCCATGGTCACCCATGTGGAGGCGATCCTGAAGCTCCATTCGCAAGGCGTTCCGGCACTCGACTACGGCAACAACATCCGCCAGATGGCGTTCGACATGGGGCTCGAGCACGCCTTCGACTTCCCGGGTTTCGTGCCGGCCTATATCCGACCGCTGTTCTGCCGCGGCATCGGCCCGTTCCGCTGGGCGGCGCTGTCCGGCGACCCGGAGGACATCTACAGGACCGACGAGAAGGTGAAGGAGCTGATCCCCGACGATCCGCACCTTCACAACTGGCTCGACATGGCGCGCGAGCGCATCCGCTTCCAGGGCCTGCCGGCGCGCATCTGCTGGGTGGGGCTGGGGTTACGCGACAAGCTCGGCCTCGCCTTCAACGAGATGGTGCGCAATGGCGAGCTCTCCGCGCCCGTCGCGATCGGCCGCGACCACCTCGATTCGGGCTCGGTCGCGAGCCCCAACCGCGAGACGGAGGGCATGCTCGACGGCTCCGACGCCGTCTCCGACTGGCCGCTTCTCAATGCGCTGCTCAACTGCGCGTCTGGGGCGACATGGGTCTCGCTCCACCATGGCGGCGGCGTCGGCATGGGCTATTCCCAGCACGCCGGCATGGTGGTGGTGTGCGACGGCACGCAAGCCGCCGACCGCCGGCTCGCCCGCGTGCTCTGGAACGACCCGGCGACCGGTGTCATGCGCCACGCCGATGCGGGCTACGACATCGCCCTCGACTGCGCGCGCGAGCACGGGCTGAAGCTTCCCGCCCTCGGCATCGGAACGCCGTGACGCGGGACGGCAGGCGCCGCCGGAGCCGCCTGCCCGTGCCCGATGGCGATATCGATCCTTGAAGACCTCCTTGCTTTCGCGGGCAAGGAAGCCGATCTTTCGGGCCGGATCGAATATGCGTCCGCGTCGCGCAGTGCGCCACGCGGACCGGCTTCAGTCGGGAAAGGAAGATACCTCCAGTGGTCACCGTCGAACGCAGCGACCCGGCTCTCAGGGACCTCTTCGTGGAGGCCATGAGCCATGCCGCCTCGACCGTCAATGTGGTGACGTCGGACGGCCCGGCGGGCCGCGCGGGCGTGACGGTGTCGGCCATGACGTCGGTGTCGGCCGATTCGGAGCGGCCGTCGCTCCTCGTCTGCATCCATCACCGCAGCCGGGCCTGCCGGGCGATCCTGGAGAACGGCGTCTTCTGCGTGAACGTGCTGAAGGGCGACCAGTCGGAGGTCGCCGACATCTTTGCCGGGCGCGCGGCCCCGCGCCATGGCGACCGCTTCGACTGTGCGCAGTGGACGCAGGCGGAGACCGGCGCCCCGCTGCTCGCCGACGCCCTGGTCGCCTTCGACTGCGAGCTGAAGGAGAGCGTGCGCCACGGCACCCATCACATCTTCATCGGCGAGGTCGCCGACATCGTGATCGCGGATCCGGGCCCGCCGCTGCTCTATGCCAACCGCGCCTATGGCCGCCCGGTTCGCCTCCATGGCGGGGAGAAGGACGCTGGCGCGCGCGGCGACGCCCCGCCCGCCGCGCATGACCGGCTGCGCAGGTTCAACACGCGCGACACCTATCCCGACCAGGCGCTCGACAACGACCTTTGCCAGGTGGTGCGCGCCCGCGGCACCATGGTCTTCGTGCGCGGCCAGGTGGGTCAGGATCTGGAGACCGCCGAGACCGTCGGCGCGGGCGATCCCGCCGCCCAGGCCGAACAGGCGATGCGCAATGTGAAGGCGCTCCTGGAGGAGGCGGGCTCCGCGCTCGAGCATATCTGCCGGGTGCAGATCTTCATCACCGACCGGGCCCATCGCGAGCCCGTCTACCGGGTTGTCGGCAAGTGGCTGAAGGGGGTCTATCCGGTCTCCACCGGCCTGATCGTCCAGGGGCTCGCCCGGCCGGACTGGCTGATGGAGATCGAGGTCACCGCCGTCATTCCCGAAGACGGGGACTGAATGCGCCCCCGCCAGACACGTCCCCGTACCCGCCCGACCGTCGCCGCCTGATACCGGTCGCCCCAGAAGGAAGAGTTCCCCCTCATGGCACGCATCCTCGCAATTTCCTCGCAGGTCGTCCGCGGCCATGTGGGCAACTCCGCGGCGGTGCCCGTGCTCCAGGCGCTCGGCCACGAGGTGATGACGGTGCCGACGGTGGTGCTCACCAGCCATCCCGGCCATGGCGCGTTCACGGGCTTTCCCGTCGAGACCGACGCGCTGGAGGCGATCTTCGAGGTGCTCGCCGGCCATGGCTGGCTCGACGGCCTCGATGCGGTCATGACGGGCTATTTCCGCTCCGCCAGCCAGGTCTGCGCGGTCGCCGGTCTCGTCGACCGGCTGAAGGCCGGCCCGACGCCGCCCTTCGTCCTCATCGACCCGATCCTCGGCGACCTGCCGGAGGGTCTCTATGTCCCCGAGGAGGTCGCGGCCACCCTGCGCGACAGGCTGCTCCCCTCGAGCGATTGCATCACGCCCAACCGGTTCGAGCTCGGCTGGCTCTCGGGAATGCCGGTCGAGGACACCGAGACCGCCATCGCGGCCGCCGGCCGCCTCGGCGTGGCCTGCGTGCTGGCGACCTCGGTTCCCGCGGGCAGCGACCGGCTCGCCAATCTTCTTGTGCGGGCCGGCCGGGTGCTGTCGGCGGAGGTTCACCGCCGGGCCTATGTGCCGCAGGGCACGGGCGACCTCATCGCCGCCCTGCTCCTCGGCCACAGGCTGCGCGCGCTGGAGGAGCGCGACGCCTTCACCCGCGCCGTCGCCGGGGTCGACGAGACGCTCAATGCGAGCATCGGCCATGACGAGCTGAACCTTGCCGGCATCCTCACGCGGCTGCGCGATGTGGACGGCTGGCCCGTCTCGCTCGTCGGCGGCACCGCACATCCGTGACGGGCAGGCACCGGCGGCCATATCCACCATCCGGACCGAGGGAAGACTGTGCCATGACGACCATCGACCGCGCTGCAATCGAGCAGACCTTCCGGCAGATCGCGCCCCATATCCGCAAGACCCCCGTCCTGGAGATCGGGGCCGACGAGCTCGGGCTGCGCGCCGGCGTCGCCCTCAAGCTCGAATGCCTGCAGCATTCCGGGTCGTTCAAGGCGCGCGGCGCCTTCGCCAATCTCCTGACCGCGGACGTGCCGGACGCCGGTGTCGTGGCCGCGTCGGGAGGCAATCACGGGGCGGCGGTCGCCTATGCGGCCATGCGGCTCGGCATTCCCGCGAAGATCTTCGTGCCCTCCATCTCCTCGCCCGCCAAGATCGCGCGCATCCGCGCCTACAAGGCCGATCTCGTCATCGGCGGCGAGGCTTACGCCGACGCGCTGGCGGCAAGCGAGGACTGGATCGCGCAAAGCGGGGCAATGCCCGTCCATGCCTACGATCAGGAGGGCACGCTGCTCGGCCAGGGAACGGCGGGGCTGGAATTCGAGGCCCAGTGCCCCGATCTCGACACGGTGCTCGTCGCGGTCGGCGGCGGCGGCCTCATCGGCGGCATCGCCGCGGCGCTGGGTGCGGGCATCCGCGTCGTGGCGGTCGAGCCGGAGCGCTGTGCGACGCTCAATGCGGCGCTTGCCGCCGGCGAGCCGGTGGATGTGGCGGTGTCGGGCCTTGCCGCCGATTCGCTCGGCGCACGCCGTTCCGGTTCGCTCATGTTCCCCATCGCGCAAGAGTTCGTGCAGCGCTCGCTTCTGGTGCCGGACGGGGCAATCGCGGACGCGCAGCGCTGGCTCTGGGAGCATGTGCGGATCGCGGCCGAGCCCGGCGGGGCGACGGCGCTCGCCGCGCTGCTCTCCGGCGCCTATGCGCCCGAGCCGGGCGAGCGGGTCGGCGTTCTCGTCTGCGGTGCGAATGTGCCGCTTAAGACGCTGGCGGAGACGGTCGCGGGCGGGGATATCTCGCCTCGACGCGAGGGCACCGCGCCCTAACGCCGGTCCGCTTCGTCATCGGGCCCGTCGAGCAGCTCGATCTGTTCGGGCCGGGTCGCGACGATCATCGGACCGTTACGCAGCTCGATCCAGCCGCGCACGCGGACCCGCCGCCCCGTGAGCCTTGCGGGATCGGCCGCGCTGCCTTCGAACGCGCCGCGTGCGCCGGCGGGAATGGCGATGGTGAAGTCCTCCCGCCAGTCCTCGCCGAAATTGAGATAGGTCCGTGCCCGTGTCGGCGCGACGGAGGCGACCGTGCCCTCCACGATCTGGACGCTGCCGGCGAGCGGATAGAGCGGCCCCGGAGGCTCGGCCGGCCGGACCCTGTTGGCCGTATCCGCCCACAGCCCCTTGTCGGCGGCGCGCGCCCGGGCCTCCAGCGCGAGGAGCGGGCGGATGCAGGCGCCCGTCGCGAGCGGCATGACGCGGGCGAGCCCCGCCTCCGCCAGCGCCGCCTGGACCCAGACCAGTCGGCCGTCGCGCCTGACGAAGAGATGGGCCCCGATACGGCCGCGCCGGTCGGCCTGCGATCCGTCCGGGAAGACGAGGACGCGCCCGCCCCGCAGGAGGCCGGCCAGCGCCTCGCGGGGCTCCCCGGTTTTCGGCGGCGAGGCGGCCCCCTGATCCGGCCCGAGAAGGCCGGCGAGCCGCAGGACGCGGCCATCGGCCAGCCGCACGGTACGGGCATCGACGACCGCGGCGATCTCCGCCTCGCCCTCCGCTGACAGGGCGCACTCAGCGTCGGCGGCGCGGGCCGGCTGCCCGGTCCGGCAGAGGGCGAGCGCCGCCAGCAGCGCGATGGCGCCGTGTCCCGCCAGCCGGATGCCGGCGCCTCTGCGGCGGTCGGTCATGCGAGCCCCCTCCTGGATCGACAGCATGGCCCGACTTCGCCGCCGGCGGAAGGGGGCCGCACAGGGGCGCTGCCGATGTCGCGCATTGCCGTGCGTCATGGGATGACGTAATGATCGGGGAGGCCGGTATTGCCGGCGCTTCTTTCATGCGTTGCGGTTCCGTGACTGACGAGGTGAGCGATGGTTCGAGCAGGTCGCGAGTTTCTCCACACGCCCGGGCCGACGCCCATTCCCGACCGCGTGCTGAACGCCATGCACCGCCAGGCGCTCGATCTCTCCGATCCCCGCCTGGAGGAGATCAGCTATTCCTGCATGGCCGATCTCAAGGAGGTGTTCCGCACCCGCGCCCATGTCTTCCTCTATGCCTGCAACGGGCATGGCGGATGGGAGGCCGCGCTCGCCAATATCTGCGCGCCGGGCGATACGGTGCTCGTGCCGGAGACGGGGCAGTTCTCCAACGGCTGGGCGCGGCTGGCGCGCCATCTGGATCTGGAGCCCGTCGTGGTGCCCGGAGACTGGCGCCACGCCATCGATCCCCAGAGCGTGGAGGACAGCCTGCGCAAGGATACCGACCACCGCATCAAGGCGGTGCTGGCGGTCCAGACCGACACGGCGACGGGCATCACCAGCGATATCGCGGCCATCCGCGAGGCCATGGATGCGGCCCGCCATCCCGCCCTTCTCGCCGTCGACACCATCGCCTCGCTGGGCACAACGCCGTTCGACATGGACGGCTGGGGCGTCGACGTGGCGATCGCGGCCTCGCAGAAGGCGCTGATGTGCCCGCCGGGTCTGGCCTTTGTCGCGGCCAACGAGCGCGCGCTCCTGACGGCCCGCGATACGCCGCGCGCGCGCAGCTACTGGGACTGGGACATGCGGCTCGACGGCGAGTTCTACCAGAACTTCGCCGGCACCGCGCCGGAGCACCACATCTTCGCGCTGCGCGAGGCGCTGAACATGATCGCCGAGCAGGGGCTCGATGCCGTCTTCCGCCGCCACGAGCGGCTGGCGCGCGCGACGCACCGGGCGGTGGAGGCGTGGAGCGAGGGCGGCGCGCTGTCCTTCAACGCCGTCATTGCCGAAGAGCGCGCCCGCTCCGTGACCACCATATTGTGCGACGAGGGCCGTGCGCTGCGGACCCATGCCCGCGAGCGGCTCGGCGTCGCGCTGGGCGGCGGGCTCGGCAAGCTGGAGGGCAAGGCGTTCCGGATCGGCCATATGGGCGATGTCAACGAGCCGATGATCCTCGGTTGCCTGTCCACCGTGGAGCTCGCCATGACCGAGATCGGGATTCCGCACGGACCCGGCGTCCGCGCGGCCATCGACGCGCTGGCGGAGGACCGGGCGGTCGCGCAAGGCGAGGACAGGGACCATGCAGAGCCGGTTCCCCAGGACTGAGGCGGCGGGCGCGCCCGCGCCGAAGCTCCGGTTCGGCATCGTTTTGATGCCGCGCTTCACCCTGTCCGCGCTCAGCGGCTTCATCGATCCGATCCGCCTGGCCGCCGACGATGCGGACCGGAGCCATCCGCGCCGGTTCTCCTGGACCTTCATGACACCGCGCGGCGCGAGCGTGCAGTCGAGCTGCGGCCTGTCGGTGGTGCCGACGCGCCCGCTGACCTCGCCCGCGGAGTTCGACTATATCGTCGTGGTGGGCGGGGTGCTGGGCGAGGCCGGCGAATACGACCGCGCGGTGAGCGACTATCTGCGCCAGGCGGCCGATGCCGAGCGCCCGGTGGTCGGGCTGTGCACCGGCGTCTTCGCCATGGCGGAGGCGGGGCTGCTGAAGGGCGCGACCTGCTGCCTGAGCTGGTTCCATGCCGACGAGTTCCGCGAGCGCTACGACGATGTGGAGGTCGACACGGCGAGCCTCTACCAGATCCACGGCGCCCGCATCACCTGCGCGGGCGGTGTCGGCGCGGCGCATCTCGCGCTCGCCCTGCTCGATCTCCATGCGGAATCGGCGCTTGCGGAGAAGAGCGCCCGCATCCTGTTCCTCCAGCGGGCGCCGTCGCGCGAGCATCTGCAGCCGGCCCATCTGCGGTTCCGCCATGCCCGCAGTGCGGTGGTCCGCCAATCGCTCCGCCTGATCGAGGAACGGCTCGGCGGAACCGTGCGGATCGAGGAGGTCGCCTCGGCTGTCGGCCTGTCGCGGCGCAGCCTGGAGCGCCGCTTCCTGGCCGAACTCTCGCTGTCGCCGCATCAGGTGGTCCAGACCTTGAGGCTCGACCGTGCGGCGGCCATGATCGCCGGCACCGACATGGCGCTCATCGATGTGGCGCTCGATTGCGGCTATGCCAATTACGGGCACTTCGTGAAGGTGTTCCAGGCGCGCTTCGCCATGCCGCCCTCCGTCTACCGGCGCACGGCGGCGGAGCGGGCGCCGCTCGCGCTCGCCTGAAACAACGGTCGCAAGCCTTTGGAGGCGGTGCCCGTCAGTCCGCGGTGCAGGGCCAGTCGGCGGGATGGTCCAGCCCGCCGGGCAGCACTGTCGCGTCGTCGCCGCAGGCGATCTCGATCTGGTCGCCGCTGAGCCCTTCCACCGCGCTCAGGTCGGCCCCGGCGATTTCGGCGCGGTACATGTAGGCACCCTTCATGTTGACGCCCGCAAGGGTGGCGTCCTTGAAGCTCGCCCGCGAGATGTTGGAATGGTGCAGGTTCACGCCGGTGAGGTCCGCGCCGTCGAATGTGGCGCGCGAGAATTCGCTTCTCGACATGTCCGCGCCGGCGAGATTCGCCCCGGCGAAGATCGACCGGTGGAACTCCGCCTTTTCCAGATTGGCCCCGGCGAGGTTCGCGCCGGTGAAGTCGATGCGCCCGCCGATCGCCTTCGACAGGTCCGCCCCTTCGAGGTCGGCCCCCTTGAAGGAGGCGCGACTGAGTTCCGCCTTGGTCAGCTTCGCGCCCTTCATTCGGGCATCCGCAAAACTTGTGCCCGACAGGAACGCCCCGGACAGGTCGCTGTCCATGAGCTCGGCGTCGTCGAGCATCAGCTTTTCCTTCAGGCAGCCCGACCAGTCGAGCCCCGGCCCGGGGGCGCTCTTGCAGTCGGCCTGTGCGTAAGCGGTGGTCAGGAGCAGCGCCGAAACGATCGGCAGACAATATCGCAATGCCATGGACGTTCCCTTTCCTGGCGTTCCTCTGGTGCAACATGCGTCCAATCCATTGGATGCATTCAGGTTGCGCCAGTCCCTTGAAACAGATCGAACGATCCTGGCGGGATCGTCTGATCCGGAACGCCCCCTCTCACGCGAGCCATCCTAGGGAACCGATGGTAGTGCATCGTCGCCCAAGACGACAGGGTGTCGGGCGGGAAGGGTCCATGCGCCGCATGCGCGGACCCCGCCCGTGCGGACGGAGCCCGCCATGTGCGGCGGTCCCTGACAAGCGGGCCCTATGGGTCCCGCCTCAGTAATGGTCGTCGTCGCTGGTGACGGCACCCGTCACGGCGCCGGCGGCGCCGCCGACGAGTGCGCCGGTGCCGACGCTACCGCCGGTTATGGCCGCAAGGCCCGCGCCAGCGCCCGCGCCGATGGCACCACCCGACAGGGCGCGTTCGCCCGGCGTATGGCCGCACGCCGCAACCAGCATGGACAAGGCGAGTATGGCGGCAGCGCCCGTAATGGTGTTGGCACGCATGGCGATCCTCCTTCTCTCTGGCAGTCGGAGGCATGCAGCCTCCCTGTCCCCTAAACACGGATAACAGGGAATTTGTTCCTGGAAGGTGGAGATTTGAAGGCGCGGGCGCGGCCTTCTCACGGACATTGCGCCTCGCCGAGCACCACGCCGTCGCCGAGGCTGCGCTGCTGCGCGCTCCACAGATGGATGCGGAAATGCGCATCGTCCGGCGCATCGGCCCGGGCGACATACTTGCACAGTGCCTTGGCCGTGCCGGTCTGCTTCTCGCCATTGTCGGGCACCGCGGCCCAGAAGACGTCGCTGGCGATCCACTTGGCCTTCGTCACCGCGGCATTCTCGTCGATAACGAGGTCCAGGAAGCGCTGCTGCCATTGCGCCGCGGCCGTGGCGGCGGGGCTGAGCGCAATGAGGGCGAGCGCCATCAGGAGGGGCAGGAGGGGCGAAAGCGGCAGGATGGTCATCGCGATGTTTCCTCTGTCGTTCGGGGCTCGGCCGGCCAGGGCGGCTGCGGCGATGCCCGTCTTGGTGAACCGGGGTTGGACGGTCTTCTCAGTTGAGCTGGCGATCCGGTGCGTCGGCGGCGACGGTGCCGGCCGGCAGCGGCGCGAGGCCGTCGCTTCCGACAGTCATCGGCATGGCACGGGAGCCGGCGGAGTCCAGCGCCGTCGCGGGCGGTTGTTCCATGAGCCTCGTGCGCTTCACGGAGCGGTGGACCGCCGCGGCCAGCCGGTCGGCATCCTCGCCCGCCGCATCGGTGGTGAGCGCGAAGGCGAGGGGGCCGTCGAGCCAGTAATGGACGGTCACGCCGTTGGCCTGCGTCCGTGCGATATGATCGCCCCGTTCCTCCCAGCGCGGCCTCAGGAAGAGGTTCAGCGTGGTGTCGTCGGCGGCGCGGTAGACCAACCGCACGGTCGGATCGCTGTCCGTCCCGATCTTCTCCTTGTCGACGAGCGTGAAGCCCTCCACGGAGAGATCGGGGGCCGCGATCTCCAGCGATATCTTCTGGTTGAGCCAGGCGAGCGGCTTGCCCATGGGCGCGATGCCGGCACCCGTCGCCATCGCGTTCCGGGCCTCCGCCTCGCCATGGTGGAGCGCGGCGCTGGTCACGAAGCGGTCGGGGGTCCAGTTGCCGACACCGCCGTCGGACTGCCCGAATATCCAGCCGCCGCCGGCCGCAATGACGGTCAGCGCCGCGACCGAGGCCGCCCTGAGCGTGGCGCGGCTGCGGGCGGCGGGCATGCCGGACAGCGCGGCCTGGAGCCGTGCGGGCACGGGCTCGGCGAGCGCGCGCCCGTAGAAGGCGCGGATCTCCTCGTTCTGGGCCGCGATCTCGGCGACATGGCCGTGTGCGCCGGCATCGCGCTCCAGATGGCGCTCGACGGCGGCCTTGCGCGCGGGGTCGGCGTCCAGGAAACCGTCCGCATAGGCCATGAGATCGCGTTCGCCGATCGCTTCGGTGTCCTTGCTCATTTCACTCTCCTCAGCCGGGGCCGGGCCGTTTCGCTGGCGCGAAGCTGCCTCAGGCTCTCGCGGCCCCGCGACAACCGGGACCGTACCGTCCCGATCGGTATTCCCATGACATCGGCGACCTCGTCGTAGGACATCCCCTCCAGCGCGACGAGAAGGATGACCGCGCGCTGATCGTCCGGCAGGCGGTCGAGCGCCTCCGCGATATTGCGGCATTCAAGCCGGGGCTCCTGGTCGGGCGCCTGCGCGTCGACATGGTCGATCACCTCGCTGCTGGCGGGAACGGTTATCGGCTTGCGCCGCCGCTTGTGGTCGATATGCGTACGGTAGAGGATGCGGAACAGCCAGCTCCTGATATTGCCGCGCCGCCGCCACAGATGCCGCTTGCGCAGCGCCCGCTCCAGGCAGTCCTGAACGAGATCGTCCGCCTCGTCGCGATTGCGCGTGAGCGCGATGGCATAGCGTCGCAGATGCGGCATCTGGCGTGCGATCGTCCATCTCAGGTCGTCCACTTGCTGCTCCCTGGCCCGGCCGGGCGGCGCAGATCCCGCCGGATACCGTTTTGGGGTTCCGTTCAACAGACGGCGCAGGCCGGCCAAAGGTTCCCGAAAAAAGGACCGCCCGCGCGCCGTGTCCTGCGCCTGTGGGAAGAGGCTGGCGGAAAAAGATGACGGGCTTGAGGAACTCGCGACCCTCCCGCCCCGTCCTTCTTGCAGGTTGCGGGCTCCTGTCCGTTCCCTGCCACCTATTTGTCTGGAAACCGAAGGAGACCTCCCTCATGACGATTTCATTGCGCCGCTCCATTGCGACAGCGGCCCTTGGCGCCCTCGCCCTCGCGACCGCTCCGGTCGTGGCCGCCCACGCCCAGCAGAGCAGCGAGCAGGCCCCCGCCGCCACCCAGGCCCAGATCGACGACGCCAAGGTGGAGGCCTTCGCCATGGCGTCCCTCAAGGTCGAGAAGCTCAACAAGAAATGGGCCCCGCGCCTGGCCGATGCCGAAGGCCAGGACGAGGTGCAGACGCTGCGCGAGGAGGCCACCACGGAGATGACCGAGGCCGTGCAGTCCTCGGGCCTCAGCGTGGAGGACTACAACAAGATCTATCGCGCGGCCCAGCAGGACCAGGCGCTGGCGAGCCGCATCCAGGAGCTTCGCCAGAACGCGAACTGATCCCGCCCAAGACGGGCAAGGGCCGGCGCCGTCGGGATGTCCGGGGCGCCGGTCCTATCCGGCCCTGCTCGTCAGGTCCCGGTGGGGTGCGGCCGCGAACTTTTGCCGGAACTGCAGGAACTTGCCGGCGAATATGCCGGTCCCGAGCCCCGAAATGGCGATGTCGACGATCCTGAAGGCGGGTGTCGCCATGGCGTCCGGCGACATGGCGGCCACCACGCCGAGCGTGTAGTTCACCGCGAAGATCGCCAGGATCACCACCAGCGTCATGGCGCTGCCGGGCAGGCCGATCCAGCCGCGTTCCTTGTCCGCGGCGACGGACGTGTGCCGTGTCAGCAACCAGCCGAACGCGCCACCCGTGACGAGCGCGGCGCCCCAGCCGCCAAGCGTTTCCGGGCCAAAGCCGATCTGCGTGGCAAGATCGTGGAGCCCCCACGCCGCGAAGACCGCCGGAATGATCGCAAGCCGCCACAGCGGCCCGACGCCCGGCCGCATGGCCTTGATGCCGCGGAACACGAGAAAGGCGAACAGCGCATAGACCCACAGGGGCGTGCCGGTCGCGATCTCCCAGGCCAACTCCATGGTGCTGCCCCCGATGCGTTTGTCGTTGTGACCCTCGCTCCGCCGATCTTGCAGAAGATGCCGGCCGGTGCAATGGGGTGCCAAGGGCTCGGGACCGTCCCGATTTGCCGATTCTGTAACCCTGCAATGCGAAACCTGCATATCGCGGCGCAGCATTTTCGGTTGACGTCTCGCCATGCCGTTCTATTTTACGAACGAAGCGCTGATTTGAAGGTCAGCTTGCGAGCGCTCTAGAAAACCCGCTAAAGCGATGTCCCCGACGTCCGTTCGACGCGTTGTTTCCCGACATGCTCGCAAGCCGTCCGCCCAGCCATGGGAGGCTCGTAGAGCATTGATAAACAAGGCGATAAAGTCCGGTTCCGGCAAGGCGGATCCGACCGTGCATGCGGCCCCGGAGAGCCCTGCGGCCCGTGCCGGCACGCAGCCGGGCGAGGCCCGCCATGCCATTATCGGCCTGTCGGGGTTGCGCAAGTCGTTCGGTAAACAGAACGAGACAGTGGCCGCCCTCGACGATGTCTCGCTTGCCGTGCGGCCCGGCGAGATCCTCGGCATCATCGGCCGCAGCGGGGCGGGCAAGAGCACGCTGCTTCGCTGCATCAACGGGCTGGAGCGGCCGGATACGGGCGCCGTCCTGATCGATGGCGAGGACGTGACCCGCTACGGGGCGTCGCAGCTTCTCGCCCTGCGCCGGACCATCGGCATGATCTTCCAGCATTTCAACCTGCTGTCCTCGCGCACCGTCTTCGGCAATGTGGCGCTGCCGCTCGAGCTTGCCGGCGTGCCGCGCGCGAGAATCGAGGAGCGCGTCGCGCGTCTGCTCGACCTTGTGGGCCTTGCCGACAAGCGCGACGCCTATCCCGCGAAGCTGTCGGGCGGGCAGAAGCAGCGCGTCGGCATCGCCCGGGCGCTCGCCACCGAGCCGCGCATCCTGCTGTGCGACGAGGCGACCTCCGCGCTCGATCCGGAAACCACGCGCCAGATCCTCGCATTGCTCGCCGACATCAATGCCAAGCTCGGCCTCACCATCGTGCTCATCACCCACGAAATGTCGGTGGTGCGCGACCTGTGCGACCGGATGGTGGTGCTGGAGCGCGGCCGCATCGTGGAGGAGGGGCCGGTGGCGGAGATCTTCGCCGCACCAGTGAGCGCGGTGACGCGCAGCCTGCTCCAGGAGGTCATGCCCGACCTTCCCTCCGCGCTCGCCGAGCGCATCGAGGCTGAGCCCCGGCCCGGAGCGCAGGCCCTCGTCCGCCTCAGATTCTCCGGCGAGGGCGCCGGCGAGCCCGTGATCGCGGAACTCGCGCGCCGGCTCGACGTGGCCGCGAGCGTGCTCCACGGCACGGTCGAATACATCAAGCGCACGCCGGTCGGTGTGCTCGTCATCGCCTTGCCGGCGGACCTGCCACGGCCGCTGGACGAGATCGTCGGTTTCCTGGGCGAGCGTGCCCAGTCAGCGGAGCTTGTCGGCTATGTCGCCCCAACTCATTGACCTGTTCGTCGCGGCGGCCGAGGAGACGCTGCTCATGGTCGCGGCCTCCGGTGCGGCCACGCTCGTGCTCGGCCTGCCGCTCGCCATCCTGCTCGTCGTCACCGCGCGAGACGGCCTCCTGCCGGCGCCGGGCTTCAACCGGGTCGCGGGCTCGCTCGTGAACATCTTCCGCTCCACGCCCTTCATCATCCTGCTGGTGGCGCTGATCCCGTTCACGCGTCTCGTGGTCGGCACCTCCATCGGCACGGTGGCGGCCATCGTGCCGCTGTCGATCGCGGCGATCCCGTTCTATGCGCGCATTGCCGAGGTGGCGCTGCGCGAGGTCGACCGGGGGCTCATCGAGGCGGTCGAGGCGATGGGCGGCACGCGCCGCGACCTCGTCGTCAAGGTGCTGGTGCCGGAGGCCCTGCCGGGGCTCGTCGCGGGCTTCACCATCACCATCGTCGCGCTGATCGGCCAGTCGGCCATGGCGGGCGTGGTCGGCGGCGGGGGGCTGGGCGACCTCGCCATCCGCTATGGCTACCAGCGGTTCGACACGACGGTCATGGCCGCGGTGATCGTCGTCCTCATCGTGTTCGTGTCCGCCGTGCAGTTCGCCGGAGACCGGCTGGCGGCGCGGCTCAACAAGCGAATCTGATTGAGAACCAACAACTCTTCTCCACTCAGGTGAGTCCACCCGAGTGCAGGTTGATCTAGAAATCCGAAGAAAGGAAAGACCCATGACCACCCGTTTCCGGACAATACTTCGCGGCGCGCTCCTCGGCGCCTTCGCGACACTCGCGGCGGGCAGCCTCGCCGCCCAGGCGCAGGACAGCCTCAAGGTCGGCATCATGTCCGGCCCGGCGGAGGAGATCCTCGCCGTCGTGCAGGGCGTCGCAGAGAAGAAGGGGCTTGATCTGGAGCTCGTCGTGTTCGGCGACTATGTGCTGCCCAACGAGGCGCTGGCGGCCGGCGAGCTCGATGCCAACGCCTTCCAGCACGTGCCCTATCTCGACAACCAGATCGAGGCACGCGGCTATGAGATCGTGCCCGTGGGCAATACCTTCGTCACGCCCATCGGCGCCTATTCGAACAGCGTGAAGAGCCTCGACGAGCTCGCCGAGGGCGCCAGCGTCGGCATCCCCAACGATCCGACCAATGGCGGGCGCGCGCTTCTGCTGCTCCAGGCGGAGGGGCTCATCACGCTGAAGGACGGCGTCGGCCTCACGCCGAGCGTCATCGACATCGCGGAGAACCCGAAGGCGCTTCGCTTCGTCGAGCTCGACGCCGCGCAGCTCGCCCGGGCGCTCAACGATGTGGACGCCGCCGTCATCAACAGCAACTACGCGCTGGAGGCGGGCCTCAATCCGGCCGAGGACTCCATCGCCCAGGAGGCGCGCGAGAACAACCCTTATGCGAACATCATCGCCGTGCGCGTTGAGGACAAGGACAAGCCGGCGGTGAAGACCTTCGTGGAGGCCTACCAGTCTCGCGAGGTCGCCGACTTTCTGGAGGAGCGCTTCAAGGGCTCCATCCTGCCGGCCTGGTAAGCCCAGCGCGCGGCCCCGTTCCGCCATCGGTTGGCGGCCTTTGCGTCCCCCTCGCCTCATCGGGCGTGGGGGACTTGTCGTTCCGGGGCCCCGTGTCCGGGGTCACAGCCGGCCCGTGCGGGGCGCGCGCTTCGGGACGAGGAGGGCGATGAGGCAGAGCACGGCCGCGGCCGCCACGATGGAGGGGCCCGACGGCGTGTCGAGATCGGCGGACATGGCAAGACCGCCGAGGACGGCGATCATGCCGATCACCGCGGCGATGGCGGCCATGGCTTCAGGGGTTCGCGCGAAACGGCGCGCGGCGGCGGCCGGAATGATCAGCATGGCGGTGATGAGCAGGATGCCGACGATCTTCATGGCGATCGCGATGACGAAGGCGATGAGCAGCATGAAGCCGAGGCGGACGGGCGCGTCCGGTACGCCCTCGGCGCGCGCGAGCTCGTCGTGCACGGTCAGCGCCAGAAGCGGGCGCCAGAGCGCCGCCAGAAGCGCCAGCGCCAGCGCGCCCCCGCCATAGATCCAGGCGATATCCTCGCGCGTGACCGCCAGGATGTCGCCGAACAGATAGCTCATGAGGTCGAAGCGGACGGTGGTCAGCAGGCTCGCCGCGATGAGGCCGAAGGCGAGCGCGCTGTGGGACAGGATGCCGAGCAGCGTGTCGGAGGCGAGCATGCGGCGCGATTGCAGCGCCACGAGCGAGAGCGCGAGCACGACGGCGCAGGCGATCACGCCGAGCGTGAGGTCGATGCCCGCAAGCAGCCCCAGGGCAACGCCCAGCAGGCTCGAATGGGCGAGCGTGTCGCCGAAATAGGCCATGCGCCGCCACACGATGAAGCAGCCGAGCGGCCCGGCGATGAGGGCGAGGCCGAGGCCGGCGGCCATCGCGCGCAGGAAGAACGGTTCGGTCCACATCGCGAATACGTCTTTCTCTCAGGAGGCGGCGCGTTCGCCGTGATCGTGCTCATGATCGTGGCCGTGATCGTGATCATGGGCATGCGGGTAGATGGCGAGATGGCGCGCGGCGGCGGGGCCGAACAGCCGCATGAATTCCGGATCCGTCCGGATCGTCTCGGGCACGCCCTCGCAGCAGACATGGCCGTTGAGGCAGATCACCCGGTCGCTCTCGGCCATGACGACATGGAGGTCGTGGGAGATCAGCACGACCCCGCAGCCGCGCCGGTCGCGGATCTCGCCGATCAGCCGGTAGAGCTTCGTCTCGCCGGTGAAGTCGACGCCCTGGACCGGCTCGTCGAGCACGAGGAGGTCGGGATCGCGCAGGAGGGCGCGCGCAATGAGGGCCCGCTGGAACTCGCCGCCGGACAGCCCGGCGGCATCGGCGTCCCTGAGATGGGGAATGCCGGTCTCCTCCAGCGCCGCCGTCACCGCCGCGCGGCTCGCCCGCACGGTCATGGTGACGAGCCGCTCGACCGTCAGCGGCACGAGGTTCTCCAGCGGAAAGCGCTGGGGCACGTAGCCGACGGTCAGGCCGGGCGCGCGCCCCACGCTGCCGGCATCGGGCTTCAGGAGACCGAGCAGGATCTTCACCAGCGTGGACTTGCCCGCGCCGTTCGGCCCGATGACGGTGACGATCTCGCCGCCGCTGACGGTCATGTCCACATGGTCGAGGATGGTCCGTCCGCCAAGCGCGATCGACAGGCCGTGCGCATCGACAAGCGGGCGCGGGTCGGTGGCTGCGGACCGGGACGGGAGGGGCTCAGCCTGCGGCATGGCAATGCCCGCACCGCCCGTGCAGCTCGACCACGGAATGGGCGTTGGCGAAGCCGCACTCGCGGCTCGCCTCGTCGATCGCGGCGAAGACGCCCGGCGCCTCCAGCTCCGCGACCGTGCCGCAGTCCTCGCAGATCATGAGCAGGGCGCGTTCCGCCGGGCCGTGCGCATGGCTGCAGGCCACATAGGCGTTCTTGCTCTCCACCTTGTGGACGAGGCCGTGCTCGCGCAGGAAATCGAGCACGCGATAGACCGTGATCGGTGCCGGCGGGCGCCCGTCAGTGCCGCCCATGCGCTCGATGATGTCATAGGCCCCGAGCGCCTCGTGGCCCGATGCGATGATGCCCAGGACCTCGCGGCGCAACGGTGTCAGCCGCACGCCCTCGCGGGCGCACTGGCGCTCGGCCCGATCCAGCGTCTCGTCCACGCAATCGCGGTGGTCGTGGCGGGGATCGGGAAACAGGTGCCGGTTCATGATGGCCGCCTTTCCGTCTCCATAAATGTTATATTATTACATTATTGGGACGGTTCAAGCGGGAAAGCGGCCCGGACCCCGTGACCCGGCAGGCCTAGAGCGCATTTCGCGAGCTCATGTTCACTCAATGCCCTCCAGGTCCCTGTATCGCCGCGCTTTCGAACCGGAAAAGCGGTCGCCACTTTTCCTGAAAGCTCTCTAGGCGGCCTCGTCCGGCGGCAGGAAGTTGACCTCGTGCTCGGCGGAGACGCGGACCACCTCGTTCGGGTCGGTCAGGCCGTGGAGCTTCCCGAACAGGTCGAACAGGCGTCGCGTGGGGGCCACCCAGAACAGGCACCGCACCGTGTCGCCGCCATTGTTGAAGATGCCGTGGGGAATGCCCATCGGCAGGCGGATGAGGTCGCCGGGGGCGGCGTTGTGGTCCTCGCCGGCGAGCTTGAGGTCGAGATGGCCCTCCACGAGGTAGATGAACTCGTCCTGCGTGGGGTGGATATGCGGCGGCACGAAGGTGCCCGACGGCAGGGTGGCGTGCCAGGCGAAGGAGTCCTCCGAGAGCTGCTTGGGCACGTAGGTCTGGCCCAGAATGTCCCAGCTTATGCCGTCGATGCCGTCGTTTGCACGCGTAATGCCGGGCGTCATTGTCGGTATGGTCATGGGGGCGTCTCCCTTGGCGGTGTCCACGGTCAAACAAGCAGGTAGCGTTCGGTGAGCTGCGGGTCGCGTTTCAGCTCCGCGCTCGTGCCGGCCCATACGATCCGGCCCTTTTCGAGGATCATGTGCCGGTCGGCAAGCCTGGCGAGCACGTCGACATTCTTGTCCACGATCAGGATCGACTGGCCGTCGGCCTTCAGCCGTTCCAGGCAGGACCAGATCTCCTCGCAGATGATCGGCGCGAGGCCTTCCGTCGCCTCGTCGAGGATCAGGAGCTTCGGGTTGGTCATGAGCGCGCGGGCGATGGCGACCATCTGCTGCTCGCCGCCGGAGATCTGGCTGCCCATATTGCGCCGCCGCTCCGCCAGACGCGGAAAGAGCGTGTAGACGCCGTCGAGGGTCCAGCCGGGCGTGCGGGCGCGCGGGGGCGCCGCGGTGGCGACGAGATTCTCCTCCACCGACAGCGTCGGGAAGATCTGGCGGCCCTCCGGCACGAGGCCGAGGCCCGCGCGCGCCGCGCGATAGGGCGGGGTGCCGGTGAGATCGGTGCCGTCGAAGCCGATGCGTCCCGCCCTGACCGGCAGAAGCCCCATGATCGCGCCGATGGTCGTGGTCTTGCCCATGCCGTTGCGGCCGAGCAGCGTCACCATCTCGCCGTCGCGCACGTCGAGCGAGACGCCGAACAGCACCTGGCTGTCGCCATAGGCCGCCTCGATCCCCTCAACCTCGAGCATGGCGATCCTCGCATTTGTCTGGCGGCACCGGCCCACTCCCCCGCCTGGCCACCCATGACATGATAGCCCCCTGGGTGGCCAGGCGGGGGAGTGGGCCGGTGCAGAACGCTCCAAGCATCGTCACGCCGCCTCGCTGCCCAGATAGGCCTTGCGCACCTCCGGGTCGCGGCGGATCTCGTCCGGCGTGCCCGTGGCGATCACCCTGCCATAGACGAGCACGGAGATGCGGTCGGCAAGCGCGAAGACGGCGCGCATGTCGTGCTCCACGAGGACGATGGCGTAATGGCCGCGCAGGGACCGGAGCGTCTCGACCAGCGCGTCCGATTCCTCGTGTCCCGCCCCCGCCATGGGCTCGTCGAGCAGCAGGAGCTCCGGTGCGGTGGCGATGGCGAGGGCGAGCTCCAGCCGGCGCTTCTCGCCATGGCTCAGGGCACCGGCGCGCACGGCGGCGCGCTCGCCGAGGCCGACCCGGTCGAGCGCGGCGAGCGCGGGCTCGTTCAGCGTGTCGTTGCGGGCCGCCGGCCTGAAGAAGTGGAAGCTGTGGCCTTCGCGGGCCTGCACGGCGAGCGCCACATTCTCCAGCACCGTGAAGTCGGGCAGGATGGTGGTGATCTGGAAGGAGCGGGCGAGACCCTTCTGCGTGCGTGCATGCATGGGCTCGGCGGTGATGTCCTCGCCCTTGAAGAGCACCCGTCCGGCATCGGGCTGGAGCGCGCCGGAAATCTGGCCGATCAGCGTGGTCTTGCCGGCGCCGTTCGGGCCGATGACGGCATGGAGCTCGCCCGGCTTCACGTCGAGCCACAGGCTGTCGGTCACCTTGAGCGCGCCGAAGTTCTTCTCCAGCCCCTCCAGCGTCAGGATGGCGTCAGCCATGGTCGCGCCTCCGGTCCAGAAGGCGGATGGCGCCGCCGCGTGCGAACAGCACGATCAGGATGATGAGCGGGCCGAAGATGATCCGCCAGTGCTGGGTGATGTGGGAGAGGATCTCCTCCAGCGCCAGATAGCCCGCCGCGCCGAGGATGGGCCCCGTCAGCGTGCCCATGCCGCCGAGCACCACCATGATGATGAGGTCGCCGGAGCGCTGCCAGGACATGTAGGCCGGGCTCACGAACTCGATCTGATTGGCGAGCAGCGCGCCGGCGAGCCCCGCAATGGCGCCGGCGATGCAATAGGCGACGAGCTGGTAGGCGAAGGGGTCGACGCCGAGCGCGCGCATGCGCATCGGGCTCTGCCGGCAGCCCATGAGCACCCGGCCGAAGCGCGAGGCGACGATGGTGCGGCAGAGCAGATAGGCGCCCGCGAGCAGGGCGAGAACGACATAGAAGAAGACCGTGTCGTTCTCCAGGACGCCCGAGCCGAGGAGGGTCGACCGGCTCCAGATGGTCAGCCCGTCGTCCCCGCCATAGGCCGACAGGCTGGTCGCCGTGTAATAGATCATCTGCCCGAAGGCGAGCGTGATCATGATGAAGTAGACGCCGCGCGTCTTCAGGCAGATCGCGCCGGTGACGAGCGCGAAGACGGCCGCCGACACGATGGCCAGCGGGAAGGTGACAAGCGCCTCCTCCAGCCCGTGATAGGAGGCGATCCCGATGGCATAGGCGCCGAGCCCGATGAAGGCGGCATGGCCGAAGCTCACCATGGCGCCGTAGCCGAGGATCAGGTCGAGGCTGACCGCGGCCATGGCGAAGATCATGATCCGCGTACCCATGAGCATCAGGAACGGGTCGTCGTCGAGCGTGGCGACGACGGGCACGAGCGCCAGGGCGGCGAAGGCGGCAAGGGCGATCCAGTGGCGGGCGGCGAAGCGTCGCCGGCCGGTGCCCGTCTGCGTTGCCCCTGCCACCTTGTTCGCGGCCTCGCTCATCGTCATGGATCGGTCCTATTTGCCGGGGGCGGGGAACAGCCCGCTCGGACGGAAGTAGAGAACGCCCGCCATGAGGATATAGATCAGCATGGAGGCGACGGCTGGCCCGACCTCGTTGGCCGCCGACGGGGTGAGGGCCAGCTTGAAGATGTCGGTGGCGAAGGAGCGCCCGATCGTGTCCACGAGACCGACGATCAGCGCGGCGAGAAACGCCCCGCGGATCGAGCCGATGCCGCCGATCACGATGACCACGAAGGCGAGAATCAGCAGATTGTCGCCCATGCCGGACTGAACGGCGAGGATCGGGGCGGCCATGATGCCGGCGAAGCCCGCCAGCATCGCCCCGACGCCGAAGACGATCATGAACAGCCGGCCGATATTGACGCCGAGGGCGGAGACCATCGCCGCATTGGTCGCGCCGGCGCGCACCAGCATGCCGACCCTGGTGCGCTGGACGACGAGATAGAGGCCGAAGGCGACGGCCAGCCCCGCCACGATCAGGGCGATGCGGTAGACGGGATAGAGCAGCCCGTCCATCAGCACGATGGAGCCCGACAGCGCCTCCGGCATGGGCAGGGTCAGCGGGGCGGAGCCCCAGACGACCTTCACCCCCTCATTGAGGAACAGGATCACGCCGAAGGTGGCCAGCACCTGGTCGAGATGGTCCCGGTCGTAGAAATGCCGGAACACCACGAGCTCCAGGAGGAGGCCGAAGGCCATGGAGGCGACGAGCGCGAGGACGAGCGCGAAGAAGAAGTTGCCGGTCAGCCCGTAGAAGGCCACGGCGAAATAGGCGCCGATCATGTACTGGACGCCATGGGCCAGATTGATGAAGTCCATGACGCCGAAGACCAGGGTCAGCCCGCCCGCGATGAGAAACAGCAGGATGCCGAGCTGGAGCCCGTTGAGGGTCTGGACGGCGAGCAGCATTGTGTTCATGGGGCGGACCGGGGCATCGTGGCGAACGCGTCGGGACCGGCCGGCGCCCCCTGGCGGAAGCGCCGGCCGGCAACCGTGCCGATCATTTCATCGGGCAGTCCTTGGCGTAGACGTCGCCATAATCGTCGAACACCTTCTCCTTCGCGCTCACGGCATAGAAGCCGTCATCGCGCTTCACCGCCTCCACGAGGTAATAATCCTCGATGGGGAAGTGATTGTTGTTGAAGGAGAAGTCGCCGCGCACGGAGGCGAAGTCCGCCTTCTTCAGCGCCGCGATCACCGCGTCCTTGTCGGAGAGGTCGCCATCGACGGCCTTGACCGCGGAGTCGATGAGCTGGGCCGCGTCGTAGCCCTGGCTCGCATAGAGCGAGGGCATGTAGCCGTATTCCTCCACGAAGTCGGCGACGAATTGCTTGTTGGCCTCGTTGTCGAGGTCGGGCGCCCATTGCGAGGACGAATAGAGCCCGAGGGCGGCATCCTTCGTGGCCGGCAGCGTCGTGCCGTCGACGGTGAAGGCCGACAGGAAGGGGATCGTATCCACCAGCCCCGCCTGGCGGTACTGCTTCACGAGGTTCACGCCCATGCCGCCCGGCATGAAGGTGAAGAACACATCCGGTTTCGCCGCGGCGATGCGGGCGAGCTCGGCGGAGAAGTCGAGCTGGCCGAGCTTGGTGTAGACCTCATCGACCACCTCGCCCTCGAAATAGCGCTTAAAGCCGGTGATGGAATCCTTGCCGGCCTGGTAGTTCGGCGCCATCAGGAAGGCGCGCTTGTAGCCCTTGTCCTGGGCGTATTTGCCCATGACCTCGTGGATCGTGTCGTTCTGCCAGGAGGTGGAGAAGAAATACTCGTTGCAGCCGCGCCCGGCAAAGGTCGAGGTGCCGGCATTCGCGCCGATCAGGAAGGTCTCCGATTCCGTGACCGGCTTGAAGATGGCCTGGAGGATGTTGGAGAACACGATGCCGGTCACGAAATCGACCTCGTCGCGTTCCAACAAGCCCTTCACCTTGGTGAGCGCCACATCGGGCTTCAACTCGTCGTCGACGACGATGACCTCGGTGTCCTGGCCGCCGAGCTTGCCGCCGGCATGCTTGATGCCCAGCATGAAGCCGTCGCGGATATGCTCGCCGAGCGCGGCCGGCGGGCCGGACAGCGTGACCATCATCCCGATCTTCAGCGGCTCCGCCTGGGCGGCGGCCGCACCGACGAGGGCCGACGCCGCCAGCGCGGCCGCGGTCATGAACTTTCTCATGGATTCTCCTCCTCCCAATCTCCGTCCTGCGCATGCCCCCGATGGGCACGGCAGGTCCCGAACCGGCGGATCATCGCCGATCATCCGGCGCCGGTCACTCCCCATGATCCGGATCCGGCAGACCCCACGCGGTATACTTTAAGTTTAAAATATCTTTCCTGCCAAGCCCCCAGCTCGAAAATCGTCGATTCTTGCCCCCGGGACGGGCGAGCTTACCAGAAGCCCTTGCCTTCTGGCGACCGCGCGTGGCCAATTGCGCGGGATGAATTGACCGGGAGGAGGCTCGCCCCATGGAAACCCTGAAGACCCTGCTGGACCGCCGGGAGCTGATCGTCGCGCCGGGGGTCTACGACCCGATCTCGGCGAAGCTTGCCGAACGGGCGGGCTTCCCGGTCCTCTACATGACGGGCTTCGGCACGGTGGCGGCCCATCTCGGCCTGCCCGACGCGGGGCTTGCGACCTATACGGAGATGGTGGGCCGGGTGGCGGTCATCGCCGGGGCGGTGTCGGTGCCCGTCATTGCCGACGGCGATACGGGCTATGGCGGGCTCGTCAATCTCAGGCGCACCGTCCAGGGCTACGAGCGGGCGGGGGCGGCCGGCATCCAGCTGGAGGACCAGCTCTTCCCGAAGAAATGCGGCCACACGCCGGGCCGGCAGGTGATCGCGGCGGACGACATGGCCGACAAGATCAGGCTCGCCTGCGATACGCGGCAGTCGGACGAGTTCCTGATCGTCGCGCGCACCGACGCGCGCACGGCCCATGGCCTCGACGAGGCGCTGGAGCGCGCCGCGGCCTATGCGGAGGCGGGCGCGGACATCCTGTTCGTGGAATCGCCGGAGACGGAGGAGGAGATGGCCCGGATCGCCTCCGAGCTCGACCGCCCGGTGCTCGCCAACATGGT